>Ga0118677_10000112_pt1 | contig 162330 bp, 158 predicted proteins | sample AliMusrvi5mmetaG_FD_86154 | JGI IMG/M metagenome (GOLD analysis project Ga0118677, IMG submission 86154) | reverse complement strand
TCTCAAGCATTTGGCTTCTCATGTTGGTCTACAAAGCCATGAATCCGAATGTCGCCTTGGGGATCGCGACCGGTGGCGCGTTCCTGCTTAGTCAGATCGCGATTGTTCTGGCGTTTAAATCAAAAGTGGCACCGGTCCAATGGGCCGGCATCGCGGCGATTGTCATCGGCATGATTGCATTGACTGCCGGGATGCCACGCACAGCAAAGACCGGCCCCCAACTAACTGCCGGCAACAATTCGGAGATTGCACAATGACGACTAATGATATTCCGGCCAGTGCGCCGATGGACGCGGTAATGGCCAGCCCGGCCGAGATTCAACAGGTAATGGATTGGGCGGGGAGTTCGTTCGCTGGAACCGCCGCGAAGGTCGAAGGTTTGTTGATGGCTGGCTCGGCGCCGTTCTTTTTTATCTACGGAGGTGTCAGGTCGGAGAAGCTTCTACCGGGTTGGAAGCGGGACGTCGCGACGAAACAAGATAAGGATGCCGTCGAATATCTGGTGCGCTGGACTGACCCGCAGACCGGCTTGGTGGTGAGCGCCGATGTCAAGGTGTTCAAGCAGTATCCAGCGGTGGACTGGGTGCTGCATTTTGAAAACACCGGGAACAAGGACACGCCCATCCTAGAAGGCATTCAAGCGCTGGAGGTGATGCTGGGGACGACCGATCTCAAGCAACCGCTCATCGTCAACCGGCTGGAGGGCGATGCCTGCGGCGACAAGTCCTTTACTCCATTCAAAAACGAAATGGCGTGCAGTACCGCCTTGCGCATGCTTCCGACTGGCGGCCGGTCGTCAAACACCACAGCCTTTCCATTTTTCAATCTCCAGTATGGCGACCGGGGTGCAATCGTGGCCATCGGCTGGACCGGGCAATGGGTGTCGGTTCTCGAACGCACCAAGACCGGGCCGACGCGCCTGACTGCCGGGATGGAAATCACACACTTCTTCCTGCGTCCCGGCGAGAAGGTTCGCACGCCGCGCATTGTCATCATGCCATGGAGCGGCGACCGCACCACCGCCCACAACCGCTGGCGCCGGCTATTACTATTTCATTATATGCCAAAAGAAGGTGGCCGGCCGGCGCGGCTGCCCATCGCCTTACAGTGTTACGACCGATACTCGTTTACCCGGACCGACTGGGCGACCGAAGCGGGTCAGATCGCCGCTGCGAAATCAGCCGCCGGAATGGGAGCGGATCATCTCTGGCTAGATGCGGCCTGGTTTCCGGGTGGATTCCCCAACGGCGTCGGCAACTGGGTTGCCAAGCCGCAGGAATTTCCGAACGGCTTGAAGCCGGTCAGCGACTGCTGCCAGCAGCTGGGGCTAAAGTTCATCTTGTGGTTCGAGCCGGAGCGCGTCGGCCCCGGCGCGCAGATTGCGAGCGAGCATCCCGAGTTCGTCTTCGCTGGTAAAGAATGGGGACTTTACAAACTGAATGACTCCGCCGCCCGCCGGTACCTGACCGATCTTTTATCCAAACGGATTACCGAATACGGCGTTGACATCTACCGCAACGACTTCAACTTTGACCCGCTGCCCTATTGGCGCGCCAACGACACGCTCGACCGGCGGGGGATCACCGAGATCCAGTACGTGGAAGGTCTCTATGCGATGTGGGACGAACTGCTCGCCCGGCATCCCGGCTTGCTGATTGATAATTGCGCCAGTGGTGGCCGCCGCCTCGACATCGAAATTTGCAAGCGTTCGGTGCCGCTCTGGCGTAGCGACACCAATTGCTTCCCGGGGCATTCCGAGCGGAATCAAGTCCAGACCGCCAACCTTGGCCAATATCTCCCGCTCCATGCCGCTGGTCCGTGGACACCGGAACCATACGACTTCCGCAGCGGCGCCACCCTCGGCGTCGCACTCCAATTCGACTACCTAGCCCCGGGCTTTCCGATGGCGGTGGCAAAAGCTTCCATTGCTGAAGCCAAGGCGAACCAGAAATATTGGTACGGCGACTTCTATCCGCTGGCCGGTGCTGCACTGGGAGCGGAGCACTTTGTGGCCTATCAATTTCACCGTGCCGATCTAAACGAGGGATTGGTGCTCGCCTTCCGTCATGAAGAGTGTGACACCACCGGCATTAGTGTTTCCTTGCGCGGGCTCACTCCCGGCACCAACTATAAAATTGAATTCAGCGACGAAGCCCGCCACCTGACCAGTACCACCATGACCGGCAAGGAGTTGCAAACCGGCTTGCGACTGCGAATCCCCGGCAAAGGCACCAGCTTAATGGTTCGTTACAAGCCGGTGGCATAACTAACCATACGTAACCCTAATCATTGGGTTGTCGGCAGTGGCTAATCTTGGGGACAGCCGACGTGTTGACAAGTTCCGGCAATCTTGTTAGGAACTCGGGGTAACCTGTCGCAGGGTTGCTGGTTCCCGTTTCTGATATGGATTCATATTCAACACAGTATCTATTTGTCGTGGTATTTCTCGGTGTAGCGGTGGCCTTTCCGCTCGCGCCGTTGATTTTATCGCGTCTACTCGCGCCGCATAAGCCGACGCCGATTAAAATAGACACATACGAATGCGGATTGACTGCCAAAGGCGATCCGTGGGTGCAATTCCGTGTTGGCTATTACATCTACGCATTGGTGTATGTGATTTTTGCTGCAGAAACGGTATTCCTTTATCCGTGGGCGGTCGCGTTTCACGGACTGAGTCTCGGCGCATTCGTGGTCATGATGGTGTTTGTGCTACTGCTGGTTGAAGGTTTGGTTTACGCATGGGCCAAAGGCGCGTTGGAGTGGAAATGATCGACGAAGGCTTAAAAAGCGAATTGCAGAAGCAAGGCGTCTTCGTCGTCTCGACCGAATGGCTTTATAATTGGGGTCGCAAATCTTCCATTTGGCCGCTGCAATTCGGCTTGGCCTGTTGCGCGATTGAAATGATTGCCGCCGCCGCCGCCCGGTATGATCTCGCACGCTTTGGCGCGGAAGTGTTTCGCGCAACTCCCCGGCAAGCGGACTTGATGATTGTTGCCGGCACTGTCACAAAGAAAATGGCACCGCAAGTCGTTCGACTCTTTAATCAAATGCCGGAGCCGAAATACGTCATCGCCATGGGTGCTTGTGCAATCTCCGGTGGTCCATTCAAAGACGGTTACAACGTTCTTAAAGGTGTCGACCGCTACATTCCAGTCGATGTGCATATTCCCGGTTGTCCGCCCCGGCCGGAAGCATTGTTGCACGCGATTATTACTTTGCAGGAGAAGATTACCGGTCAACATATCGATCAGATGCGTTGGTATGATGCGACGGCGACAACTGAATTTCCAATTCCAGTCTGCAGCGAGCATGATTTGTTACCGGCAGCGAATCCAGAAGTCTGGCAGCCGCCGAAAGATTACCGGGACGTGACTAACGAGGAGTCAACGAAGAAATCGTGATTCCCACCAGCGAACAACTTTGCGCAGCAGTTCCGGGCGCAGTGATTGAGATTGTGCCTTCGACGCCGGCTGCAACGCAACCGGCGATGCTTGTAGACCGGGAACACTTGGTGGCGGTGGCGCGCTATCTCAAGAATGAGCCGAGCTGCCAGCTAGATTTCTGTTCGTGCGTGACCGGTGTGGATTATCTCGCGAAAGGGTTTATTGAGATTGTCTATCATTTGTACTCGGTGGCGTTGAAACACGGGCCGGTCGTCTTGAAAGTGCGCGCTCCTCGCGAACTCAATCAATGCCATGTGCCGTCGTTGACGACGGTCTGGCGCGGTTGTGAATTTCAAGAACGCGAGGCGTTTGATTTATACGGCGTGAAGTTTGACGGCCATCCTGATTTGCGACGGATTCTGATGTGGAACGAATTTACCGATCATCCGATGCGGAAGGATTACGTTCCACCGGCCGATTACGAGTGGGAGCCGACGCCGCACGATGAAGTTTTGAAACGCACAAAGGCCGCCGGTGGCATTATGCCGCCAAGCGCGGCAGTGGAAGTGAAGAAATGATTGCCGCACCATCAACCATTCCTGCTGGTGGAGCGATTACGACGCAGCTGCTTGAAGTCTCCATCGGCCCGCAACACCCTAGCACTCATGGCGTGTTTCGGATGGATGTGGTGCTTGATGGCGAAGTCGTCCGCGCCTTGAAGCCGGTAGTTGGCTATCTCCACCGGAATCACGAGCAGCTCGCCGAGAAAATGAGTTGGCTCGGCTCAATGCCGTACACCGACCGGCTCGATTATTTTAACTCGATGTCCAACAATTGGGCCTACGCGCTTGCCGTGGAAAAATTAGCTGGCATTAAGGTACCGGAGCGCGCCGAATACATTCGCGTGATCATGGCGGAGTTGTCGCGTCTGCAAAACCACGCTTCGGCAATCGGATTTCTCCTGCAAGACTGCGGTGCGTGGGGCACGCCATTGCTGTATGCTTTCAAGGAACGAGAAAAGATTTTGGATTTCTTTGAAACCGTCAGCGGTTCGCGAATGATGTGTAATTATTTCCGGTTCGGTGGAGTTCGTGTCGATCTCAACGACGAAATGCTGGCGATGGCGCGCAAAATCGTCGCGGAATTTCCGAAGTTTCTTGATGAATTTGAGAAGCTGATGACCACCAACGAAGTCGTACTCGCTCGGTGTCAGCGCGTTGGCATTCTCCCGAAGGAATTGGCGATTGCCGGTAGCATTTCCGGTCCGGTCGCACGTGCCAGCGGTGTCGAGTATGACATCCGCAAGGTGGACAAGTATGGTGTTTATGGCCAACTCGAGTTTGGCGTGCCGGTCGGTGCGGTTGGCGATGTGTATGACCGGTATTACATTCGCGTGTTGGAAATGCGCGAGTCAGTGAAGATTTTGCAACAGGTATTGCGCGATATTCCGGCGGGGCCAATGCAGGCGGTGGAAGTTAAACTGCGTGGGTTCAAGATTCCGGTTGGCGATGGTTATGGACGAGTGGAAGGGCCAAAGGGCGAACTCGGATTTTATCTTGTGTCGGAAGGTGGACCAAAACCGTACCGGTATCATATCCGTCCGCCGAGCTTCATTAATTTGACGGTACTCGAAGATATGTGCGTCGGCCACAAAGTTGCGGACGCGATTATCATTCTCGGCAGCATCGACATCGTGCTGGGTGAGGTGGACCGGTGATGAATTATCCTGGTAAAGGTTTAGTCGAAGGTTTGGCAGTAACGGCTCGGAATTTTGTCGGCAGCTATTTTTACAAAGATCGGCTGACCACGGTGCAATATCCCGAAGAACGCATTCAGACACCGGAGAATTCGCGGACTTTTCCATTTTTGGTATTTGATGAGTCACCGGACAAGCCGCGCTGTACCGCTTGCAAAATTTGTGAAGTCGAATGTCCGCCGAAGTGCATCTATATCGTCATGGATCGCGACGACAAGGGTAAGCCGCTGCAACGACCGAAGGCGTTTGACATCGACATCAGCGTTTGTATGCAATGCCAGATTTGCGTCGAGGTTTGTCCGTTTGAGTCAATCAAGATGGACAACGATTATGAGAAATCCAAGTACGGCCGGTTTAATGATTTAGTGCAGCGTCTGCCGGATTTGTTGAAATCGAATGATTACTACCGGCAGATCAAACCGGTTGAGGCTGCCGAGGTGGACGCCAAGCTCAAGGCTGAAGCTGAAGCAAAAGCCGCCAAGAAAGCGGCTGCAGTGGCGGCTGCCGCTGCTAAAGCAGCGGCGACACCACCGGCGGGAAGCGCGACCTAACGTGGAAACGATTTACCAATTATTACATGTGACATTTGCAAATGTACCGGCGTGGACGGTGCAGGTCGCGGCGTTTCTGATTCCGATTGCCTTTATCTTCGGTGTGTATCCGGCCATCTTTGCATTAACAACTTTAGTCGAACGAAAAGCACTTGGCCGAATTCAGAACCGGTACGGTCCGAATCGCGTCGGTATCTTTGGAATACTACAACCGTTAGCTGACGGGTTAAAAATTTTATTAAAGGAAGACATTGTGCCGCGAGTTGCGGATAAGTTTACGCATTTTCTAGCGCCGGTCTTGATTGTCGTACCGGGATTGCTGGTTTATTTAGTCGTGCCGGTGGCACCGGGAATGGTGGCGGTGGACCTCAAAATCGGTGTGTTATTTGCGCTGGCAGTGGGAACGATGTCGGTAATCGCGTTGTTCATGGCCGGCTGGGCTTCACGTAATAAGTTTTCATTGCTGGGTGCGGTGCGTGCGGTGGCGCAAGTCGTCTCCTACGAAGTGCCGACGGTGATGGCCGGTGTCGCAGTCATCATGGCCGCCGGAACACTCTCGACTTTGACTATTGTCGAACGACAGGGTGGGGGAATCTTGAATATTTCCAATTGGTACGTGTTCCGTCCGTGGGGACTGGTGGGCTTTGTATTGTTCGTGATTGGCGGATTGGCTGAATCTGCCCGGTGTCCATTTGACTTACCGGAAGCGGAATCAGAATTAATCGGCGGTTATCATACCGAGTACAGCGGTTTCAAATTTGCGCTCTTCCAGATGGGCGAATACCTCGCCGGAATGGCAATGGCAGGCGTGACGGTGACGTTGTTTCTCGGTGGTTACATGGGTCCCGGTAGCGGACCGGGCTTGGTCGGTAGTTTGATCGCGATGCTTTGGTTTTTTAGCAAGTTAGCTGGCATGATTATGTTGAATATTTGGATTCGCGGTACGTGGCCACGGCTGCGAGTGGATCAACTAATGGGGTTCGCGTGGAAAGTTCTGTTGCCGCTGGCGTTAGTCAATATCGTCGCAGTTGGTTTCTGGCACTTCCTGACACCACGACCGCTAGCGTGGGTGGTCACGACTGGCTGGCTGGTGATTTGGTTCCTTGTGTTAACGAAATGCAATGCGTCCGCGATACTTGAAAAGCGGGAGTACCGGTACGTATGAATATCGCCTTCTGGATCATCTCAGCGGTTGCGGTACTTGGCGCAGTGTTGGCGGTTACGCTTCGCAATCTCGTGCATTGTGTTCTAGCGTTAATCCTATTTTTCATTGGGATTGCGGCGCATTATTTTCTACTCCGCGCTGACTTCTTGGGGACAGTTCAGATTCTGATTTACGTCGGCGCGGTTGCCGTCTTAATTTTATTTGCGATTATGCTGACACATAATGTCACCGGTGTGGATGGTCCGAAAGAGTTGCTTGGCGTGAAGTGGTGGAGCGGCGCGGCGATTGCAGCCACGTTGGCGATTTTGCTCAAGAAAGCAATTCTGAGCGATCCACTGGCCACGTTGTTACCGGCCGGAGACAAGGCGCAAAGTTCGGTCGCGGAGATTGGCAAGGCGCTGGTGGCCGGTTGGGTGGTGTCATTGGAGGCGATTGCGATCTTGCTGACGGCGGCATTGATTGGTGCGGTCGTGATTGCGTTAGAGGAGATTCAGAAATCGTGATGAATATTCCTCTCGGACATTATTTAATTTTGGCGGCAATCTTGTTTGCGATTGGCTTAGCTGGTGCGCTGACAAGGAAGAACGCAATCATTGTGCTGATGGGTATCGAAGTGATGTTTAACTCGGCCATCCTGAATCTAGTTGCCTTTTGGCATTATAAACATTTCGCCGTGCCGACCGCGCAATTGTTCGCTATTTTTGCCATTGCGATTGCCGCAGCGGAGTCTGCCGTCGGACTCGCGCTGGTGATCGCGGTGTACCGGCACTATAAATCTGTCGATGTGGACGAAATGAAGGAGTTGAAAGGTTAAGATGGATCACCTTCACGAACTCGCCCGCCAACAGTGGTTGATTCCAGCGATTCCACTCGCTGCAGCGGCAATTCAATCGCTGTTGCCACGCAGTGCCAAGAAATTATCGGCGGGGCTATGCCTCATGGCGATGGGGATTTCTTGTCTGTTTGCGTTGCGCGCATTTTTTGCAACACTCGGTCACGCTGAGGTAGTACGGGCAGTTTGGAATTTCACCTGGTTTGACTACGGTACAGTGTCATTCAAATTAGGATTCATCCTCGATCCACTAACGGCGGCGATGGCGGCAATGGTGACGTTTGTCGGGTTCTGGATTTTTGTAAACGCCACCGGCTATATGCACGATGACGAGAATTTCACGCGGTTCTTTTGTTTCTTGTCTTTGTTTGCGGCAGCCATGCTCGGGTTGGTGGTCTCGAATAATATTCTACTGTTGTTCATGTGCTGGGAACTGGTCGGATTGTGCAGCTATCTACTGATCGGTTTTTGGTTCCACAAACCGAGCGCAGCGGCGGCCTGCAAGAAGGCCTTCATCACGACACGCATTGGCGATGTCGGATTTTTTCTCGGCATCCTGATGCTCTTCTGGAAAACCGGGACTCTGAATCTTTATACCGCAGAAGGTACCGGCGCACTTCAGAGAGTCGGCGAGCTACTTGGCCCCGGCTGGTTTGGTTGGTCAGTTGCGACGACGATTGCGGTGCTGCTATTTATTGGCGCAATGGGCAAGAGCGCGCAGTTTCCGCTGCACGTGTGGTTGCCGGACGCGATGGAAGGTCCGACGCCGGTGAGCGCGCTAATTCACGCTGCGACAATGGTGGCCGCCGGTGTATTCATGGTCGGACGAATGTTTCCGTTATTCATCGCCGGTGGTTCCCTCGAACATCCGACGTTTGCGATGGACATGGTGCTATATGTTGGCGCATTTACGGCGTTATTCTCGGCGACAATTGCGGTGGCGCAGTTCGATATCAAACGAGTATTGGCGTATTCGACCTGTTCGCAGCTCGGCTTCATGGTGATGGCGCTCGGTGCCGGTGGCTTGGTGCCGGGACAATTTCATTTACTGACGCACGCGTTCTTCAAGGCGCTACTGTTCCTCGGTTCCGGCTGTGTGATTATCGGCACGCACCACGAGCAGGACATGCGCAAAATGGGCGGCTTACGGAAATACATGCCGATTACATTCGTATGCTATCTCATCGGGATGTTGGCGTTGGCGGGTGTTCCGCCATTTGCTGGCTTCTTCTCAAAAGACGAAGTTTTACTCGTGACATTCCAGCGCAGCAAGTTGGCGTGGGGCATGGCAACATTTGCGGCGTTCCTGACGGCGTTTTATATGACGCGCCAAATGTTTATGGTGTTTGCCGGTAAATGGCGCGGCGGCGACCATGGTGCAGCTCATGGTCATGGCGGTCACGAACCGCACGAAGTGCCATGGAATATGTGGTTGCCGATTGTGGTGTTGAGTCTCTTTGCGATTGGACTTGGTTTCTTTGGTGGCAAATACGCTCACTATCTTGGCGCGGAAGAAGAGGAATTATCCGGTAAGGCATTAGTGATGGGACTATCGGTTACTGTTGGCACGCTGGGGATTTTACTGGGCTGGTTTTTGTACGGTCGCAAGCCGCTGGCACACGCGAGTGATCCGGATCCATTGGAAAGCAAGCTGGGCGGGTTGTTCACTTGCTTGAACCGGAAATGGTATGTGGATGAGTTTTACGAAGCGACGATTATCCGTGCGACAATGGTGGGCGGCACTTTGTTCCGGGTGATTGACAAACGATTGGTGGACGGCATTCTGCATTCCATCGTCTGGATTGTGCGCGGAATTTCGCAGGTCTGCCGATGGGTGGGCGATGAGTTCTTCATCAACGGCGGATTCGATGCCGGCTGCCAGACTGTACGCGGTTCGGGTTGGTTAATGTCAAAACTGCAAAGCGGCCGGGTGCAGAACTATTTCCGCATCCTCGGTCTTGGAACGATTATTCTCTTGGTGGTTTATTTTCTGAAATCATGAACTGGCTTGCTACTAATCACATTTTGACAGCAATCACTATCGCCCCGTTGGTAGGCGCTGTGGGTGTGTTGTGTGTCCGAAAAGAGGCCGCCAAGTTTATCGCGCTCCTCGCTAGTGCGGTCTCGTTGTTGTTGACGCTGAAAGTTTGGTTGGCATTCGACTCAGCGCAAACGCTTATGTTCGAAGAGCGCTGGTCGTGGATTCGGGCGCTCAACGTAGATTATCGTCTCGGCGTGGACGGACTGAGTGTGACAATGGTGTTGCTGACGGCAATCATCACGCCGCTCGCATTGCTGGCGCATTGGAAACAAGAAAAAGACGTAAAGTTGTTTTTCTTTCTGTTCCTACTCTTGCAGTCCGGAATGTTTGGAGTGTTCACGGCGCTGAATTTCTTACACTGGTTCATCTTCTGGGAACTCGGTTTGATTCCGATGTATTTCCTAATCAAGATTTGGGGCGCTGAGGAGCGCACCTACGCCTCGTTCAAATTTTTCATCTACACACTCGCCGGCAGCGTGGCGATGTTGGTGGCGTTTGGCTGTTTGTATCTGGCAACCGGAACTTTTGATTTTCTTGAACTCCGTCAACTCGCCTCTACCGGTAAGCTTGCCGGTCTGGTGGGCAACCTTATCACCGGTATCAATACGCAGACCGGTCTACATCTGACCGGAGTGGGGATGATGACGGTGTTGTTTTGGGGAACATTTCTCGGATTTGCAATCAAAGTGCCGATTTGGCCATTTCATACTTGGTTACCGGACGCACATACGCAGGCTCCCACTGGTGGCTCGATGGTGCTGGCTGCAATTCTCCTGAAGATGGGCGTGTACGGTTTCCTGCGAATTATTTTACCACTCTATGCGGTACAGGTTGCGGCAAACTTGAATGTGCTGATGTTTTTGGCGTTTGCCAGTATCGTCTTTGGCGCGTTTGCGGCACTGGCTCAGACGGATTTCAAACGATTGGTTGCGTATTCGTCAGTCAATCACATGGGTTACGCAATGCTCGGTATCTTTACGGTGGTAGCCGGAGCGCACAACGTAGCGGATGTGATGAACGAGAAAGCGGCAGCGCTCAACGGCGCAATGTTGCAAATGTTCAATCACGGGATTAGCGCGGCGGCGTTGTTCTTCATGGTTGGTGTCATCTACGAACGAACCCACACTCGGAATTTGGCGGAGTACGGCGGCTTGCGTAAAATTATGCCGATCTACGCCGGCATTCTTGGCATCTCAATGTTCTCGTCGCTAGGGTTACCGGGGCTGAATGGATTTGTCGGCGAATTTTTAATTTTTAAGGGCGCGTTTCCAATTGTAGCCGGTTGGACGATTGCGGCAACAATTGGTCTGGTGGTGACCGGCGTGTTCCTGCTCGGGATGATGCAAAAAGTTTGTTTTGGACCGCTTAATCTGAAATGGACAGACCTGCCGGATATGACAGCCCGCGAGATTTTCATTGGCGCCGTGCTGATGCTGTTCATGTTCGGAATCGGCATTTACCCGGCCTTCCTGACGCGGGTCTCGAATGACGCCGTCGTGGGCTTGATTAAAACCGTAACCGGAGTGTTGCCCTGATGCGCGCTGACTGGTCAATTTATATTTCATTTATCGGGGCCGGGCTGGTGATGCTCCTACCGAGGAACGCGAAAAATCTGATCCGATGGACCGCGCTACTGACCGGCGTGGCAGCGTTAACGGTCGCACTGACCGGCTATCTTGCTTATAACTTGTGGATTAAGACCGGTAACGCCGGACTCTGGCAAGTTATCAACTTGCCGTGGATTCCACTGCTCGGCTCAAATTACCACCTCGCCGTGGACGGCATTAATTATCCGCTCGTGGTGCTAAATGGTTTTGTCTGCGTCACCGGCATCCTGTTTAGCTGGAACATCGAAGAGCGCGTGAAGGAATTTTTCGCCTTCTTCCTGACGCTGATTGCGGCGGTTTATGGCGTGTTCATGGCGATGGATTTGTTTTTGCTATTTGTGTTCTATGAGTTGGCGATTATTCCAAAATACTTCATCATCGCGATCTGGGGTTCGACTCGGAAGGAATATGGCGCGATGAAGTTGGTGCTGTATTCATTCATCGGCAGCGCGCTGGTTTTCATCGGTGTACTGGCGGCATATTTCGCCGCCGGTGGCATCACCTTCGACATCTTGGAGTTATCCAAACATCCGATTGCCGGTCACATTCAGGTGTGGGTTTTTCCGTTAATCTTTGTCGGGTTTGGAGTCTTGGCCGGTATGTGGCCGTTTCACACTTGGGCACCAACTGGTCACGTTGCCGCGCCAACGGCGGCAAGTATGTTACTGGCCGGCGTAGTCATGAAGCTTGGGGCGTACGGCTGCCTGCGGGCGGCGATGTTGTTGTTCCCAGCAGGATTTGAATATTGGCGGTGGATCATCGCTTGGATGGCCGTCATCGCCATCGTCTATGGCGCGGCGGTGGCACTGGTGCAAAAAGATTTCAAGTTCATCATCGGCTATTCAAGCGTCAGTCACATGGGTTTTGTAATTCTTGGGTTGGCGACGCTGAATGTCACCGGTATGTCGGGTGCGATTTTGCAGATGTTTTCGCACGGCGTCGTGGCGAGTCTTTTGTTTGCAGTGGTTGGCCGGATGATCTATGACCGGACTCACACCCGTCAGCTCGACGAACTCGGCGGCTTACGTAAGGCGCTTCCGTTTGCGTTCTGGACGTTCCTGATTGGCGGTACAGCTTCAATGGGATTGCCGGGATTCAGCGGATTCGTGGCGGAGATTCAAGTGCTCATCGGCGCATTCCAGATGAGTCCGTGGTTGGCGGCTGGCGCGGCGGTTAGTATCGCAATCACGGCGGCGTACATTCTACTGGCGTTGCATAAAGTTTTTTTTGCGGAGGAAGAACATGTCACCGGTGGTGGTCACGGTCACGGCGAAGTAGTCGGAGAATCGCGCTGGAACTTACCGGGGATTACTTGTCCGGAAGTTGTGGCGTCAGTGATTTTGATGGCGCTGCTGGTAATTGTCGGGCTTTATCCGTCCATCATGCTGGATATGATTAAGGCGAATGTGGCGTTATTTCCGGGGGTGGCGCGATGAATTATCTGACTCTTTTCCGCGCGCTCGCACCGGAGGTTATGCTATTGCTGGCGGCATTCGTCGCGCTCACCTTTGATCTGCTGCTGCAACATTCCCACGAACTTCAGCAACGGATGCGAATTGCCGGGGTATTTGCCATTGTCGGATTACTTGGAGCAATCGTGTTGCTGGTCCAGCAAGCACCGGTGACATTGTTAGGCGGCACGCTGGTCGTCAACCAGTTGACGGTGATTTTTAAAATTGTCGTCGTCGCATTGACAGTGCTGACGGTGATTATTTCGATTGAGTATCCGGTGGGGCGGCATGTCGGCGAGTATTTCGCGACGGTATTATTCGGAGCCATCGGTATGATGTTGCTGGTTAGTGCCGAGGAACTGATTACGGTTTTTGTCGCGCTAGAACTAACCAGTCTGAGCCTTTACATCCTGACCGCATTCCACAAAGGCGCGCTCCGGTCACAAGAGGCCGCGGTGAAGTATTTCATGTTTGGCGCGATTTCGTCAGCGTTTCTGTTGTTTGGGATGAGTTACTTGTATGGCGTTACTGGCAGCACCAACCTGCGGGAGATTGCAGTCGCGATTCAGGCCGCCGGAAGTACGCCGCTGCTGGTGGTGGCGTTACTCTTTATTCTCGTCGGGTTTGGATTCAAGGTGGCAGTCGTGCCGTTTCATCTCTGGGCGCCGGATGCCTACGAAGGCGCGCCGACGCCGGTGACAGCTTTCATTGCCACCGGCTCAAAGGTCGCGAGCTTTTTTGTTCTCACCAAATTTGTGATGCTCAGCTTTGCCGGAATGCCCGGCTCGGCGTTTTGGAAACATCTGACGCCCGGCTGGACGATGTTGCTGGCGCTCATGGCAGTCGCCAGCATGGTGTTGGGAAATCTGGCGGCGATTGTGCAGTACAACGTCAAACGGATGCTCGCGTATTCAAGTATTGCCCATGCCGGCTACATCTTTGTTGGTTTACTCGCCGCGTCGGTGACCGGCGCGACCTCAGTTTTCTTTTACGTGATTGTCTATGCCTTAACGAACCTCGGCGCGTTCGGCGTGGTCACGGCGTTATCGGAACGTGTGGGCGGTGATGACTTGGAACATTTCGACGGCATGGCTAAGCGCGCACCGTTCCTGTCGTTGTTGATGTTAATTTTCATCCTGTCACTCGCCGGTGTGCCGCCGTTGGGTGGGTTCTTCGGAAAATTCTATCTATTCATGGCGGCGGTGGAACGCGACTCGGTCAACTTCGGCCTGCTCTGGCTGGTGATCATCGGCATCGCGATGAGCGCCGTGTCGTTGTACTACTATTTAATCCTGCTGAAGCACATGTATGTCCACAAAGCGCGTAATGAAGAACGCCTCAAAACGCCGGCCTATCTGAATCTCACCCTCGCGGCTGTCGCGATTGCCGTTATCTATCTAGGCTTGAACCCGCAGCCACTCTTGGCACTGCTCAAGAATTTCGTAGCGCAGCTTTAGAAGTAGGAGCGACCTTCCGTGTTTGGGATTGTTCGTTGAGGTGTAATCTGCCATCTTGAAGCTCGAACCCAATTGTAGAAGCACTTACATGAAAAAGGTAATCGAATTAGACCTCAACCGTGACGCAATGTTGACGTCTACTATATGTTAGCTTATAAGACAAAATGAAAAAGCGAGCTGTGATACTTCTGGCTTTGGCCACATTTGTCGTGGTTTTTTTCATAGGGCAACGTAAGAGTGCTCCACTCTTGCGCTGACTTTAGGGGCCTTTTGATCGAGACATCGTCCATCCATCGTGTGGCGACGGCAGGCATTCCCCTGAAATTCCTCAAGGAGGGGCATCCAGATAGAGCCAAACAGCATCTCGAACAAGAATTGCATGAAGCGCTGGAGAACATCAATCTTATGACCACGATGCTGCACAGGCCGGACATGCTGACGAACCCCGTCGTGGTTTACGCGAGGACTCTTGAGAAGAATTAGGCAGCTAACCATGCGCTTCAGCCAACGCCGCTATCGCGGCGCGGCTGAGCTTTATCGTTAGGCGTCATTCGCGCATTATGCAAAACACACCGACCAAAAGCAGATGGGCAGCCGTATGGCCAGTCTTCGTCTTGGTTTACCTTATCGGCACGGCTGTCGTGACTGGCGTGTTGACTGCGATGGGGATTTATCATGCGGGTCGAGGTTTGTTTGGAGCCGTAGTTATGGGGGTTTTTCTGGGCTGCCTTTTTGCCGGAAGCGCATATTTATTCTTGCTGGCAGCACTCCGGGCTGTTTCTTTGGTTCGGTATTTGAGGCACACCAAAAAAGCGAGATGACGACCATGACGCCTAACAAGTCGACGGAGCCAACCGCCGTTGGCGCTTGCCGTTCCGCTGTCGCGGTTCACGTCGTGAGTCGGCGGTGGCTCAGCTTTCTACGTTAGGCACCGGTGGCTTGACGCCCCGGTGGGATAGGTAGTTGACGTTCACCGCTATCCCGTTGCTTCTCTGGGTAAGCTGGCTATAATGTGGGGCGATGAAAATTGATGGCTCAACGCAGATCGTCGGGGTCTTTGGTTCACCGATTGCACATACGGCGTCACCGGCGATGCACAATGCCGCGCTTGCGGCGGTCAAACTCAATTGGTGCTACCTCGCATTTCATGTGGAACCGCAAAACCTCCGGAGCGCGTTGACCGGCATTCGCGACTTGAATTGCCGGGGCGTTAACCTGACTGTTCCGCACAAGATTCTGGCGTTGGACATCGTGGACGAAGTTGATGCGGATGCCCGGAAGCTGGGCGCGGTCAACACCGTCGTCGTTAAAGAGGGTAAACTTATCGGCTTCAACACCGACGGTTACGGATTTGCCAGAGGCATCAAGGAAGATTTCGATATGACGCTGAAAGGTAAGCGCGTGTTGATTCTCGGTGCCGGTGGGGCAGGGCGGGCGATTGCCATTCAATGCACATTGGACGGCGCGACTAAGGTGATTGTAGCGAACCGGACGCCGGCCAAGATCGCGCCGATTGCCGATGAAATCGCCGGCACGCCGACAAAATTCGAGGCAATTGGTTTGGATGCCGAGAGTATTCAGCGCGTGGTCACCGAGGTGGATTTGCTGGTGAATGCGACTTCGGTTGGTTTGCAACCGGCGGATTCTTTGGGCTTACCGGCGGGAGTGTTTTCGCCGGGCTTGGCAGTTTACGATACGATTTATCGTCCGGCGGAAACGCAACTTCTCCGTCAGGCAACCGATGCCGGTGCGAAAGTTAGTAATGGTTTGAGTATGTTACTCCACCAAGGCGCGAAGGCGTTTGAGATTTGGACCGGGCGAAAAGCGCCGCTGGCGGTGATGCGGCGCGCGTTGCGAACGGCGGTGTACGGAGCGCAGTTGTGACCGGCTTTTTACGGCTCTATCTTGACTGCTTAGTATTTATATTCGGTTCGGTCATCGGCAGCTTCTTGAATGTCTGCATTCACCGGATGCCGCTCGGCCAATCCATCGTTTCACCGCCGTCGGCGTGTCCGCATTGTGGAACGCATATCCGGTGGTATCACAACATTCCGCTGGTGACGTATTTGATGATTCGCGGGAAATGCCGGTACTGCGGCGCGCCCATCACGGCACGGTATTTCGCAGTTGAATTACTGACGGCAGTCGCATTTCTACTGGTGTGGCTACGATTCGAGGGCTGGCTGCCGGTGGTTTACTGGGTGCTGCTCGCCGGTTTTATTGTCGCGACATTTATTGATTGCGAACACTTAATCATTCCCAACGAAATTACGCTCGGCGGGATTGTTGTCGGCGTGCTGCTCAGTTTCTTGCGTCCGCTACCGGCCATCGAAGCGTTGCTGCAATCGCTTCTCGGCGTCTTGTGTGGTGGCGGCGTATTGTGGCTGGTGGTGGAAGTTGGGAAACTGCTATTTGGTAAACAGAAGCTCACCTTAGAACCGGGGACGCAAATTCTAATTGCCAACCAGCAAGTCACCATCGGCGAAGAGATCTGGCCGTGGGAAAATCTGTTCTGCCGGCAATCTGATCGCATCACATTTACAGCGACAACGTTGAAATTTGGCGACCAAACTTTTGAATCAGTACCGGTAACAATTTCCGAGACCAAGCTCACAGTGAACAGACAAGAGTTTGATTTGGTAACGATTGGGCCGATTACCGTGACCGGTGAGCAGATTAGTCTCCCACGAGAAGCAATGGGATTTGGCGACGTGAAACTACTCGCTGCCATCGGCGCATTTCTCGGCTGGCAGGCGACATTGTTCACGGTGTTTTTCTCATCTGCATTCGGTGGTCTGGTGGGAATCTCCGGAATTCTATTCCGGCGGATGCAATGGCAAACGCGAATTCCGTACGGCCCCTACTTGGTCATGGCGGCAGTGTTGTGGGTTTTCTACGGTCAACCAATCTGGGATTGGTATCTACATCTCATCGGTCGGTGATACGCTAGAGAAATTTCTTTAATTCCAGCTTGGCGATTTTACCGGTGGCGGTGCGAGGAAGCGATTGCATGATGCGAACTTCGCGTGGCAATTTGTAATCGGCTAGACGTTGCCGGCAGTAACGCAATATCGCGGCGGAATCCAATGCGGTGCCGGGCTTCGGACTGACGAAAGCAATCGGCGCTTCACCGCGTTTGTCGTCAGCGCGAGCAATTACGGCAGCTTCGTTAACATTGGGAAAAGTGTAGAGCACTTCTTCGATTTCACGCGGATAAACATTCATGCCTCGCACCAGCAGCATTTCCTTCCGTCGATCCACAATAAAAACGTAACCGTCGCTATCTTTCTTACCCATGTCGCCGGTATAGAGCCAGTCGTGACGCAAGGTCTCGGCATTGGCCGCCGGTTGGTTGTGATAACCGCGCATGACATTTGGCCCTTGCACGATAATTTCACCGACTTCACCGGTCGGAACTTCGTGACCGTGGTCGTTGACAATCTTCACCGCAATCCCCGGCAGTGGCAGACCAACCGAACCGGCTTTACGGACACCGTGCAACGGATTGAACGACACCACCGGTGACGCTTCGCTCAGGCCGTAGCCTTCCAGAAGCGGGAATCGGAACTTGCGTTCAAAGACGGTCAGCGTTTCACCCGGTAATGGCGCGGCGCCGGAAATTGCCAAGCGTAATTTCAATACCCAATGTACCCAGAACGGCACTTTCGCTTGCGCCATCGCCTGAAATAGTTGCGGGATGCCGACGAGAATCGTGGCACGGTTGCGGATGATTTCGCGGACGACTAACTTGAATGGTTGAACGGATTTAATGAGTACGATACCGGCCCCCATTGAGAGCGGCATGAAGATGCAGACCGTCAGCATGAAACTGTGAAACATTGGCAAGAGCAACGTCAATCGGTCGTCAGTGGTTTCGTCCAGAGCAGTGATGCAACTGCGGACGTTGGTGGCGATGTTGCGGTGCGTGAGTAGCGCGCCTTTAGACTTACCGGTGGTGCCGGAGGTGTAAATAATTACTGCCAAATCGGTTTCCGTCGTCGGAGTCCAAACTGGTTCAGTGTGACTTTTGTGGGCGAGTTGCCGGGTGTGAATGATGCGGACGCGTTCCAGCTTACCGGTAACTTCGTTGAAATCGTCTTCGCTGATTAGACAATTCAAACCGCAATCGTCCACGATATGCTGAACTTCCGGTGCCTTCAGAAACGTGTTCACCGGTACCACCGTCGCGCCAGATTTCAGCAAGGCGTACAGCGCATAAATAAAGCGCGGGCTATTTTTAAGGAGGATGCCAACTTTATCGCCGGGTTTGATTGTTTGGAGATGTTGGAGATTACCGGCGTAATCGTGGATGTGGCCGGCGAGTTGATGGTAGGTAATGCGCTCGCTGCCGTAAAACACCGCGACCTTGCGCGGATGCCGCGCTGTGATCTGATCAAATTGTGCAATAACTGTAGCGGACGGCTGCATCATCACCAGAGCGAAGATTTCATTTCCGCCACCAATTGTTCGCCGTGCCACAAACTAGCGCGCCAGCCGGAGACTGAGCCGCCATTTCGATAAGTATCACCGGTAACAGTGAAGACATGTGAACGCTGCGATTGCGGCCGGTATTCTTGAGTAAAAAATTTATCCGGCGCTTTGACTTGCCGGTATTCAAATTTTACCCGATCAATCTTATCGCCGTGCCATTTGACATAAAATTCTTCACCTTGCTGGTCCGGTGGTAAAAACTTTCCTTCCGTTTGCAAACCCGAAGCCCGGTCTGATAGAAACGCGTCTTGCTCGCCGGCAGGGATGGTCATCAATCGGGTTTTTGACCAAATCGCATCCACCGCCGGGCCTTGGGAACAGCCGACCAGTACCGCAATGCAACCGAACCATAAAAATAATTGTCTCATGTTTTTAGCGCCTCGATGATGAGGGTAATTTCCCCTTTAATGGCGCGGTTCTCAAGCCTTTTCAGCAACGTCGCCGGCGTGCCGCGCAGGATTTCCTCAAATTTTTTTGTCAATTCCCGTGCCACCACGACGCGCCGGTCGCCGATAATGGTCTGTAATGCGGTTAACGTTTTGATGAGCCGGTAAGGCGACTCGAAAAATACGAGTGCGCATGGCAGGGGAGCGAGTCGCTGGAGGATTTTTTCGCGTTGGGCGGATTTGTGTGGCAGAAAACCGTGAAAGAGAAATGGTTGCGCCGGTAAACCTGAACCCGCCAGCGCTGTTGTGATGGCAGAAATTCCGGGGACGGTTTCTACCGGTAGTCCAGCTTCTACGACGGCGGCAATTAGTCGCAAGCCGGGATCGGAAAGCGTGGGCATTCCGGCATCCGAAACAAGTGCAATTCGCTGACCGGTGCGAAGTTTTTCGAGTAATTCCGGCGTGCGTTTCGCTTCGTTGAATTCGTGGTAACTCACCAGCGGTTTGCGAATTTCATACTTGGTCAGTAATTGTCCGGTATGCCGCGTGTCTTCAGCGGCGACGCAATCCGCCTCTCGTAAGGTGCGCAATGCCCGAAGTGTAATATCTTCGAGATTACCAATCGGAGTGCCGACGATCAAAAGTTTACCGGTGGACATGGCGATGACTGTAGGGAGTCAGCCTTAAAAAAACAAGTGACGACTTTTAATTTGAGTCTTGCGGTGGCGTGTGGAAATGTGCTTGAGATAAGCCATGCCAGAACTTCGTAAAGATCCGATTATGGGGCGGTGGGTCATCATCGCCACCGAACGTAGTAAACGTCCGAACGATTATAACGTCCCAGCAGCTGAGGTCATTGATCCTTCTAAAAATCCGTTTGCCGAAGGAAATGAGCACCTGACGCCACCGGAGATTTTCGCGTTTCGTGATCCGCGGAGCAAGCCGAACGGCCCCGGTTGGCAGGTGCGCGTGGTGCCGAATAAATTTCCGGCGTTACGCGTGGAAGGGGATCTCGAAAAGGAAGGGCAGGGGATGTACGACAAGATGAATGGCATCGGCGCGCACGAGGTCATCATCGAAACCCCTAATCCAAATCTGCAAATCGAAGAGCAACCGGTTGAGGGTGTGGCGCGAGTATTGGAAGCATACAAAATCCGGATGGAAGATTTACTGAATGATCCGCGCCTCCGGTACATTTTAGTGTTCAAGAATTTTGGCCGGCAAGCCGGTGCGTCATTGGCGCATCCGCATTCACAACTAATTGCCACGCCGGTTACGCCGAAGCATGTGAAAGAAAAACTCGCCGGCGCGATGCAGTATTATGCATTCAAAGATCGGAGCATTTTTGAAGATGTGCTCCGGCAGGAAGTCCGGGAAGGTTCGCGCCTTGTGTACGAGAATGCTGGCTTTGTGGTGTTCTGTCCGTTTGCGTCGCGGTTTCCGTTTGAAATGACCGTAATGCCGCGCCGTCAATCCGCCTATTATGCGGAGATTCACCCAGACGAGCTAATGCTTTTGGCGGATGCGCTCAAAGTTGCGCTCCAAAAGCTGAGCAAAGCATTGAACCAGCCGCAATATAATTTCATCCTTCATACCGCGCCAGCCCGGTATGCGCATCACGGTTACTGGACGACCATTGATCATGATTTCCGGTGGCACATCGAAATCTTGCCACGGTTGACTTTAATTGCTGGCTTCGAGACCGGCACCGGCTTCTACATCAATCCGACTCCACCGGAAGACGCCGCAAAATATTTGCGAGAAATTCCGGTTTAAAGCAGATTTCTTATGCCACTCCACGTTGCTTTGCTGTGGCACATGCACCAGCCGTCCTATGTGGATCCGGTCCGTGGTGTAGCGTTAATGCCGTGGGTCCGCTTGCATGCCACCAAGGGTTACCTCGACATGATTTGGATGGTGGAGCAAGTACCGGGTTTCCGTTGCACCTTTAACATCACGCCGGTCCTTATTCAGCAAATTGAAGAACTCGCCACCGGTCAGGTTCGTGATCTCTGGCATGAACTTGCCGCCACGCCGGCTGATGCCCTCACGTTTGATCAAAAATGCGCCGTACTCGAACATTTCTTTAAGGCGAATTACGATAATATGATTCGGCCGCACGCTCGGTATTGGGCGTTGCTGCACAAACGTGGCCTTCGTCCACCGGTGGAGGACGGCTACGCTCGGCTTACCGGTAATTTTACGACAGAGGATTACCGAGACTTGCAGGCTTGGTTTAATCTTGCGTGGTTTGGCTACGCTGGCGACCGGCTTTACCCGGAAATCGTTGCGCTCAAACGTAAAGGTGAAAATTTCACTGAAGCCGAAAAGCAAATTATTTTTGCTGCGCAACTCGACATTTTAAAAACCGTCCTCGGTCACTACCGGACACTTGCCGAACGCGATCAAATCGAAATTAGCACTACGCCATTTTATCATCCAATCTTGCCGTTGGTGTACAACACTGAATTCGCTCAACGCTGCATGCCGGGCGCGCAGTTGCCCCCGCAATTTTCACATCCGGAAGATGTTCGCGCTCAGTTGATGTTAGCCCGACAACTTCACGCAAAAACTTTCGGCACACCGCCACGTGGCTTGTGGCCGTCGGAAGGTTCCGTCTGTCCAGAACTGATTCCGGTCTTGCAAGAACTCGGGTTCGAGTGGTTTGCTACCGACGAGGAAATTCTCTGGCGCAGTCTTGCTGCGAGCAATCCCGGTATGAGCGCCGATCATCGTGATCAGCTTTTTCAAGCGCACCGGATCAGTTTCGGCGAGGCCAATGTTTGCGGTATCTTCCGGGAGCGGGCGCTCAGTGATTTTGTTGGGTTCACTGCATCGCGCAATACGCCGGCGACAGCGGCGGCATTCATGGTTAATCATTTTGAGCGGATTGCCCGCAATTTGCAGGGAAGGGGAGAACCACTTTGTGCTGTCGTGTTGGATGGTGAAAATGCGTGGGAACATTTTCCGGATGGCGGTGAAGCTTTTCTCCGTGAATTATACGAGCAGATTGCCAAGCATCCCGATTTACATGCGACGACAATTCATGAGTATCTTACTGAGCACCCGCCGACTACTACCACCATACCAACATTGCATACCGGCTCGTGGATTAACGCCAATTTCAAAATTTGGATTGGCCATCCGGAAGACAATCGGGGCTGGGAATTACTCGGTCAGACTCGCGCTTTTCTCCAATCTAAAATTAATCGTGGCGAATTAACGACTGATCAGCAGCAGCGTGCGCTGAATGAGATTTACGCTGCCGAAGGTAGCGATTGGTTTTGGTGGTACGGCGACGATTTCATGACGGACAACGATTTGCTGTTTGACGAACTATTTCGCACGCATCTTCAAAATGTCTATAATATCTGCGGTGTGCCGATTCCGGCCTCATTAAGGGTTCACATTTGTCGCTCCGAGGTTGTCGGTGAAATACAGCCGCCAACGGATTTAATTCAACCGGTCATCGATGGTCAGATTACGTCGTTTTACGAGTGGACTGGTGCCGGTGTTTACGAAGCTGGTCGCGCGATGGGCGCGATGTACCAAGCCGAACGTCTCATCGAAAGCATCCAGTTTGGTTTTAGCGTTGAGAAAATATTTTTGCGCCTTGATTTTAAAAAAGGCATTGAAATACCGCCAAATATCGGCCTTCGGGTTAATTTTCTCCAACCACAAGCTGCCGTGCTTGATGTTTCGCACTTAACCAGCGGCGTGGTCATAGGTCAACTTTCAATCAACGGAGTACCGGTGGATGATGTTCCTGACATTCGATATAACAAAATTATCGAGCTAGCCTTTTCGTTTGTAAAACTCGGCTGGCAACCACATCAGCCGGTATTGTTTTTCATCCAAATCGTCACCGGCAACATTGATCACGAGCGTCACCCTGAGGTAGGAGCGTTTTCGATGATACTGCCAGACGAAAAATTCGAAACAGAAAACTGGCGTGCATAAAAACCTCAGACGCACCATATATTAGATATAACCGCTAGTAGACAAACTTTCGGTCATCTTTTGTGCGATAGCAGCAATTTGCTATGCACAAAAAACAACATTCTTTAGAGCTTCAAAAGCTACTCGCTGCCAAGCTAGTAGAGCGCGGTTTTGGTAAACCGATGGCGGGTTATTTCGCTCGCATCGTCTGTGATTATCCTGCTGGTATCAGTGAAGCTGATCTCCGTTTTATTCTTATCCTTTCCGAATGCTTAGGGGACGCGCAAGCTGAGATTCATAATCGGCAAGTTCTCGATCAAGTTTTTACCAATCTGCCTGCTGTTTCATTAACAACCAACCGAGAGGAAAACTGCTATGCGTGGGAAGTGTGATTCACCGTTTGAACAAAATCGGATAACTCGCTGGCTTCCGCCTTCGGATTTGATCTGGCTGGAATCCCAAGCGCACCGGCTCCGGGTGGCTGGCATCGATGCGCGGGTCGTGTCGCTTGGCAAGTTTCTGGGGCATTCACGGCGTTTTGCCGTCGCGCGTTTTGACCGGGTTTATTTGACTTCTCGTGTGAAATGGCGACGACAACAGTTTTTTCAGCCGGTGGTGCAATCGTGAAAAATCTCACTCGAAAAGAATCTTGTTCTTGCCGGGTGGCGGATTGCGTTCTAGCGGTCGGGTTGTTTTTGGTTGGGACCGGTTTTACAATCGCTTACATCCTTCGGAATTGTAAATGAAAAAATACAATTATCTAGTTATGCACACTTGCCCGGTCTGTCTTTCACCTTTTAATTTTTGCTGCGATTACGACGGTACGGTTCTTCCTTTTTTGCACTCGCAACGACTCTACAATTTAACAATTTCGACCACGGAACGGGAAGAGGGTAAAAGTCCGAGTCAAACAAACTCTGGCCTCTCTTCCCACCGTGGCGAGAAAACGAGGTAACACAAATGGTTAGCAAATTCATGGTTCACAAAGAAGTTTACAACAAATGGCCTGCCAAAGGTGAGAAGCCGTCTGGTGAATCCTTCGACGTGGATCTGATCGACATGTCGGAGCCTGCGGAACATTCCTATCGTGGAATGCTGCCGTATCGGCTGACACCGGAAGAAAAAACAAAGTATTGGGGCAAGTTGGAGCGGCGGGAAGTGAACATCGGTGTTCACAGCATTTTGGCAACTCCACGCGGTCCGGTACTTAAAGGCGCGATTGTCTCCGTCGAGGAGTAACGATGCCTGAAGTGGTTGACAACTATGCTTATTCGTTGGCGCGTATTGATTGGGACTTATTCGGTACTTTGACATTTACAAAGTCCGTCCCACCCACGAAACGAGCGTTTGGCATGGCTTGGGCGCATTTTTATCAGGCTGCCAAACTTGTCAACCGTCCCTACGGTCAGCTCTTGATTGCATTGCGTCCAGAGCTTGGGGAAATGTTCGGTCGGTTTCACTTCCACTACTTATTGGGAGGAACACTGGCAAGCAATGTGATTACGTTAGCGCATACGCTCGAATATAAGTGGGCGGGTTTTTCGGGTCTCGGTGCGCTTTCAAAGATTCGGGCATACGACCGCACAAAAGCTGGTGTGGAGTACGTCACCAAGTGTCTCTCATCGGGGACGCTTGGGGCGAACGAGTATGAATTAAGAAAATTCAACTTGTCTGATTCGGTGACGCTGTCTCGGTCTGTGTTTCGTGTAATCGAAAGCGCAGAACGTATTGGGATGGCGCATTCAGCTTGCGCGAGGAAAATAATGGCCGGTGCTGAACCGGTAGCTAGTTAGTTGTTTTGGTTGCGGCCTGAGCTAATTTAGGGCGTCGGCTTTGAGGGGCGGCAGATTTGGTTAGCAAATATGGTGCAGAGCCAAGACGAGGCGTTTAACTAGCACAAACAAGGTTATTACTGGCCTTCCTCGTAAGACTTCGGGTTCCCTGCGGGGCGCGGGCGGGTGCGTCGGCTTTAGCCGATGCCCCGCCCAGCCTCGTAGGGCAGCTTGAAGAAGAGGTGTGCCCGGATGTGTAACGGAAAAGACGTGACAACGTCTGCGGCATTCGTTATCTCGTTTGGTGTGCAAGTATTTCTTCTACTAATAGCAGTCCTTTTCTTCTTTGTTTTGGTCAAATTCGTTCTTCCCATTCTCAATTCAAAAGGCAAGGGGGGTTCTGTTGTCGCTGGTGTTTCCTATGAACGACGCAAAGACTTCCTAACTGCGGCGGAACGTTCCTTTTATGGCGTGCTACTGCAAGCGGTCGGGAATGACTTTTCGGTTTTCACAAAAGTGAATTTGGCGGATGTAGTCGCTCCTAGACTCGGCCTGACTGCTTCTGACCGTCAACGGTTGCGAAACAAGATTGTCCAAAAGCATTTAGATTTTGTCCTGTGTGACCGTCGAACTTTGCAAGTCGCTTTAGTAATTGAGTTAGACGATTCATCACATGCTCTGCCAGATCGGAAGCAAAGCGATGACGTAAAAGATGTTAGTTTATGTCAAGCGGGAATTAAAATTTTGCGCGTGCCAGTTCGGCAATCTTATTCACTGAGTGAGCTTTCTTCCCTCGTAAAAGCTCTAGTTTCTTCCTCAAAATAGTCTGCACATCTAATCACATCTCCTGCACTAGCGGGATTTTCTGAATCCTGCCATTCTTTGGGCATGACAAGTCATGCACAAGTGCAAGTCGCTAATCTGCGGGGGCAAATATGAGTTGGGTAATTCCTGTCTGCCTTCGCATGATTGCCTTTTATCTCGTCGTCAAGACGTCGTCTTACATTTTCAAAAAGCTTTCGGAGTTCTTCAATGGAAGGAATGTCTGAGATGGATTATCAAACTTTAATTTTGTCGGGCATGGCGGTTGGGTTCGCATCGGTCGGGACCATGTGGATCGCGGTCTTTGGTTATCTTGCAATCGTCAAAGCCTTTTCACTTTCAGCATCGGAGTAAAAAAACTATGAAAAACAAAATCTTAATCTTGGCTCTCCTGTTCACGGTTGGCTCTGTCTTCTCTCAAGACTGGGTTCCATCTTCTGACGGCAACGGATTTACATCTACGGATGGCCAAGGAATATCCGTCGTAGACTGGTACGGTTCGGGGACGTTGGCTATTATCGATAATTCTGGTAATCAAATGATTGTTACTGCCACTGGTGTAAGTTCTTTTCCAGTTTCTACAGATTCATATAACCAAGGGGGTCATTATTATTCCTCTTGGGCGGCAGATTTTGGCGATCCTTCTGGCAACGTCTGGATTACACCGACACCTGCTCAAGCTCTGGCTTTTTTGGCTTCGGCGGGGATAGATTCTAGCTATTATCAAAACATTTCGCCTTTATTGGCTTCTACTGGTCTCTCCGGTCTTGACCCTGCTCCACCTGCTCCACCTCCACCACCCACTGCGCTTGTTGACATTTTGAGTGCGAAAATTGGCGAAACTTTAACTGCTGCTCTGCAAGTCTTGGCGGCCCTGCTCGGCATTGCGGTAATTCTCGTTAGCCTTTTTATCGCGCTGAAACTTATTCGAAATGCGTTCTACAAGACTTAAAGGTCGAAAAACTAACAAAAATCAAAGGGGGTGAAATAGAAAATGTTCAAGAAAATTGCAATCTTAGGTGGTGCGGTTTTGGCGGCTGGCTCGGTGTTCGCGGATGGCGACATTACCAGCACACTGCAAACGGCTGTCACGGGTTCTTTAACTTCAATCGGTACAGCGATTGGCGTTATCCTCGTCGCCTGTTTGGGAGTGGCCACTGGCTTCGTTGTGTATCGCCTCGTAAAAAAGGCTTTTACCAAAGCTGGCTAAGCGGTCGTTTCCGTATGGGGTGGCGAGTTTCTAGGCCTTGCCTCTCCTTCGGAGATTATCGCAATGGAAACTAATCTAGTTCAACTTGTTCAAGTCACGGCTGGCGGTGCTGTGGATCCTGTCCTGTGGATCCTCGCCTTCATTGCGGGTGAACTTTTGGCTTTAGGAGTTTTCGCGGCCATAAAGCCATGAAGATACTAAAACAAATGGCAGGGTGGGGGGTTCTCGCATGTCTGCTGGTCGCTCCTGCGGTCTCTCAAGCGCAATACTGCTACTCCAACACGAATGCCAGTCCAGCAAGCTGCACGTCCACGACTGGTATCGGCAAAGTCACTTGTATTTTTGAATCAACGACTGCGGTTTATGCGGGGTCGGCTGGCGTTTCGGGGGATGGAATCTTTTTTGACTGGTCGGGTGGTGAAGTAATTTTGCAATCACCAATGAATACTAGCCAAGTCATAACTGCATCCATCAATATGGGTTCTGGCGGGCAGACAATTACAGTCACGCCTCACTACAACTATGGAACGGCGACTTTCACGGCGACTTTACCGCCTGCGGTGAACGGTAAAAATATCGTTGTCTCTTTTCGTTGGTGTCGAACAGCGATGTTTGACAGTAGAATCGGGTCAATTTCGCAGTCGCAACGGACTGGATCTTGTTTCCCAACGTGTACCGATGGTCAAACGATATCTGTTAATTCAACGTGTAACGTCAATCTGAACGGTGTTAGTTGGACTGGATGGACTAGCATGACGGTCTGCTCTAACGGATCGCCTTTAACAATAACGCAATCCTGCCCGCAGTGTGTAGCGGCTCAAGGTGTGATGGCCGATACTTATCAAATTGTCAACGGTGTGGCTAAGGCTGTTCACTATTGGTATTGCTCTAATGGCGTTTGGACAGAGGGCTTCGCAACTGGTGTTTCTGGCCTTCCAACGTATGTTCATTATGAAGGTGACGGCGTTTCGGTCTATACTCCCGATGGTTCTGGTGACGGTCTCTTGCAAGTCGCTTCGCATGGGAATCAGATAAACTCGGCGGGTAACATCACGCCTCCGAATACGTCCAGTAATTCGCTCGCGAATCCTTCTTTGCCTCAACAACAAGTTTCGAGCAATGCGGTCAATATCGCTAACATGCCTGCTTTGCAAGCTGCGGTTAGTGGTGGGGCAAGTGGAACGGTTGCAGCCGTCCAGCAATCCTCCAAAGATATAGTGGACGCAATCAATAATCTGGCGGGTGATTCGACTTCTACAATGCCTGATTTTGGGACTCTTTCAGAAATTTCCAACGCGACAAACGGTTGGGGAAATCCAGCTCTCGCTCTTAGCAATCTTTCGTCTGGCCTGCCTAACATGGGTTCTTTAACCTTCGGTACGGTCGGGGTGCAATCGGATATTCCGATTGGAAACGTGGAAATCCTCGGCAGCACCACTTTCCTTCATGTCGATTTAAGCCAACATGCGGGCGTGATTGCGGCGTTTCGCGCGGCGGCCACAATGGCGCTTGGTATTTGGGCGTGGTTTCAGTCTGTCAAAATCATCAGGAGTGCCATTGCATGATGAGTATCGGTTCACTTTGGGATAAGTTCGTTGATTACTTCAATTCTTGGGGTTCGCTTCAACTTCAAAGCATGAAGTTTCTTATCGCTCTGATTACTTTCGCTCTGACGTATATCAAGCCACTGATGGATTATGTCTGTTCTTCGCTCTTAATCCTCACCACGAAAGTCGCTTCGCTGGCGGTTCCTTCTTTCTCGGCTGCGTATATTTCAACTGGATGGGATTACGCTGCTCCATATCTCGCCATCGCAAATTACGTTCTTCCAGTTCAAGAAGCGTTCGTCGTCTGCTCGGCCATGTCGGTCTTGTGGATTGTCGCAACCTCTTATCGGTTCATAAAGTCATGGATTCCCACCGTCAACTGAGAAAGGGGAAATGATTGAATGCTACGAGGGGCGTCTTGGCGGTGGTAAAACAATCTCGGCAGTCCTTCGGATGTTGGATGCGTGGTGCGCGGGCGCAACGGTATTTTCAAACGTGGCCATCAAGTGGGAGGAAGTCAAAAAGTATGTGCGGCAACACTGGCGGATGGAACTCGACGATCGACAATTTCAATTTCTCGACGATGAAAAGATTCACAACTTCCACCGTTTCACTCCTTCCAATTCGCTCGTGGTTATTGATGAAGCGCATTTGTGGTTCAATGCGCGCGATTGGTCGCAAACGGCCAACACTCAACGAGAGCTGCTCAATTTTCTCACGCAATCGCGAAAATATAAGACGGATATTATCTTTATTACCCAAGCGGCAGCGAATCTCGACAAGCAATTCATGCGGCTCATTCAGTTCGTCTGGCGGTTCCGCGACATGGAGAAGTTCCGTATCCCCGGTCTCGGCATCAAATGGCCTTTCAAACAGATCATGCAGATTCAACTCGACTATGACGGAAAAACGGTTTTGCAACGCAAATTCTGGACTAAGAGCAAGCGAATTTTCGCGCTGTACGATACTAACGCAATTTACCAAACCACCTTCCCGCGCTTGGATTATGTGCGCGGCATTCCAGTTAAAATCAAACGAAAGGTCTCAAAAATGTATATCGTAGTGATGGTTCTCTGTCTGCTCGGTGCGGTCGTTGGCGGCTGCAAAGTTTTTAGTTCGTGGGGGAAGGGGAATCCATTTCAAACAATTAGTGGGACGGTCGGTAATACGAATATGGCGGTTCAAGCGGTGGCTTCGGCTCCTACTGTCAAGCCGATCTGGCAACTGTGGGAAGATGGGACACTTCATCGCGAGGAAACGTTTCAGTTTTTATCTAAAGATTCGCGGGGGTTTGTGGTCGCGTCTGATGTCTGCGAATACGTTCTCGGTGGTGTCTCCAAGTGGGGGACGGTCGTCGGGCTGTCTGAAAAAGTGGCGGCGGTGAGATTTCATAACGGCGTGGTGCGGTATGTGGATTTTATTAAAAAGTCTTAAAAGCTGTTACCGCGCCGAGCGGTCTCTGCGGTTTTCGAACAGATGGAACTCGAGGAACACAAGGCGGTTCGTGACTGTTCATAATTCCGCAGAAGTGCGGAATGAATTTGGAACTTAAAAGCCCATCATCACTAAAAGCCTCCGGGTCGTTTAATTCTTTTCTGAAAAATAGTTGTTGACCATTTTGCGGTCCGGGCGTACAAGACTTTCATGCGCACACTAGATATAACCGCTATTGTGCGACGTTTAGTATTCTCGACCTGTTGACGCAACAAGTTTCGAACGCTACTGTTTCAATATCGAATGAAAATCCTCTATCTTGACTGCTTTGCTGGTATTAGCGGCGACATGCTCTTAGGTGCATTGATTGATTTAGGTGTAACCGAGGATTTGTTGCGACACGAGTTCACCAAGCTGCCGCTGCCTAGTTATGCCATCGCAACACACCGCGTAATGAAGCAAAATATTACTGCGACAAAATTTGAGTGCCGAGAAGAACGCCAACAGCAACATCGGGGTTTTACAGAGATTGCCAGGATGATTACCGGTAGCGCATTGACGGAGTCAGTCAAGCATCGAGCAGTCAATGTGTTTCGTCGACTGGGCGAGGTTGAGGCAAAGATTCACGGGGTTCCATTAGAAAAAATCCATTTTCACGAAATCGGCGCAGTTGATTCCATCGTGGATATCGTCGGTGTCTGTATCGCGCTGGAATTACTTGGTGTCGATACTTTGGAAGCTGGTCCCCTGCCCTGCGGTTCAGGATTTGTTGAGACGGCACACGGAAAATTTCCGGTGCCAGCGCCGGCAACGCTAGAGTTATTGCGCGGGGTACCGGTGATACCTTCGGATGTGATTGCCGAGTTAGTGACGCCGACTGGCGCGGCATTGTTGTCTGAGTTCTGTAGCCGGTATGGTTCGATGTCGACGATGCTGATTGAAAAAGTCGGTTATGGTGCCGGGACACGCGACTTGCCGGGGTTGCCCAATGTTTTACGTGCTGTACTCGGTCAAACAACGGAATCACCGGATGCTGATACAGTAGCGGTCATCGAGACAAACATTGACGACATGAATCCAGAATTTTTCAGTGAAGTGATGGAACAATTGTTGGCGACCGGTGTGTTGGATGTGTTTTGGACGCCGGTACAAATGAAGAAGAATCGGCCTGGTACATTGCTAACGGTTTTATGTGCGGCTGACGATGTCGACCGAGTGGCAGAATTAGTGATGACGCATACGACTAGTTTCGGAGTGCGGATTCACGAGGTGCGACGGCGTAAATTGGCGCGAGAGATTATTTTGGTTAAGACTCGATTTGGTGAAATCTCCGTGAAAATTGGCAGGTTGGCTGGTAAGGTGGTACAGTGCTCGCCGGAGTTTGAATCGTGCCGGCGTGTCGCCACTGACGTGGGTGTACCGGTGAAAAATGTTTACAACGAAGCCGCACAAGCGGCGGGAGATATTCAATGATTGATAAAGAATTGCTCGAAATTCTTGCCTGTCCGAAATGCAAGACCGAGGTAAAACTCGAAGGAGACTGGATTATTTGCACTAATCCACAGTGCGGGTTGCGTTATCCGATTCGTGACGGCATCCCGGTCATGCTGATTGATGAGGCGGAACAGCCGACGAGCGAGAAGTAAGTTACAAATTTTCAAATGAGCAATGTGACTTTGTCGGTAATCATTCCGGCGTGGAACGAAGAAAGGTTGATCAGTCGTACAATTGCTTCTTTGCGGCGTGCGATGGCGGTATATGAGTGCGAACGTGGTGCGATTGCCGAGATTCTCGTCGTCGACAATAATAGTTCTGACCGAACCGGTGCAATTGCTCAACAAGGTGGTGCAACGGTGGTTTTTGAACCGGTCAATAACATTGGTAAAGCTCGTAATACCGGTGTGAAAGCGGCTACCGGTAAATATCTTGCCTTTTGTGATGCAGACAATGAAGTCACCGAAAACTTACTCGTTCTCATCCATGACCACCTTGAAGATTCGCGAATTGTTGGCGGCGGGACATGGATTGAACCGGCAACGCGAAGTTTAAAGGTTAGATTCTTTTTTCTGCTCTGGGGTATTTATGTGTGGTGCAGTCGGGTCGGTGTCGGCATGATGCATTGCCGGAAGGTGGATTTCGAGGCGTTCGGTGGATTTGATGAAACGATTTTTGCCGCGGAAGATGTACAATTAGCCTATGCGCTCAAGAAAATCGGCCAGCCGCGCGGGCAAAAGTTTGAGCTACTTCATAAAGGCTGGATTATCACCTCGACGCGCAAACTTGACCAGACCCCGTTGTGGGAAATGCTCGCCAAGCTAATTGGCTTCGGATTTGGATTGCAGAAGAAAATTCGCGACAAGAAATATTGTGAACATTGGTATAGCAAGGCCGCGCGTTGACAAGTGGGCATTGTCGGTCTACGTTGACCGCCGGTTGATATATCAAACAAACGAAAGGAACTCAAAATGACTCATCAACTCCCAAGACTCCCCTACTCCCTCGACGCACTTGAGCCACATATTGATGCGACTACCATCAGTATTCACTACGGTAAACACCACCAAACCTACGCCGACAATCTCAACAAACTTGTGCCCAGTACGGAATTTGCCGATGCATCGTTAGAGCAAATTATCCTGAAGGCTCAGGGGCCGGTATTTAACAATGCTGCTCAAGTCTGGAATCACACTTTCTACTGGGAAAGCATGAAGCCGAACGGTGGTGGCGAACCCAAAGGTGAATTACTTGCCGCCATCGAAAAGTCATTTGGAAATTTTGCTGGTTTCAAAGATCAGCTTTCTAAAATTTCGGTAACACAATTCGGTTCTGGGTGGGGCTGGTTGGTTAAAAAGAAAGAGGGCACATTAGCGGTTGTTCAAACCGGTAACGCTGCAAATCCATTGACCGCCGGTGATGTGCCGCTCTTGACTTGTGATGTTTGGGAGCACGCCTACTATCTCAAATATCAGAACCGCCGGGCTGACTACGTCGGCTCGTGGTGGAATGTTATCAATTGGGATGCTGTCGCGGCTCGTTTAGCGAAAGCAAAGTAGGAAAAAACGAACTAACACCAGGGCGGGAACAAGAGTTCCCGCCCTTAATTTTTAATGAATATCGTCCTTGTTGAACCAGAAATTCCTCCGAACACCGGCAACGTGGCGCGACTATGTGCTGCGACCGGATCGATGTTGCATTTAGTTGGACCTCTGGGGTTCCGTCTCGATGACCGGGAACTAAAACGCGCGGGAATGGATTATTGGCAGTACGTCATCTGGAAGTCTTGGAAGTCATGGGAAGAGCTAAACTCAAAAATACCGACCACAGCTCAAGTCTTTCTCGTCGAGAATAAAACTGAACGGCTTTATACCGGGGTGCAATATCGCGCCGGTGATTACCTGGTTTTTGGTCGAGAGTCAGCAGGCTTGCCGGTCTCGTTATTGGAAAGATACCGGGATTCAGTCGTCGCAATTCCACAGTTTAATCCCCAGACACGGAGCTTAAATTTATCCAACTGCGTTGCCATTGTCCTCTACGAAGCGCTCCGGCAAGTTCGTGATTTTTGACCAGCCTATTGCTGTGGGACAACTTTCTTCAGGTTATCGAATAAACCTTTGCCGGTCTTCTGTAATGTCTGACCGACATCTTTGACAGCAGCAGCGCCACCCTTGATAAGTCCACCAGCCACGTCGCCTAACTGACCAAAAACAACTTTCATCACCAATGCTGAAACGCTCGTTGATTCTGAAATGTTTTCAAACGTTACATCGCGATTGAGATTAATTTTTCGTTCCGTCGGCTGACCACCTTTGGAGAAATCCTTCAGCACAATAGTTCCGATATGAATGCGCATTAGATCCACCCGGTAAGACGCCTTTTTTGCAGGAGTGGCCGACTGAGAATCTTTCCCTGTCGAGCTACTCGCCGGTGCTAACTTGTCTTGAATGACATTCGCATTCGATTGACCTTTCGAATTTTTTACAACTACCACTTCTTTGATGTTGACCACCAATTCCTTGATATGCGGAACTCCGTGAAGCATTGAACTTAAATCGTAGCTCACATGGAACAGCGGCAAATCCACAAACCGGCTATCTTCGAACTCTGATGGGTTCATGAGCTTGAGGTCATGCACTTCAAATTGGCTGTTAAACAAACCAACCTGAACTGCGCCAATTTCCAATGGAAACCCGGTAAGCTCTCTGACGCCCACCTCAACCGACTTGCGGGCAATAAAGTTCCGAGAGAGAACGCCAATCACTAGCAGTGCGACTAACGCAATTAGGATTCCGAAAAGAAGTTTTTTCATATCTGGTTTTTACCACTGCTTTCTTAGATAATCAAGCCATGCCAAGACTGGGTGCTCATATGTCAATTACCGGCGGAGTTGACCGCGCGCTTGAACGCGGCGCGTCCATTGGCTGTGAGGTTGTCCAGATTTTTCTGAAAAATAATATGCAATGGGCCGGTAAGCCACTCGCAACCGATGAGATTGCTCGCTTCCGGCAGCATAACCTACTGGCATTTGCGCATAGTTCGTACCTAATCAATCCGGCCTCGATGAATCCAGTGTTTCGCCGTAAGTCGATTGTCGCTCTCATCGACGAAATTAATCGTGCCACGGTGCTAGGACTTCCATTCATTGTTTTGCATCCCGGCGCACAAGGAAATATGCACGACGCAACCCAAAGTCTTGATGAGGTGTTCGCCGCTACAAAACATAGTCCGGTTAAAATTGCTTTAGAAACCACCGCCGGACAAGGTTCCTGTCTTGGACACCGATTTGAAGAAATAGCGAACATTATTGAACTCTCAAAACATCCGTCGCGTTTGGCTGTTTGCGTAGATACGTGCCACATTTTCGCTGCCGGTTATGACATTCGTACCATGAAAGGTTATCGGTTAACTGTTTCCGAAATGGAGCAAACTTTCGGCTGCAACCGCATTGTGGCATTTCACCTTAATGACTCAAAAAAACCACTCGGCTCACGCGTCGATCGGCATGAGCAAATTGGCAAAGGTTGTATTGGCTTACCGGCTTTTCGGAATGTACTCCGTGACGAGCGATGGAGTAATTTGTTGATGGTCTTAGAAACTCCGAAAGGTCCAGATTTACTCGAAGATGTCGAAAATCTTCGAGTTCTACGCCATCTATTTAAGTAATAATTGTGACTAGCGACTGCGCAAGCGCGTCAAAGATTTTATCCAATTGCTCGCCGGTGATGCAATACGGCGGCATGATGACAATGACATTACCAATCGGACGAGTCAGTACTCCCCGCTCGCTCATCAATCGGCATATCTTAACCCCCATTTGTTCTTCCACCCGGTAAGGGCCAACTTCAATCGCACCAATGAAGCCGCATTGTCGGGCATCCACGACACCCGGTAGTCGTCGGCACATCGCCAATCGGGATTGCAAATCGCCAATCTTGGCTTGTAGTTTTTTTAGCACGTTTTCATCCTCAAACACCTGGAGATTTGCCAATGCCGCTGCACAGCCGAGTTGGTTACCGGTGTAACTGTGGCCGTGAAAAAAAGTCTTAAACTCCGTGTACTCGCCGAGAAACGCATTGAAGATTTCCTCAGTCGCCAACGTTGCCGCCAATGGCAGATAGCCGCCGGTGATACCTTTTGCCACTGCCATCAGGTCAGGCTTCACACCTTCGTGTTCGCAGGCGAACATCTTACCGGTCCGTCCGAAACCGGTCATGACCTCGTCAGCAATTAGTAAGGTGTGACTGCAAAGCTGTCGAACCGCACGCAACATTCCAGATGGCCAGAGTCGCATTCCGGCTGCGCCTTGAATTAACGGCTCAATGCAAACACCGGCAATCTCATCGGATAAAAGTTTTTTTAGTTCTGCAATATTACCGGCGCGTAAAACTTCAAACGTTAGCGGTTGAAATGTCTGATGAAATAGCTGAATACCACCAATACTCACCGCGCCAATGGTATCGCCGTGGTAAGCATCAGTAAATGCGATGAACTTCTTCCGGTGTGGTTGGTTGCGATGTTGCCAGTATTGCAGCGTCATTTTGATGGCAACTTCCATCGCTGTCGAACCGTCATCGGAATAAAATACCCGAGGTAAACCGGTTAACTTGCTCAATCGTTCTGCTAGTTCGATGGCTGGCACATTCGACAAACCGAGAAATGATGAATGCGCAATCCGGTCAAGTTGATCTTTAATCGCTTGCGTGATTTTTGGATGCCGGTGGCCATGGAGATTTGTCCAGATGGAAGAATTTGCGTCGATGTATTCCTTGCCGGTCACGTCGCGTAGCACAGCTCCCTGTCCCGCTTCAATAATGACCGGTTCCTCAGCCACCCATTGTTTCATCTGCGTAAATGGATGCCAAAGATACCGGTGGTCGGCGTCAGCGAGTGAGTGTTGCATAAACCTTCAGAAATTGTTGAACATCGGCTACCGTGTGCGCTGCTGAAACGGTGACACGCAACCGGGCTTTCCCTTTTGGAACCGTAGGATACCGGATTGCCGGTACAAAAATACCGGCATCAAATAGCTTACCGGATAACTCCATCGCAGCCCTTTCATCACCGACAATGACCGGATGAATCGGGCTTTGTGCGCCCAGCGTACGGACATTGTCCCACAGTCGCTCACAACGTTCTGCGCCGGCTTCGCTCGTTACAAAGCTCACTGCCGTTGCTGCCGCAGCACAGACGGAAGGCGGTAATGCCGTCGAATAAATCAAACTGCGTGCTCGATTGCGGAGTAAATCAATTAAGGTCTGCGAACCGACGACAAATCCGCCGGCGCAACCCAACGCCTTGCTCAATGTTCCTAGCGTAATTTCGATTTTATTTTCCACCCCAAGTTGCTCGGCTAGTCCGCGTTGGTATTTTCCAAACAGACCGGTGGCATGCGCTTCATCAATCATCAACCATGCTGCATACTTTTCCTTGAGCTCGACAATCTCCGCTAACGGCGCAAGATTGCCATCCATTGAGAAAACAGTTTCGGTAATGATTAATCGCCGCCGGTATGATTGGGATTGCTGGAGGATTTCTTCGAGCTTCCGGAGATTGCGATGTGGATAAACTCGAATCGCTGCGCCGCTCTGTCGGGCACCGTCAATGATGCTGGCGTGATCAAGTTTATCGAGAATCAAAATATCATCGTCACCGGCGAGCGCAGTAATCGTGCCGACATTCGCCGCGTAACCGGAGCCAAAGACAAGCGCGGCTTCTTTGTTTTTGAAACAGGCGAGTTTCTCCTCCAACAACAGGTACGGTTCCAAATTGCCGCAGACAAACCGGGATGCACCGGCACCAACACCCCAGCGAGTGATGGCGTCGGTTGCAGCGCGTTTCAGCAGCGGCTCGTTTGCGAGTCCAAGATAATCATTACTCGAAAAGTTAAGTAGTTCGCGCCTGCCAATGTTCACACGCGGGCCTTGCGCACCGGCAATGTCGCGAAATTGCCGGTAAAGGCCGGCGACACGAAGTTGCTCCAGATCGGCACTAAGTTGGTCGTTCAGATTTGACATCCGTTAAGCATCATAAACGCGACTGGTTTCTCTGCCAACACAACCGCCTCGTAAGGATCGGCATGGCCATCCATCGGTACAGCGATCAAGTCAGCAACTGATCCTTCCGCAATCCTGCCAAGACGATCGGATTGATTCAAAGCTTTTGCTGCATTGGCGGTTGTCATCGCAACAATCTGCGCTGGTAACAAATCCGGAAATCCTCGCGCCAGTTCACGCATTTCGGCAAACATATTGAGTGTGTCATTACTGGCCAAACTGTCGGTTCCTAAACAAACATTTACGCCGGCCGCTAGCAATGCCGCCACTGGAGCCGGTGCGCGCTGGAAATACCGGTGCGTCTTCGGACAATGGACCACACTCGTTCCCGTCTCCGCAAGTAATCGCACATCCTCAGCCGTCAAGCAATTCGCATGCGCTGCCAAACAATTCCCACCCAACACGCCGTAGCTGTGCAGCAGTTCGACCGGACCGATCCGTCCGCAGTCCGACATATCGCGTCCGCGTTGTCGGAACGCGTCATACAACTTTCCTCTGCCCTGCCGGAACATTTCATCTTCCTCGATGCTTTCCGCAACATGCGTGGTGATGAACCGTCTCGACTGCGCGCAGCGCCGGTAAAGTTCCGCACTCGCGGTGTACGGCGCATGCGGCGATAACCCCATACCATCAGCCGGTAACTCTGGTCGCTTGACCAGATCAATCAACTCTGGACACCAAATCACTCGCAAGGGTGATGCCGGTAACTGTGGAATTAATCCTGGAAAACATTCAATATTCACCACCGTCGTGGTGCCGGCGTGTAGCGCCAGTTTCATTCCAGCTTGAATCCCAGCCAGATAATCGGCGGGTGTCTGCTTTGCTTTTTCGGCGACAATGTCACGAATCCATTCCGTGAAACTTTCCCGGTACGGCACCGCTATTTGCGTGTAATCAAAGTGGCAATGCGCGTTAATCAATCCCGGTAAGAACACCACATCGCCAAGATCACGGTTCGGCCCGGCGAGTTGGCCAACCGCAGTAATGGTGTCGCCGGTAATTTCGACGACGCCATTCTCAATCGGCGGCGCATCAATCGGCAACACCCACTTTGCGTGCAGCCTCATAGTGCGTAGGGTATCCGAACTCGAATAATCTTTTGCGCTAACCCAGTAAGCTCATCCATCTCCACTACCACGCCGCATAATTCAACCTTACCGGTGGCGACTTCGAGGCGTTGCGGCATCCCGGAGACAAACTTACGAATCACCATGTTGACATCACGTCCCAGTACCGAGTCATGCGGTCCACACATACCAGCGTCGGTAAGATACGCTGTTCCTTTCGGCAGGATTTGTTCATCAGCAGTTTGAACATGCGTGTGTGTGCCGACGACAAGACTAACTTGACCATCAAGATAGCGCCCCATCGCAATCTTTTCGCTGGTCGCTTCCGCATGCAAATCAACGACGATCATGTTTGTTTGCCGGCGCAGTTTCGCCACTTCAGTTTGCGCGGCTCGAAACGGGCAATCGGTCGCCGGCATAAACACCCGGCCTTGCAAATTCAACACACCGACGCGCGCTTTGTCACCGATGTTAATCACGACCGAACCGCGCCCGGGTGCAGCCGTTGCCATATTTGCTGGGCGAATGACTTGTGGCAGATTTTCAATCTCCTCTTCAAATCCTTTTTGATCCCAAACATGATCACCGGTGGTAATCACATCTATGCCGGCTGCTAATAACTCCTTAGCCGTCGCCGTTGTCATGCCAGAGCCATGCGCGGCATTTTCACCATTAGCGATAACGCAGTCGAGATGGTGTTCGCGTTTGAGACTTGGCAGTAATGCCGCCACCGCTTGTCGTCCCGGTTTTCCGACGATGTCACCGATAAAAAGAATGTTCATTTGGCATACTCTACACAACGAGTTTCACGAATAACAGTCACTTTGATTTGACCGGGGTATTGCAATTCTTGTTCGACTTTCCGGCTGATGTTGCGCGCAAGAATCATCGCTTCGGTGTCATTGATGCGGCTGGGTTCGACGAAAACACGAATCTCACGACCAGCTTGGAGCGCATAGCTTTTTTCTACACCAGCAAAGTTGTTGGCAACAGTTTCCAATTTTTCGAGACGTTGTAGGTAAAGCTCCATACTTTCACTGCGTGCGCCGGGCCGGGAGGCGCTGATGGCGTCGGCGGCACTGGCAAGAATGCCGTAGATAGTGACCGGCTCGGCTTCGTGGTGATGTGAGGCGACGCCTTGATAAACTTCCTCCGGTTCACCGTATTTGCGAAGTAATTCCGCGCCGATAGCCGCATGTGAACCTTCCACATCGTGATCCACCGCCTTGCCAATATCATGGAAAAGTCCAACGCGTTTGGCAAGCGGCTGACTCAAGCCGATTTCGGCGGCCAGCATTCCTTCCAGCGTGGCAACCTCAATTGAATGGTCGAGAACATTTTGTGCAAAGCTGTGCCGGAATTTCAATCGCCCCAAAAGTTTGATTAGCTCCGGATGAACTTTCGGAATACCGAGACGAAAAACCGCTTCCTCACCGGACTTTACAATGGACGCTTCTAGCTCTTCACGTACTTTGCCCGCTTCTTCCTCGATCCGTGCGGGATTGATGCGACCATCAGCGATCAAGCGTTCAAGAGTTTGGCGCGCCACTTCCCGTCGCACAGGATCAAAACCACTAAGCGCGACTACCAGCGGTGTGTCATCAATTACAACGTTAACGCCGGTCGCGGCTTCAAATGAGCGAATATTACGGCCTTCCCGACCGATGATGCGGCCTTTCATATCCTCGCTTTGCAATGTGACGGTGCAACTCGTTGCCGTCTGGATATGACTCGCCGCACACCGTTCAACAGCGATGCTAATCATGCGACGCGCTTCCCGGTCAGCATTGGTCTTGGCGTCGTCAAGAATCCGATAGGTTAATGCGCCAGCATCGTCACGCGCTTCCTCCTCGGTGCGCTGAAGTAATAGCGCCTTTGCTTGCTCACCGGTCAATCCCGCTTGCCGCTGAAGTTCTACTTGCGAGCGGTGCTTTAATGTATCGAGCTCACCATGCAGCTTGTGGAGTTCCTTTTCGCGTTCAATAACGCCAACTTCCTTCTTTGCGACGTTCTCAGTTTTATGGTCAAGCAACTCAACCTTCCGGTCGAGATTGTTCTCGCGTTGCAGTAAACGTTTTTCAGACTCAGCCAATTCGTGTCGTCGCGTTGCAGTTTCCCGGTCAAACTCCTCGCGTAATTTCAAAAGTTGATCTTGCGCCCGGAGTCGCTGAATCGCCCAACCAATGAGTGTACCGGCGATGAGACTAATAATAATTGGAATCATGATTTCTTGTGCATTGAATAACTTGAGTTTCGGTTATGATGAAGTCCATTCGCACATCATGCGACTCAGTCGGAATTTCATTTTGTAATTGGAAATCGTGCGCCAGCGCAATTTTGATACCGGGCGCATGTTGAAGCAAAGCGTCGAAGTAACCTTTCCCTCGTCCTAGTCGATTCCCCTTTCGGTCAAACGCCAATCCTGGCACGAGCCACACCTCCGGTCGAGCCACCGGCACGTGACGCAGAAGCTTGGGCTCGAGAATGTTTAATTTACCGGTAATTAAATCCCGGTCGAAATCCTCAATCTCCGCTGCAAAATATTTACCATTCTGAAACGCCGGCACACAAACATGCCGGCCTTCCGTTAGTAACTGACGAATGAGAACATGCGTTTCGATTTCACTGCCGAACGAAACATACACCACCAACGATTTCGCTTTGATAAACGCCGGTACTGTTGCTAGTTGTTTTGCGACAGCAAGACTATGCCGGTGGACTGTACCGATATCTAATTCGGCTAAGTGCGCCAACATTCGTTTGCGTGATTCACGCTTCATTATCGGGCCGACGCTTGCGTTCCACACGGACATGGAATGCGAAAAGTTTCACAGCCGGTCACGCTGACCAGTAATAGCAGCGCAATTATTAACTGCGCTGCTTGGCGACTAATTGTTTCCATTTTTCCATTCTTTCTTTTACACGAACCTCAAAACCTTGATCACCTGGTTCGTAGTATTTCTTTGCCACCGGTAAGTAATCTTGTTTAACAACATGCCCTTCAAAATCGTGAGCGTATTTGTAGTCCTTACCATGGCTCAGTCGTTCACTGCCTTTGTAATGTGTGTCTTTGAGGTGCGCCGGTACCTCAAGAGTTCGTCCCGCCTCGACATCGGCTTTCGCCGCCCAAATCCCTTTCGCGCTGGCGTTAGATTTTGGTGCTGTCGCACAATAGACCGTCGCTTCAGCTAATAGTAGTTCACCTTCCGGCCAGCCAATAAACTCGACCGCTTGATGTGCGGCTACCGCTAATACCAATGCCTGTGGATCCGCCAGCCCAATATCTTCCGCTGCTAAAATTGTGATGCGGCGAGCGATAAATCGCGGGTCTTCACCGGCCACAACCATCTTCGCCAGCCAATAAAGTGCCGCATCCGGATCGCTGCCGCGCATGGATTTAATAAATGCCGAAATCGTATCGTAATGTTCATCTTCGCCGGCACCGTAGACAACGGCTTTTTTCTGGATGGATTCCTCGGCAATGATCCGCGTGATGCTGCCAGTCGGTGTGGTTAACGCGCCGATTTCGAGTGAGTTCAGCGCCTTACGAGCATCGCCGTCGCAGGCAGCGGCTAGGAATACGAGCGCATCTTCCTCCGCTTTTGTGTGTAAGACTTCTAAACCACGCCGGAGCAATATCGTAATTTCCGACGGTGTCAGCGGCTTCAATTCAAAAATCTGCGAGCGTGAAACGAGCGGTGAGTTGACATAGAAAAACGGATTATGGGTCGTTGCGCCAATCAATCGCACTGCGCCACTCTCGACGTCCGGTAAGAGTACATCTTGCTGCGATTTGTTGAACCGGTGGATTTCATCAATGAATAAGATTGTTTTCTGACCGGTATTCTCCAGGCGGTTACCGGCACTAGCAATGACGCGCCGAATATCAGCGACGTTGGACTCGACGCCGCTCAGTCGCTCAAATTTACTTTGCGTGGCATTCGCAATAACTTCGGCGAGTGATGTTTTACCGGTGCCGGGCGGGCCGTAGAGAATGATTGAACTAATCCGGTCCGCTTGGATGGCACGCCAGAGGAGTTTGCCTTCTGCAAGGATATGACTTTGCCCCACAAACTCAGCGAGCGTGTGTGGTCGCATTCGCGTTGCCAGTGGAGCAGAATGTGACATCGACTTACCGGTAGTCGCAGCCGACGGTTCTTGTTTAGTAAATAAGTTCCCGGTCATAGTCACAATTTGCCCGATGTTACACCGGTCAGCCAAGCTAACCGACGGAAAAGAAATACCCCGCCGTAATGCCGTTGGGACGTTTTCCGTCGAACCCCTCGTTAAAGGGAGTGCTTAGCCGATTGTTTCCGACTTCCAGTAAAGGCCTGTCTTCCGCAACCGAACCGAAGCTCCGCTATTTTTAGCATTATCGGCCCGAGGAATTATCGTCCGTCACGAACATGGCAGGGTATTTCGCGATTTCAAATCTGACAAAGAACACTCACGGCCTGTACCGCATTTCTGACTAACCCATACTCCACTTATGACTTTACTTCAAGTTGCGTTCGAGTTTTAGCTCGCGAATTTTCTATTTACCCTGCCGCAGTCGCTCAGCTCGCGCGAATTTCACAGCCCAATGTCTTTTGTAACTGCTCTTTAATTCGCTCATGCGCCTCATTCACTTCCGTATCGGTCAGCGTCCGATCTGCCGCACGAAACGTCAACGAGTATGCCATCGATTTCTTACCGGTCACTATCGAGCTGCCGCGAAAAATATCAAACAACTCCACCTTCTCCAAGAATTTATTTCGATTCTTCTCAATTTCCATCACGACAGTCGTATGCGGCACACTTTCATCGAGCACCAACGCCACATCACGCACTACCGCCGGAAACTTCGGCAATTCCTGACATTGTTTTTCCGACGCTACCGGTAATGCCGTAAGTTCCACTTCTACAAAATAAACCGCATCGCGCAAATCCATCTTCTTCGCCTGCGCCGCCGGTATCTCGCGAATCTCCGCTGTCACACCAAGCTCCTCCAGCGCGCCTTTCAAATCCAAATAGCCAACCTTCTCCATCCGTTCCCAATCGCCGGTTGTCCGCCGGCCCGTCGCAGCTATCGCCAAATGTAATTTCTCTTTCCCATCCGCCGTAAATACCCGGCCAATCTCAAATAACTTCACATCGTACTGATGCCGTGAACAATTCGTCCGCAAATTCGTCAGCAACCCTGGTACGAGCGCTTGCCGGAGTGCAGTCATCTCTGCATTCAGCGGATTCTGCAACTTCAAGCTCCCCTCGCCCACCATCGTCTGGTTCACCGCTTCATTAAACCCAAGTGCCATCAATGTCGTCCGTACTTGCCGGCGCGCATCCCACTGCGCATCAAACTCCGAAATCGCCGGCGTCGCCGGTAACATCTTCGCCGGTATCTTCTCCACGCCGTAAATCCGGCAAACCTCTTCGACTAAATCCGCTTCGCGTTCCAAGTCCACCCGGAACGTTGGCACCTCGACCTCAACCGTTTCACCGTCGCTAACCACAGTCAAACCAAGTCCAGTAAAAATCTTCTTCACCGTCACCGGTGGAACCGTGACACCGAGCAATCGGTCTACCTGTGCATACCGGCAGCTCACACGACGCTTCACTATCGGTTTTGCCAACACATCCGTCACACCCCGGCAAACCTGACCACCGGCAAGCTGTTGCATCAATGCCGCAGCCCGGTCACTCGCAAAAATCACGCCGTCAATGTCCGCTCCGCGTTCAAACCGGTAACTAGAATCGCTTGCCAGCCCGAGCGTTTTGGAGGTTTTCCGGACGTTCGACGGCAAAAACCATGCGCTTTCCAACAGTACATCCGTCGTCGTCGCGTTGATCTCACTGTTCTTCCCGCCTATGATACCAGCCAGCGCCACCGCGCGCTTCGCATCAGCAATTAACAGCATTTCGCTGGTCAGTTCATGCTGTTTGTCGTCGAGCGTTGTTAATTTCTCGCCCGGCAACGCACGGCGCACACCGATTTGTTTACCGGCGAGCAAATTGTAATCAAATGCGTGAAGCGGATGACCGGTCTCCAATAAAACGTAATTCGTGATGTCCACGATATTGTTGATTGAACGCAGCCCGACTTTTTCAAAAATCTGCTTCAACCATGCCGGCGACGGCCCAATCTTCACACCGCGAATTAACCGTGCCGTGTAACGTGGACAAAGCTCCGGTGCCTCCACTTTGACCGGTACTGCAGATTCGTCGGTTTCGATTAATGAAATTTCTGGTAACCGTAGCGGATTACCGGTCAGCGCCGAGATTTCGCGCGCAATACCGATGACGCTCAACCAATCCGGCCGGTTCGGCGTGACTTCGATATCGTAGACCGTGTCGCCGGGACCAAGGTATTCAGAAAATTTCTTTCCGACCGGCGCATCCGCTGGCAGAAGCAGCAGCCCATCCTCGCCTTTTGGTAAGCCGAGTTCCTCCGCCGAACACATCATGCCTTGCGACATCATGCCGCGCAGTTTCGATTCCTTGATGGTGAAGCCTGCCGCCATTGCCGCGCCCGGTAAAGCCAGCGGAACTTTGTCGCCGACCTTGTAATTCTTCGCACCGCATACAATCTGGCGCTCACCGGTGCCATCGTTGACGCGGCAAACCGAAAGCTTGTCGGCATTCGGATGTTTTTCACTGGCGAGAATCTGCGCGATGACAACTTGCGCTGGGATTTTACCACCGAAATTCACAACTGATTCGACTTCGATACCAGCAAAAGTTAGCTTTTCCGCCAACTCGACCGGTGACCATTCAAAATCAACATATTGTTTGAGCCAATTGTAGGTAAATTTCATTTTTAAAACTAAAACCGGTAATTAGCTTGGCCGGTTATTTGTGTCACATCGAAGGTATTCCCCGGAATACTAGACATGCGACTCACATATTGATATTGAATCGATGCTGAGAGGCGGCTCGTTAGCTGACGAGAAAGCGCAATTGACATGGAAAAAAGATTTTCCCGTTCATGGTTACTACTTATCCCTAGTGACTCAATGTAGGTCCATTGGAACACTGGTGCGAGAGTTAATGTAGAGGAAAGCTTGTGAGCTAGCCCCAGTGAAACACCGGTGACGGCTTGAACGCTTGACCCGCTAATTAGTGCAGTAACGCCGGGGCTGCGATAAGCACTGATGCTATAGCTAGTATTCGGATGTAATGGATGTGTGTACGAACCTGCAATCGAAGAGCTGATACCGCTGAAATTTTGCTGTGGCAGTACGATGGGGTCAAAAATTCCTCCAAAAATCCCACTTCCCGAACCGACTCTCTTTTCATACAGGTGAGAAAGTCCATAACCGAGAGATATGGAACCATTGAATGCTGGTGTGATTTGCCCGGATACGCCCACTTCGCTAGTGATGGACTCAACATTCTGACGGGTAGGATCATTAGGTGAAGGAAACACTAGCCCGTATGTGGTCGTCCAAAATAGTTTATAATTTTCGCGTAGGGTGAAGTATGGGGACACGGACAATTGATAATCGGTTTCCTCATTTGATGGCAAAGAGGAAAACTTGTCAATTCGTTCAACTCCAAGGCTAATGCCTGCCTTGCCGAAGTTGCGTTCAGCATTAATTGATGCTGTATTGATGTATTGTTCAACCTGTTGCTGCCCAGCTAAAACAGCACTATCAAGCGATGTGTTATCAAAGGAAAATGAGTCGCTAATCGTTACCTTCCATTCATAAACCCGCACCGGAATCATCAGATTAACGTTTACCGGTGAGTTGAACGTCTGCTTCATGTAATTAGAAGTCACCGAGAATTGTTCTTGATATGAAACACCAGCGCCAAGCGTCATCTCGTCGCTCATAGAGCTTCCAAAGTGGACCGGTAGTGTTAGGCCACCATTAAAAGTTGGACCGACCAATAACGAAAGGTCGCTTTGTTTGTTTGAGCTAGTATTACTAATGTTGTCGGTATACTGAAATCCAGCCTGAACACCTAAATCGCCATGTAAAGGCCCCAGAACAATGGTTTGTTGGGCGCGAGCTGGGAGGGTAAAAAACAGAACCAAACTCAGCATCGCCAGTAGTCTGATACCAGACTGACGCCGAGAAGTTGCTATCTTAATTGCCTGGAGGTAACCCAACACAAAGAATGCCACATCCAATGGTTTAATTGGATGGTTGAACACGAAGAGGTGTACTCAGCGTACTCAGCGTCGCCTTGATTACCAGTCCGGTTGTTCCATTCAAGTCGCTTGGACGGTTATCAATAAAAACCCCATTGACGGCCGCATTTAATTGTCCTGGCACGCCGCTCACAATCTTGCCTGTACCGGCAATCCGTAGAAAACCGCCACCCCAGGTGCTATTTGTTGTTAACATGGGGGCTTCAATCGTGAACGTCAAATTTTTACCATCGGAAATCAGCGCCATAGTTTCATTTGTGGTAATTCGCAGGAAGTTTTGACGATTAGTTTTATCATACACACTTAGATAGAAGTTGGTTTGCCCACCAGCCATCACGAAGTTAACTCCTAAAACTGCATTTGTTGAACTTGCGCCGCCAATGACCATTGCCAGGAAGTCGCTATTTTTAAAATTGGCGATCTGCTCTCTCGGTTGCAGCTTGCCGTTGTATTGCTGAATCGCCAACTGACCGGCGAGAGTCGCCTGCCAAATAACATTTGTAATACCCGCTTGTGCCACCGGTGGAGTAAAGCACAAGAGTAGCATAATAAATACAACGACTACGCTCGCAATGGATCGACCTAAGGGAATATTCATTTTTTGCTGTAGTTTGTGCATGGTTAGGGACTCACTTTGGTTGGTTTACCAGAGCTTGTTACGGCACCGCCGAAGAGGATTAGTGTCTGCAAATTGGCTGGAATGTACCGGATATTGAGGTTAGTTGATGATCCTGGCCCAATCAAAATCGGAGCGGTTGGACTAGCGATAAACTGACCACTACCATCCACCTCTACAGCTTCAACTGTTCCATTTGTGTTGCCGGTGTTCCGGATTGTAACCGCCGCAGAATTTGTGTTGCCAATAACGACATTTCCAAACGACCAACTATTTAGCGAAATCGACAGAAGGCTTTGCAAGCTAGTACCGTTTAGTAAAACAATTTGCGGTGAGACCGGTGAGTTATTACTGATGATAATCGCACCCACATCGGCAGAAGGATAAGGCGGTGCAATATACGTCACCGGTATTAGCACAGAAGCGTTGTTGGTCAACTCAAACTGCGAGCGTGGTACAATGGGATCAAGTGTAAAATTAAGACTACCACTGAGTGAGATCGAATAAATCGTGGCAATCACCTCACCGGAGTTAGTCAGCCACACATTCAAAGTGACATTACTACCGGCGGGCAGTTGACCGAACTGAAGGTTGTTTGTGCTAAGGCTAATTGAGGGCTCTAGGCCGTTGCCGGTTAGTCCAACTGCGACAATTGGATTTACTGGATCACCGGTGACAACCTGTAAAGTTCCTGTGTCGGCTCCAATTGCAGACGGCTTATACCGAACGCCGATTTCCACCTGCGATCCCGGTGGTAATTGAATGGGGAGAGCCAGCGTATTGGTTGAAAAAGCTGTGCTGCCACTGAGGATAAGCCCATTCACACTGCAGTTAGTGGCACTCGTATTGCTAACAACGAAAGTTAATGTATTCGTTGCACCGATTGCAACATTGCCAAAGGCAAGATTGGTTGGGCTCACATTCACAGCGCAGTTTGAAGAAATTATTGCACCAAGACCGGAGAATGTAATTGTGGTAGAACCAGCGCTGTCGTTAATCGACGCGCTCCCAGTTTCAAGCCCACCGGTCGGCATAAAGCTGAAGCTCAGATTTGTCGTGGCACCGGGAGGGAGTACGATTGGTAATGTCACCGCCGGCAGGTTTGTAAAATCCGGACTACCGGTGTAACCAATGGAGGTAATGGAACAATTCGCCAAACCATTATTGGTCACGCTGACAGGCAGGCTCAGAATTCCACCATTAGTCACCGCGCCAAAGTTCAGGCTGGTCGGCCCGATTTGTAAGGAACAGACCGGCGTAATACCCGTTGCAATTAAACTGACAGAGGCAAATGGATTGTTAGGGTCGGTATCTTGAACTTGCAAGGCACCGGTCGAGGCTGAAGTGTCAAGCGGTTGATAAGTCACCGCCACGGTTTGTGTGGAAGATGGCGGAAGATTAAACGGTGCCGGCGGTGCATAAGTAAAATTGGTGCTGTATGTTGCCAAGGCAAGTGCTGTTACCGCGCCGGTGGTTCCGCCACTATTTATGATTGTGACATTCAGTGACCGGTTACTTCCGATTTGAACCGAGCCAAAATTTAACAATCCCGGACTAACCGTAATGTTTACAGGTGATGCCGTAGTGCCGTCGCCACTTAAGTTAACATATTGCTGCGGAGCTGACGGATCGGTGCTGCTAATCCGTAATACCGCACTGTCATTAGCATTAGTGATTGGAATGTATCGAACCAAAAGCGTGATTGCATTATTGGTGGCAAGCGTGAATGGCGTTGTTGGCGCAATCACAGAAAACGCCGAGCCGCCATTGAGTAGAATTCCGCTAACGGTGCAAGGAAGTGAACCATTATTGCGCAAGATTAGAGGCTGAGTATTCGTGGTGCCGACAGTAAGCGTGCCGAAGTCAATCAGAGTTGAACTGAGGTTAACATTGCAATTTGAAGCCGGTCGAGTCCCGATTCCAGTCACATCTACTTGCAATATTGGATGGGCAGGATCATCGGTGGTTAACAATACCGTTCCCTCGTCCATAGTGCTTGGAGTCTTAAAACTTGGCTTGTTGTTGGGCTTAACTAAACCAAGCGGTTGGATTGAAACTTGCGTCGGCTGCGCAGGAGCGCCGTTTGTATTGCCGATATAAGTTAGATTGATGATGGCATCCAGACTTGCACCGTTAACCCCAGTCAGCCCAGTACCATAGGCACGCATAACGAGCAGATTGTTTAGATTAAAAACATGCTCAAATTCAGTGAATTCAACAAGCGTCGCAGTGATAACTCCGGGAGTGGTTTTTGTCGGTTTCTTGTAGGCAACCAGCCGAATTACTGGGCGCAAGGTTGGATCAAGAACATATTCCATGTGGTGAACCGCAATTGCTAAAACACTATTGCTACTATTAGCCCCTAACAAATAATTCGCATTATCAGACGAACCAATAACCTTTACACCGGTGGCGGTGTAAATTGCGCTCTGCAATCCGTCATTAGCCAGAAAGACATTAGTGTCGCTGGCTAAAAGAGTTGTCCAAGAACCTACCTGTTGTAATGTAATCGCTAATAGGAGAAAAAACGTGGCTCGGAGATTCATAATGAATGCTTATATGTCAAAACATCGCCCGTCGGTCAAGTTTTTAACAATGCTAATAATCTACTAATTAACCTGACTTAAGATTATTTGTCGGAGTCTCTTCCTGCAACCAATGCTCAATCAACTCCCGGTAACGAACATTCAATAATGTACCGAGACCGAGCATGCATAAAATTGCCAGACTGAAGACAATGTATCCAGAAAACTCGTGATAAATCTTCATCGCCGGATCGTAACCAAATCCTTGCGCCACCAAGGCCACTGTTGTAATGCGCGCTAAATTGCCCAATACCGCCAACGGTACGCTGGAAAGAAATAGGACTAACTTTTTCCAGCCTTGATCCATCGCCAGTTGGCCGTACAACGCCGTCAACGCCATCAATGCCATCAGTGAGCGAATCCCGCTACACGGATCCGCGACATCCAGCGGCATGAATCTTCCAGTTTGTGAATAGATTCCCGTGCCCTGACTGTACACTCCCAATCCCAATAGATTTAATAGCCCGCAGGAAATGTTTGCCACGAACATTCGTAACGGAAACGACACATACGGATCAATCACATTCAGCGGAATCATGAAAAGCAAAAAGGCGCATGCAAACCAAAGCTCTTTTGCCCATAGCCAACCACCTAAGTACAACACCATTCCAAAAACTAACACTATCAATGAACCGGCAACCAATCGCGGAACTTGACCACGAACACCGGCCACGTACAACAACATTGCCAACGCAATAAATCCTAATCCCCACACTGACGATGCCACCGGTAATTTCTGCAAAGTCGTCCGCCACTTCCAAACAAAAAAACCAACAGACGCGACCGGTACAAGATATCCATGCGCATAATCACCGCCGCGCCCCCAGAACACCGCCAACCAACCAAACATCGATAATGGCGTGATTTGAAACATACAGACCCGGCTAATTCCGTATGCATACACAATCAAGCCGAACGCGACGATTCCCAGCATCCACCGGCGCAAAGAGTCGCGATTGCCGGTAATCCCCGCTAATATTTGCCTAAAACTTTTACCTTCCATAAGACTCATTAAACTTGGAACAGACCTCCAGCAATGTCAATTGCTCACTTCGGTTGATCGCTCCACAAAACTTGTTCACCATCCGGCGTTAACTGCCGCCGGTACTTCAATGGAAACGATTCCGGCGGCGGATGAGCAAAGTCATATTTGCTCAACCAAAATTTATAATTCTGAATCGCATCCAAACGCCACTCACTCCGCGTTGTTAGATAGATACCGGAAATTACGTGCAACGGATCATTGATAAATTCCATGTATGTTTTTTCCTCCACCGGAATCAACACCGCCGACCGGTCGCTATACCACGCCACCGCCCACGGAATATCACTCGCCAATAAGTCATGTTCGCGAAACGTCTCCCCCATTGCCGTCACCACTCCACCATCATAGGGCGGATATGGTGATAGCGGACGCGGTGGTAAAAGCGTCATCACCGCCGGTAAGACATTCATCCCTACAAACAATCCCACAACCCCGCGTCGTGCCCAGCGTTTTCGCAATTGCAGTCGCTCGAACATCACAAAGAAAAACGCCGCGCTGTACATCGCAATTACCGGAACGAAAACTGTAAAGAAGTTTTTCTCCGGTAGCCCCGCGAATCCCAACCAGATTCCAGTAACGATTAGCGCCCCTGCAATCAACCACTGTAGGCGTCCGGTTTCATCCCGACGGAACCGGTAGAGCAGTCCTACTAAAAAAAATGCAATCAAGTAGCCTGCTCCGGTATCTTTCACTGTCTCGCGATAAAGTTTTTTCCAGTTGGTCAACGCGTGAACCGCTAATCGTTTCCAGCCCAAATCTTGCTTAACGTTGAACTGGCGTTCTAACTCCAACCGGGCGGTGTTTTCTCCGCGTTCATCCGGCGCAATTCGAGTTGCCGACCAGCGCGCCAATCCAAATGGTGAATCCGCCACCTTGAAATTGCGCATCATCCACGGCGTCAGCACCAGCAAAAACGCGCCGAAACAAAAGCCGAATTTCACACACCATCCCACACGCATCGTCATCTTCAAGAGTAGCGCCACCGGCACCAGCAGGCACACCATCGTGTAACGCGTGAGCGTCGCCACCCCAACCAGTAAGCCGCAACCAACTAGCGCACCGGTCACCCAATAGACTGAAATCTTCGTCGCCGCCCAGCGTTGTGCTTTCATCAACAGCCATACCAGCCCTAAAACTAATAGTGCTAAAAACGGCAACATCCCGCCGTCAACGCACGAATCTAGTAATGAATCGCAGAGTAAGCACAGCACCACACTGATCAGTGCAATCCGCCGGTCAAACAACTCGCGGGCAACTAAAAACACCATTCCCAAATCCGCGAGGAAAAATATCCAAGCCAAAATTACCATCATCCGGTCAATGCGCATCGCCTCCCCACGCGCGCCGGCATAAAGTGACTGGAGTTTTCCTAAGTCCGCCGGCAACTGCTGCGCTGAAATCTGCAATTCATGTTTGACAAAACCGATTCGCGTTTGTGGTTTTACAATCCGAAACCAACCCGCCAAAATCATGGGATACACCGGTGGCGTCCATAACTCAGGGATAACTTCCCGGTCTTCGCGTAATGACGGTTTTCCAATCGAACCCAAATATGCGAGATCGACCGGCCGAATATTTCTCGTCACATACCCGCGTCCCAGCGCCAAGTTCCGACCCAACTGCCCTAAATCCATTGATTCGCGACTGCGCAATCCATGAAACTGAGTGCCGGTATAGATCAAGATTACCAGGAGCACTGCCAGAAGAAAGAATCCTAACCGGAACCAGCGCACGCCCATTCCACGGTCGAACTTGAAAGTTAAATCTTGCAGGCGCTCGAAAAGCGGACGCCGGTAGCGAACAGGTTGGTTCAGGTCAGATATATTATCGTATTCTGAAGACATCGTCCGTAATCATCAGCATAGCCTACCACCCTACCCCAACGTCAAGCCCGCACCCTTGACTGTCGAGTTCCGATTGTGCTAGCGATAACGACATGATGACTACTCAAGAACGAATGCGCCGCATCCTTCAACACCAAGAAGCCGACCGCATTCCGATTACTGACATCCCATGGCCTTCTACCTTGGAACGCTGGCACAATGAAGGCTTGCCGTCCAATGTTGACTGGGATGAGTATTTTGAGGTTGACCGGTTCGTTCAATTTGAAGTGGATAACAGCCCGCAGTATCCCACGAAAGTTCTTGAAGAAACCAATGACTACCGCATCCGCACCACTTCATGGGGCGCGACGATAAAAGACTGGAAAAAACACGGCGGCGTGCCGGAGTTTCTTAATTTTACAATCACCGATCCCGACGCTTGGCGTGTCGCCAAACAGCGCATCACGCCAACGTACGACCGGGTGGACATCAAGCGACTACAGGATAACTTTCCCCGGTGGCGTTCCGAAGGCCGGTGGATTTATGTCTACCTCTGGTTCGGTTTCGATGTAACGCATTCATGGATGGTGGGTACGGAGACGGTTCTCATGGCGCTGGCGGAAGACCCTGCTTGGATTGTGGACATGTGGAATACGCAACTCAGTACGCAATTGGCCTTACTCGATTGGGTCTGGGACCAAGGCTTTCATTTCGATGCCATTCAGTGGCCGGATGATCTCGGTTATAAAGGACATCAGTTTTTCTCGTTACCAATGTACCGGGAGCTACTCAAGCCAGTCCACCGGCGCGCTTGCGAATGGGCGCACGCCCATGGTGTCGTCGTCGAGCTTCACTCCTGTGGCAACGTGCTGCCGCTCATTCCTGACTTTATCGATATCGGCGTTCAAATTCTTAACCCAATTGAAGTGAAAGCCGGGATGAATCCAGTCGAACTAAAGCAGAAATACGGCCAGCAACTCACTTTCCACGGCGGTCTAAACGCCGCGTTATATTGGGAACCGGCTAAGCTTGAAGCTCACATGCGTGAGGTAATACCGGTGATGAAGAAAAACGGCGGCTACATCGGTGGTTCCGACCATTCCGTACCCGACAGTGTGAGTCTTGAGCAATTCCGTCAATTCATCGCACTCACAAAAGAATTAGGCTCGTACGCTTAACGTACCGGCGGCGATTATTCCCACTCAATCGTCGCCGGTGGCTTACTGGAGATGTCGAGACAAACGCGGTTGACACCCTTGACTTCATTGATGATCCGCGTCGAAAGCCGGGCGAGTAAATCATACGGCAATCGCACCCAGTCGGCGGTCATGCCGTCCACGCTATCTACCGCGCGGATGGCAATTGCATTTTCATAAGTGCGTTCGTCGCCCATCACTCCGACACTCTTCACCGGTAACAACACGGCAAATGTCTGCCAAATTTTGTAATACAAATCCGCTTTCTTCATTTCCTCGATGACAATCCAGTCAGCATTTTGCAACACGGTAATATGCTCGCGGTTGACCTCACCCAGAATTCGCACCGCGAGACCGGGGCCAGGGAACGGCTGACGCCAGACAATTTCTTTCGGCAAGCCGAGTTGTGTACCGACTTCGCGAACTTCATCCTTGAATAGCTGCCGGAGTGGTTCGAGTAATTCAAGTTTCATCCGTTTCGGCAAACCACCAACATTGTGATGGCTCTTAATCATTGCCGCCGGGTTGCCAGCAATCGGAACGCTTTCGATTACATCGGGATAAGTCGTTCCTTGCGCGAGAAACTTTGCCTTACCGGCTTTGTGAGCCGCTTTATCGAAAACTTCGACAAAGGTGCGACCGATAATTTTGCGCTTCCGTTCCGGATTGGTGACGCCGCGCAACTTTGACAAGAAAATCCGCGTTGCATCGGTGTACACCAGTTTCATTTTCAGATGTTCACCAAAAACTCGCTGAACACTCTCGGCTTCGCCTTTGCGAAGTACGCCGTTATTGACAAACACGCAGATGAGTTGATCGCCGATAGCTTTGTGAATCAAAGCCGCTGCGACGCTAGAATCCACACCACCGGAGAGGCCGAGTACCACTTTGTCTTTACCAACTCTCGCTCGAATCTCCTCAATGGAATTTTCGATGAACGATTTCATTGTCCAGTTCCGGCCGCAACCGCAGATACCGTGAACAAAATTGGAAATGATTTGTTTGCCATTCGGCGTGTGGTGAACTTCTGGATGAAATTGTAAGCCGTACAGCCGCCGTTTATTATTCGCAATCGCCGCATACGGTGAGTTCTGACTCTTGGCAACGGTAATAAATCCCGCCGGTAGTTTAGTAACCTTGTCACCGTGGCTCATCCAGACTTGTTGCTCATAAGCCATCTCGCGGAATAGCGTCGTATCTTTTGCGATGTCAATTTCCGCCGGCCCGTACTCGCGCTTTCCACCTGGTTGAACTTTGCCACCGAGCTGATGCGCCATTAACTGCATTCCGTAGCAGATACCAAGAATCGGCACGCCAAGCTTCCAGATGCCGGTATCGCAATGTGGTGCTTTCTTATCGTAAACACTGCACGGTCCACCGCTGAGAATAATGCCGCTCGGTTTTAACTCCGCCAGCTTTTCCGCCAGCGTATCGTACCGGAGAATTTGCGAAAATACCTGACATTCGCGAATCCGCCGCGCGATGACTTGCGTGTATTGCGACCCGAAGTCGAGGATGATGATTTGTTCCATCACTACTTGCTGCCCATGCCAACGCCTTGGACGGTCTGGAAGATTTTGCCTTCGGTCTTGATCGCCGGAGCAATAATGATGTCGGTTTCTTGGAATTCACGAATATTCTTTTTCCCGACGTTGCCCATACAGGTCATCAGCGCACCCATTAAATTCTGCGAACCGTCATCAAGTTCAGCCGGGCCAAAAAGAATCTGCTTCACTGTGCCGGTGACACCGACACGGACGCGAGTGCCGCGTGGTAAATTCGCGTGTGGAGTCGCCATACCCCAGTGATAACCACGTCCCGGCGCTTCCTTCGTTCGCGCAAACGCGCTGCCAATCATTACCGCATCCGCACCGCAAGCGAATGCTTTGCAAATATCGCCACCTTTATTCATTCCGCCATCGGTAATAATCGGAACATACCGGCCGGTCTGTTTGAAGTAATGGTCGCGAGCGGCTGCGCAATCCACCGTCGCCGTGACCTGTGGCACGCCGAGACCAAGAACGCCGCGCGTGGTGCAAGCCGCACCGGGACCAACACCGACAAGAATCGCCGCCGGACCGCTTTGCATCAGTTCGAGCGTCGCGGAATATGTCACCGTGTTACCGATGACCACCGGAATTTTCATCGCTTTGCAGAACTCAGCAACATTGAACGTCGCATATTCGCTGGAGATATGACGAACGGTGGAAACGGTAGATTGCACCACAAAAATATCCGCACCGGCTTCTTGGGCAATTGCACCGAAACGTTCTGCGCGTTGCGGAATCGCGCTAACAGCACAAAGAACGCCAGCCGCTTTGATTTCCTTGACGCGCTGAGCAACGAGTTCTTCTTTGATTGGTTCGGTATAAACTTGCTGCGTCAGATGCGTAGCTTCTTCTTTGGTCGCGCTCGCAATCTTGTCGAGAATTTCCGCCGGATCTTTGTACCTGGTCTGCACGCCTTCGAGATTTAGCACCGCGACGCCGCCGAGTTTACCCATGGCGATCGCAAATTTTACATCCACCACGCCGTCCATCGCACTCGCCAAAATCGGCACGCGAATTTTGTGTGCCCCGAGCTGGAATGTCGTGTCCACTTCGTTCGGATTAATTGTAATATCGCCGGGCACCAACGCAATGTCGTCAAACCCGTAGGTCACTCGTGCTTTTCGATTTCTTCCAATCCACATTCCCATGATTACGATTCTCCTCAGTTTTTCAAAATGGTTTTCACTCGCCTGCCGCGAACTCCGTTATTCTTACCGGCTTGTGCGCCGCATGACAACTCTCAAATGCGCGCTGCCCAAACTAATCGCAGCGTGCCCCACGTCAACGCCAATGGATTTATATTTGGTTCCGGCGCAAACCACACCTGCCGGGCAATCTCCACCACCGCGCCGTCCAGCACTTCATTTCCGGACGAGCGTTCCAGCACCGCATACCGAACTCGGCCATCACCGGTCACGGCAATTAAGACTCGCGTGGTTCGCACCGGCACGCTCGCCAGCGGCAACACCGGTGACTGTAAAATCTGCCGCCCGCTTAATGCACCGGTGATTTCAATTATCGAATTTGTGACCGGGACAATCGTTGCCGTGGTAACGGATTCGGATTCAATTGCAGTCGGCGTGATTTGTGTTTGCGTCAATTCACCAAGGGAAGGCTCCGGTAATAAAACCGGCAATGGCGCACTTGCCGGTAAAGCGAGAAACGCCGGTGGTTGTTCTGGCTTGTATGCCGTTTGGATCGCCGGCGCAAGATGCCGCCAAGCATTGCCGGAAAAACCGCGCGGATTCGGGAGCGACATCACGCTCGGATCAAAGTACTCAGCAATGATTGGCTGCTGCGTTGGCCGCAACCAATGAACGTGCGCGGCGCCGCCCGGTGCAAGAGTGTGACTAGTTTGATGGCTCCAAAACAGCCAGATGGCAACCATTGCCATCGCCGCCATGGATGCAATCAATAACCACATCAAAACGTGGCGTTCGTGAACACGAATGCGCGGAATCATTTTGACGGCGCGACCGGTGTTTCGGTTCGCGTGGCGAGGTTGATGGCCGAAATCCCGGCATCAAACGCGCTGTCGATGACTTTGATTAAAGTATCGTAGCCGACTTGCCGGTCGGCTTTGATGATGAGTTCGGGATTGCGCGTTTCACCGGCGGCACTCCGTAAAAGCTCCGGTAACTTTGCCAATGTCGTCGGCTGATTTTTGAAGAACAGCAGATTGTCGCGCGAGATGGTAATCACCAGTTCTTGCAGTGAAACATTCTTCGGTCCGCGCGCAGTCGGCATTTCCACGAGGCCAAACCCGGATTGCAAAACAAACGGCGAACTCAGGAGTAAAAATACCAAAAGCAAAAGCACCACGTTAATCATCGGCGCGGCATCAATGCGACCGTTGGCGATGGTGACGTGAGTTTTGAAAGTCATGGACGGCGCGTCAGGAAGTTGATGATTTCGTTTGCGGCTTTTTCCATATCCAGCACAATGCTCCGCATCCGGCTGACGAGGTAATTGTAGCCGACATACGCCGGGATGGCGACGACTAGTCCACCGGCAGTCGTTAAGAGCGCCTGCCAAACACCACCGGCTAATTGGCCGGGCGCGGACTGCATTGTCGCCTGCATGACTTTGAAAGTGCTAATCATACCGGCGACCGTGCCGAGAAAGCCAAGCAGTGGCGCGATCTGGGCGATGGTGGCCAGCACCACCAACCGGCGTTCAAGTCGGGCAATCTCAATACGTGCGGCGTCTTCCATTGCTTCGCGGAGGTCTTCTCGGTGGAGCTCACGATTTTCGATACCGGCTTTCACAACCTGCGCCACCGGACCCGGCGCTTCGTCACACAACGCAAGCGCCTCGGAAACATTGCCGCGCTTCAGCGCATTGCGGATGCCGTTCACAAAATCACCGGTATTAATATGCGCCCGGTGGTAGTACAAAAATCGTTCGCTAAAAATCACGAACGCGACCACCGCGCTCAATAGAATCAACCACATCAACGGTCCGCCTTGTTGCATTAGCATCAGCATAATGACTCCTGTTTAATCCAACTGGCAATCTTTTGGCAAGAATGCATTCCCATTTTTATCGAACCAGTAAAGCTTCGGGATGCGGAGTTTTAAGTTTCCGAATATGATCATCGGCGAGTTCTTTCAAGTCCGGACAGAGTTCACCAAGCCGGATGTATAACGTAATCGCATCAGACCATTGGTTCTGCTGTTCTTTCAGACCGGCAGCGGCACGAGCCGCTTTGCACGACCAGAATCGCTCCACCGGAGAATTTGAAGTCGGCACCGCAGTCGTTTCATACAGCGCCTTCGTGTATTGCTGAATCGCATCATCAAATTTCTTTTGAACCTCAAATGTCTGGCCCAGCTTAAACAACGCCTGATTCCGCGTACCAGAATCTTTAGCTGCATCCAACGCCTTCCGGTAGCTTATCAACGCGTCGTCGTACCGGCTTAACGAATATTGGCAATCCCCTTTCCTTCCCCACGCTTCACCGGTGAGCGAACAATCCGGGAACTCCTTTGTCAATGCCTCAAACACCAGTAGCGCATCGTCAAATTTTCCCAACTCACTCAGCGCATCGCCTTGACCAAACCGTGCATCACACCGCCAATTTGATTGCGGAAACTTTTTCAATAAAGTTTCATAAAGTTTAATCGCCGTTTCGAAATCTTGACGGCCATACGCGGCGCGCCCGGCAAAATATTGTGCGGTATCTGCGAGATGATTTGTCGGATGGTTTTCTGCCAACGACTGAAATTGCGCCTGCGCTTTCAGGTAATCACGCTGCCGGAGGTATTCATCGGCAATCCAGTATTGAATATCCGGTGCGAGCTTTGCCTGGGAATGGGTTTTGAGAAATTCAGAAAATTCCGTCAAAGTTTTTTCGCGTGGAAGAATCCAACCCCGATCGTAAAATGCCTGCTGCGCTAATTCTGTTTCCAATCCAGCGGCAGTAAGTTTATCAAACTCCGCGATGGCTAGTTCCGTTTGACCTTCGCGGGCAAATGATTCGCCGATGGCCAAGGCGGCATTCGATTCCCATTCATTGGTTAGGAAATTATGAACGGCAGCAAATGCGGCGCGCGCCTCTTCTTCCCGGCGTTCACCGGCGAGTAATTGACCAAGGCTATATTGCGCGCCCGGGGCCCAATGGCTGGCCGGATATTCTTTTGCGACAGTCGTGAATATCGCCATCGCGGCTTTCACATCACCGGCGCGGCGTTGAGCTTCACCGAGTTGAAAGTAAGCCCGGTCAACGATGCCGACCTGCGGATGAGCGCGGATGAGTTGCTGTAAGTTACTGATCGCTTCTGGAAATTGTCCGAGTACAAAATGAATGTCGGCAATTTTGAATTGCACAGCAGTGAGCGCTTCCTCTTCCTTGAGTAGCGGCAATGCGTTTTGGAAGTAGCTCAGCGCGGCCGGTAATTGTTGCAACTGCCAGGCACACCAACCAGCTTGCGTGTAGGCGCGTACCAGAAGCGAGCTATTGGTGTAGGTATTGATGAAACGATTGTATTCCGCCAATACCGCACCACTCGCGCCGCTACTGAACGTCAAATCGCCGATAGCCAACTGCGCGGCATCGGCTAACGGATCGCGCGGTTGTTTTGCTAAAAATTCTTTTAATCCGGCCACGCTATCAGCAGTCTTGCCGGTGCGCGCGGCGCACTCGGCTACCTTTAACATTGCATCGCGTTTCAACTTCCGGCTCGTTGCAGTCGCCAAGGCCGTGCTGAACGCTTCACTGGCTGTAGCAAACTCGCCGGCATTCCAATGCGCCCAGCCGTCCGCAAACCAAGCCTCACCGGCTAGCTGCGCATCCACCGGTTCGTTGGGTTTCGCCTTGAACGCATCGGTTACCACGGCGTACCGGAGGAGTGCATCGGAAAATTGCTGCCGGCGCGCGAGCGATTCGCCCAGCCAGAAATTTGCCCGGTAAAAAGCACGGTTAGTGTTACCGGCCTTGCGAGCGACAACTTCGAGGGCCGCATTGGCTTTGGTAAAATCTTGCCCGGCGAGAAGGAGTTGGCAGCGCAGCAATTCGGCGTCGAGCGCGAGATCACCGGTGACATGGATTTTATTCAGAGAAGTAGTCGCCGCTTCATAATGGCCTTGCCGGAATTGTGCGGTAGCGAGCGCATACCATGCCGGTGGAACGAATGTGCTCCGTGGATATTTTTCAATCAGCTCCGCATACCGGGTTTCGGCGGCGGCAAATTCACCACCCCAACCGTGTGCTTCACCAATCCAAAAGATGACTTCGTCCGTACGCTTGTCCGGCCATTTCGCCAGCGCTGATTCTAAAGTATGAATGGCGGTTTCCCACTCGTTCAAGTTGAGCTGAGCGCGGCCGAGTAAGAAAAGCGCATGACCGGTGCGTGGTGATTGCGGATATTTTTCGAGGAACTCCTGAATCTGGCGCGTGGCGACATCGTAGAGTTTGTCGTTGAAGGCGGCGCTGGCGACTTGGAATTGGCGGTTTTCCTCCAGCGAAGTCGCGGCAATCAACAGCAAAGCCAAAAGCGGCACGAAACGTTTCATTGCCGGCATTATAATCAGAATCAATCTCACCCGGCAAGCTCGTCACTACCGGCGTAAGTTGATTTGCTTGCCAGTCTGCGTGAGGATGCATAGTATTTCAGCATTGAAAACAATCGGGCCCGTAGCTCAGCGGTTAGAGCGGAGGACTCATAATCCTTTGGTCGTAGGTTCAAATCCTACCGGGCCCACCAAATTTACAGGTTGCGCTTGCATTTTGAAAAAAGTGGTTTACCAGTAGTTCTCGTGAACGGATCAAATCGGAAGTTCACAATTCCCTCAGTTGCGTCGTGGTTGGTGTGTGGCGTTTTGCTTTTGCCCACCCTGACATTCGGCGGCACAGTTGGAATTGATGAGCATTTAGGAAAAAATCTTCCGGGGGCAGTGTCTTTCAGCGACGAACAAGGAAATCCAGTTCCGTTGCAATCGTTACTCGGCAAGCCGACAATTCTCGCATTGGTCTATTATGAATGCCCCGGCATTTGCACGCCGCTGCTGAATAATCTTGTAGATACACTCGATCGGTCAGATTTGGTTCCCGGCACCGATTACCAAGTCATCACAATTTCATTCGATTCCAACGATACACCGACAACTGCCGCCAAGAAGCGCGCCAATTATCTCAAGCAATTTCACAAACCATTCCCTCCGGAGGCTTGGCGCTTTCTCACCGGAACACAAACGGAAATTGACCAAGTGACTGATGCGGTCGGGTTCCGGTACACCACTGCCGGTAAAGATTTTAACCATCCCGGAGTCCTCACCATTCTTTCACCCGACGGGCGGGTAATGCGGTATTTATACGGTGTCAGTTTTATGCCGTTTGATATAAAGATGGCCGTGCTTGAAGCCGCGAAAGGTCAACCGATGCCGGCGATTAACCGTGCGCTATCATTTTGCTATTCGTATGACCCCGAAGGTCGCCGGTATGTATTTGCCACGTTGAAGGTCGCCGGTAGCGGAATGCTTTTCCTGCTGGGACTCTTTGTTGCTTGGTTGGTAATTTCAACGCGCCGACATCGAAAGGAATTTGCACTACAGTGACCACCACCAAACCAAGTTACCTCGAAAACCAAAGCCACCGAAAAGGGTTAGCCAGTTGGATTTTTTCCACCGACCACAAACGCATTGGCGTACTTTATCTGATTTCGATTCTGATATTTTTCAGCGTCGGCGTATTAATCGGTGTCGTGATGCGTCTAAAAATGCTCTGGCCGGGTACGCACCTCTACAGCGCGGCGGCCTACAACGCATTTTTTACCGTCCACGGCGTGATTCAGATTTTCCTGTTTATCATTCCCGGCATTCCGGCGGCGTTCGGCAATTTTATTTTGCCGCTTCAAATCGGCGCAAAGGATGTGGCGTTTCCGCGATTAAATTTATTGTCGTGGTGGGTGTATGTAATCGGAGCATTATTGGCATTGACCGCGTTGTTTTCCGGTAACGGCCCACCGGATACCGGCTGGAGTTTTTATGTGCCGTATAGTTTACGCACGAACACAAACGTGACGCTGGCAGTTTTTGCGGCGTTCATTCTTGGTTTCTCCTCGATTTTAACCGGGTTAAATTTTATCACAACCATCCACCGGATGCGTTGTCCGGGGATGTCATGGTTTCGGATGCCGCTGTTCACTTGGTCGCTTTATGCAACGGCGTGGATTCAAATTCTGGCGACACCGATTCTGGCCGTTACTTTGATTATGGTGATGGCGGAACGGATTCTAAATCTCGGCTTATTTGATCCGGGTCGCGGCGGTGATCCGCTCTTGTATCAACATCTATTTTGGATTTACTCGCATCCGGCGGTGTACATCATGATTCTACCGGCGATGGGCGTGGTTTCGGATGTGATTCCGGCGTTTTGTCGAAAGAATATCTACGGTTATAAAGCGATTGCGTTTTCGAGTTTAGCCATTGCATTTGTCGGCTATCTCGTCTGGGCGCATCACATGTTCACCAGCGGAATGAGTAATACGGCGCGAATGGTGTTTTCGTTGCTGACATTTCTCGTGGCAATTCCCAGCGGCGTGAAGGTGTTTAACTGGATTGCCACGATGTACAAAGCCTCAATCAAAATTGAACCGCCGATGCTTTTTGCGATGACATTTCTTTTCTTGTTCGCGATTGGCGGTTTGACTGGATTGCTCAACGGCGCGCTGGCAACGGATGTCAATGTCCACGAAACTTATTACGTTGTCGGCCACTTTCACTACACGATGTTCGGCGGGACCGGAATGGGATTCTTCGCGGCGTTACTCTATTGGTTTCCGAAAATGACCGGTAAGATGTACAATAAACGGACAATTGTCGTGGCGTGGGCGCATATCTTTGTCGGATTTAATCTTCTCTATTTCACGATGATGATTATGGGCTGGCTCGGAATGCCGCGCCGGTACTACAGCTATCCGCCGCAATACCACACCTACCATGTCGTCGCGACGGTCGGCTCGTGGATTTTAGCCACCGGAGTATTTATGTTCCTCGGCGCATTTCTGGTCGCGCTGAAGAAAGGCACAAAAGTCGCCGCCAATCCGTGGGACGCCACGACTCTCGAATGGAAAACCGCATCACCACCGCCAACGGAAAATTTCCAAACAATTCCAACCGTCACCGGTGGACCGTACGAATTCAAGGATGGGCACCCGGCTTGAGCACTCCGACCCACGAATATCATCCAGACTCCACCGGCTCGAAAATTGGAATGTGGTTATTCCTGTTCACCGAACTATTGTTGTTTGGCGGAATGTTCCTACTCTATGCGGTTTACCGATTAAAAAACCCAGCCGACTTTCATTATGCTTCGCTCAATCTCGACACGAAAACCGGCGCGATTAACACCGCGATTCTCCTCACAAGCAGTCTGACAATGGTGCTTTCCATCGGAATGCTAGAGCGGCGCCACCGGAAAGCGAGTCTGTGGTTTCTGATTATTACCATCGGGTTCGGCGTTTGGTTTCTTGTTAACAAATACCTCGAATGGTCGCACAAGATTCATCATGGAATTTATCCCGGTTCCGAAGAACTGACTGGCCGCACCGCCGGTGAGAATTTATTCTACAGTCTCTACTTTCTCATGACCGGCCTGCATGGAATTCACGTTGTTGCTGGAATGGTTGTGCTGGGAGTAATGGTCTGGATGATCGGAAAACCACATCATCGAGTCTTACCGGTGACTGCGCTACCGGTCGATGCGCAAGCCCATGCAGTCTCGGTGACTGTTGAATACAGCGAAGACGCGAAGCTTGATCAACAAAAGCTAATTCGCCTCGAAAACGCCGGACTGTATTGGCATTTGGTGGACGTGATTTGGATTTTTCTATTTCCGTTGTTCTATCTGATTTCATAAACGATGAACGCTGAAAAACATCCACCGGTATCGCTCGGCACCTATTTAATGGTGTGGTTGGCGTTGTTGGCGTTAACCGCGCTGACGATTGCCGTGGCGAGTATGCATTTTGGTGCGTGGAGTGTTTTGGCGGCGATTGTCATCGCGACGATTAAAGGAACTTTGGTGCTGCTCTACTTCATGCACCTGCGCTACGAAGACCGGATGTTTCGGATCATGCTACTGCTGGCCTTGTTCACGTTGGCGGTAATCATGCTCTTAACCTTTGTGGATGTACTTCTCCGATGAACCGCGCCTACGCCAACACCACTGTCGCCGTCGATTCTGTTTTCTGGTTCATCGCCGGTGCGTCGGCGCTTTTATTACTTCTCGTGACCGGGTTAATGGTTTTCTTTGCCATCAAATATCATCGCTCCCGGCATCCTCAAGCTCAAGAAACCTACGAAAGCACATTGCTCGAAATCACCTGGACACTTATTCCGACCGCGCTCGTAATGGTGATGTTTTGGTACGGCTACCGGGCGTTTCTCACGATGCGCAATGTACCGGCGGACGCGCTCACCGTCAAAGTGACCGGCATGATGTGGAAATGGGGGTTTGAATATCCAAACGGTAAAAAAACTGAAGTGCTTTTTGTTCCACTCAACAAACCCGTTCGCCTCAATCTCAAATCGGTCGATGTCATCCACGGTTTTTACATTCCCGCATTCCGTCTCAAAGAAGACGTCGTCCCCGGTAAGGACAACTATCTTTGGTTTCAGCCGCAAGGCATGGGCGCGGCGGATATTTACTGTTCGCAATTCTGTGGCCTCAAACACGCTTACATGATGTCGCGCGTGGAAGTTTTAAGCGAAGCCGACTTTACGGCGTGGTACACCAGCACCAACACCACCGTCGCCGGTACCCTTAATCTCAGCGCACTCCCCGGTATTCCGCTCATGCAATCCAAAGGCTGTCTCATTTGTCACCGACTCGACGGCACACGCGGCACTGGTCCGAGTTTGCTCGGAATTTTCGGCCGCACTGAAACCGTGATTGAAAACGGCAAAGAAAAATCGATTGTCGTGGACGATGCCTACTTGCGCCGCGCTCTGAAGGAACCGAGTGCGGAAATTGTCAAAGGTTATGCCGACGTGATGCCACCGGTGCCAAATTTGACCGAACAAGATTTAGAAACCATCGTCGAAACGTTAAAGCAATTGAAGTGAAACAGATTCTGACATTAATCAAATGGCGCATTGCACTGCTGAGTGCTGTTTCCGCGACCGCCGGCGCATTATTGGCATCGCCGGTGACCATCTGGAAGATTAGCTTACCGCTAATCGGCACCTACTTCCTCGCCTGTGGCGCAGCGGCATTAAACCAAATCCAAGAGCGCCATCTTGATGCTCAAATGCCGCGCACTCATCTCCGTCCCCTACCCTCTGGTGAAATGACTCTGACAGTTGCAAAAATTATTACCGGCGGATTCCTGCTGACCGGCCTCGGTGCGCTCGTGCTGACTGGGAATATGCTGACCGTTATTCTTGGCGTCGGTGCCGTACTTTCCTATAACGCACTTTATACACCGCTGAAACGAATCACACCGTGGGCGTCGGTGATTGGCGCAGTGGTCGGTGCGTTTGCGCCGTCAATCGGCTGGACCGGCTGCGGCGGCGCGGCGAACGGCCCGGCGCTGTTTGCGCTCATCATCTTTTTTGTCGTCTGGCAAGTGCCGCATTTTTGGCTACTATTTTTCCGGACCGAACGCGAATATGCCGCGGCCGGCTTACCGGTGCTGACCGATAAACTAAATCTAACGCGCCTCAAGCGCGTGACGGTCGTTTGGATTTTAGCGACTGCAACACTGGGTTTACTGTTACCGCTCTTCGGCGCGATTCAACATCTGGCCGTCGCGATTACGCTGGCAGTGGTGGCGGTTTGGCTCGCATGGAGTACGCGCGGAATTCTCAGTCCGGCACCGCGAGCAGATCGTCAGGCGTTCGCGGCAATCAATGCATTTGCTGTGACGTTGCTGGGAGCAATTATTTTTGAGCAAGTCTGGAGGTCAAGATCATGAATCTGACTCCGCGATTGCTGTTGCAGAAAATCATGGTTTTGCCGGACGCGCATCACTTGGAGATGATTCAACCGATGGCCGGCGCGCTGGAATTTATCTTCCTCGCCTTTCTCGGCATCGCGATAATTAGCACGGTGCTTGCACTGGCGCACCAACGATCAAACCCGGTTTTGGCGCGCCGGTTTGCATTGGCGATCTCTGGTAAGCTCGGCGTGTGGATTACATTCGGTTTATTGCCGCTATTGACACTGGCAATTCTACTCGGACAACTCGTCTATGGCAGCCGGTTTGGAATCCTACCGGCAATCGTTAAGCTCTCACCGTTGGCGGTATTTGGATTGCTCGCGCTCTGGAAGTATCGCCGATGTGAGTGCCGCGTTGCCGGAACTCTTGGCGTGCTCGCAACACTCGGATTTGCGTTGCCGTTTGTGAATCTACTAGAAATGCTGCATTGGCCAGAGCGCTGGCCGTTCTTGAATCCACTCCTGCCGAATATTTACGACGTGCAGGGCGTTGTGCGAGCGTTGATTTTCCTCGCCGGTGCAATCCTCGCCACCGGTGGCGCATTATTATTTCGCGGATTTGTCTGGAGCGAAAGTCGAATGACCGCAGACGCACCGGAGCGCAATGTAATTCGCATCTGGGCTCTCAGCCTGACGGTTCTCGGCGCGGTCGCATTACCGGCACTGGTCGTTTGGGATTCTGCAATTCTACCGGTCGGTGCGCAGTCAGTTCCGGCACTGGTGGTCAGCGCACCGCTATTGGTGACGTTGTGGCTGTCGGCGTTGCTAGCGCTCGCGATGTTATGGAATCCGAATCTTTGCCGAGCTGCGATAATCGCATTTCTCGCATTTGCCGGGTTGGCATTTGAAACGACGCGTGAAAACCTAATTCAGACAACCGCCTTAGCTGACAAGTTAATCGCGCTCCGGATGAAAGCCGATACGCAATTTTCGAAATTGCAGATGGATCAAGAAGTCCGATACTCCAGCAACACACCGTTTGATCCAAAGGCCGGCGAAAAGATTTACGCGGAAAAATGTTCGGCGTGTCATGCGTTTGACCGCAAAGTGGTCGGTCCGGCCCACAAAGATGTGTTGCCGAAATACCGGGGGCAATCCGATAAATTACAGGCCTTCATTCTCGCGCCGCAAAAGGTTGACCCGGCGTTTCCCGCAATGCCGGCACAAGGTTTATCACGACGCGAAGTGCGGGCGGTGGCGGATTACCTGCTAACACGACTTGAGACCGAGACGAAAGGCGGTGCGCAATGAAGAAGCTGCTCTTCGCCGCTGTGACCGGTTATTTCGCGCTCGCTGGTTTGCTTGTGTTTGGATTGCATTTCCATTACGGAGTTTTTACGAAACGACTCCTCCAGCCAATTCATTTTCCGCACGCCACTCACATTAACAAGGTCGGCCTCGCCTGTACGAAATGCCATATCACCGTTACTAACTCACCGGCAGCCAGTGCGCCGCCGCTGGCGGTGTGTATGGAATGTCATACCAAAGTTAAAACCGAGAGTCCGGAAATTAAGATTCTGACGGAACACTGGACGAAACAGGAACCAATCGAGTGGTCGAAGATTCATCAGCTACCATGGCATGTTCGCTTTACCCACAAACGCCACATCGCCGCCGGCGTGGATTGCACCGTTTGCCATGGCGAAGTCAACACGATGACGCAAGTCCATCAGGTCCGGTCGCTCGAAATGGGTTGGTGCGTGAGCTGCCACCGGGAAAACAATGCACCGACGGATTGTTGGACGTGTCATAAGTAACTTGAGATTTTACAATGAACCGGAGAGATTTTTTTAGAATTCTTGGAGCCAGCACCGGCGCCGCGGTGGCGACTGCATGCGATCAGAAAGTTGCATCGAAACTTGTGTCGCAATTAACTACGCCTCGCCTCTTGCCTGGTGAAGCAGAGTTTGTACGCTCCACCTGCCGGGAATGTTCAGCCGGTTGCGGCGTGCTCGCCAAAGTTCGCGATGGCCGGCCGGTAAAATTGGAAGGCGATCCCGACAATCCAGTGAACCGTGGTGCACTTTGCATGCGCGGTCAGGCGGGATTATCGCGGCTGTATCACCCGAACCGTTTACGTGCTCCGCAATTGCGCGGAACGACCGGTGAATTCCAAACAATTTCATGGGATGAAGCTTTCGCGATTCTCAATGGCGCACTCGGTAAAAATATCACCGGTCGCCGGCATATCTTTTTGTCTGAACGCACCACCGGTAGCGTCAGTGGGTTTATTGAGGATTTTTGTCAGAAACGAAATATCGAGCGTCGGCCAGAGCTTGAGTTGTATTCGCACGCTGCGCTCCGGCAAGCCAATGCGCTTGTATTCGGTCGCCACCCCTTACCGGTGTACGACGTGAAGCAGGCTGATTTGCTGATCACGTTTGGCGCAGATGTCATCGAGACTTTTCTTAATCCGGTGCAGTTCGCGCAAGATTTAGCGGCAACGAAATTGAAATGGATTCACCTCGAACCACATCTTTCGCTCACCGGTGTCAACGCCGACGAACGCCTCGTTGTCCGTGCCGGTAGCGAAGCGTGGCTACTGGCATTTCTCGCCGGTGAACTCGGTGTAACCGCCGCACAAGCCGCCGAACAAACCGGCTTAAAACTTTCACGAATTACCGAATTGGCAGAGCGGTTGAAGAAAGCAAAGAATCCGCTAGTTATCGCCGGTGGTGTTGCAACCGCCACCGAAAATGGATTATTGGCTGCCGTGCTCAGTGCAGTTCTGCAAGAAAAACACCATGCACCGCTCACTTGGGCGGACGATGACCGTGTTGGCTCGTTGGCGGACGTTGTGGAATTAGAGCAACAGCTTGCCGATGGCAAGGTTTCAGTGGCGTTCTTTCACAACACCGATCCAGTCACTTATCGACCGAGTTTCGGTGCGGTGCTTGGTAAGGCAAGTTTCCGAGTTGGATTTGGCGATATGCTTAATCCGACGCTCGCCGGTTGCGATTTGGTTTTGCCGTTATCACACGCGCTGGAAGAAGATGGCGCAGTCAAACCGTTCGGCGACACGCAAAGTCTAGCGGGGATTTTGCAAAAACTTGGTGCAGAAGCACGACCGAAGCAAGCGCCGGTCATACAACCACCCGGCGACGTGCGGAAATTTCTAGCGAACATCAAACCCACGCCGGTACGTGCGGGGCGGACATTGGTGATCACACCTTCGATTCGTACATTTGATGGTCGTGGTGAATGCTTGCCGTTGCTGAGTGAAATACCGGACCCGTTGACGACGGTGACGTATGGGCCGTGGGTAACGATTTCTGAACAAGACGCCGAAACTTTGAGTTTGAAAGATGGCGGGATTGTGGGATTTGCAGTCGGCGGAAGGAGTTTTAATCTACCGGTACGAGTAATGCCGGCGCAACCGGTTGGCGTGTTCACGGTGCAACGGCCATTCTTAAACGGCGCTTCATTACCACTTACAGTGACCGGCGAAGAAATCTCCGTGTGGCCACTCGATGCAATTGCAGTCCCGGCGGTTCCGGCGGTAGCACTGCCGTTTTTGTCCGGCGGAATGCACGCCGAGGGACGCGGTATCGTGCCGGGGCTGGAACACAAACACGAGCACGAACACAAGGCTGAACACGTCAATAAAACTTTATATCCGCCGCATGAATACAAGAATTACCGGTGGGCGATGGCGATTGATTTGGATCGTTGCACCGGTTGCGGAGCGTGTGTCGCGGCCTGTTACGTTGAAAATAATATTCCACTTGTCGGACGCGATGAACATGTGGCCGGGCGCGAAATGTCGTGGCTCCGAATCGAGCCATTTGTGAACGACGCCGGTGATTTTGAGATGCTGCCAATGATGTGTCAGCAATGCGATAACGCACCGTGTGAACCGGTTTGTCCGGTGAATGCGACATACCACAATCCGGAAGGATTGAACGCACAGGTTTATAACCGATGCGTTGGCACTCGTTATTGCTCGAACAATTGTCCCTATAAGGTCCGGCGTTTTAACTGGATTGATCATCCGGTCGCACAACCGTTGGACTTAATGTTCAACCCAGATGTTTCCAAACGACCGAAAGGCGTGATGGAAAAATGCACCTTCTGCGTCCACCGGATTGTGCGCGCAAAAGACCACGCCAAAGATGAGAAGCGATTGGTACACGATGGCGAAGTGACGACGGCGTGTGCGCAGACCTGCCCGGCGCAGGCGATTGTGTTTGGCAACATACTCGACGAGCAATCGCACGTTCATCAACAAGAAAAATCGGAGCGAACATACCGGGTGCTTGAGGAATTAGGTGTGGAACCGGCGGTGTATTATCTAACATCGCGAAGTGAGTCATGAAGACAGAACCAGTCAACAACGCGGCATATTACGAGCAAGTTGAAGCGGATGTGTTTGCCGCAATGCAGAAACCGCGAGCGACCTATTGGCTGGCATTGGCGATATCGCTTACCTGCTTTGGAATCGGACTGGCGTGCTGGGGTTGGCAGATTTTTAGCGGGATGCACGTCTCCGGTAAGAACAATCCAGTCGGCTGGTACATGTATATTACCGACTTCGTGTTTTGGGTGGGCATCGCGCACTCCGGGACTTTGATTTCAGCCGTACTGTTCCTGTTCCGCGCAAAGTTCCGCAAGGCGTTTAATCGATCAGCAGAAGCGATGACAGTTATCGCGGTGATGACGGCTGGCTTATTTCCCCTCATCCATTTAGGACGTGTTTGGTTTTTCTATTGGCTCATGCCATATCCGAATCAACGCTTATTGTGGGTGAACTTCCGGTCGCCATTGGTGTGGGACGTTTTTGCAGTTTCGACTTATTTTACGGTAAGTGCCGTATTTTTTTACATCGGACTCTTGCCGGATTTAGCAATCGCCCGCCGGCGGATCACCGGTATTCGGCAATGGTTCTATCGCATACTTTCAATCGGCTGGCGCGGCACAGCGAAGCAATGGTCGCATTATGAAAAACTGTACGGATTTCTCGCCGCCTTTGCGACGCCGTTGGTGATTTCAGTGCACTCTGTTGTGTCGTGGGATTTCGCAATGAGCGTGATTCCAGGCTGGCACACCACAATTTTCGCGCCGTACTTTGTTGCCGGTGCGATTTTTTCGGGCTGTGCAATGGTCATTACATTGGTCGTACCTATGCGAAAAATTCTTGGAATTGAGCAATACATCACGGTGGATCATTTTGAATCGATCGCGAAGCTCCTCTTGTTTACATCGATGATTGTCGGCTATGCGTATATTCTCGAATATGCAATGGCCTTCTACGGTGGCAACGTGTTTGAGACGGCGCATTTTATGTTTCGGATGCTTGGCGATTTCCGTAAACCATATTGGTTGATGTGCTTTTGCAATGTCTTACTGCCGTTGACGCTGTTTATCCGCAAACTGCGACGCAATCTTGTCTACCTGTTTGTACTCTCATTGTTTGTCAATGTGGGCATGTGGCTCGAACGCTTCGTCATTATTGTTACATCGCTCGCGCACGACTTCGATCCGTATGCATGGGGTAATCCGAATTGGAGTTGGGTTGCGATTGGAATCACCGTCGGATCCTTCGGAATGTTTTTCACATTTTTCCTAATTTTCGTCAAAGTCTTGCCGGTCTTGTCCGTCACCGAACTCAAAGAGGAACGCGCCCATGAAACGCTTCACATTTGACGACACCGAGCCATTTCTTGCCAAGTTGCGCGAACTACTTGCCACCGGTACGCCGGTCGAGCGTATTGAAGTTGCCACCCCTTTCCCAGTGCACGAAGCCTTACTGCTACTTAAGACACCGGTCAGTCGGCTGAAGTTCTTTACCTTCACCGGCGCGCTAACCGGATTTTGCGCCGGGTTTGCTCTGACAATTTATTCCGCGACATCCTGGCCCATGAGTCACGGCGGTAAACCAATCGTATCACTGCCGCCATTTATGATTATTGCCTTTGAGCTAACGATTCTACTTGGCGCTGTTGCCTCGCTACTGGGTTTTTTATATTTGGCACGCGTACCGGCACCAAAACACATCCTGACGTCAATCGAAGCCGATGGAAAATTCGCAATTTTTGTTGAGGAATTATGAAACATATTTTTCTACTCATCCCAATAGTAGTGCTTACTTTTTTAGTTCATCTAGATCAATCTGGAACAAGCCTGCCGGTAGTCTTGCTTGGCATGGCGCTCGTCCAGGGTGCGGTATTGCTTGTGGCGGCGGCAACGCTTTCGAATGCAAAATGGATTGAGCTAATCAAACGGCCACTCTTAGCGCTTACTCCACTTTTATTTCTTTTCCCATTCCTTGTCACCCTTGCGCCCTATCCGTGGCTATTACGAGAAACGGCATACCTGAACCATATTGATTTTATAATTCGAGGTGTGGTTGCATTATTTGTGTTAGCAACAATCGGTATTTGCTTCCAAAGTGCCGCCGTAACTGACAAACCATCCACACGTCAGTGGGCGGTTGCCTATATTCTCACCTTTGCGGTTGTAAAAACTTTAGTGGCAATGGATTGGGTAATGAGCTTTGAGTATCCATGGACCTCCACAATGTTTCCGGCCATCTATATGATTGAATGTTTGTACGCCGGTTTAGCTTTAGCCGCGATCATCTGTTTTGTTCAAGAACGCCAGATACCCGGTAGCACCGGTGGAGCCGTGTACGACACCGCCAGCTTATTATTTGGTTTTGCGTTGTTCTGGGGCGGCTTAACCTTCGCCCAATATTTAACAATCTGGTACGGCAACATCCCCGAAGAAGTCCTGTTCTTCACTCGAAGATTTGCTCTCCCCGGCGGAACCTACTTATTTATCACCAGTATCATCTTACTATTTGGTATTCCATTCATCGTTTTCTTGATTCATCACGCTCGGAAAAGTGCGCCGAAGTCGGCTGGGCTAGCGTTTTTAATTCTGGTGGGCTTGTTGGTTGAACGCCTATTTCACATCCTTCCTTACGTCCAGCAGAACCCCGTCTTATTCGTTGCTGAATTAGTCGCGATGCTTGGAATCATTGCGGTTGTGGTTTATCGCGCCTGCCGTCCGTCAATTTAGTTTGGCTTGTCGTCCAACTTCGCCTATTTTTGAGTCCATGCAGGACGCCAATATTCGCTCAAAACTTGCATCGCTCGCCCGGCAACATGGTCTGAATGTTACCGGTGGTAAAATCCGTCGTACATCCTCGCGTTTCTGTTTTGGTGTCGAGCACGGTGACTATAACGGCACCGAACTTTTCGGCGTTGGCACCGATCGATTTATCTGGCTTGCCTACCGACCGAACGACTCCGGTCGTATCCGTCTATTCAGCGATAATTTTCCCGGTGACGGGATTATCGATTTCACACCCGGTAAAGTTCCTTCTGCCAAAACCGTAACCGATTCATGGGCGCGGTTTGCTTACGGTGCGAGTTTCATTCTTCACCGCGCTGGCTTTCCAGTAACGCACGGCTTCGACGCCGTACTACATAGCAACATCCCCGGTGGCGGAATGTCCCGCTCGGCGTCATTGACGCTGAATCTGATTCTTACCTTTTTAGAAGTTAACGGCACTCCAGTTAAAGACGACATGCAAATCATTGATCTCGCGCAAGCCGTCGAGAACGATTACATCGGCTCGCCGTGCGGCAAGCTCGACCAAATCATGATTTACTTTGCGAAAGCCGGTACCGGTACGCATTACAATCCAAAAACTCTCGCCATCAACTATATTCCTCTTGGTAAAGGCGCGATTGATTTCCGGATTGTCAGCCTCGATACCGGCACTGTTCGTCCTGGTTTAGAAAAGTCCACCTACAAAATCCGTCGAGCCGAGTGCGACGAACTCGCCAAGCTTGCCGGTCTCACTTGCTTGGCCGATGTCCGCGATGAAAATCTTTACCGGCAGATTATCAGTCGTTTCCCAGTGCTGGCTCCCCGGTTGAATTATATTTACCACGCGCAGCATCGGTTTCAAAAAATGCTCACCGCTTGGAAGGCCGGTAATCTTGAAGAAGTTGGCGCGATATTCCGGCGAGACGGTGTTGGTTTGCGCGATGACTACCAAATTTCCGGGCCAGAACTCGAAACCATGTGTGATATTGCTCGCACTGTTTCCGGCGTTCTCGGCGAACGAATGCTCGGCGGCGGTGATAAAGGTGCCGCCGGTGCACTGGTGCGTGCCGATGCCGTCGAAGAATTACGGAATGCGGTTCAGATTGGCTATCCGCGCAGCCATCCCGAATTTGCCGGTAAGTTTGCAATGCACGTTTGCAGTCTTGTCGATGGAGTTACGGTTCTGCCGGGGCTTTGAGTCTTAGCGACTATCGGTAACCGCTTTCCACCAGCCGTGAATAACAGGTGAGATTTTGCCTTGTTGCCGGATGTAATCCAACACAGCTTGCCGGGTTTGCACCTCGGTTTCGAGCAGCTGGCACGCGGGTCGGTTAGCAATTTCACGGAGCTTCGGCCAACGTAATCCGCCACCGGCAAGATCATAACTATTAAATACGACCGCTAGCCGCTCACCGGTGCAAAACGGAGTTCCATCCGGTCTCGTCAACTTAACAGTGCGCTGACCAGCTACAGCTTTTGGATTAAACTCCCAGTGCAAACCCCAAATACCACGGAATGACGGATTGTTGTACGCTCCCGCATTCTCGTCGAGAATCTCGCGTAACTCTGTCTCATTTAGATAACAGACGCCAAGTGTGTTTTCGTATGGCACTGCACGCCAGATGTCACCGACCGTAACCGGACCAGATTTTAGCATCATAAGCTTTTCCAAAACGCCATGAATAACAGCATCCACCTTGATATTACGATTACTCAAAGCAGCTACAATCGATTCGAAAATTAAATTATGCATCGTTGTCTCGCGCTTTGGGGCATTGCGGATATCAAAGTCGCCAGTCGCTTCGCCGATAACGCTGCAAAGTAGCTTTTTAGATTGCTCAAGTTCCGGAGCACACGCCGTAAGTACCACCGGATCCAGTGGTAAACTTTCGTCCAGCAAAACAGTTTTTGTTTCTCGGCGTGTCAACTGACCGGCGGTTGTGTCATAGACCAAATCCACCCGACCTAAGCGAATTCCGTGATAAGCCGCTTGCGTATAAAGCACGTTTTTAATTTTGAACTCCGAAAAGTTCCGATGCGTGTGCGCACCGATAATGACATCAATCTCCGGGAAGTGTCCGGCGATAGCGTTGATTTGGTTTGCATGGTCGTCACCATCTTCGCGATAGCCTTGATGAACAACGAGCACAATTACTTTTGCACCGGCTTGACGAATTATTGGCACAACATTGCGGAGTGTTTCAACTGAATCTTCAAACCGCAATCCGGTAATTAACTGTGGTCGACTCCATGATGGAATACCGGGAGTGGTAAGGCCAATGATGCCAACTTTAACACCATCTACTTCCACAATCCGGTAAGGCCTGACCTGTGCCGCTATCGAACTGGTGCCGTGCAGGTTGGCGGCCAAAATCGGCATTTCCGCTAATTCCGCACAGGCGGTAAGTTTTACCAAACCCCAGTCAAACTCGTGATTCCCCCAGACCCACGCGTCATACCGGAGTTGGTTCAGCAAGCGTACCATCACCTTGCCATCGGAAAGATAGCTAACCGCTGCGCCTTGGAACGTGTCGCCGGCATCAATGAGCAATGCGTTAGGGTGTTCGGCGCGCACTTGACGGATTGCCGTTGCGCACCGAGCGAAACCACCGAGGTTCGTCTGACCTTCGTAACTTTCGACCGGTAAGATGTTGCCGTGTAAATCGCAGGTATGCAGAATGGTAATCGGCACTTCACGCGCTACCGCAATGGCAGGCAGAACTAGCCATAACAGCAGCAGCCGCGATTTCATCTTGATGACCGCCGGGCTTACTTTAAGGCAGCAGCGCGAGTGACGAGCGTCACCTTAGTCATCACGACCGGATCATTCGGATTGTCGCGGCCATCGCGTGGGACGGCGACGATTTTGTCGGCCACATCCATCCCGGCAATCACGTTGCCAAACACGGTGTAATCGCCGTTCAAGAAATCGTTATCCTTCACGTTAATAAAAAACTGACTACCACTGGAATTCTTCTGTGGATTGGACGGCCCACCTAACCGCGCCGTCGCAAGTGTGCTGCGTTTATGATCGCGTTTAATTTCCGCCGGAACCGTGTAACCAGGACCACCGGTGCCGACGCTACCGCCTTGCGGGTCTTGCTTACTCAACGGATCGCCACCTTGAATCATAAAATTCGGAATCACACGGTGAAACGCCGTGCCGTTATAAAAGCCTTCTTTCGTCAGCTTCTGAAAATTCGCCACCGTCTTCGGCGCATCGACGTCATAAAACTCTACGACCATCTTGCCGAATTTCGTTTCAATTACCGCCACTGTGTCTGTGTCAGCTGCCATAACTGTTGCTCCTTTTAGCAGCAGAAGAACTGCCGCGATTGTTGTGAGAGTTTTCATTGTATTTCCATAATTCTAGCGTGCACCGGTAAGATTGCAAGCTTGCCGGTGAAGGGTTCACTCGCTAATTTGACGGTATGACTGAGTCGAGTCCGGTAATTGATCTAACGAGTGACGAGCATTTCATGAGTGATGCGCTCCGGCAAGCCCGGCTCGCGTTTGACGCCGATGAAGTGCCGGTAGGCGCGGTGATTGTTCAGGCAGGCCGCGTCATCGCTCGCGCTTTCAATCAAGTGGAACTCCTCAAAGATGCGACCGCTCACGCAGAAATCCTCACGCTCACGCAAGCCGCGCATGCGCTTGGCAACTGGCGGCTGGATGGCGCGACACTCTATGTCACCAAGGAACCTTGTCCAATGTGCGCCGGCGCAATTGTGTTATCGCGAATCAAGCGCGTAGTTTTTGGCGTCGCGGACCCTAAAAGCGGTGGCGCCGGTTCGGTATTCGATATCACCGGTCACGGCGGATTAAATCACAAGGTCGAAGTACGCGCCGGCATTCAAGAATCTGCAAGCCGGCAACTTCTTCAAGAATTCTTTCGCGCGAAACGCGTTACCGGTTAATTGCTAGCTGTTCCAGCAGTCGCATCAACCGCTGACCGTATTCTACGTAGGACCGGTAGGCGACTTCTGTATTGTTGTTATCTTTGGCCTCGTGAATCACAGATTTGACATGTGGCTCGATAGAGATAAAGCCTCGATAACCAGTCGCCAGCAAATCACTCAATGTCTCGCGAATCATGCTCGCACCGGCATCCGGCCAGACGTGTGCGCCGCCGAGGCCGGTGTGCGCTTTAATGTGAATGTAGGCGATGTGTGGCTTAGCCGCCTGATACCAATCCCATGTGTTCGAGTGACCGTGCGATGCGGGATTACCGGTATCGTACACAGTCTTAATCGCTGGAGAATTAATTGTCTCAAAGAATTCCCGGTACGTCACTGGTGATTGACTCGCCCAGCCATCACAATTTTCTACCAATAAAACAATCCCGGCGTCTTCGGCCATTTTAGCCAACACCCGGAACCGGCGAATCACCTCGTCGCGCCACTGCGATTCCGGTAAGCCGTCGTTCGGATAACTCATCACACGAATGAACTTTGTCCCCAACCGCTGCATCCGCTGAGTCGCACGAGTAAGTGTAATGGTGGATTTTTCAAACGGGTCGGTAATCTTGCACGCCCAGTTGGCAATACCGGAGGCAAAACTGGAAACTTGAATTTGCGCGGTCGCCAATGCTGCGCACGCTGCGTCAAACTGTTCCTCCGGTAAATCAGTAAACTGCACACCATCTACCAGGCGCGGCTCAATGAAATGCCAGCCGAGTTCTTGATGCGCGCGAATTTGCGTTGGCAAGTCTTTACCTGCTTCGTCGGCGATACCGGAGAGTATGAAAGAATTCACGCGCATAAAGATTACACTTTCCAATTTTTCCGTTTGGCAATTTCAAGCAGCGCCGGAAGCAACGTCAGCGAACTTACCAGACACGCCACCACGCCGATTGTCATGACCAAACCGAGGCTGTAAATCCCATGATGAGCACCAGTCAACAAACTGCTAAACGCAATGACCGAAGTGAGCGCTGATAGCATCACCGCTCGCCCCGTGCTCTTGCCGTAGAACGATGCCTCGCCATCTTCCCGGAATCGTTGAATGATATAAACGCCATACGCCACACCAATCCCGACCATTAGCGGCAAGGCGAGAATGTTTGCCGGATTAAACTGAATCCGGAACACCGCCATCGCGCCCATCATCCAAACCGTCCCGGTCACCAGTGGAACCAACGTCAACAGCGTCGCTAACCCTCCGCGCAAATCTACAAACACCATGATCGCAATTACCAGAAACGCCCACAATGCCGCCTTGATGTAACCTTTCTGCAAAATCTCGACGAACTCGAATAACCCCAGCGGCGTACCGGTCACATTCGGCGCGACCGTCTGGACTTCCCGGACAAAATTCATCAGCGGCTGACGTTCCCAGATATTCTCCTTTGGGAAAACTCGCACCAGAAACTTACCGGTCTTTCCCACCAAAACACGTCGTAAATCCGGCGTCACATCGGCCACCGTCATTGGCCGGTCAGACTGCTTGGCTAGCAACGCCAGTTGCGTTTGCAAATCCTCATAAAACCGCTTTTCATATGCACCTAGGCGTTGCGTCAACTGATTGGATTCCGCCGACTGTAATTTCGTGCGCACATCTTTCACCGCCTCAGTCAACGGCAGTAAAACTTTTTCCGCCTGCCGGTCGCCACGCGCCGCAGCATCCCGCGCCAGCTTACTTGCGCGCAACCGCAGCGAGCCAAGCGATTTTACCACCTCGTCAGCATCACTCGGCTGAAAGGTCGGCACTGCAAACGCCACCTTCCCTACACGCTGCACCACTTGTCGAATTAACGGTGCTTTCGCCTCTTGATCATCTGGAATTAATTCGGCAATACTATGAACCGTCGCTACTGTCGGTAAACTGGTTAAGCTGTGTTGCAACCGGCACGTTTCCTCAAAAGTATCACACACCACCGATGCAAAAATCGTGGACTCGGCATCGGCTTTGAGTAAGCGCATTTCCGTGTCCACCGACTCGAGGCCGCGCGACTGGAGCTTGAGAACGTTGTAATCAAACTGCGCCCGCCAACCAAGAACAAGTGCCACTAGCGTGATACCGGCGCAAATTGAAACCGTGAACCACGGTCTTCCTAAAATAAATCGTTCACACGCCGTCGCTTTTACCTGCACCGGCAAATGCGTCCGCTCATTCCGCCGGCGCACACTCAACAGCAACGCCGGTAACAAAATCATCATTCCCGCCGTCGCCAATAACATTCCGCCACCGGCGATAACCCCCAATTCCATCACACCGCGAAATCCACTCAATGCCATCGCGAAAAACGCCGCCGCGTTTGTCACACCGGCAGTGATGATGCTCGGTCCAGTCGATTCCAGTGCCCCGCGAATCGCATTCGCCCGGTCTTTTCCGCGCGTTAACTCCTCCTCGTACCGCGAAATAAACTGCACGCCAAGGTCTTCACCTAATCCCAAAATCATCACCGCAAACGTAATCGTGATAATGTTCAGATGGCCGATGACAAGCGTCGTATAACCCATCGTAATTGTAATCACCAACGCCAGACAGCAAATCGAAAGTAACATTCGCAACCAATCTCGGAATCCGAACACAATCACCACGGCGATTAGAATAATTGTCAGGATTGACGATTTTTGCGCGTCCCGCTCTGACACCACCATCTCGTCGTAATCCAATACCGGCTCACCGGTCAGGCTAATTTTTACATCGGTAAATTCTTTCTGAGCGCCAGCCATGATCCGCCGAATTTTCGGAACCGTTGCCGCGTGATGATCCGGCGCATTGGCAGTTGTCGGCAATCGTGGATGCAATAGAATGACGTACATTTTTCCATTCTGAAAAACGTGATAACCTTGCCATTTCATCTGCTGTTCCGCCTCGCCGAGCATTTCGTCACTGAAAAATGCGCTCGCCCATGGTGATAACAACCGCCATTTCGTTGGGCCAGCCGCCTGCTCGCCCAGTTGTTTCACGATACCGGTAATTGTCGGCAAAAATGTCTCCATTCGCCGGCGCTGATCTTCCGGTGCCGTTTCCATTTGTTGCAGCATCTGGTTCATCGCATCGAAAAACGTCGCTAAGCGCGGATTCGCATGGAGCAAGCTGACGAGCTGGTTGAAGTCTTTTAGCGAATCGCCGATTTGCGCCAACTCCTCGCGAGAGAGGTAATATAAAAACCATTTCTCCATCGGCCCGAAATCCACTCGGTAAAAAACATCTTCCGGTAAGAATTTTTGCGCTGCCAGTGAGTCGACCGGGGCTGGATTATTACCGGCGGCGAGAAATTGCTGAGCCAAAGCATCGACTGCTGCGCGATTTCGTTCTGGATGGTCACCTTCGACGACAACAAGGTAATCTTCTTCGGCGTGAAATTCTTCGGCGTATTGGCTGTAAAGTTTCCAGTAGGCGCTGTCGCGACCAATTAAGTCGTTGCGGCTGGTTTTGAAATCTAATTTTTGAACCGTGAAAATCGTTGCCGCAATCGCCAGCAATACGCCGACAACGATGAATGCCCACGGACGGCGAATGACTACACCGGCTAGTGCTGATAAAAAACGCCGCCGGCTCACGAGGTGCTTTGGCGATTACTCAGAGCCGCCTTCACGAGGTTCGCGCCGAGTGCCCACATCGGGCCAAGTGGGTTTTGGCATTCCGTTAGCACATCGTCGAGGGCGTTGACAAAATATTGGATGTCTTCATCAGTAATGACAAATGGCGGCAAGATGCGAATTACGTCGCCGTGATTACCGGAGACTTGCGTGATAATTCGATACTTCTGGAGCAACGGCATCACCACCATCTGCGCAAACAAGCCATCGTTAGCGGCGTGCACCATCTTCCACGCTAGTTTCAGCTTGAGACTTTTCGGCTCCTGAAATTCAATCCCAATCATCGAACCCTTGCCGCGCGCTTCTCGCAAAACTTCGTGCTTGCTGCGAAGTTGATTGATGCCATCCATCAATTGCTGACCTTGCGCTGCGCTGCGCTCGACAAGTTTGTCTTCGTCCAACACGTGTAATGTTGCCAGTCCAACCGCCATGCCGAGATTGTTCCGTCCAAAACTCGACGAGTGGACGAAGCAGCGATCCATCCGATGATAAACTTTCTGGTAAATTGTGCGCCGGGTAATCATCGCTCCTACCGGAACATAACCACCGCTCAATGCTTTGCTCGTGGAAATCAAATCCGGCTCCAAATCCCAGTGCTCAAAAGCAAAAAACTTACCGGTGCGACCGTAACCAGTCTGGACTTCGTCGCAGAAAAATAGCGTTCCGTATTTCCGGCAAAGCGCTTGCGCTGCTGGTAAAAAATCATCCGCCGGTACTCGCACACCTTTACCTTGAATACATTCAACCGCGAGAACCGCAACATCGCGTTTGCTTAGCGTTTTTTCGAGCGCGTCAAGATCACCGTACGGCACGCAGACACCTTCAAGCATTTCGCCAAAACCCTCACGAAATTCCGCATTTCCCATGATGGAAAGCGAACCGAGTGACAATCCGTGCCAGCCATGGTCAAGGTATGCGAGTTTGTTCCGTCCGGTCGCGGCGCGCGAAAATTTCAGACAAGCTTCGACGGCTTCAGTCCCAGAATTTGTGAAGAAAACAGAATTGAGGTGTGGCGGACAATGTTTGACGAGCGCTTCCGCCAGCAATCCGCTAAGGAATGAGCAATCCATCTGCACCATGTTCGGCAAATCAAGATCGAGCACGTCGCGAATCGCCTGCGCGACTTCGGGACGGTTACGTCCGATGGCGAACACGCCAAAACCACTGAGCATATCGAGGTAGCGGTTGTTATCTTTATCCCAGAGATATTGCCCTTTGGCCTTGGCATAAACCTTGTCGAATCCGATGGTGCGCAGAACCTTCACGAAGGTCGGATTGACGTATTTCTCGTGGAGATCGTAGTTTTCGCCGAGCCGCTCGGTAACAATTTGTTTTAAATCAAAGACTGCCATAATTTGTTAGATTAGCGTGCTGCCCACCGGTGGGCAAGTTGAAGTTTATTCCGCGACAATATCGTCGCCCGCGCCGCGTTCATCTACTCCGTTCGGACCGCAGGAGTAAACCTGCAACTTCTTGTTGAATGAAATTCGATATGGATGCCCCCACGGATCAAGAAATTCGCCTTTGTCGTTTACTTCCTGCCCTTGCGCTTCAATGTAATCTAAATGTTTTACGTTTTGACCTTCGACGCTTTCACCACGCAAAAGTCGACAAATTACGCTGAACGATCCCTTCGGCAAGTCACCCTGTTCACTCACATAACCATGCAACGCCTGTAAAATCGCGTTAACATCTTTTTGCGCTTTGTTATGCCGGCGAATCGGTTTACCCAAAAACCAAACGGCAACAGACAAAACCGACAATCCAATAGCGATAATCAGAATTATCAATTTTACGCTGCTTTTTTTTCTATTTTTTACATCGGCGGTGGACATTGGAATAATTTTTTGGCAGTTATTTTCCAGCCGGCACCTTCAAACTGCCGGTCGGGCCATGGCGGCGCGGTCATAACCCTCTGAAGAAGCAAACACGCCTCTCCATCCTTTCCATTATTGTGCAAGCCTTCCGCTAGATAAAGCAAATTTTCAGGATAATCCGGAAATAACTCCACCGCGTGCTGCATCCAACGTAATCCTTTCCGTGAACTTCCGATACTCACCGGTGGTGGTGGCGTCCGCAAAAGCAAAATTCCCAACACGCGAACCGGACCACCGTAATCATAGCGCTCGTCTAACTCGATTGCCCGGCGCAACGCCGGTTCCATTTCGCCAACCGCCTTCAAGCCATACGTTCGATCTGCATCCGCCAGCAAGCCCACCGCAATCGCGTAAAAATAATGACCTTCCACTCGGTCGGGCTGCAATTCGCGCGCTTGCCGGGCCAGCGTAATTCCACGCTTGGCCGCATTAATTCGCACCGGACTATTTGTTTCGTTCTCCGCCACAAACGTCCATGCCGCCGCCGCCTGCCACCGCGCCTCATAATCCTCCGGCGCGCTTCGTGCCACCTGTTCAAACATCTGCGCCACCTGAGTCATCCGCACTAAAGTTCGTGGTTGCTCCACCAAAAGCGCCAACGCCTTGGTACGCACCGACTGGATTTCACCGCCGGTCAACACCACTGACTCCGTCGGCGTCACTTTCACCCGCTGGATGCTTGAGCAACCAACCGCACAACACCAACCAGCCAAAACCAGCCATGCTTTACCGCGCATTAAACAATTCCTCCGCCTGCCCCAAGCGCGCGGCATTCACCTCAGTGAACGACTCCACACGAACACTACTAAGAATCTCCGCCGGAATCATCCGCACCGCCGCCTTCAACTTACCGGCATCAAGCTTACCGTTAAAAATTACTACCAAATTTCCCGGCAACTCATTCGACGTGAACACCGCTTTCACCTGCGCCCCCGACTCCGCGTCAGCATGAATCACTTGCCAGGCTCCCTCCTCCATCAACACCGCCGCCGGTGCATTCTTCGCGCCCTCGACCAAATCCATCACCGCACCTTCGACATCCGTAACCGGCACCAACCGCACATCTGCGCCGAGTTTCCCCTGTAAAATCACACCCGCCACAAATCGCGATTCCATCGCCAGCTGTGTCGCAATCGTCTTACCGGTCAAAGTTCCCAACACCGCGCCTTTTGTCACCAGCACATATCGCTCCGCTAGAACTTGCAGGCGTTTAATTTCCAAGACCGGTTCCATGTTGAGCATTTTTTTATAGGCAAAATAAAATCCCGGCGTCACAACACCGGCCACAGGCTTACCGGTGGCGCAATATTCCGCCGCCTGACTGGGATCGTTGAACACCTGCGGCGCGAAACTTTCACCGGTCTTCTGCCCAACGAATTCCGTCAGCAACTTCACCGTGGGTCCGGCACTTTCCTGCGTGGCAAACTTCTCACCAGTTTTCAGGAATAAAAAAACAGCCGCCAAAATTAGTGCAAAATTCATTTCCGGTATTTCACCCAATTCTTGGCGACAATCCAAAGTTTTTCACCGGTCGATAGTCGCATTCGTACATCGAATACCGCAAAGCCGTTGCGCTCAATCTTATCGAGAATTCCACTGTAAATCCCAATCATCACCGCTAATGTGCTCCGGCTGTCCCCGTCAATCATCCCAATCAACGGCTGCGCCTTTGTGTAAAATTCCCTCGCCCGCGCCACCTCGTATTTCATCAACTCCACAAATGCCGGCGTAAAGTTCGAGTTCAAAATATCCGCATCGCTGACACCGAAACATTGGCGGTCTTTCGCCGGTAAATAAATCCGCCCGAGCTGCGCATCTTCCTTCACATCGCGCAAAATATTCGTCAGTTGAAAAGCAATTCCACACGCCTCGCCGTGAACCTTCGCCGCCTCGTCCTTAAATCCAAATACCGGCAACACCACCAACCCAACTACCGACGCCACGTGATAACAGTACCGGTACAATTCATCGAACGTGTCATACCGGGTCACAGCTTGATCCATTTCCGTGCCGTCGAGCAATTCGTAAAAATACTGATGCTCAATCTGATACCGCTGTACCGTGTCCAGCAGCGCCGGCAACATCGCATCCTCACATCGACCGGTCGTCAACGCCGTGGCCACAGTCGCCCGCCACTGTTTCAAACCGGCGGAAGCCAGCGCCGGATTGCCAGTGCCATCGGCGATGTCGTCGCTCCGGCGCATGAACGCATAAATCGCGCACATCGCCCGGCGTTTTTCTACCGGTAAGCTAATGAACGAATAAGCGAAATTCTTTCCGGTGCGCCGCGCAATCACTTCGCAATGCCGATAGGAATCCGCAAGCCTGTCGCTCATTGCCGCGCCTTGGCGAGCAGAATGAGAATTGCCTTTTGGATATGCAACCGGTTCTCAGCCTGATCGAAAATCGTTTGCTGGTGCGCCTCAAAAACATCGCCGGTAATTTCTTTCCCCCGGTACGCCGGCAGGCAGTGCATCACCAATGCGCCCGGTTTGGCGGCTTTCAAAATCTGGTTGTTAATTTGGTATGAGGATAGCGATTTAAGGCGGGCTGTAGATTCAGTCTCTTTGCCCATTGAAACCCAAACATCGGTGTACACCACATCCGTATCCCGAACAGCAGCCGCAAAATCTTCCGTAACGTGAATATTACCGGCGGCGCGTTTCAGCCAATCTTTACCGGGCTGAAATTGTTTTGGCGCCGCAACCCACAGCTCGATACCGGTCTTCGCCGCACCGAATAGCCACGAATTACAGACGTTGCACGCGCCGTCGCCGGCAAAGACCACCTTGCGGCCCTTCAAGCTCCCAAATTTTTCAGTCAGTGTGAATAAGTCAGCCAACACCTGACACGGATGTTCATCGTCCGTCAGGCCGTTGATGACCGGAATCGTTCCGGCAGAAGCAAATTCTTCCACGTCATTCTGCGCAAACGTCCGAATGACGACACCGTGGAGATACCGGGACAACACCCGCGCCGTATCCGCGACCGTTTCACCTCGCCCCATCTGAATATCGGCGGATGAAAGATAAATCGACGTGCCACCGAGTTCCCGAATGCCGACCTCAAAGCTGACGCGAGTTCGAGTGCTCGCCTTATTAAAAATCAACCCCCACGTCTGACCTTTCAACGGCAAATCCGCCAACGCACCACGGCGGGCTTTTAATTCTTTTGCGAGTTCAAAAATCTCACCAATCGTACCCGGACTAAGTTGCTCCAATGTCAAAAGATGTTTCATATTGCTGCCAATGTTTTCCGAAATTTTTCAACTGCTTCATCCACTTCCGATCGCGTCACATTCAACGCCGGCAAGAAACGCACCACGTGCGTCCCGGCAATCACTCCGATTAATCCGTTTTCAGCCATTTTCAGAATGAACGGTTTCGCTTCGACATTCAGTTCCACGCCAACCATCAACCCGATACCACGCACTTCCTTGACGCCCGATAACTTCCGCAACTCGCGAACGAAATACTCACCGGTGGTCCGTGCATTCGTCAGCAAGTCATCCTTTTCAAGTTTTTCCAAAACCGCCAACGACACTTTACACGCCAATGGCGTTCCGCCAAATGTCGTCGCGTGCGTACCGGGACCGAGCACATCCTGAAATGGTTGTCGCGCCCAAATCGCGCCCATGGGAAAACCACCGGCCAAACCTTTCGCCCACGAAATCGCATCCGGTATCGCGTCCGGCGCGATGGCTTTGAATCCGCAAAACTCACCGGTCCGCCCGATACCACATTGGACTTCGTCGTACATCAATAAAAGTTTCCGGTCGTCGCAAAGTTGACGCAACCCGCGCAAAAATTCCGGCGTCGCCGGACGAATCCCACTTTCCCCCTGAATCGGCTCCAACAAAATCGCCGCCGTCTTTGGCCCCACCGCTTTCGTCACGGCATCCAAATCATTGAACGGCACATGCCGGAAGCCTTCCACTAATGGCGCGAACCCAGTTTTCACCTTTTCCTGACCGGTGGCAGAAATACCAGCCAGCGTCCGACCATGAAAACTATTTAGAAAGGTAATGATTTCATACCGGCCATTCCCAAATTTTCGCGCTAACTTGAAAAGTGCTTCGTTGGCCTCGCCGCCGGAGTTGCAGAAAAAAACTTTACCGGGGGTGCCAACGAGTTCGACGAGTTTTTTCGCCAACCGGCCTTGCGGCTCGGTGTAGTAAAGATTGGAGACGTGGACGAGTTGTGCGGACGCTTTCGCCAACACATCTGTCAGCGCCGCGTGACCAAGCACATTGACAGCGATGCCGCCGCCGAAATCGAGATATTCTTTTCCATCCGCATCCCAAACACGTGAGCCTTGCCCACGAACAAACGCCAGCGGATACCGGCCATACGTCGGCATCACATATTTATCAAACTCGGCAATTAGCTCCTGTGTCTTTGTCATTTCATCACTTCCGTTCCAATTCCTTTATCCGTAAAAATCTCCAACAGCACAGCGTGCGGAATGCGCCCATCCACAAAGTGCACGCGGCGCACGCCGGCATTCACAGCTTCGACGGCGCTATCCACTTTGGGAATCATCCCTTTATCAATCACACCGGCCTGTTTCAATTCCCCAACTTCCTTGGTCTCCAAATGCGAAATCAATGTCGCCGGATCTTTCGGATCGTGCATCAACCCCGGCACATCACTCATAAACACCAATCGCCGCGCGCCAATTGCCACTGCTAATTTTGCCGCCGCCACGTCGGCGTTGATATTGTAGGCGTGGCCATCGTCAATCCCTAAGCCAATCGGACTGATCACCGGCGTGACATTCGACCGGAGGCATTTCTTCAACGCCTCGACCTCGACTTCGACCACTTCGCCGACATAGCCGAGATCAATCCCATCTTGCACAAGCTTTCGGCACTTGAAAACATCTCGACCATGAAAACTCCGCGCCTTGCCGCCCAGTTTCTGAATCATCTCCACGATGTCGCGGTTGGTGACATTAAACAACACATCTTCCACCACCTTCATCGTGGCATCGTCGGTCACGCGCATCCCTTTGATGAAATTGGCTGGGATGCCGGCTTTCTCCATCGCTTTCGTGATCGCCTTGCCGCCGCCGTGAACCACGACCGGATTAATTCCGGCCGCTTCCAGAAAAACGACATCCGCCGCCACGCCCGTCCGCACGCTTTCGTCCGGCGAGTCCATAAAACTCCCGCCATACTTCACCACAAACGTTGAACTCCGGAAGCGTTGGATATACGGCAATGCTTCCAGCAAAACTTCCGTTTTTTGAATCAGCTCGTTCATTCGCCTTTATTGAAGGTCACGTAATCTTCCGTTAAATCACAAGTGTGCATCGTGCATCGACCGCGGCCAAGATTTAGATTAATACGAATCGTGAACGTCGGTGACTTTACAATTTTCCGTAACTTCGCCACTGGCGTCCGCGTCGGCTGACCAGCTTTCACCGCCGGTACATCGTCGTACGCAATGTCAACTTTCTCCTCGATGATTTTGCACCGGCTATAACCGATAGCGTCCATCAGCCGTCCCCAATTCGGATCGCCGCCGCACCAACTCGTTTTCACCAAGGCCGAATTACTCACCGCTCGCGCCGCGAACTCCGCGTCCCGGTCGCTCTTTGCACCACAGACTTCTACCGTCACAAATTTCGTCACACCTTCGCCGTCTTTCACAATCATCTTCGCCAGTTCGAGACAGACATAATTCAACGCCACTTGGAATTTTGGTAACGAAACCTTACCGACAACACCATTCGCTAGACAGAGCACCGTGTCGTTTGTGCTCATATCACCATCAATACTGATTCGGTTAAAACTCTGATCCACCGCCTGCCGGAGCGCTCGTTGCAATGCGGCACGCGGCACGGCGGCGTCCGTCGTAATAAAACTCAACATCGTCGCCATGTTCGGATGAATCATGCCGGCACCCTTCGCAATGCCGCCGACGTGAAATTTCCCCACGCGAACCGCACATTCTTTCGTGAGCGTGTCGCTAGTCATGATTCCAAGCGCCGCGTCATGCGCGCCGGTGCGACTTGCCTGCCGGAGCAATTTCTTAATCCCGGCTTCAATCTTCACAAGTGGCAACGTCACGCCAATTCGTCCAGTTGAACAGACGAAAACCGCTTCTTTCGGCGCACCTAACCTTCGTGCAACCGCCTCGCTCATTGCCTGTGCATGAATGTAACCAAGTTTACCAGTGCAAGCGTTAGCGTTACCGGAGTTAGCGACAATGGCTCGCGCCTTGCCTGATTTCACATGAAGCATATCCAGCTTGACCGGTGCGGCTTTGACTTGATTGCGAGTGAACACGCCAGCCACCGTCGCCGGCACATCTGACACAATCAGCGCCATATCTTTCTTGCCAGATTTTTTGATACCGGCGGCAAGACCAGCCGCACGAAATCCGCGCGCGGCAGTAACCGAACCAGTGACCTTTGTAAAAAGTGTCTTCATAGTGTTTTCCCGTTGTATACGCATAATGCTAAGCCTCGCGTTGCCATGCAAGAACTTTGAGATGGACGCCAACCGACCATTGCAACTTGACATCGCCTGTCTGCGAGTTATTTTCACAATCGACCTTGGAGAAACAATCAATGTTTGAAAAATCATATGACGTTGTGGTCTGCGGCGGTGGAATTGCGGGTACCGCCGCAGCACTCGCCGCAGCGCGACGCGGACAGAAGACCGCGTTGATTGAGAAAACAATCGTCACCGGAGGCTTGGCGACCGCCGGACTTATTTTTGTTTACGAGCCACTGTGCGACGGCAATGGCACCCAGGTGACATTTGGAATCGCCGAAGAACTCCTCCTTGCCGGCATGAAGTATGGTCCGGGCGACATCCCCGACTGGCGTCGAGCAAAAGGTGCAAAAGAGGCGGGGCGCTACCGGATCATTTTCTCGCCGGCATCACTCGTTATTGCACTGGATGAACTCCTCGTGCAAGCCGGTGTCGACATCTGGTACGATACACTCATCTGCGCTGCAAACGTCCACGACGAACGTCTTACTGCAATTGAGGTTGAAAACAAAAGCGGACGCGGACGCATTACGGCAAAATGCTTTATTGACGCCACCGGCGATGCCGATATCGCACATCAGGCAGGGCTTGTCTGTCCGACATCACAAAACAAACTCGCAGTCTGGATACTTGAACACACTGCCGGAGTGAACTGGCCACAAGAAAAGTCAATCGAGCAGGTTTCGATGTACGCGGGTTGCAGTGCTGCCGATAAAAAACGCGGTCCACTCGGCATTGATGGCGGCGAAGTTTCTCGATTCGTCTTGGATGGGCGAGCGAAATACCGCGACCGACTGAAAAAGGAATACGGCACCGGGCAGAAGGATCGGAAGAGCCTTTTCCCGCTTACACTTCCATCGATGGCGCAGTTTCGTACCACCCGTCAGATTCCTGCGCAGTACCGATTACGCGATGAGCAGGATTGGACGCACTTCGACGATTCAATCGGAATGGCTGGGGATTGGCGTAAGCCCGGTTATGTTTGGGAAATTCCATACCACAGTATGCTACCGGTGGGACTTAAAAATCTAATCGCCGCTGGTCGCTGCACTGCCGCTGAGACAGATGCTTGGGAGATAGCTCGAGTTATCCCTACCGCAGCGCTAACCGGTGAAGCTGCGGGAACTGCTGCGGCACTGGCAGTGGTAGATGGCATTTCACCGGATGAAATCCCGGCAATCAAACTTCAGGACGCATTGCGCAGAACGGGAAGCAAAATTCATCTGGAAGATGTGGGACTCGTGCCCAAGCGCTAAACCTTCTTACAGCAGCCCCTCCGTCTCGTGGTAGCCACAGACTAGGTTGAGACATTGCACCGCTTGACCAGCGGCGCCTTTGGTTAGGTTGTCGATTGCACTACTGATAATCAGCCGGTTTGTCCGGCTGTCCACACGAACGGAAATATCACAGAAGTTCGTTCCGGAGACATTCTTGATGTCCGGTAACGCATCGGTCACACGCACAAATGGTTCGCCCTGATAAAACTCACGGTAAACAGTAAGAACATCCTCCGGTTTCGTCGTAAGTTCAGCAATGATTGTGGATTCTATTCCCCGGTTCAACGGAATCAGATGCGGAATAAACGTAATTTTCGCACCCAGTTCCTGCTCAATTTCTGAAAGATGCCGGTGCTTCGGAACGCCGTAGGCGCGAGCGCTTTCGTTGCACTCGCAGAATAGATAATCCTCCACTGCCTTTCGCCCGGCGCCGCTCACACCGCTCATACTGCTGGCAATAATGGAATTCGTTTTGATTATTCCTTTTTTTAGCGCCGGCGTTACACCGAGGATGATGCTTGTTGGATAACAACCAGGGCAGGCGATGAGCTGCGCCTTCCGGATTTTATCCCGGTGAATCTCCGGTAAGCCGTACACCGCCTGCACTAACAAAGAAGGCGCGGGATGATCGTGCTCATAAAATTCCTTATATGTTACCGCCGATTTCAACCGAAAGTCGGCAGACAAATCGAGCACCTTCATGCCGCTCTTCAGTAGCGTCACGGCAAACTCCGCCGCGACGCCATGCGGCAACGCTAAGAACGCGACATCGGCAGAAATCTTACCGGCATCAGGCTCGATAAATGTGGCACTCACTTGCCCCCGGAAGCGCGGAAAAATTTCGCTCACCGGTTTACCGGCGTACTGCCGGGAGGTGAACTGGACGATTTCAATTTGCGGATGCTGGAGCAGCAATCGGACTAGCTCCTGTCCGGAGTAGCCGCTCGCACCAATGATGGCAACTTTAGTTTTTTTCATATTGAAAAAGCAACAAGCCTCGGATTGTGCAACCCGAGGCTCGCGCTTGCAAGAATGATTTACGGATTAACGCTTCGAGAATTGGAAACGTTTGCGCGCGCCGGGTTGACCATACTTTTTGCGTTCACGCATCCGTGAATCGCGAGTCAGCATGCCTTTAGCGCGGAGAACGGTCTTAGTTTCTGCCATCGCACTTAGCAATGCCCGCGCAATGCCGAGGCGAATTGCCCCAGCTTGGCCATTCATCCCGCCGCCTTCGGCGACAATACTGATGTCATATTTTTTAACTGTATCAGTGGCGTGCAATGGTTCCAACGCATGATCCAACTGAGTTGGAACGGTTAAGTAGTCTTTGATTTTCTTATCATTGACTATGATTATTCCGCTGCCGGGGACGAGTTTGACGCGAGCGACACTGGTCTTACGGCGACCGGTGCCGAGAATTGCTGCAATAGGAGTAGTCTTTGCCATGATAATTGCCTTCGAAAATTAGACTGCCAACGGCGCCGGTTGCTGCGCGATGTGCGGATGAACCGCACCGGCATACACTTTCAATTTTGTGATCGTTGCCCGTCCGAGCCGGTTATGGGGAATCATCCCGCGCACTGCCCGACGGATAATATCTTCGGAATTGTGACCACGAAGTTGCTTCGGTGAAAAACGTTTTTCCTTACCCGGATATTGCGAGTAAGTCATGTATTGCTTGTCAGTTTCCTTCTTGCCGGTAAACACACACTTCGCGGCATTGATGACGATGACGAAGTCACCGGTATCCACGTGCGCCGTGAATTTTGGATTGTGCTTACCACGGAGGATGTTCGCGGCCTGAACGGCGACGCGACCGACCACCTTCCCGTTGGCGTCAATGACGAACCAACGCGGTGCCTGCTCTTCTTTCTTTGCCATGAATGTTTTCATAAAAATATCTGTCTCAACTCGAAGGGCGCGCAACTTAGCCAACCGGCCTCATAAAGTCAACAATCAAAATAAAACTGCATGCAACCGGCTATTGCCAGTAATAATTCCACGCATACGTCAGATCGACCGGTTGGGTTGGCTCCAGCTTCACCGTCCATCGGATGCGCCCGACACCGTTGAAGTGGTGCCACCACCATGGCCAGTTAAACCAACCCCACCAGTAAGGAGTCGGCCCACCTGCACCAAGTGCCTGATCCTCGAAAATATTTACCATCTCAATCTTTCCATCGTGATCTGCTTCACTGGCGTTACCTAACACGCTACGTGTGACCTCAATCTCCACCGGCTGCTTCGCGAAACTGGTCAGCGTGATTTTGCCTTCCAAATCAACTCGTCAATACTGATTGCCTTGCCATTTCTCCGCGTTCGGTGTGCGCTTGGTTTCGTTGTCGGATTTCTTCACGCGCATATCCACCGCCGTCGTCACATCCAGATCGACATCTGCACCTGGCGATGCATAAGTCATTAATCCCTGCGCCAGCACCCGGTCATCTCGCAAAATTATCGCCCGATAGCGATTCGTTGATGTGCTTTCCGTCACGAACACGTCCGCGCCGATATTCGCCTCGATTAACTCACGTAAATTCAGCGCCGTCCGCTCGACAAGCACCTTCCGTGGACTCGCTGTCGCCGCGCTCAACTTCGCCCGTTTCTCCCCTGAGTATGACCAAAATGTCCCGATGACCGGCGTCGGCAGATAATCCATTAACACGTTTCCCGACACATCCGTCGACATCTTACCGCTGTGCAGCACAAATGCATGTCCATCTTTGAACATCGTGATTTCCCGTACCGGCAACTTCGTCAGTGCCGATAACGGCGCCGCTTGTTCCGCTCGCACGACAGTACCGGCCAAACTTAAAACCACAATCCAAAGGTAAATATTTCGGTGCATGCTCACTTCCTTTCTAACTTTTATTATCTATTGCCGCACAACCGAAGCACAAGTGCAAAACATCTCAAAGTGTACGCAACTTCTGTATGCTCGCCCGGCACTCCTCTTGCCAGCCGGGAAAATTCCAACCATTCGGAAAATCACGGCATTGCTGCGGCTTCACCGATTCCACCCGGCAATCGTTGCCGGTGAGAAATTCGCAGGCGCCACTCGCCTGCTCCATCAACATCAAACCGCGTCGATCCGGTGCGAGTTGCGTATGTTGCCGGATAAAATTCTCCACCGGTAATCCGAGAAACTCTGCGATTCGATTAACCTCGCTCTCGGTCACGCGCACCGGCCCCCGCCACCGGCAACAAGCCGTGCAGCGCTGACACTCGTACGTTACCGGCATCGGCGATACCGTCGAATCAGGGTGTTTGTCGAACTGTCATGCCGGAGCGTAGGTTCGGCGGTGGCTTCTAACTCCGGGACAATTTGTTGCGCTAAAACTTTACCAAGTTGCACTCCCCACTGGTCGAACGTGCCAACATTCCAAATCACACCTTGCGTGAATACGACATGCTCATAGAGCGCCACTAATTTACCGAGCATCTCCGGTGTGAGTCGTTCAGCCAGCAATGTGTTTGACGGTCGATTGCCATCGAAAGTCCGATGCGGTTCATCGGCGATTTTACCAAAAGCGAGCGCCTCGCTTTGAGCAAATAAATTCGCCATCAGCAAATCGTGATGCGCACCGGTCGGATTCAAGCTCTTCGCAAATCCAATGAAATCACACGGAATGAGTTTTGTTCCTTGGTGAATTAATTGATAAAATGAGTGCTGACCATTCGTCCCCGGTTCGCCCCAATAAATCGCGCCCGTCTGGTAGTCCACACGCTTGCCGTCGAGCGTTACCGACTTCCCGTTGCTTTCCATCGTCAACTGCTGGAGATACGCCGGCAAGCGTTTCAAATATTGATCGTACGGCAATACCGCCACCGTTTCTGCGCCAAAAAAGCTTGTGTACCAAACACCGAGCAATCCCATCAACGCCGGTAAGTTCTTCTCAAATGGCGTCGTCCGGTAATGTTCGTCCATCGCATGAAAACCGGCCAACATCGCGCGGAAATTCTCCGGGCCGATGGCAATCATCGTCGAAAGGCCAATCGCCGAATCCATCGAATACCGGCCGCCGACCCAATCCCAAAACCCAAACATATTTTTCGGATCAATGCCGAATTTCTTCACCTCAGTCTCATTGGTCGAGATCGCGACGAAATGTTCGTGCACCGGTAAATTCCCAATCCATTGCCGAGCTGTGAGCGCGTTGGTCATCGTCTCTTGCGTTGTAAATGTTTTTGACGCGACGATAAATAATGTCTCCGCCGGGATGAGGTCGTGCGTGGCTTCGGCGAAATCTGTGCCATCCACATTCGCGACAAACCGAAATGTCAGATTGCGCTGCGAGTAATACCGGAGCGCTTCGTACGCCATGACCGGTCCTAAATCCGAACCGCCGATACCGATGTTGACAATGTTTTTGATACGTTTGTCAGCGCGAATGCGATTCGAAAATTCCGCCATCCGGTCGAGAACGGCGTGAACCTCCGGTACGACATTCTTGCCATCCACGATGACGCTGGCGGTTTGCGGGGCACGCAAGGCGGTATGCAGCACGGCGCGATTTTCGGTGAGATTGATTTTGTCACCGCGAAACATCACTTCAATCCGGTCGCGAAGCTGGCAATCTTCTGCCAGCGCGACGAGCAACCGGATGGTTTCATCTGTCACTCGATTTTTGGAATAATCGAGATAAAGTCCACCAGCTTCGACGGCGAGGCGTTCGCCGCGTTTTGAATCGTCGGCAAAAAGTTGACGGAGGTGCAGGTCTTTGACTTGCCGGTAGTGCGCGGTGAGTGCTTGCCAAGTGGCGCGCTGGGTTAAATTAGGCATGAGTCAGAAATCTTTCCGAGTCAATCGCAGCGGCGCAACCAGTACCGGCCGCAGTAATGGCTTGACGGTATGTCCGGTCGACGCAATCACCGGCAGCAAAAACACCAGTGACACTCGTGTTCGTTCCCTGTCGGCAGATGATGTAACCGTCAGCATCGCGTTCGATTTGGTCAGCGAAAACACCGGTGCTCGGAATATGACCGATGGCACCAAAAACACCGGCACAAGCGAGTTCGCTGACGGCGCTGGTTTGGAGATTCCGAAGTTTGACACCGGTGACTTTGTCCTGTTTCACATCGAGAACTTCAGTCACGACGCTGTTCCAGACCGGTTGAATCTTGGGATTATTCAAAACTCGGTCAGCCATAATTTTCGAGGCACGGAGTTGGTCGCGCCGGTGGATGAGATAAACTTTCGAGCCGAAATGCGTGAGATACGTCGCTTCTTCGCAGGCGGAATCACCGCCGCCGACAACGACGAGCGGTTGATTGCGAAACACCGGTAGCGCGCCGTCGCAGGTGGCACAGTAGGTCACGCCTTTGCGCTCGAGTTCTGTCTCACCGGGAACGCCGAGGTGCCGGTGCGATGCGCCGACGGCGATGATGACGGTTTGGCTTTCGAAGAGTTGGTCGTCGGCCCAGAGTTTGAATGGCCGTTTTGAGAAATCCACCTTGGTAATTTGGACGCCATATTCGACGCGCGTGCCGAAACGTTCTGCTTGTTTCTGCATTCGCATCATCATTTCGACGCCGTCAATTCCTTCCGGAAAGCCAGGAAAGTTTTCAACGACACCGGTGGTGGTCAGAAGTCCACCGGGTTGACCACCGGTCAGCAAAAGTGGTTTTAGATTGGCGCGAGCGGTATAGATTGCCGATGTCCAGCCGGCGCAGCCGGAACCGATGATGATGACGTTTTCCATATTCAAGAAATCTGCGGTGAACCGCAATAATTACCGCTGGTTGCGCGTGTAACCGGTCGGCGGTGTCGTGGCTGGTTTGGTGCTATCGCGAATCATTTGGTCGGCCATGATGACGGCTTTGGCAACGTCAATGAGTTTGCGATTACCGTCCCGCGCAGTTTTTTGCAGCCGGAGATAAGCAGCTTCCTCGCCGAGACCGGATTGACGCATCAGAATACCTTTGGCGCGTTCAATCTGCTTCCGGTGCTCGACCGCTTCGGTGGCTTTATGTAATTGGCCTTCTAATGCCTGTGATTTTTCAAACGATGTTAAGGCAAGTTCAATCGCCGGTCGGAGTTGATTTTCGGTAAATGGTTTCACCAGATAGGCGTGCGCTCCGACGGCGGCAGCTTCAACGCCAAGCCCGGTTTCGGTGTGGGCGCTGACAATGACAATCGGAGTCGGGCGATTCGCTTGAATCTCACGCGCGGCCGCGATGCCTTCCATTCTTGGCATCCGAATATCGAGAATACAGAGATCGGGATTATGCTCTTTCGCTAAGGCGACCGCTTGTTCACCGTCACCGGCTTCGCCGACGACTTCGTGGCCGATGCTGGTCAAAATTTTGCGCAAGACCATTAAGGTCACGCCATCGTCATCGGCAATTACTATGCGTAACATTTTCATCGTGAAGCTACTCTCCTATATTTTCACAAAGGGGTCAAGCTCGCGCTGTAGGATCAGTGACCGCATTGGGGAATTTGAGTTCGGTAACCAACCCGCCATCGTGATTGGTTAACTCGATCTGACCGCGCAGATTGGTGCGCGCCAGCTGGTGAATAATCGTCATCCCTTGCCGGGTCGATTTTCGCCAATCAAACCCCACCGGTAGGCCGCCGCCGTTATCGCGAATCTGAAAGACAATGGAACTACCATTGAGCTGACATCGCACGCTTACACGCAATGGTTCACCCCCCGGCGGTTTGCCGTGAATCATGGCGTTCGAAGAAAGTTCATTCACAATCAAAGCCAACGCCGTGGCCTGGTCCGGCACCAGCCAAACATCGCCAATCTCAACCAAAAGAATCGGTTTTTGCACCGCCGAACTGACTACGGTGTCGAGTACTGCCGTAATCAAGGCGCGCGCATTTACGTTATCCGGCATTTCGCGGCTGAGTAAATTGTGAACCTTGGCAATTGCTTGGATCCGCGCGATGGCCGGCGCGATGGCCTTATTATCGAGAGCTTCAAGCTGCAGAAGCCCGGAAACCATCTGTAGATTATTTTTAATCCGGTGATGCGCTTCTTCAATCAGTAATTCCAATTGCTCGTTTTTCTGTGACAAATCTTGCAGCAACTGCGCCGTATCAATCGCCGCCGCCGTGCGACCGGCAAAGGCACTCATTAACTCCAAATCTGCGGAATCAAATTTATCGGCCGAACCCGCTCTACGAACCAGCCCCAACGCGCCGAGTGAAACATCACGCGCCATCAACGGCACCATCAAGACTGACGAAGTATTGAATTCTTTCAATACCCCAGCATCGTAGCGAAGAACTTCTTCGCGAGTGAAAACACGCCCTTGACGGTAAGATTGGAGTTGACCGGCAAGCCCGGCAGTTAACGGAAATTGGCTGCCGATTAATTTACTCAGCGGTTCGGTCGCGGCTACCACTTCAAACTGGACCCCTCGGCGAATAATGTATGCCGCATCTGCGCGTAAGAGCGCTGCCGCCTGATGTAAGACGCGATTGAATAATGATTCCAACTCGAGTGACTGCGTATCGCCGCCACTGATGTCGAGCAAGGCCGCCAACTTTTCATTTTCGCGCAGCTGAACTTCGTAAAGCTGCGCGTTCGCCACGGCGCTACCGAGTTGATGCCCCATCGCCGTCAACATCTTGATGACGTCCGGCCCAAGTTGCTGCTCTTGCGGACTGACCATACCGAGAACACCAAGAACTTTTCCACGTGTCTTCACCGGCACCACGACAAATAATTTATAACCAAACTGCCGCATCGGCCCGTCGGTGAATACGCTCACCTCTTCGCCTAGCGCCCCATCTTTCCCGGCCATCAATTGCCGGATATGCGCTAGCAATCCATCTGGCACTCCATTGTGAACATAGAGCCGGAGTTGCTGGCGATTCGGGTCAAATAAATGAATACTACCGGTCTCCATACCGGTGCCTTCGAGTGCCACTTGCAGCGTGTTCCGCGCAATGTCTTCAAGCTTCAATGATGAATTCGCCACCGCCGCCAACGTGCTCAACGCGGTCAGTTGCGAGTTCCGCCGAATCAATTGCTGCTGCCGGCGATGCGCCTCACTCACGTCCCGGATCACAAATTGAAATTCCGTCGCATCGCCTTCCACTCGCCCCAACATACTCGCGCTGCATTGCAAGACGACCCAGTTTCCGTCCTTCCGGCAAAACCGGTATTCAAGATTATGAATCGCCTTCCCCTTCACCAACCACTCGTGGGCACTTCGCACCATCGTCACATCGGCGGCGTGAATCCGTTCGTACGGATCGACGGTTGCCAACTCATCCGACCGGTACCCCAGCACGCGCTCAAATGCCGTGTTCGCATACCGGGGGCGCATATTCGCACCGGCAATAAAAATTGCATCGTCCGAATTCTCAACCAGCAACCGGTAATGCTCCTCGCTCTTTCGTGCGCCGGCCTCCAATTGCGCATGAATCAACGCATTACCAAGCTGATTGCAGACGACTTCAATCACGTCCACATCTTCGTCACCAAACTGCTCGTTTTTCGTCGAGCCTAAAATCAACATCCCAGCAACAAACCCTTGCGCGCTAATCGGACATAAAATCGCCGATCGAAATCCAGCGTGCGTCAAAACCTGCAATTGGTCATCCACCGCAATTGTCGTCAAATCCTTGATGATCTGCGTCTGTCCAGTCAACGTCACATCCACCAACTCACCATTCTTCCGGTGCATTCGAGATAATTGCTGCGCGAGGTCCACCGGCAGGCCGTGCGAACTATGGAGCTTCAACACCCGCTCGTCATCGTCCCACAGATAAACCACCCCGGCTTCCATGTGAGTAATCGCGCCCATCGCGTCTAGTGCATTTCGGGCAATCTCGTATAAGTCCAACGAGCGATTAATGGCGTCCGCGACAAAATTAATCGCCGTCAGCCGCGAATTGCGCGCCGGTGTGGGGGGCGCATTTTTATCAAAGTTTTTCATACCGGTGCGGTCAATGTTTTATAACATAACAAAAAAAAGATGCACTTCCATCTAAATTCGCGCATACTACCGGCATGATTCCACCTGACAAGCTCAACGAAATTTTCCAGATGCAAGAAGCGCTCAATCTCAAAATCGGCGTCAACACCGCCGACATGACCGAAGAGCAACGCATTCAGTGGGTGCTCAACTATTGCCGCGCCATGACCCAAGAAATTGCCGAACTCACCGACAGCGTTCCGTGGAAATGGTGGGCCAAGTACCAAAAATTTGACAAACAAAACGCCCGCGTCGAAGTCATCGACCTCCTCCACTTCCTTATTTCTATCGCCCAAGTCCTCGAAATGACGCCGGAGGATTTCTACGCCGCCTACGCCAAAAAACACCAAGTCAATCTCGACCGCCAAGCCTCCGGCTACAAAACAAAAGACGCCGAAGACAGTCGGCACATCTAAAAACCGTTAGTTGTTTCATCTTGACCTAGCTGGTTAGTTTGCAACACCGTCGACGGTGTTTCTACCTCGTGGTTTCGCGTGGCATGCGAGCTGCTAACCATACTTGTGTCGTACCAAACTGAAAACAAAGCATGACTGCAACGAGGTTTAATCGAATTGAAAACAGGTTATCTAATCGACATGGATGGCGTTATTTACCGGGAGAACCGTCTGATTCCCGGCGCCGCCGAATTTATCACCGCCTTGAATGAAGCGGGAATTCCTTTTTTATTCCTGACGAATAACTCCGCTCCGACACCGGAAGACCTGAGCGTCCGGTTAAAGCATCTCGGCATTTCACGGCTGGCCCCGAAATATTTCTATACCTCGGCGCTGAATACGGCTGATTTTCTGAGCGAAACTCATCCCGGCTGCACAGTGCTGGCGCTTGGCGAAGGCGGCTTAACCACCGCACTCCATCAACGCAATATCGCCAGCGATGCAATTAAGCCAGACTATGTCGTCGTCGGCGAAGGTTCCGTTTCGATGGAGAAACTCACCAAAGCGCACGAATGCATCGAACGTGGCGCACGACTTCTCGCCACGAATCCTGACAACTGGTGCCCCGTCGACCCAGAACGCACGCGTCCCGGCGCCGGTGCCACAGCCGCATTTCTCGAAGCCAGCACCGGTCAACGCGCCTATTATCTTGGTAAACCGAACGGCTACATGTTTCATCGCGCGCGCCACAAGCTCACTGAACTCGCGCACGGTTCGCCGGATCAAGTCGTGATGATTGGCGACACAATGGAAACGGATATTCGTGGTGCCATCGAATCCGGTATCCATTCTTTTCTCGTGATGACCGGCTCCACGCCACTCGATGCCGTTCGCAATTACGTCTACACACCGACGCGAATTCTACACAGTGTCGCCGATCTAACGGAAGAGATTAAAACTGGCAAGCCATCCGACCGCCTCGACAGTCCAGTATTTGTGCAAAAAACCACCGAGCACAGTCGCATTGGCCAACGCCATCAAACTGATTTCCTCCATGTGGCCGCACCACGACTACGTCCATCCATGACACGCGGTTGAGGATTCTTGACAGGGCTAGCCGGCACCGGTACGGTGGCAGCGCAATGTCACTCCAACAAACTCCTTTACACGCCGCGCATGTCGCGCTCGGCGCGAAAATGGTTCCGTTTGGCGGTTGGGATATGCCGGTGCAATACGCCGGCATCCTCGCCGAACATCTTGCCGTCCGGCAACACGTCGGCCTGTTCGATATTTCGCACATGGGCGAATTTCTCGTCGCCGGACCAACAGCCGAAACCACGCTCAACCGGCTTTTCACCAATGACGTTCACAAAGTCGCCGTCGGTCAAGCGCAATACACTTTGATGTGCAACGCCACCGGTGGCATCATCGACGACTTAATTCTCTACCGGACCGCGCCGAACGAATTTCTCCTCATCGTCAACGCCGGTAACATCGCCACCGACTTCGCGTGGATCAGTCAATACATCACCGTCAACAATCAAAGCGACCAGACCGCCGCGCTCGCCTTACAAGGCCCGCACGCCCGGCAAATTCTCGATCCCGGTCTCGCGCCATTTCATGTCGTACGGCAAGCGGTATTCGGTAAAAATTGCTGGGTCGCTCGCACCGGTTACACCGGTGAAGATGGCTACGAAATTCTCTGCGACAACGCCGATGCGGTTTTTCTTTGGAACGAATTTCTCAAACGCGGCGCGACGCCTTGCGGTCTCGGTGCTCGCGACACCTTGCGCCTCGAAGCTTGCCTGCCATTGCACGGTCACGACATCACCGGTGACACCACACCGGTCGAAGCCGGACTGAACCGGTTTATTGCGTTCGACAAAGGCGATTTTACCGGTCGCGACGTTTTACTCCAGCAACGCGACCACGGCGCGGCGCGTAAATTGGTGGCATTCCAGATGACCGCCGCGAAATGTCCCCCACCTCGGCAACATTATCCAGTCCTTGACGCCGGACGAAAAATCGGCGAAGTCACCAGCGGCACACAATCTCCGACACTCGGTTGCGGAATTGGTTTGGGATATGTCGAAGCCGGCAGTGCGGCAGTCGGAACTAAAATTGAAATCGAAGTGCGCGGGAAATTATTCCCGGCAATCATTGCAAAAAAACCATTATACAAACGAGGCACATGAGCGTTCCCAAAAATCTGAAATATGCGAAATCCCATGAATGGGTGCGAGTCGAAGGCGATACCGCTGTCGTCGGTATTAGCGACCACGCCCAACGCGAGTTGACTGACATCGTTTACGTCGAATTGCCGCCGGTCGGCGACCGCGTCGAAGCCAGTAAAGAATGCGCCGTCGTCGAAAGCGTTAAAGCCGCCAGCGATATTTACTCGCCGGTGACCGGTGATGTCGTTGCGGTGAACGAAGAACTTTCGCGCACTCCGGAATTGGTGAACCAAGACCCGTATGGGAAAGGTTGGATTTTCAAAGTGAAGATGAGCGACCTACCGGAGCTCGGCGAACTAATGACGCCAAACGATTACGCCGCGCACATCGGCGCTTAGTTTCGCCATGCAATCGCCTGACTCGTTTGCCCACCGGCACTTCGGCACACCGACTGACCACGCCGCGATGTTGGCGGAGCTAGGATTCTCGTCGCTCGACGCACTGGTGGATGCCGCCATTCCAGCAAACATTCGCCGACCGACTCCGCTTCAATTACCGGCGGCTGCCACCGAAACTGAAGCGCTTGCCGAATTAAAACGCATCATGTCCACCAACAAACTCTGCCGTTCCTACATCGGCATGGGTTACTACGATTGCATTACGCCACCGGTGATCCAGCGCAACATTTTGGAAAATCCCGGCTGGTACACCGCCTACACGCCGTACCAAGCCGAGATTTCACAAGGTCGCATGGAAGCGTTGCTCAACTTCCAGCAGATGATTGTGGATTTGACCGCCATGGACATCGCTAACGCCTCAATGCTCGACGAAGCGACTGCTGCCGCCGAAGCGATGCACCTTTGTTTCGCCGTTCGCAAAAACGACGCTGCCAACATTTTTTTTGTTTCCGAAACCTGCCATCCACAAACCATCGCCGTCATCCAAACCCGTGCGAACCCGCTCGGCATTGAAGTCATCGTCGGCGACCACCGGCGGTTCCGGATTGCCGGTAACATTTTCGGTCTTCTCGTCCAATACCCAGCGACCAACGGCGCAATCCACGACTATTCCGCCGTGTGTGCCACAGCTCATCAACATTCTGCGTTAGTCGTCGTTGCCGCCGATTTACTCGCGCTCACACTTTTGAAACCGCCCGGCGAATTTGGCGCGGATGTCGTCGTCGGCAGCGCGCAACGGTTTGGCGTACCTCTCGGCTATGGCGGCCCGCACGCTGGTTTCTTCGCGACCCGCGATGCTTACAAACGTCACATGCCGGGCCGACTTATCGGTGTTTCAAAAGACGCGCAAGGTCAACCAGCTTTGCGCCTCGCCTTGCAAACGCGCGAACAACACATTCGCCGCGACAAAGCCACCAGCAACATCTGCACCGCGCAAGTTCTCCTTGCCGTCATGGCTTCGATGTACGCTGTTTATCATGGCCCGTCAGGTTTGAAACGAATCGCCACACGCATTCATGAACTCACACAACGACTTGCCGCAAAGGTTAATCGCGTCGGCACCGAGCCGTTTTTTGACACGCTACACATTCGCGCCAAAGCACCGGCGGGGATTAACGTCCGCAATTTTAGTGACGGCACAATCGGTGTTTCGCTCGACGAAACCACCACAGAAGCTGACGTGGATGAGCTCATCAGACTTTTTAGCGGTTCCGGAAAAACCGCCCCAGCGCTACCGGTGCGTAAATCCGAATTTCTTACTGCCAAAGTTTTCAACAGCTATCACACCGAGCACGAAATGCTCCGGTACATCAAGCGACTCGAAGCTCGCGATTTGTCGTTGTGCCACGCGATGATTCCGCTCGGCTCCTGCACGATGAAATTGAATGCGACAGCAGAAATGCTACCGGTGACTTGGCCGGAAGTCGGCAAGCTACATCCATTCGTGCCGCGCGAACAAGCAGAAGGCTACCGGACATTATTTCAGCAACTGGAAATGTGGCTCGCTGAAATTACCGGTTTTGCAGCGGTATCGCTCCAACCAAACGCCGGCTCACAAGGTGAATATGCCGGCTTGCTTGTCATTCGCGAATTTCACCGGCAACACGGTCACGCCCACCGGAACGTTTGCCTGATTCCAGTTTCCGCGCACGGAACAAATCCAGCGAGCGCGGCAATGGCCGGCATGAAAGTGATTCCGGTGGCGTGCGATGCCGCCGGTAACATTGATGTCGCTGATTTACGAATGAAAGCCGAACAACATACCGCCAATCTTGCGGCATTAATGGTGACGTATCCTTCCACTCACGGCGTATTTGAGGAAAGCATCCGCGAAATTTGCGCGCTTATTCATCAGCATGGCGGACAAGTTTACATGGACGGCGCTAATATGAATGCGCAAGTCGGCCTGACCAGTCCCGGCTACATCGGCGCGGACGTTTGCCATTTGAATCTGCACAAAACATTTGCCATTCCGCACGGCGGCGGCGGCCCCGGTATGGGACCAATCTGCGTCGCCCAGCATCTTGCGGAATTTTTACCGGGACTTTCGGTTTCGGCGGCGCCGTGGGGCAGCGCAAGTATTCTGGTAATTTCGTGGATGTACATCCGGCTACTAGGCGCAACCGGTTTAGCCAACGCGACGAAGGTTGCAATTTTGAATGCGAATTATGCGGCGCGACGTCTCGGTAAATATTTTCCAACGCTCTACACCGGACCAAGTGGCTTGGTTGCACACGAATGTATTTTGGATTTCCGACAATTCAAAACCTCTACCGGTATCGAGGTGGAAGACGTAGCAAAGCGTTTAATGGATTATGGCTTCCACGCGCCGACGATGTCGTGGCCGGTCGCCGGCACGCTGATGGTGGAACCAACGGAAAGCGAATCGAAGGCGGAACTTGACCGATTTTGCGATGCGCTGATTGCGATTCACGGTGAAATCAAAGCGGTTGAAACCGGTCAGTTTGACCGGCAAAGTAATCCCCTCAAACACGCGCCACACACCGCGAGTGTCGTGGTTGCCGATAAGTGGGAACGCCCCTACTCGCGTGAGCAAGCGGCCTTTCCAACGGCATGGACGCGCGCTCATAAATTCTGGCCGGCAGTCAGTCGCGTGGATAATGTGTACGGCGACCGGAATCTCATCTGCACCTGTACACCGATTGACACGCAATAATCACCACCGTCATCCTTGACCGAGTCGGCGCATTTTAGTAACTTACCAGTAACTTCATGAAATCAATCACGAGACTGTTATTATTGTGCGCCATCGGAATCTTCTTTGTGTTGCCGCATGATTGTCCGGCGGCGTTGGTTTGGCATAAAGGCGAGGGCTGGAGCTGGGAACGCGAAGGCGTGACTGTCGCTAACAATCCAAAAGACCAGCTCGACATTGCGCGCGGTTTAGAGGCAAAGAAAAATTATGATGACGCGGCGACGGCTTACCGGCGTGTGATTCGCCGTTGGCCAACTTCATTCTCTTGTCAAGAAGCCCGACTGGGTTTGGCCAAATGTCTGACGCAAATGAATTATCTTTATAAGGCCGCTAAGGAATACCAAAACCTGATTGAAAAGCATCCGAACAGCCCGCACTTTGAAGATGCCTTACAAGGGCAATACGACATCGCCAGCCGGTTTCTCAATGGTGAAAAACACAAAATCTGGCGACTACGATTCTTCAGCGGCTTTGGTAAGGCGATTGAAATTTTTGAGCAGATTATCAAAGACGCCCCCTACAGCAAATTCGGACCGGCTTCACAATTTCGGATTGGGTTAGCTTACGAAAAAGAAAAAGATAACGTGGCAGCGGTACACGCCTACGAAAAACTATTAGAGCGCTATCCGAAGGATCCAACGGCAGAAGACGCGCAATTTCAAATTGGCTGGGCGTATCGCTCTGAAGCAAAACGCGCTGAGTACGATCAAAACAACGCCAATCAAGCTATCGCAGCATTTAAAGATTTTCTGGTTCGCTACCCAAATAGCGCGAAAGCTGAACAAGTCCGGCAGTTATGCGCCGACTTAAAACAGGAACAGTCCCGTGGCTTGTTCCAAATCGGTCATTACTACGAAAAGAACAAAAATTACCGGGCCGCACTCATCTATTTCAATGAAGTCATTGAGCAAAATCCCCGGTCGGACTGGGCCAACCAAGCTCAGCAAAAGATTACCGCTCTCGCTCCGCTGGCAAAGCGGCAACCGGCTTCAAAATGAATTGCGCCACGCGCTGCATCTTTATCGGTTTGCTGGCAATCATGACCGGTGGTTGCGCGGGTTATCATCTCGGTTCCGCACAATCACTCCCTTACCGGTCGATTGCAGTGCCCATGTTCAAAAATAAGACGCTCAAACCGCAACTCGAAGCACAAGTCACCAACGCCATCATCAAACGTTTTCAGACTGACGGTACGTTACGAATTGAATCCGTCGCGAATGCGGACGTTGTCATTACCGGAGAGATTACGAAGTTCTACCGTCGCGAACTACGGTCGGTTCAGACAAATACTGATGTCCCACGCGAATACCGGGTCACTATCGAAGCGCGAATCGAAGCCCGGCTGCGGACGACCGGCGAGTTAGTGTTTGTACCGGTAACAGTCGAAGGCCGCGCCGATACATTTATTGGTACAGATTTACAGAGTGCCGACGAGCAGGTTTTACCGTTGGTTGCCGACGATCTCGCAAAACGCGTTATCCCGCTGTTATCCGAACGCTGGTAAAATCTTACGCCGCAGCTGTAAGTTTCAGGCGCGCAGCAAGTCGGGATTTCTTCCGGGAGGCGGTATTCGGATGGATGACTTGCACCTTAGCAGCCTTATCAAGCGCCGAGGTCAACAACCGGTAAGTTGCAGTCGCTTCCGTGGCTTTCTTTTCGCCGACGAACGACTCGAAACTCCGCTCCAATGTGTGGAGACGAGACTTAATTGATTTGTTACGGCTTTGCTTGCGCACACTGGCGCGGGCTTGTTTTGCGGCTGAACGTGTATTGGGCATCGGTGCTAAATCCTTTTCTTTAAGCGAGCGCGTATCATACCGGCCAAATCGAAAATGTCAACGGGGAAAATAAAGGCATTCCTATCTTCCAATCATCAACATTCGCTCGATTGGCGTCAACGCCCGATGGCGAATCTCCTCCGGGAGTACAATTTCCGGCGTCAGATTTTCGAGCGCGGCCACCGCATTTTCAAGAGTGTTTTTCTTCATGTACGGACACTCACTACAATTGCAAGTATCCGTCGGCCCCGGAATAAATATCTTGCCGGGAACTTCTTTCCGCAACCGGTGGAGCATCCCGACTTCGGTGACAATGATAAATTCCTTCGCCGGTGAAGTCCGGCAATAGCGAATCATCCGTTCCGTCGAGCAAACTTCATCAGCCAACATCCGCACCGCGGCAACACATTCCGGATGCGCGACAATTTTCGCTGCCGGATGCTGCTGCCGGAGTTGAAAAATCGCCTTGTGCGTGAACATCATATGCACATGACACGCGCCCGGCCAAAGAATCAGTTCCCGCCCCGTCTGCGCCATCACCCACTGACCGAGATTCTGGTCCGGCACAAATAGAATCCGTTTCTCCTTCGGAATTGAATTCACCACCTTCACCGCATTACCAGAAGTGCAAATCACATCCGTCAACGCCTTCACCGCCGCCGTGCAATTGATGTAAGCGACTACGACCACATCCGGATTCTCCGTCTTCCACTTCGCCAACGCCACCGCATCGCAGGAATCCGCCAACGAGCAGCCGGCAGTTAGATCCGGCAACAACACCGTCTTGCCGGGGTTTACAATCTTCGCCGTTTCCGCCATGAAATGCACCCCGCAAAACAAAATCATATCCGCCGCCGTATCCCGGGCGTGATACGCCAACCCCAGCGAATCCCCCACAAAATCCGCCACATCCTGAATCTCCGGCACCTGATAATTGTGCGCGAGAATTACGGCGTTCCGTTGTTTCTTTAATTGTTGGATGCGTTGGATCGCAGAAATCATTGCGTCTCAGCCTAGCGAAAACAGGCGGTTTGTCAACGCGGCGGCAACTGACTTACCGAATTGCGACGGAGGGGAGATCACTTGATCTCCCCTCTCTTCGTTAATCTCACCGGTAGTTTGGAACTGCACTGCCAGAGTTCCGTTCGGTGCCTGCGTTGGCTAATTTTTCTGGTAGAGATTCAGTGTCTGGGTCGCCGTGGTCGTGGTTGGCTTATTTCGGATCAACACTTGATACTTATACGACACCGTTGTTGTTCCAAGCAATGTGAAGCCCGCCGGGGCAACCGCGTTCGTCGGCAACATCACATACTGACCGGTGATTGCCAGACCGGCTGGTCCTTGCGGCCCCATTGCGCCGGTGGCTCCCTGCGGGATCGTGAAGTTCAAAACCGCGGCACCCGTCGTACCGCTGTTGGTGACGCTTGCGCTGCTGCCAGCCTTGCCCGTAGTTGTCGTGCCGATCGTGACTGTCGCCGCCGTTCCAGTTGAGCCGGCCGGACCAGTCACACCAGTTAGTCCGGTTGGGCCAGCCGGACCGGTCGCTCCGGTCGCCCCGGTTGCGCCAGTGGAGCCGGCGGGACCTTGCGGACCGGCTGGGCCGACAAGTGCCGAAAGATTTGTGGTACCTAGTTGTCCGTTACCATTCACAACCACAACCGCACCGCCTCCCAATCTGACTCCGCTAATCCCAGCGATAAATGTGTTCGTGTGGACGCCTTGTGTGCCGAGCCGGATAGTACCGGCGTCGCCGGCGTCGCCATCGTTACCAATATCAATATTGTTGTCGCCTGTAGTGAGATTGTAACCAGCCTCCCATCCGATAGCGATGTTTGTATTGCCGGTCGTATTCAAAAAAAGTGAAAAATAACCGAAACTTGAATTTGCGTTACCAACTGTATTTGTCCAAAGAGCAGCCATACCGTTAGCTGTATTCTGGCTACCAGTTGAGTTGAAAGCGAGAGCAGATTGTCCGTTGGCTGTATTGTTGTTACCGATGGTGTTGCCCCATAACGCACTACTGCCATACGCTGTATTATTTATCCCGATTGTATTGTGCGATAGCGCCTCGGTACCAAAAGCGGCATTGGCTAAACCTGTTGTGAGTAAAGTAAGTGCATTGTAACCAAACCCAGTGTTCCAAATACCAGTTAGCGTACCATTGCCAGCACCTCCGCTGAACTCATTGTAAGATTGTCCATAGCTGACTGAAAATAACGTAATGCTTGTAAGTATGATTATTATGTTTGTTTTCATAGATCGATGTTCCTTTCAATAGTTAATTATTGTTTGATCCAACACGCACATTTGCTTGGCTTCCCGGTAATATTCTCAGAATAAGACTGAAATTCTAAGCGACTGATAACACCTCTACGACGAAAGGAATTCAGTTGTTTAGCCAGAAGGCCATGCGTAATTGGTGTCTTTTTTACAACCGCAACATTTGAACCAGCAAACAACAAATAGTCGCTTGGATGAAGTTTTATCAACCGTGCAATTATGAAGTGACTATCAAAGATGCAGCCTTGCGGGATTGCTGTTATAATCTCTCCAATTTCTTGATTCATTTTCGTTCTTTCTTGTTGATAATGGGGCCGTCGTAAAAGCTGGCCCCATTATTATTTTTTGCTTGTGTTTATCCGCCGACGGTGATGACGACTTCCTTGCTCCAGAGGCCGACGCGATTGTCACCGACCCGGTAGATGCCTTTGTATTTCCATTTGGTCGGTGAAGCCGGTAACGGCGCGGTGTCGGTGTAGTTGGGCGTGGTGTCGTAGGCCAACAGCACGTAGCCTTTGCCGTCACCGCGATCCACTTGCAATTCAATCATGTCCAGATAGGCGGTGTTGCCGCCCCAGCCCCAATAGACATTGACTTGGCCGCCACTTAATTCCGCATCCAAATCCGGTTGCACAGTGGTGAGGTCCGGCGGCACTGGTTGCGACCCTTCAATACCGAGTGCGGTGCCGATGGCGGTGTTGTAGTTGCCGTTGGCTTTAATCTGTTTCACCAACGCCCGGAACCGGACTTCCACACCGGAGGCAACTGCCGGCACGGGCGTCGGGAAGACCGGTGCCACCGGCACGCCGGTTACCGGCGTAGTGCCGCCCGCGCGGATAATGCTCTTCCACGTCGTCCATTGTTGCGAGGCATTGACCATGAGTTGCTGGCACGCCACCGCATAGTTGAAGTAATCCGCATCAGCCGCTTGCGCGGCGATCTGGTCTTTACTGACGCCGAGACTGGCGGCATACCCGCCAATGTTGGTCTTGAAGGTCTGCAACTGCGCCGCAAACGCAAGGTCGTTACTGCTGAGATAATCGGATTTTGCCATATCAGAGGTCTCCTAGGGGTTCAGTTTTGGTTTGTGGGGTGAAAACAGGCGGTTTTGAGTCAAAACCGAAGATTATAAGGCTTTTCAGCGGTTTCCGGGCGGAAATCCGGTGCAGTAAAACCATTCTACCGCGCAGCAAATCCATCCTACCGCACTGCCGGTCGGTCGCACCACACGGCCAATTCGGTTGACCGCATTTCCGGAGACTTTCACCGCACCGGGAAAGGGTTTTACCTTGCAGTAAAACCGTGCTGGAAACGTCCGGATTGGTTTGACCGTGCGGCAAAATTATTCTGCCGTGCGGTCGAATCCGGCGGGAAAGCGACAGAATGATTCCAACGTGCGGAAAAAACGTCCCGGTAAATCGGATTAGTGGCCGGCTATTGGCTGGTGCGCTGGTGCGCTGGTGCGCTGGTGCGCTGGTGCGCTGGTGCGCTGGTGCGCTGGTGCGCTGGTGCGCTGGTGCGCTGTGTTAGCGATGAATCCTAGAAATTTCATGTAAATCCGGTCTTAACTTCTACCGGAGTATTGACCGTGAAGTCAAACCAATTCACAGCCGATACCGCACCCGCCAGAGAAACAGCCCACGCGCCGGTGCCGTTTCCACCAACGCCGTCCGCCGCTTACCGGTAATCAATTCTCGCAGTTGCGCGACCGCCAACTTCCCCTCGCCCACCTTCACCAACGCGCCGGCAATACTCCGCACCATCTTATAAAGAAATCCATTCGCCGAAACCGTAATCGTCACCAACTGCCCACATCGAGTGATTGTCAGTTTCGTAACCGTTCGCACCGGCGTTTCAATCTCCCGCATCGGATTTGCCGACAACGCTGTGAAGTCGTGCCGGCCCACAATTAACTTTGCCGCTCGTCGCATCGCCGGTAAGTCCAGCGGTCGCGAAACATGCCAAACATACCGGCGCAAAAAAATATCCGGCACCGCGCCGGTATCAATCTGGTACCGGTACTCTTTGCCTTTTGCCGAAAACCGCGCGTGAAACTTTGTCGGCACGCGCTTCACGCCAGTCACGCGAATATCTTCCGGTAAGTTTGCATTCAGCGCCCGAAGAATCGTCGACGGCGGATGACTGGTGATCAATGTCGCGTGAGCCACCTGTGCCCGGGCGTGAACCCCGGCATCGGTGCGCCCCGAACCGTGCACCGTCACCGGCGCGCCGACAATTTTCGCGAGCGCTTCCTCCAGTTTTTGCTGGATGGAAATCGCGTTCGGTTGCCGTTGCCAGCCGCCATACGCCGTGCCGTCGTAGGCGATGGTGAACCGGTAATTACTGTGCGGCGTGCGCATCGAGATAACTCTGGAGCATTAGTTGCGCGGCAAGTTGATCGACTTTTTCTTTCCGATCTTTTCGCCGCACGTTACCTTCAATCAAAACTCGCGTTGCCTGCGCCGAGGTCAGCCATTCGTCCCAGCACTCCACCGGTAATGTCGTCGCCGCTGTCAGTGCCGCGATGAACTTGCGAGTCTGTTCCGTTTGAGCGCTGGCCGTGCCGTCAAGCCGGCGCGGCAAACCGACCAGCAGCTTACCGGCATTGCGTTCGGTCGCGACGCGCAAAACTTCCGAAATATTTGGGGTAACGTAACCGATGGATTGTGCAACCGTTCCAGTTTCGTCGCTGATGGCCAGACCGACACGTTTCAGCCCATGATCCACGCCGAGAATTCTCATCGGCGCGACTTCACCGCTTTGACCATCGGCGCAACAAACGCCGCGACATTACCTTTTCTCGCAATCTGATTCACGATGGCACTACCGACAATGCACGCGTCGGCTTGCACGGCAACGGCACGGGCTTGCGCCGGTGTCGAAATCCCAAAACCAACCGCCACCGGCAAGTCAGTGTGCTTCCGAATTTTGGCAATCATCGGCGCGATGGAATGGGAAATCATCTTCTGCATTCCGGTCACACCTTCGCGGGAGACGTAGTAAATAAATCCACCGGCGTGCCGGCAAATCTCCGCGATGCGCGCTTCCGGTGTCGTCGGCGCAATCAAGTAAATTGGATGCACACCGGCGGAGCGCAGAGCCGATTGATAATTACCGGCTTCTTCCGGTGGCAAATCCAATGCGAGTACACCATCCACACCGGCGACCGCAGCAGCCTTGGCAAATTTTGCGACGCCGTACTGGTGAATCAGATTGTAATAAATGTAAAACACCACCGGTATCTCACAGCCAGTTTTCCGCAACCCGGCCACCGTGCTGAGTACTCGCGTCAAGGTCGTGCCGCTTTTTAAGGAACGCTCCGCCGCCAGTTGATTTACAACCCCGTCGGCAAGCGGATCGCTAAACGGCACACCAAGCTCCAGCACATCCACGCCAATGCGCTCGAAATCACGCGCCAGTTTCGCCGTCGTTTTCAGATTCGGATCACCGGCGCTGATGTAGACGATGAAGCCTTTTTGCTTCACGGCACGCAACGCACAAAATTTTAGGTCAATTCGATTCACAGGAGTTGTGTAAGTAAATAAACCGCAAGCCTTCTAGGGTCAACTGCGGATTCACATATTGAATCGCCGGTATCTTCTGCGCAATCAAATTACCATAGCCACCGGTGGCGACTACGACTGCGCGATGGAGTCCCGACTCCCGTCGTAACGCTGCTAAAATTTCTTTTACCAACCCCCGGTAGCCGACGACTGCCCCGACTTCCATCGCCGCCACCGTGCTTTTGCCAATAACCGATTTCGGTTCACGCAAATCAATCTGTGGCAGCAACGCCGTGTGTTCATGCAAATAATCCGTCATCGCTGCCAACCCCGGCGCAATCACACCGCCGACATATTCCCGGTGTGAATTCACGATATCGAATGTCACCGCTGTGCCAAAGTCCACAACGATTGCCGGCTCGCGGTAAAGATTGACCACGCCGACTGCGTTCGCTAATCGATCTGCGCCGATTTGTTTTTGATTTGGGTACCGGATTCCAATTCCTAAATTGCAATCCGCAGACACTTCTAGCGGTACCATCGATAACCAACATCGCAGCTTGCGCGTCGCCGCCGGAACGACCGACGCCAATACAACTGCCGTGTATTTTCCAACCGCACGCGGAATACCAGCTAGCCGCGCCGTTGGCACGCTGACGATTCGTCCGATGCGCCGGCCGTCTGTGATGGCAAAGTCGGTGTTTGTATTGCCGGCATCAATCAACAAAATCCGTTTCATATTCGTTCCACCACCAAATCTGCGCCTAACACGCGTTCAATCTGTCCGTTGTCCCGGCGAATCAAAAGCGCGCCATCTTCATCCAACGCCTGTGCGTGACCTTCAATGCGATGCTCTCCCATCCGCACCACGATTTGCTTACCAAGCGTCGTACACAACCGCGCCCACTCGGCGCTGATAGTTAAAAAATCATCCGCTGCCTGCGCGTACACCACATCTAATTCTATCAACAACCGCGCCGCCATCTCCGGTCGATCGGTACAACTTAATCCGGTCGCCACCTTGCGCAGTTCGATTGGAAAATCTTCATCGCAGCAATTCACATTCAATCCAATTCCGAGAATGGCAACGTCGTTGCGCGTCTCCGTCAAAATACCCGCGAGCTTCCGATCGTCCAACGTCACGTCATTCGGCCATTTGATTTTTGCATCCAAACCGGCGACACGCGCCACCGCCACACTGGCCGCTACCGTCAGGCGTGGCAACGGAAACTTTGGCCGCAGCAACACCGAAAACCACAACCCCTTCCCGCGCGCCGACGCCCAACTTCGACCGTGCCGACCGCGCCCTTTCGTCTGCGACTCGGCAAACACCACCAGCCCTTCCCGCGCCTGAGTCATCCGCATGATCGCGTCATTCGTCGAGGTGGTTTCCTCAAATACCAAAATCTCACGACCAATTACTTTCGTTTCCAACCGGGCCCGCAAATCATCCGCCATCAACCGCTCTGGCCCATTGGTAAGCCGGTAGCCAAAATGCGGATGCGTTTCAATCTCGTAACCGAGCGTCTGCAACTCCGCCAATTCCACCGCCGGTAAATCCAGCCGCACAAACTGACCGGCACTCCGGTGTAGTGCTGCGATTTTTGCAATCATCCGTTACTCATCGCTCACATTGTTCATTTCCAATGAAAAATCCACCGCGCGCGCCGAATGTGTCAGCGCTCCGACGCTGATATAATCCACACCCGTCTCTGCAATCGCACGAACCGTCGCCAAACGCACACCACCGCTGGCTTCGAGCTTCGCACGACCGGCCACCAGACGCACCGCTTCGCGAAGTTCATCCAACGACATATTATCGAGCAAAATATGATTCGCACCGGCGGCTAATGCCATTTCTACATCCGCGAGCGTGTCCGCCTCAATGACTACCGGAATGTTCGCTTGCCGGCGGCGCACCTCGACAACCGCTTGCGCGAGTGCGGTCGGCCCCAGCCGCGCCAGAATCACCCGGTGATTATCTTTGAACATCGCTACGTCGAATAAACCCATCCGGTGATTCGTTCCGCCACCGGCGGCCACCGCGTATTTCTCCAGCACCCGTAACGTCGGCGTGGTTTTGCGAGTGTCGAGAATCTGCGCTTTCGTACCGGCGACGATTTCGACAAATTGCCGAGTCAACGTCGCAATCCCGGAAAGTTGCTGGAGAAAATTCAACGCCGTTCGTTCGCCTGTCAAAATCGCGCGCGCCGGTCCAGAAATCTCGCAAACGCGCTGGCCGGTTGCCACAACGTCACCATCGTGAACAAGCGGCTGTGTTTTACCATCGAATTCTCGAAACACCGCTTCGACAAGCACTAGCCCAGCCACGACGCACGGTTCTTTCGCGATAATCGTCGCCGTACCCAGTAACTCCACCGGCACGCTTACCTCGGTGGTGATGTCACCGGCACCGACATCTTCGGCGAGCGCAGTCCGCACTAAGCTTTCAATCAGCGTGCTTGGTAAGGTTGTCATTTTTTGCGTTTTACCACATTCACTTTCAATTTGCGGTCATATTTCACTTCGCGTTTGGCTGGGATTTCTTTTCCCTTTTCCAACTCGGTAATCTGGTCACGCAAAATCGCGGCTTTCTCAAATTGTAAATTTTCAGCGGCCTCAATCATTTCCGCTTCGAGTTCCCGGAGCAATTCCGCCTGCCGGTAACCACCGGGAGCTTCCCGAACGACTGACGCTTCCACCTCACGCGCCTCGGTCACACTGGCGATACTGAGTTGCAATTCACGCTTTACCGACTTCGGCGTGATGTGATGTTCGACGTTGTAGGCGAGTTGCTTCGCGCGTCGGTATTCGGTGGTGGCGATGAATTTCTTAATCGAATCCGTCATCACGTCGGCGTACAGCACAACCTCGGCGTTGATGTGTCGAGCCGCACGACCGGCCGTCTGAATCAACGCCGTCGCACTCCGGAGAAAACCTTCCTTATCGGCGTCGAGAATCGCCACGAGCGAAACCTCCGGCAAGTCGAGACCTTCCCGGAGCAAATTAATCCCAATCAGCACATCGAACTCCGCGCTCCGCAGTCCGCGCAGAATTTCGATGCGTTCGATGGTATCAATTTCGCTGTGCAGATATTTCACGCGCAGGCCGACTTCCTTGAAATAATCGCTCAAATCTTCGGCAGTGCGTTTGGTCAGCGTAGTAACAAGAACTCGCTCATCTTTTTCGGCGCGAGCACGACAAAGTTCGATGAGATCATCAATCTGATTGGTCAATGGCTTGATCGTGATCGTCGGATCAATCAATCCGGTGGGGCGAATGATTTGCTCGGCGACGACGGTACTGTGTTGAAGTTCATACGCACTCGGCGTGGCGCTGACGAAAACAGATTGTTTGAGGAGACTTTCAAGCTCCGGGAAGTTGAGCGGCCGGTTGTCGAGCGCGCTGGGCAGGCGGAAACCGTGTTCAACTAAAGTAGTTTTTCGCGACTTATCACCGGCATACATTCCACCGAGCTGCGGCACGGTCACGTGCGACTCGTCCACGATGGTGATAAAATCTTTCGGAAAGAAATCAATCAACGTGAATGGCCGCTCACCGGCGGTGCGTCCGCTGAGATGCCGCGAGTAATTTTCGATACCGGAGCAGAAGCCCATTTCCTTGAGCATTTCCAAATCATACATCGTGCGGCTATGAATGCGCTGCGCTTCGAGGAGCTTGCCATGTTCCTCGAACCACGCCACCCGGTCGGTCATTTCCGCCTTGATGCCGTCGAGCGCGCGGACGATTTTGGAATACGGCATCGCCCAATGCTTAGCCGGGTAAATAGAAACTTGTTGCAGTTCTTCGAGCCGCTTGCCGGTCAATGGATCGAACCGGGCCAGATGCTCCACCCGGTCGCCGAAAAACTCAATGCGAATCGCATCTTCGGTATAGCTTGGACAAATTTCCACGGTGTCGCCGCGCACCCGGAAATTACCACGCGTAAACTCGATGTCATTCCGGTTGTATTGCATGTCCACCAACTTCCGGAGGAGATCATCCCGGCTGAGTTCGCTTCCGGCGTTAATCAACGCCATCATCTCAAAATAATCTTCCGGCGAACCGAGACCGTAAATGCACGACACGCTAGCCACCACAATCACATCGCGCCGGGAGAGCAACGCGCTCGTCGTCGAGAGCCGGAGCTTTTCGATTTGCTCATTGATGGCGGAATCTTTAGCGATGTAGGTGTCGGTCTGCGGAATGTACGCTTCCGGCTGGTAGTAATCGTAGTAGCTCACGAAATACTCCACGGCGTTGTGCGGGAAAAACTGTTTGAATTCCGAATATAACTGCGCCGCCAGCGTTTTGTTGTGCGAGATCACGAGTGCTGGCCGGTCGAGTTGCTGGATGACATTCGCCATCGTGAACGTCTTCCCGCTACCGGTCACGCCCAGCAACGTCTGATACCGGTTACCAGCCCGGAGCGATTCCACCAACGTCTGAATCGCCGCCGGCTGATCACCGCGCGGTTTATATTTGCTGACGAGTTGAAACGACATCGCGGCGAATTTAAAGCAAATCAAAGTTCTGAGCAACGGAGGATTTGCCACCGCTTATCCCCAGCGCAAGTGGTGGCATTGACCTTGACTGCGCAAACACCGAATCCTAATGTTCGACGAACAAATGAGAATCCTCCTTATAATCTACGCAGTTGCTAGTTTACTCTTAGCGTATATGGGTTGGGCGTCTAATCGCCAGGCGCAATTCCGCCGACAATCCGTGCTAGCCACTATCAGGCAAATAAATCCATCCACGAGACGAAAGGACTTCGAAAGTTTACCGTGAAACTTACCCAAATATTGAGCACGACCTTCATCAAGCGAAGTGACACAACGGATTTCGAACGTTTCGGCTTCGTCAGTTTCATTTTAACTGTTTTTGTTTTCATAGGATATTCAGCCTTACAACGGAAACAAGTTCAACCATCCGGTGAAGTCAACCAACCTACAGCGTTTCGCTGAGCCAATTTGCGGTTTCTTTAAGGAGGCGCTGTTCCCAGATGAGCTTGCTGAATGTATGGTCGGCACCAGCGATGATGACTTTCTTCACCGTCCGCTTGCTGGGCTGTAAGGCGCGTTCGTAGAGATTGGAATGTTCCGCCGGGACGGTTTCGTCGGCGCTGCCGTGAACGAGCAAGACCGGGCATTTTGATTTCGCAACCTCGCGCAACGGTTTCATCTCGGCGAATTGCCGGATAAACTCGACGCCCACCAGATTTCCCCAGTGTTCGGTGGTGCCGGTTTGCGCCAGTGATGCGATGGCGTCCGGAGTAGAAAATTCATCGAGAATGCCGCCACCTTCGGCGACCGGTGCCCAGAGCGCGAGCGTTTTGAACCGTTTCGCTTCACGAGCAATCAGATGCGCCGCAATCGCACCGCCAAGACTCATCCCAATTAATCCAAGCCGGCGCAGGTCAATACGTTTGTGGCGTGAAAGACACCGGAGCGCTTCGCCGGCGTCGAGCACTTGCGAGAGAATGGTCATATCCTCAAAGTTACCGGCGCTATCACCGCAACCGCGACAGTCAAATCGCAGACTGGCAATGCCGCGTTCGGCTAGCGCTCGCGATAATTTCACAAACATCCGGTGCGCTTCCGATTTTGTCGCGCCAAAACCGTGGAGCAGCAACGCCGCCGGTACTCGCGCCCGGCCTTCCGGCAAATGCAGCATGCCGACGAGTTGTTGACCTTTACATTCAAAGACGACGGGTGATTCCATGGCCGCATCGTAGCAAGCTCCCCGGCATTGTCAACGCGCCTGCCACCGGCTACACTCCGCGCCTCATGCCCATTCAAACCGATTACCACATGCACACGCCGCTCTGCCAACACGCCGTCGGCCCGCTGGAAGCCTACGTCGAACGCGCCATCGAGCTTGGCCTGCGCGAAATCGGTTTCTCCGATCACAATCCCCTGCCCAACGGCTACGGCGCAAACGTCCGCATGAAAGAAAGCGAACTCGACTACTACGTCCAACGCGTTCTCGATTTGCGATTTCAGTACCGGGGAAAAATCGAAATTCTCCTCGGTCTCGAAATGGATTTCGTTGAAGGTCTGGAAAATTATCTCGCCGAACAAACCACCCGGTATCCATTCGATTACATCATCGGCGCCGTTCATTACCTCGACTCGCAATGTCGGCTCGGCGCATGGAGTCGCGATTGTCCTTACCCGGTGGACGAACAATACGCTCGCTACTTTGCCGGCATTCGCAAACTGGCGCAATCCGGCCTCTGCGACATCATCGCCCATTTCGATGTCGTCAAACGCTCCACCCGGCAACCATCGGAACGCGGTCTCTCCGAGATACCGGTAACGTTGGCAGAAATAAAACGCGCCGGGATTTGCATGGAAATCAACACCTCCGGTTACCGGCACCCCGAATTACCCGAACCGCAACCGTACCCAACCTTACCGGTCGTCGCGGAAGCGATTGCGCTCAGCATTCCGTTGGTGGTCAATTCTGATTCGCACGCACCGGAGCAAGTCGGCTTAGCATTTTCGGGTGTGGAAGGATTTCTTCACCGGAACAATTGCCGTCAACTCGCCCGGTTTGAACGCCGGCAACGCAGCTTTTACACGCTCTGATGCGGGCGGTGTTCGTCGCACCAAGTGACGATGAGATAGAGACCGACGCCAACGCAAATTGCGCTATCGGCGACGTTGAAGGCCGGCCAGTGATGTCCGCGAAATGAAAAGTCGAGAAAATCCACGACGTGTCCATACCGGAACCGGTCAACGACATTTCCAATAATGCCACCGGCAATCAATCCGAGCGCAATTTTACTACCAAGTAAATGACTCTGAAACGACCGTCGAAAAATACAGATGACAATCAGTGTGACCACTGAGATGACGGCAAGAATCAGGTTGGAGTTTTGAAAAAATCCCCATGCCGCACCGGAATTCCCCCAGTTCACCAGTCGAAAAAAATCTTTCGCCACTACCACCGGTAGGTCAGGGTCAATCCGCTGCGTGATCAAAAATTTTGCGAGCTGGTCGAGCATCGCAATCAGAATGGCGATGGGGGCGATCCGCCTCAAGCTTTGTCTTCTGACTCTTCGCCGTCGCCTTCTTCGTCGGCGGTCTCGCTAAACACCGCCGTCGTTTGTTGCGGATGACGATGATCTTTTTCCACTCCGGACTGACATTGAATACAGAAGCGTGCAAACGGCACCGCTTCGAGGCGTTCTTTGCGAACTAGCTTTTCACACATTTCACAAACACCATAGGTGCCGCCTTCAAGGCGCTTGAGCGCTTCCTCAATTTCGTAAAGCGCTTCCTGCTCGTTGGAGACGAGACTCAACGCGAACTCACGATCGAAATTATCTGTACCGGCATCGGCCATGTGCAAGCTGTAACCGCTCAACTCACCGGAAGCATCTTTCGCAGTGCGTTTCAAATTGTCAGTCGCGAGAAAGTTCACACCGTCAATCAAATGGTCGCGCAGTTCCACCAACAACCGTTGGTAACGCGCCATCACTTCCTTGGAGAGTTTTAACGTTTTCGCCGGCGCGTCCGGAGTAATTTTCACCACCGGCTTCGGCTTGGTAACAGCCTTCGGTTTGACCGGTGCCTTAACGACTTTTTTCACTTTAATCGCTTTGGCTGGCTTGATTGTCTTTTTGACTTTGGCTTTGATTTTAATTTTAATTTTCTTTTTCATGGCATCTGAAATTTCCTATTTTCGTTGCGTCACCACTTTCGCACAACGACCGCATACTTCCTGGTGCGCGGAGCTTACTCCTACATCCGTCGTCCACCGCCAACATCGCACGCATTTCTGCCCAGCCGCCGGTGCAACTTTCACTAACAATTCACTGCCGGTCACTGCGCCAATTTTTACCTGCGAAACAATCAAAACTGGTTCCAACAACGAACCCAATCCAGTCAGCAATTCTTGCGTCGCCGTGTTGTCTGGCTGAATCTCCACCTGCGCTTCGAGCGACTTGCCAATCGTGCCGGCTTGCCGGGCTTTTTCCAATTCAAGCGCGACCATCCGCCGTACATCCAATAACTTCGCCCAACGCGCTTCGAGTTCCACGTCGCGTTTTCCCGCTTTCGGAAACGCCGCCAAATGCACCGACTCCGTCATCGCCCCCGGCAGCGCGGTCCAAACTTCTTCCGCCGTGAACGGCATGACCGGCGCCAGCAACTTCGCCAACGTCGCCACCACTTGGTACATCGCTGTCTGCGCCGACCGACGTTCCGGCGCTGAGGTCGCGAATGTGTACATGAGGTCTTTAGTCACGTCAACGTAAAAGCTGGATAATTCCGTCGAACAAAAGGCATTCACCGCGTGGTACACCCGGCGAAATTCAAATCGCTCATACGCTTCCGTCAATTCCGCCACCAAACCATCCAACCGCGACAGCAGCCACCGGTCGAGTTCGTTCAACTTATCCGCTGGTACCGCGTGCTTCGCCGGTTCAAAATCATAAAGGTTTGCCAGTAAAATCCGGATCGTGTTCCGAATCTTTCGGTACGTCTCGCTGACGCCATCGAAAATTTCATCCGACAACGGAATGTCACCTTGATAATCCTCCGAAGCGATCCAGAGCCGCAACACATCGCCGCCGTATTTATTGATGTAGTCTTCCGCATTCGCCGGTTTACCGGCCGACTTCGAGACTTTCGCTTTCTTACCGGTCTCCGCGACGTGGACAACAATAAAACCGTGCGTCACCACCGTCTTAAACGGCGCGTGCTTCTCCGTCGCCATTGCCGTCAAAAGCGACGACTGAAACCAGCCGCGATGTTGGTCGCTACCTTCGAGGTAAACATCCGCCGGCCACTTCAGCTCCGGTCGTTTCTTAAGTACCGCCCGATGGCTAACGCCCGACTCGAACCAAACGTCCACAATATCCGGCGACTTCGCCAACTTACCGGAGCCGCACTTCGGACATTTCACATCGCCGAACAACTCCGGCACACTCCGTTCAAACCAAATATCCACACCGTCTTTGACAACCTGTTCCCGGAATTTCAAAATCAATTCCCGGCTCACCAGCGCGTGACCGCAATCTTCGCAACCGAGAAACGGCAACGGCACACCCCACGCACGTTGCCGACTGATACACCAATCCGGTCGCTGTTGAATCGTACCAGCAATGCGATTCTCGCCCCACGCCGGCACCCATTTCACATTCTTCACTTCGGCGAGCGCGGCTTGACGGAGACCTTGGTGGTCGAGCGCAATGAACCATTGTTCCACCGCACGAAAAATAACTGGCTGCTTACATCTCCAACAATGCGGATAAGAATGTTGCACATCCGCGTGACCGGCCAACGCACCGGTGCTACGCAAATGTTCGACGATGGGTTTGTTCGCCTTGAAAACATACTGGCCGGCAAACTGCCCGGCTTCTTCTGTGAAAATTCCACCATCATCCACCGGTGCGAGCGTCGGTAAACCGTACTTCTGGCCAATCTCATAATCTTCCGCGCCGTGACCGGGCGCCGTGTGAACCAAGCCGGTCCCCTGCTCCAACGTCACGTACGGCGACAGCACCACCGGTGAATCGCGTTCGATAAATGGATGCCGGGCTTTTACACCTTCCAGTTCGCGCCCCGTCATTTTCTCAATCACGCGTAATTCAACACCGCAAGTTTTGCCGACGGATTCAAGTAAACCTTCCGCCAAAATCCAAACTTCGACACCGGCTTGAGCACGGACATAATCCAAATCTGGTCTTACCGCGATGGCGAGATTCGCCGGTAACGTCCACGGCGTTGTTGTCCAGATGACGGCAAATTCGTTAGTGCGACCGGTGATTGGGAATTTAACGAAGACCGCCGGTGACGTGTGATCGGCGTGTTCGACTTCCGCTTCGGCAAGCGCCGTCCGGCAAGTCGCACACCAATGCACCGGCTTTTTACCTCGATAAACATAACCAGCGCCCACCATATCCGCCAGCGCGCCGATGATTTCGGCTTCGTATTCCGGTGCCATCGTCCGGTACGGATGCGCCCAATCCGCGAACACGCCGCAACGCTTGAACTGCTTCCGTTGGAGGTCAACGTACTTCTCAGCATACGTCCGGCAAAGCTTCCGGAGCTCGGCCTGTGAAATTGTCTTCGCTTTGTCGCCAAGTTCTTTTTTAACCTTGAACTCAATGGGCTGGCCGTGGCAATCCCAGCCCGGCACGTACGGCACTCGATAACCTTGCATCGTCTTATATTTGACGATGATGTCTTTGAGAATTTTGTTCAGCGCAGTGCCAATGTGAACATCGCCATTCGCAAATGGCGGACCGTCGTGCAGCACAAACAGCGGCGCAGATTGCCGTGCGGTTTGAATCTTTTCGTAGAGTTGTCCAGCTTCCCATTGTGCAAGCATCACCGGCTCGCGTTGCGGCAAGCTGGCTTTCATCGGGAACGCCGTTTGCGGAAGGTTCAGCGTCTCTTTGTAATTGATTTCGCCCATGTCAAGGGCGGCGAAAGTAGCACGCAGCCCCAGTCGTGTCAACGCGTGGCGCGTTGTTTCTTACTCTGTGCGAAAAGTAATTTCAGCGAAATGTTCCGGCGAATGACTACTCCCATTTACCGGCGGCCATTGGGATGTGGCGTTGAAGTTTGGAAGTGGCCGGTTCCGAGCAAACAAAACGTGCATCGCCTGACCCACTTGCGGTGCTGGCGTATGGTCGAGTGCAGCCCATGGAATGGCAACTTCAACCGTCCAAGCATCCTCACGCCTGCCGGTTTTCACTTGGAGTCCGACTGCATCCCATTTCTCATCGCGACACTTTGCATCAAATACCGTCCCGCTTGGATTGATGGCGATTTGGTAATAGGTTTTACGGTCGTTGCTTGGATTTAGAAAAATCTCGAAAGAGTCGTCATCCCAAACCTTGCTGTCGTGCTCTGTCTTCCGGCAGGTAATGCCGGTGATGTTTGGTTCGTAAGCCAGTACGCTAACATAGAGATTAGTCTGATCGGCTAGCAACCGGACTTGAGTTTGTTCGGCAACCGCCGGGCCGCGCGGATTCATAAATCCGGTCAATGTTTCAGCTATTTGCCAAACTCGGTCACCAAGATTGCCGTCAATCACCGGTGGTGTCGCAGTCAGTGTGCAGGTGCCAGTCTTGGTCACAAATTCATCCTTCGCGCGACATTGCCGAGTATGCGACAAAAACCACGTGAACAATTGCGGATTGCTCCACGCCAGCTCACTGCATCCATGGCCGACTTCCGGATAAATCGTTAGCTTCGCATTGCCGCCATGCTTATTCAGCAACTCCACAGCGAATTGCTGATAGGCCGGGTCAACAACGTCATCCTTACCACCATGAAACGCCCAGACCGGCACATACCGCAAATTGTCCAATCCGTTTCCCGGCCAACCACACATTGGTGCAATCGCGGCAAATAAATGCGGATACCGAGCGGCAATTTCCCAGGTCGCGCCGCCACCCATACTACCACCGGTTAGATAGACCCGGTCGCAATCCACCCGGTACTTTGCTGAGACGTCCCGGAGAAGTCGCACAACAGCTTCGGGATTCCAGTAATGAAGACGCGGCTCATCCTTCGGTTGAATTTTCCATTGTGGCTGAACAAATATCATCGGCTGCGAAAATTCCTCCGCTCGTTTCCGCAATGAATCCAGCGACGGTCCAATGTCTTTCCCGGATGAGCCGTGTAGATTTAACAATAATGGCCAAGCTTGCGTCGTTGCGCTGTATCCCGACGGCAGCTTCACTACATAATCATATTTTATCGTTTGCTGGTAAGCGCACTCGACCGCGCCAGTTTCCACCAAAGATTCCGCCCGACTCGTCGCCGCGAGTCCGGCAATAAAAATCAACATCGAATAAAATTTCATCGTCATATTTAAGCACGATCAACATTCTTATTACAAAATAATTCGGGTGTCTCGAATACCGGTAAATTAATTACCGGCTGGCGGGTTTTGCCGTTTCTGTTTGCGCAGCGTCAGGCCGGCGCTGATTGCCATCGCAAGACAGTAAATCATCACCGGTGCAGAAATCCACGCCATCGCTCGGCTGAAGGGAATATGTTCATAACCGGGATTAAACCAACCGTCGCGGATACACCAGATTTCCCAGGCCACTAAAAAAAGCGAACCGATTCCGTAGTCGCGAAAGACTTCGTTCGCTGTTGAACGCTGACGGTCGTCGGGAGTGGTCGGCATATGATTCGTTCCGTTAGACCATCATGGCAGAGCGCACCACATTGACCAAAGACCGGTGCTTCCTATCTTTAGCTTTGGGCGCGTCCAGTTCTGCAATTTTTTCCACCGGCAACTGCGTCAGCTCGTATTCCGCCTGCAGCCAATCGTCCGCATCATAGCCATCCAGCCGCCCACGTTGAACATAAAGTTCATAGGCGCGAGCCGCAATTTCAGATTGAGTTGGTCGTGTAACGCTCACGCTGGTAAGCATGAAACATTTTCCACAGCGATGCAAGCTCGAACGGAAGCCGGTTGCTAAGTCGTGGTTTTATTGTTAAACAAGTATTGTATCAGACAAGTATGAAAGCCAAAATTGCTCAGCTTTTTTTTATCCTTCTATTTATTGCAGTCGGCGGTAGCGCATTTTATCTCCTACTCCACACTAGCCATACCAATCAACCTCAACTTCCAGAGCGTCAACCCGGCATGGATCGCCACGGACAAGCCGACACCGTCGAAAGTGTTTCGCCATTTGCCAAAGGGAAACTTGCCACCAGCAACGGCGTACCGTCGGAAATTACCGGTACATGGCCAAAATTTCGCGGAGCGGATGGCGACAACATCGCCACCGGTACCGCGCCACTTGCTCGACAATGGAAAGAACTCTGGCGAATTGATCTCGGCGAAGGTTACGCCGGCGCCGCCATTCGCAATAGTCGCGTCTACATTCTCGATTACGACCAAGTCAACCAAACCGATGCGCTCCGGTGCCTCTCGCTCGCCGACGGTCAAGAAATCTGGCGCTTCAGCTATCCGACAAAAATCAAACGCAACCACGGCATGAGTCGCACCGTACCGACGGTCACCGACCGATATGTCATTGCGTTCAGTCCGAAATGCCAAGTCATCTGCCTCGACGCTCTAACCGGTCAACTCCAGTGGGGACTCGACCTCGTCAAAGAATTTAACGCCGAAATTCCGCAATGGTACGCCGGCCAATGTCCGCTCGTCGATGGTGACCGGGTCATTCTCGGCACCGGTGGTGACGCGTTACTCATCGCGGTTGAACTCGCCACCGGCAAACTTATCTGGAAATCGCCAAACGGACACGATTGGAAAATGACTCACTCCTCCATCGTTCCCATCGAATTCGCCGGCCACCGGCAATATCTTTATTGCGGCAGCGGTGGCATCGCCGGTATCGCCGCCAACGATGGTCGTCTACTCTGGGAAACTGATGCCTGGCAGATTTCCATCGCCACCATTCCCACGCCGATACCGGTGGGCGATGGTCGAATTTTTCTTTGCGGCGGCTACAACGCCGGCAGCCTGATGCTGCGCCTCACCGAATCCGCCGGCAAGATTGAACCGCGCATTGAATATCGCTTGCCGGCCACCGAATTTGGTTCCACCCAGCAAACACCGATTCTCTACCGGAACCACATTTACGGCGTTCGTCCCGACGGCCAATTCATCTGCCTCGATCTCTCCGGTAAAACACTTTGGACGAGCGGCGTGACGACCCGCTTTGGTCTCGGCCCCTATCTGATTGCCGGCGAGCAAATTCTCATCCTCAACGACGACGGCTGGCTCACACTTGCCGAGGCAACACCGGCGGCGTATCGTCCGGTCGCACGCGCTCGCATCCTGACCGGTCACGACGCTTGGGCGCCGATGGCATTCGTTGCCGGTCGCCTGCTGGCGCGAGATTTAACACAAATGGTTTGTCTCGATATGACGGGAGGAAAATAATGAATCGCCGCGATTTTTTGACCACGAGCGTCGCCGGCATTTTACCGAACTGGCTGCTCAAAGAAGAGAAACCGCCACTGGACGACCGCTTCAATTATGATGTCAGCGCCTTTGCCCACACCGACCCGGCCTTGTTGCGCTACAATGAAACCGGTCACTTCCCCACCGGTTTTCGCGAACCGAAATGCCTCGCCGTTACCGGTAATAACATTCTCGTCGGCGGCGACCGCGCCATCAAAACTTTCGACGCCACCGGTAAAGAACAAGCCGCGCTTACGGTTACAGCCTTACCGCATGCCGTTGCCGGTAACTCCGATGGAATGATTTGCGTAGCGTTTCAAAATCATTTCCAAATCTTCGGCAAACTACCGGTGACGAGCGAAACCTTCGGCGAACGCGCTGACTTGACCGGGATTGCGGTGTCCGGTGAAAACATTTTTGTCGCCGATGCCGGAAATCGCCAAGTCGTGCGCTGCGACCTCACTGGTAAGATTCAGTCCCGGATTAAAGGTTTCGCTGTCCCGAGTCCATATTTTGATTTGCTCGCCGGTACGGATGGTTTGCTCTGGGTTGTCAATCCAGGCAAGCATCGCATTGAAGCTTATAATCCAGACGGCACACTCGAATTGTCATGGGGCGAAACCGGAATGAGTATCGAAGGTTTCTGTGGCTGCTGCAATCCGGTTTATTTCACGCGGTTGGCAGATGGTCGATTTATTACCAGCGAAAAAGGTCTGAATCGAATCAAAATCTACAGCGCGACCGGTAAATTCCTCGGTGTCGTCGCCGGTGTCGAACATTTGGTAAAAGATTTGGAACTCGCAAAACAAGCGTGCACAAACTGCCAAATCGGTTTTGGTTTTCCGGTCGCATGCGACGCCGCCAATCGCGTTTTCACGCTCGACCAAACCACGCGCGACATTCGCATTTTCACACCGAAAGCCGCATGACCACGCCACCTCTCAACCGTCGTTCTTTTCTCCGGGCACTTTGGCTCGCCAGTCTTGGCGCGCTGGCGGTGATTTTATTCCGTCGTTCCTGTCCCGGTAGCGGTGCGTGCGGCGGTTGTAATCAATTTAACGGTTGCTCGTTACCGTGGAAGAAAACGCAACGATGAATCGCCGCGATTTCATGCGCAACGTTCTTCGCGGCGCGAGCTTAATCGGTCTTGGCGGCGTGTTGGCCGGTGTGATTCGAAAAGCCAATGCGAGTAACACCGTCTGGCAAATTGACCCATGGAAATGCACCCAATGTGGCCGGTGCGCGACGGAATGTGTGCTCGAACTTTCAGCCGTGAAATGCGTTCACAGTTTTGATATGTGCGGTTACTGCCAACTTTGCACCGGTTACTTCGAACCACAGCCGAACAAGCTCAATACCGCCGCTGAAAATCAACTCTGCCCCACCGGCGCAATCAAACGGCAATTTGTCGAAGACCCATATTACGAATACTCGATTGACGAACCGCTCTGCATCGGTTGCAGTAAATGTGTGAAAGGTTGCACGATGTTCGGCAATGGCTCGCTCCATCTCCAGATCCGGCATGACCGCTGCGTTAACTGCAATGAATGTTCCATCGCTCGCGCCTGCCCCGCGGATGCGATTCATCGCGTTCCGGCGGCGCAGCCATACCATTTCAAGAGTCGCGAAGGACACGGCGGATGATTTTTCTTGCCGCTGCCAAGTTTCCACCGCCGGAATTTTCCGAAACGGGACACCAGATACCGGGTTTCGTCGCACCGGCGGCGCGGGCAGCGTCACTCGAACGCCTCGACGTTGCGGTATTAGTCCTAGCATTAGGTTTAGCGGCGTGGCTCGCACTCCGGCAACGTTCGCGCCGCGGCTTGGTTTGGCTTGGAATTTTCTCGGTATTGTATTTTGGCTTCTGGCGGAAAGGCTGCATCTGCTCCATCGGTAGCATTCAAAACATCGCCTTGGCTCTGAGCGATTCATCATATGCCTTACCGGTCACAGTCATCGCGTTTGGATTGCTGCCGCTTGTTGTCGCTTTATTTTTCGGACGAGTTTTCTGCTCGGCCGTCTGTCCGCACGGCGCTTTGCAAGATTTAGTTCTACTCAAACCGATGAAAGTCCCGGAATGGCTGGAACACGGATTACGACTACTGGCCTATGTCTATCTTGGCTTGGCGGTGATTTTCGCGGCGACCGGTGGTGGATTCATCATCTGCCAATACGATCCGTTCGTGACGATTTTCCGTCTCAGCGGCAATACCATCATGGTCGTCACCGGTATTGTTCTGCTGGTGCTCGGCGTATTTATCGGCCGGCCGTATTGCCGGTACCTCTGTCCGTACGGCGTACTTCTCGGCCTAGCTTCCAGCGTCTCGAAATGGCGTGTTCAAGTGACGCCCAGTACCTGCACCCAATGTCGTCTTTGTGAGCAAGCCTGTCCATTTACTGCGCTCAATCCGGCCATCACTGCGGCACCAGTTCGCAATGTAAAAACTGACAAACGCCGGCTCGCGGCTTTAGTCGTTCTGCTGCCGGTACTCGTCGCCACCGGTCTTTGGCTCGGTGGAATTTCCGGCACCGCGTTGGCGCGCAAACACCGAATCATCAATCTTGCCGAACGGGTTCACCTCGAAGAAAGCGGCGCGGTGACCGATACCACCGACGCCTCGAATTTTTTCCACGCTTCCGGTACACCACCGGAAGAACTTTTCGCCGAAGCCCGAAAAATTCAGCACCGGTACATCACCGCCGGTCGCTGGGCGGGAATTTGGATCGGACTGGTCATCGGTTTGAAATTACTTTCACTCGCCATTCGCAAGGAACGTCCCGACTACGAAGCCGACCAAACCCGGTGCGTCGCTTGCGCTCGCTGCTACCGGTATTGTCCAGAAGAATTAAAACGACTCGGTCTGACGGTACCTGAATGAAAAATTTTCTCGACCAGATTGCACGCGCCGGCGTGTTGGCCTCCGGATTGTTTATTCTGCTCTTCGGCGGACTCCTGACATTCACCGCTGTGCGCGGCAAAGTCAGCACGCTGGTGAACTCGAAACAAGTCGTGCGCCTACACAACGAATTGCGAACCCGCCCGAAAGACGAAGAATTAAAACAGCACATTCGTCAACTCGACCTACAGCTGCGCCGGGAAACTTTTGACCGGCTCAATCTTTCGCATCAAACCACCCGGGCATTAATCGGCGGATTGGTGGTATTTCTACTTTGCGCCCACCGAACATTCCGGCCAAACACGCCCAATCCGTTAGCGTGGGGCGCACGGCAACCGGAAAAATATCAGCTCGCCAGATATGGCGTCGCCGGTATTTTTGCGCTGGTGGCATTTGGCGCACTGCTGGCGTTTTTGACGCCGGTGCGATTACCGGAACGCGAAGTCGTTACGGAGCTGCCGGTCTCCGACGAAGAATTTCGTCTCCAATGGCCATCATTCCGCGGCCCGAACGGCACCGGTCACGCGGCGGATGCAAATCTAACACTACCGTGGCGCGTGGTTTGGAAGACACCGGTGCCAACGCCGGGAATGAGTTCGCCGATTATTTGGAGTAACACCGTTTTCCTGACCGGAGCAACGGATAAAGAAGATCGCATTTTTAAGTTTGATGCGACGACTGGTGCGCTGACATGGTCGGTGACTCTGCCCGGACCAAAACCACCGGCACCTAAAGTCACGGACGACACCGGCCTGGCCGCGCCGACACCGGTCACGGATGGGCGGCGAGTTTACGCGGTTTTCCCAGACGGACTTGCGGCGGCGTATGATTTTAACGGCAAGCTGGCGTGGTCAAAAAATCTGGGTCCATTGGAAAATTCCTACGGCTACGCCACGTCGCCGGCGCTGTACCGAGACCGGTTGCTCATTCAAATTGATGCCGGCGATCCGGCCGACGGCCAATCGCGATTGCTGGCGCTGGAGGCGCGCACCGGGCGGCAACTTTGGGAGGTCAAACGACCGGTAGCCGGTTCGTGGACATCGCCGGTCATTGTCGAATGGAACGGTCAGGCGCAATTACTCACCTGCTCCGCACCGTTTGTCATCGCTTACAATCCGCTCGACGGCACCGAGTTGTGGCGCGCACCGGGCTTGGAAAGCGATTGTGCGCCGTCACCGATTTTGGCCGGTAACATTGTCGTCGCCGTTGCGCCGAATACTGCAGTGATTGGGGTTCAACCCGGCACGACGAATATTTTGTGGCACACCACCGATGGCGTGCCAGACGCGTCCAGCCCGGTCAGCGATGGCCAACGGTGTTATGTGATTGATCCGAGCGGAACGCTGACTTGCTTGCAATTGGCCACCGGTAAAGCGCTGTGGACGCACGACATGAATGACACTTTTTACGCCTCGCCGACAATCGCCGGCAGAACACTAATTTTACTCAGTCGCAAGGGAGTTGCATATCTTGTCGAACCGGGTGACAGCTACCGGGAACTTGGAAAGTTCGAGTTGGGCGAGAAATGCAATGCGAGTCCGGTGCCGCGCAACCGGCGGCTGTTTGTGCGCGGCCACCAGAATTTATTTTGTATCGAAAGCCAAGCGAAATGAACACCACGCCGTCCTATGCGGATTTTGTGGATCGTCTACTGACGAAGACGGGGCACGCGCCGGCGGCGACGATTCCGATTTTGCAAGGCATTCAACGTGAGTACCGGTACCTGCCAGAATCGGCGCTGCGTCGAGCCAGCGAAGTCACCGGCATTCGACTCGCCGACTTGATTGGCGTCGCAACTTTTTATCATCAGTTTCGTCTCCAGGAAGCTGGCCAACACACTCTGCGCGTTTGCCACGGGACAGCTTGTCACGTGACTGGCTCGGAAAACATTCACGATCACATCAACCGCCTGCTGAAAACTCCAAAAGGTGGTGATACCTGTCCGAACAATGAGTTCACCGTCGAACGCGTTGCTTGTCTCGGTTGTTGCACGCTCGCGCCGGTGGTGCAACTGGATCACACAACTTACGGACATCTGACTGCCGACACGATTCACTCGATGATTGAAGATTTTCGCGCGACCCGACACGAAAAAACTGCCGACGTGGATGCCATCGCTGCGCACCGGAACGGTCATGGCGCAGAGATTCGCGTCGGCCTCGGTTCGTGTTGCATGGCCAAAGGTAGCGATAAATTATTTCATCTTCTCCGGCAGACAGTCAGCGATTTCGGCATCGACGTGACAGTGAAACGCGTCGGCTGCGTTGGAATGTGTCACCAGACGCCGATTGTCGAAGTTCGATTACCAAACGGACCGGCGGCATTTTATTCCAAAGTCGGACCGGACGAAGCGGAAGGAATTGTCCGCCGGCATTTCCGGCCGATGAGTCGGCGCCGCCGGCTCGCACAATGGATGGACCGGACTTTAGAACATTTTGTTACCGGTAATGGTGGCCTCGAAAAAATTAGCCGACACACGCTCGATGTCAGCAAGCAACCGGTCACCGCATTTATGGACCGGCAATTCCGGATCGCAACGGAAGGATTCGGAATCATGGATCCACTCGACATCGACGAATACCTCGCGCATCAAGGATTCAATGCGCTCAGTCAAGTACTCAACCAGAAACCGGAAGAGATCATCGCGGCGGTCACTGCGAGCGGGATTCGCGGGCGCGGCGGCGCCGGCTTCCCAACCGGCGTGAAATGGTCGCGAGTCCGAAATGCAGTTTCAAAAGATGGCGTGAAATACGTCATCGTCAATGGCGACGAAGGCGATCCCGGCGCGTTCATGGACCGGATGTTGATGGAATCGTTCCCATACCGGGTGATTGAAGGAATGCTCATCGCGGCGCATTGCGTCGGCGCCAAGGAAGGTTACATCTATGTCCGCGCCGAATATCCGCGCGCCGTCAGCCGGTTGCGCGAAGCGATTCGAGTGCTGACGGAACGCGGTTTTCTCGACAATTTTAAACTTCACATTTTTGAAGGTGCCGGCGCATTTGTGTGCGGCGAAGAAACAGCGTTAATCGAATCCATCGAAGGCCGGCGCGGGATTCCGCGCATCAAACCGCCCTACCCTGCTGATTGCGGTTTGTGGCAGCAACCGACACTCATCAACAATGTCGAAACATTCACGATGATTCCGTGGATTATTCGCAATGGTGCAGCGGCGTTTGCGGCGCTCGGAACAGCAAAGAGCAAAGGCACAAAAGTTTTCGCGCTCGCCGGCAAAATTGACCGCGCTGGTCTCATCGAAGTGCCGATGGGAATCACGCTGCACGAAATTATTGAAGAAATTGGCGGCGGCGTGCCGAACGGAAAGAAATTGAAAGCGGTGCAAATCGGTGGGCCTTCCGGTGGTTGCATTCCGGCATCGATGGGACACACACCGGTGGACTTCGAAGCACTGACGGCGGCCGGTGCAATCATGGGCTCCGGTGGATTGATCGTGCTCGATGAAGACGATTGCATGGTGGATGTCGCCCGGTATTTCATGTCGTTCCTCCGCGATGAGTCTTGCGGCCAGTGCACGTTCTGCCGGATCGGCACGACGCGGATGTATGAAATTCTCGACAAGATTTGCCAAGGCAAAGGCCAACGAAGCGATCTCGACGCACTCAAGAATCTCGCTGGCTTGACAATGCAAGGCAGCATCTGCGGTCTCGGTCGCACCGCGCCGAACCCGGTGCTGACGACGCTCCGTTATTTCCACGATGAATACGAGGCTCACATTGCCGGTCGTTGCCCCGCCGGTAAGTGCAAGCCATTGATTAAATATGTGGTGCAAGACAACTGCACCGGCTGCACCATCTGCGCCCAACATTGTCCGGTGAACGCCATTCCGCTGACGCCGTATCACCGCCATCAAATCAACACCGACCTCTGCACTGGTTGCGATGTCTGCCGCGTCGATTGTCCCGAAAATGCCATCGGCATCATCAGCGGCGGCCTCAAATGTCCCGGTCACTCGCACAAAGAACCATTACCTGAACCCATGGTGAAGCATGACGAATAATCAAATCACTCTCACCATTGACGGCAAACCGGTCACAGTCCCAGACGGTAGCACTGTGTTGGATGCCGCTCGGCAACTCGGCGTCGACATTCCAACGCTCTGCTTCATGGCCGGCGTGAAAGAAGACCGGCCCTCGTGCTTGGCGTGCGTCGTTCGCATCGGCAACGACACGCACCTCTCGCCCTCCTGCGCGACAAAGGCAACCAACGGCATGGTGGTCGCCAGCGAAACGCCGGAAGTCAAAGCCGCGCGCCGCGCCGCACTCGAACTCCTGTTCAGCGATCACCTCGGCGATTGCATTTCCGTTTGCCAACGCGCCTGCCCAGCGCATTTACAAATTCCGGAAACCATTCGTCTCGTTGCCGCCGGTCGGATGAATGAAGCGATTGCACTCGTTAAAGAGAACGTTGTATTCCCCGGCGTGCTCGGAAGAATTTGCCGAGCACCGTGCGAACAAGGTTGCCGGCGGCGACAATACGACGGACCGGTTGCCATTCAAATGATTGAACGCGAAGTCGCGGATCTCGTCGGCAAAGGTTACGTGCCAGTCTGCGCACCGGCGACCGGTAAATGCATTGCCATCATCGGCGCAGGCGCCGCCGGTTTAAGCGCGGCGTTCTTTCTTCTCAAAGATGGACACAAAGTCGTAGTGTTCGACGACCACGCCGAACCCGGCGGTCAGATGCGTAAAGCCGAGCTACCAGTCGGCGTGCTCGATGCCGACATCGAAACAATTCGCCAGATTGGTTTGGAATTTCGCGGCAGTCAGCGGCTTGGTCGGAATTTCTCACTCGATGAAATCCGAAAACAATACGACGCCGTCATTCTGGCCGTCGGCAGCTTAGCGAAAACGGATTACCGGCAACTGGGTGTCACCGCCACCGAACGCACCATTCGCGTTAGCCCGACCAATTTTCAGACGAATGTCGACGGCGTATTCGCCGGCGGCACCTGTATCCGCGCGAGTTACGATCCGCCCCGCTCTGTCGGTGACGGCAAACTGCTGGCGGAATGCGTGGAGGGTTTTCTCGCCGGTCGCATAGTCAAAATCGTTTTGAAAGAATTTACCGCGACGATTCCGAAGTTGACCACCGAGGAATACGAGCAATTACTCCACGGCGCAAACTCATCGCTGACCGTGAGCGAATTAGTGACTGCCGCGGAAACCGCCGCCGGCCGGTGTTGCCACTGTGATTGCCGGGCGGCCAATGATTGCAAGCTGCGCGTGGTGGCGGAAAATTACAACGTCAACCCAAAGGCATTCGCCGGCGAACACCGGCGCCCGTTTGAGGTGATCCGCCAACCCGGCGGCGTTATTTTCGAGCCGGGTAAGTGTATTTCCTGCGGCATTTGCGTTGCCATCGCCGCCCAAGCAAAAGAGACGCTGGGCTTGACGTTTATCGGACGCGGCTTCGAAATCAAAGTGGGTGTGCCGTTGAACGGAACGCTGGCGGACGGCCTGCAAAAAGTCGGCGCGGAATGTGTCGAGCATTGCCCCACTGGTGCGCTGGAATTCGAATCTATCGTTCCGCACCGGTCCTAATCACGAGCTTGCTCTGACCGGTGGGCGTTGGCATACTGCGCGACCATGAACCGGCTTTTCTATGGCGACAATCTCCACGTCCTCCAGGACACTCACGCTTTTCCAGACGCTTCCGTGGATTTGATTTACCTCGACCCGCCGTTCAACTCCAAGCGCGATTACAATCTCCTCTTCAAATCACCGGTCTCTGGAGGGCGAGCCTCCCGGCAAGCCGCAGCGGACGGCTCGGCAGGAGCCTCGCCCTCCAATTACACCGAAGCGCAGATCACCGCCTTCGAGGACTCGTGGCACTGGGGCGAACAGGCCGAGCGCGAGTTCGACGAACTCCTCCACCAGCCCAACACCGACGTGGCCGAGATGATGAAAGCCCTCCGCGCCTTCCTCGGCGAGAACGACATGATGGCGTACCTGACCATGATGGCCAACCGCCTCCTCCAACTCCACCGCGTCCTCAAACCCACCGGCTCCCTCTACCTCCACTGCGACCCCACCGCCTCCCACTATTTGAAAATCGTCCTCGACGGCGTGATGGGAAAGGAAAACTTCAAGACCGAGATTAGCTGGCGTCGCTCAGCAGCACACAACGATGCGAAGCAAGGACGGAAGCAATACGGCAATGTTCGGGACGTAATCTTCTTCTACACGAAGTCCGATCAATGGACATGGAACTGGCTCTACACTCCATACACAAAGGAATACTTGGAGGCGGAATACAGTCACGTTGGTGTTGATGGCCGGTATTTCAAGGAGACTGATCCAACAGCGAACAAGCCGGGTGGCGATGTAAGCTTCGAATGGCGAGTGAAGCGACGCTTCGTAAAGGGTGCACGATGGGAGGCTGATCTAACAGACGAGTATCGTAAGCCGGTCGATGGTTGGGAATATCTTGGAGTTTTTCCGTACCAAGGTCGCTATTGGGCGTACTCCAAACAGAACCTCATCGAATTTGCAAAAGCCGGAAAGCTTCAACACCGGAAGACAGGTTTTCCGCGCATCATCCAATATGCAGATGAAATGCCGGGCGTCCCTTTACAGAGTGATTGGCAGGACATTCCACCGGCACTCGGCGATGAGAACATGGGCTATGACACTCAGAAGCCTGTGGCTCTCTTGGAGCGCATCATTGCCGCCAGCAGCAACGAAGGCGACATGGTGCTCGATCCGTTCTGCGGTTGCGGCACGGCGGTGCACGCGGCGCAGAAGTTGAAACGCCAGTGGATCGGCATCGACATCACACACCTTGCCATTTCCCTCATCGAGAAACGGCTCAAGGACGCGTTCAAGACCGGGTTGGAGTTTGAAGTGCACGGCACGCCGAAAGATTTGGCGTCGGCGCGCGACTTCGCCAAGCGCGACAAGTATCAGTTCCAATGGTGGGCGGTGTCGCTCGTCGAGGCGCAGCCGTTCCAAGGCAAGAAGAAGGGCGCGGATACCGGTATTGACGGCCTAAAATTTTTCCGCGACGTGGACCAGAAGGACGCGCGCAAGATCGTGGTCAGCGTCAAGGGCGGCGAGAACCTCAAAGCCGACGATGTGCGTTCCGTCATGGCCGTTCGCGAACGCGAAGGCGCGGAGATCGCGCTGTTCATTTCCCTGACCGAGCCGACGAAAGGGATGGTAGCCGACGCCGCCAGCGCCGGGTTCTACGAGAGTGCGAACGGACGGAAGTTCGCCCGCGTCCAACTCTTGACGATTGAAGGCTTGCTCTCCGGCAAGCAGCGCGCCGAGCATCCCGATTACCTGCCAGACTTGAACTTCAAGAAAGCCAAGACGGAAGCCTCCGGCGAGCAGAAGAAACTCTTGTAGTCACCGGTAGCTATAATCCCGCCCTGTTCACAAATTGACCGCGCTAAAACTGCAACCTTGACATATTCGCTTAGGCGGATATGATTTCGTCCGTGAAAGAGCACACGGATTTATTCAAAGCGTTTTCCGATGCAACACGAGTGCGACTGCTAAATCTGCTCGCCCAGCGCGAACATTGCGTCTGCGAGTTTCAAGACATCCTCCGCGTGCCACAACCGAAAATTTCGCGCCATCTCGCCTACCTTCGCCGATCGGGTTTGGTGCAAACGCGGCGGGAAGGTAAAATGATTTTTTACGCTCTCGCGCCAGCCGCCGGCGCGGTTCACGCTTCCCTGCTCCGCTGTTTGCGCGGTTGCTTCACCGAAATCACGTTCTTGCAACGCGATCTCAAACGCGACCAGCAATCGAAACTGATGGTCAAACAAACTAGGAAATGTTCGGCATGCTAAAGTTAAAAATCTTATTTCTCTGCACCGGTAACTCCTGTCGGAGCCAAATGGCCGAAGGTTGGGCGCGGCACTTGAAAGCTGACGTCATTGAGGCGTATTCCGCCGGCATCGAAAAGCACGGGATGAATCCGCACGCCATCGAAGTCATGGCGGAAGCGGGCGTAGACATTACCGGACACCACTCGAAAACCGTCGCGGAGCTTGGCCCGGTGGAATTCGATTACGTCGTCACCGTCTGCGGCCATGCCAATGAGAATTGTCCGTTGTTTCCTGGCAAAGCAAAGGTGGTGCATGTCGGGTTTGATGATCCGCCGAAACTGACAAAACATTTACCGGATGGTGAAGCGAAGTTGGCGATTTATCGACAGGTGCGCGATCAAATCCGGGCTTTCATTGAAACATTACCGGAGGGATTGAATCGTGGATGAAGAATCAGTGCGGCAAAAAGTTCGGGAAGGTTATACGCAAATCGCCATGCTCGACAGCGCGTGTTGCGGCAGCGGCGTTTCTTGCTGCGGTTCGTCGCCGGAGGCTGCGGAGGAATTGGTGCGTCACATCGGCTATTCAAGTGACGAACTCGCCGCGCTACCGGAAGGCGCAAACATGGGTTTGTCCTGCGGCAATCCGACGGCAATTGCGGCGTTGCGCCTCGATGAAGTGGTGCTTGACCTCGGCGCCGGTGGTGGGTTTGACGTTTTCATTGCCGGACGCAAGGTCGGCGCGACGGGTCGAGCCATCGGCGTGGATATGACGGCGGAGATGCTGGCGAAGGCGCGGCGCAACGCGGTGGTGTATCGCGAGAATACCGGTTTCGATAACGTGGAATTTCGCCTCGGCGAGATTGAACACTTGCCGGTGGCCGATGCGAGTATGGACGTGATTATTTCAAATTGCGTCATCAATCTTTCACCGGATAAACCACAAGTTTGGCGCGAGATGGCGCGTGTGTTGAAGCCGGGCGGTCGAGTTGCAGTCTCCGACCTCGCGTTGTTCAAACCATTACCGGAAACTGTCCGGGAAATGGTGGAGGCGTTGATTGGTTGCGTCGCCGGCGCGGTGTTGGTGTCAGAGACGGAAGAGATGGCACGCGCTGCCGGACTGATTGACATCGTACTGACACCGAAACCGGATTACGTCAACGGCATGATGAACTGGGATGATCCGCTGTACCGGAAGATTATCGAGCATCTGCCAGCCGTCGAAAAACCGTCGGATTACATCACGAGCTTGGAAGTAAAAGCGCGGAAGCGATGAAGAAGCTGCAAGTTCTCGGCACTGGCTGCACCAAGTGTATGACACTGGCAGCGAACATTGAGGTGGCAGCGAAAGAACTTGGTATTGCCTACGAACTCGAAAAGGTCACTGACTTGAAACGGATTATGACGTTCGGCGTGATGCTGACGCCGGCATTAGTCGTGGATGGTGTCGTGAAGGTTGTCGGTAAAGTGTCGACGCCGGAGGAAATCAAACCGTTCCTCGTTTGAGGAACAACAACTGGAGGAAAGTTATGTCAACATGCACCTGTAATGCAGCCCCGAAACTTATATTCCCCTGCTCCGGCGGCTCGGATGTCGGCGCGGTTAGTGATCAAGCAGCGCGAAAATTAACCCGTGAAGGCGCGGGGAAAATGTATTGTCTCGCCGGTCTCAGCGGTCGCGTAGCCGGTATCATGGAAACCACCAAGTCAGCCAGCGCAATTCTCGCGATTGATGGATGCGAACAGGATTGTGCTCGCAAAACGCTGGAGTTGGCTGGATTCACAAAGTTTGCTTACCTGCGGTTATCGGACCTACACATGGCAAAAGGTCAGACCCCGGCAAACGATGCCAACGTGGAAAAAGCCGCTGCGAGTGGCCGGAGTTTGTTGTCATGAAACTCACCCGCTTGGGACTGATCGCTGCCGCGATGATCGCGGTGGTGGCAATCGCAGCACCGGAGGCACCGGCGGAGAAGAGGCTGCCGAAGCTCGTAGATTTGGGTGCCGGCATGTGCATTCCGTGTCAGAAAATGGCACCGATTCTGGAGGAGTTAAAAAAGGAGTATGCCGGCAAACTGGAAGTTGAATTCATTGATGTGCGGAAGAATCCAGATGCCGCCAAAAAATACGGGATTCAGCTCATTCCGACGCAAATCTTCTACGACTCGACTGGCAAGGAATTATTCCGCAACGAAGGATTCCTCGGTAAAGAGGATATTCTCGCTAAGTGGAAGGAACTCGGAATTAAATTCACTGACGGTAAGTAATGGAACGATTGTTTTCCAACCTGACACACGCCGTGCAAGGCGCACCGGTGGTGGCGCTGGGCGCAGCTAGCGTCTGGGGCATACTGAGCATCGTACTCAGTCCGTGTCATTTGGCGAGCATTCCACTAATCGTCGGATTCATCAGCGGCCAAGGCAAGCTTTCCACGGCGCGCGCCAGTGGGATTGCCACGCTATTTGCGGTCGGAATCTTAATTACCATCGGTGTAATCGGCGTAATCACAGCGGCAGCCGGACGGATGCTGGGCGACGTGGGAAGTTGGGCAAACTATTTCGTCGCCGCTGTCTTTGTGATTGTTGGACTACATTTGCTCGGTGTGATTCCGCTGCCGTGGTCGGCTGGGCAAGTCAACTTGCGGCAGCGTGGCCGACTGGCAGCATTTCTTTTGGGATTAATTTTCGGCGTCGCTCTCGGCCCCTGCACATTTGCCTACATGGCGCCGATGCTTGGAGTGACGTTCAAACTCGCCAAAACGAATCCGCTCTATGGCGCGGCGCTGCTGCTCGCATACGGCATCGGGCACTGCGCGATCATCGTGTTGGCAGGAACGTTTACAGAAGTGGTGCAACGGTTTCTAAATTGGAACGAACAATCGAAAAGTCTCACCATTCTAAAATCCACCTGCGGTGTGCTAGTGATCGCCGGTGGCGTGTGGTTGGTGTACACAGCGCTATGAAACGGCAAACCATTTTGGGCAGTTTTGCACTGATCGGATGGTGGCTGGCGTACCGGAATCTCGAACCGGTGAGTCGATGGATTACCTACTCAGCGTTGGCTCTGCCGCGCGGTTCGCGTCTCGGCGCGGCGGTGGAGTTCTTTGTGTTTGAAGCGCCGAAAGTTTTGCTGCTGCTGACGGTGGTGGTGTTTGGCGTCGGTATTATCCGGTCGTTCTTCACACCGGAACGGACGCGGCGGCTTCTGGCCGGTAAACGCGAATCGGTCGGCAACGTGCTGGCGGCGCTACTGGGAATCGTGACGCCGTTCTGCTCCTGCTCGGCAGTGCCGCTATTTATCGGTTTTGTCACCACCGGTGTGCCGTTGGGTGTGACGTTTTCGTTTTTGGTGTCCGCGCCGATGGTGAACGAAGTCGCGCTGGTATTGTTATTCGGATTGTTCGGCTGGAAGGTCGCCGGGTTGTATCTCGGTACAGGATTATTGATCGCGATGGTGTCGGGTTGGGTGATTGGCCGGTTGCGGATGGAGAAACACGTTGAGGACTGGGTTTTTCAAACGCCGACCGGTAAAGGTATCGCTGACGAGCAACTCGATTGGCCGGCACGCGTCCGCTGTGGCGTGGACGCGGTGAAAGACATTGTCGGGCGCGTCTGGGTGTATGTATTGCTGGGCATTGTGGTCGGCGCGGGCATTCACGGCTACGTGCCGGAGAATTTCATGGCGTCGTTCATGGGCAAAGGAGCATGGTGGAGCGTGCCGCTGGCGGTGTTGATTGGCGTGCCGATGTATTCCAACGCGGCGGGCATCATCCCGGTAGTGCAGGCGTTGCTTGGCAAAGGCGCAGCGCTCGGCACGGTACTGGCATTTATGATGTCGGTGATTGCGCTATCACTACCGGAGGCAATCATCCTACGCAAGGTACTGAAACCTCGACTCATTGCCACATTTTTCGGCGTGGTTGCCGCCGGTATATTGGTGGTCGGTTATCTGTTTAACTTGGTGATATAAATTATGAACGAACAAATTTCCCGCAAACTTTCATTCCTTGACCGGTATCTGACGCTGTGGATTTTTCTCGCGATGGGGATTGGCGTTATCGCCGGTTACTGCGTGCCGGCGGTTGAAGGATTCATTAATCAGTTTCAAGTCGGCACCACCAATCTGCCGATTGCCGTCGGGCTGATTTTGATGATGTATCCGCCGTTGGCGAAGGTGAAGTACGAGGAACTCGGCGACGTGTTTCGCAACTGGCGCGTGCTCGGTCTGTCGCTGGTGCAGAACTGGGTAATTGGCCCGGTGCTGATGTTTGCGTTGGCGATTATCTTTCTGCGTGGGTATCCGGAATACATGGTCGGGCTGATTATGATTGGCTTGGCGCGCTGCATCGCGATGGTGATTGTCTGGAACGAACTCGCGGGTGGTGACACGGAATACTGCGCCGGATTGGTGGCGTTCAACAGCATCTTTCAAGTTTTCTTCTACAGCCTGTTCGCGTGGATCTTCATCACCAAGCTGCCGCCACTATTCGGGCTGCACGGAAGCATCGTGAACGTCAGCATGGCGCAGATTGCCAAGAGCGTGTTCGTCTATCTCGGCATTCCGTTTCTAGCCGGCATCACCAGCCGGTACGTTGGATTGAAAACTAAAGGCCGCGACTGGTATGAGAGACAATTCATTCCGCGCATCAGTCCAATTACTTTAGTTGCATTGCTGTTCACCATTCTTGTGATGTTCAGTCTCAAAGGCGACCGGATCGTTCGCATTCCGCTGGACGTACTACGCATCGCGGTGCCGCTGTTGATTTACTTCGTCGTGATGTTTCTCGTCAGCTTCTGGCTCGGCAAGAAAATCGGCGCGGGCTATGCGAAAACTGCAACGCTGTCATTCACTGCCGCCAGCAATAACTTCGAGTTAGCTATCGCCGTCGCCATTGCTGTATTTGGGATTAACTCCGGTGCCGCCTTTGCCGCCGTCATCGGCCCGCTCGTAGAAGTACCGGCACTGATTGGCTTGGTCAATGTCTCGCTCTGGTTGCGCCGGCGAACCTAATTGTTGACGTGCGTCAATTCACGATTCACCGGTGCGTGCTAGTTTACCGGCATGAAACCAACCGAGATTCTCAGCAGCGAACACCGGGTAATTGAGCAAGTTCTCGATTGCCTCGACCAAATCATTACCGGCGCGGAACGCACCGGTAAGCTCGACGTAGCGTCGGCCACAGATGCGCTTAACTTCTTCCGGACTTTTGCGGATCAATGCCACCACGGCAAGGAAGAGGCGCATTTATTTCCGGCCATGGAAGCGAAAGGTTTTCCCCGCGAGTCTGGTCCGACCGGCGTGATGCTCGCCGAGCATGAGCAAGGCCGGGCTTGCGTCCGCCAGATGCAGGCGGCCATTACCGCCGGAGCGGTGCCGGCGTTTGCCGAAGCCGGCCGGCGCTACAGCGCGTTACTGCGTCAGCACATCCAAAAGGAAGACCACTGTTTATTCAGCATGGCCGACAACGCATTCAGCGCAGCGGATCAAGCAGCATTGCTGGCGAAGTTCGAGCGCGGCGAAGCAGAAGAAATGGGTGCCGGTACGCATGAGAAATTTCTGGGTATTGCCGGAGCACTGGCGAAAAAGTTTGGCGTCGCCAATCGGACTGGTCACACGCCTACCTGCTGCCAACATTAAAAATTCAACCCAGCGCGCAGGCCAAACGTCAGCGGTGTACAGCTTTCACCAAGCAAACCCGACCGGCCATTCGGATATTCAAACGCAATCGGGACATAGTGCGTGTCGAAGGCGTTATTGATCCAGCCTTCTGCAAACCAGTGGTGACCACGGAAACCGGCGCGGAAATTGGCCAGACTGTAGGAACTTTGGGAGGCGGTATTGGCGGCGTTGTACCAGTAGTCGCCGTAGACAACGACTTCGGCACGAGCATAAACCGCCGCGGCCTTACAGAGTTGCCACGTGTATTGGGAACCGGCATTGGCGGTAAATTCAGGAGCATAAATCAGATGATTACCACCGACGTTGACGGTGCTATTCGCACCGAATGGATCGGTGTGAATGGCAGTCGCACCACTGAGAAAGCGCGCATCGGTGTAACCAACGCCGCCAAAAATATCCCAGCCAGTTACCGGACGCAGGTTGAGTTCGAGTTCGACACCTTTGCTATCGGCGCTGCCGGCATTAGCGATGTAGTATTGCGTTCCGGTCGGCAAGTTTAATTGGAGGTTGTGCCAATCAATGTAAAAGAAGTCGAGATTGACGGAGAGCCGATTATCCAACCACGTGGTTTTGGCACCGAGTTCATAACTCCAACTGGTTTCTTGGCCGTAGGCTTCACTTGCGAGACTTGGTGCCGTCGGATTAAATCCACCGGCTTTATAACCGCGACTGATCGTGGTGTACACCATCGCATTGCTAGTGATCCGGTAGTCGAGACCGAATTGCGGAGTAATTGCGGAGTAATCCTTACTCGGGCTGGTCGTCACAGTCGGACTAATCACAGGAGAATACGATGTCGTCAAATTAGCCGCTTTGTTTTCATAATCGCCACGAAGTCCGGCGATGAAATCCAGTTTATCGCAGATTGTCAAAGTCGTCCGCGCATACGCGCCGACACCGACATCGTCCAACCGGGCCAACGGTGAAGTCGCACTGACAGGAAACGGAATAAAGGGACTTAGGACAAACGGGGCATAATTATTCACAGCGTCTTGTTGGTAATTCTGCGTGAAGATGAAGACACCGGATTGCCACTTTAGTTTGAGATTGTCCCCCAACGTCATCGGCGCGTCTTTCGCCGAGGCAAATCGAAATTCTTGTGTAAATTGGAAATCTTTTTCAGCATCGTCGCGAGCGCCAACCGGCGACGGCGTCGGGTCGTAGGCTAGTTCTGTGAAATCGCGAGTTTTCCACCAAACGAAACCGGTAATCATCGAAAAATCGACGACCGCACCGGCCCGATTCACAAGCAATGTCGGTGCGATGACGTCACGATGCGCAAAGCCATCACCGGTATGATTAACGTGATGCGGATCGGTGCGGACTGAATTAAGATCGCCGAGCGCGTAGTCGCCATCGCGGTCATGCTCACCGGACAAAATTAACCGCGCTTCCCACGTCTCAACCGGTATCCACGCCAGTTGCAATTTTCCAAAAAATGCTTCGCGACCATCCAGAAAATTACCGGTGGCATCATTTTTTGTGTACCCGTCACGTGCCGAGTAGCCACCCGCTAGACTAAAACCAAGTTGGTTCGTAAGCACCGGACCGGAGATTGCAAATCGTTCGTCTCGAAAATTGTAGTTACCGTATTCGGTGTCTATCGACACCCGCCAAGCATCGAGTGATGGTCGCTGGCTAGTGAGGTTAATCAAACCGCCGATTGTATTGCGACCGTATAATGCTCCTTGCGATCCACGGACAAATTCAATCTGATCCATGTCAACCAACTCGATATTGGAAGAATTTGCATTTAATTGCGGCACGCCATCCATGTATGTCGTGACACCGGGGTTGTTCGGACTGGAGCCAACGCCACGGAAATAAGGATTACTGAGATGCCGAACGCTGAATTCATTTTGGAACACGTTGGGCGCATAAATGGACGCGTCTTTCATCGAGCGGATATCGGCATCATTAATCGTCCCGCCGGTCACCGCCGTCACACTAACCGGAACCGACTGCACCGCCGCTGGCTCCTTCTCCGCCACCACCGTAATTGTCGGCAATTGTACCGGTGCATTACTCGCTGACTGCGCAAACGTCGCACCTGCGAATACGATAACCCCCACAAATATGACCAAGCTTTTCATCTGCTATCACCTTTTTATTTTGTTAAACAGCCAATGCTCGCGCTGAGGTCTGCGTTACCCCGAGTATGAAGTCGTGGTTTTTACTCTATCTCTATCGCCGTTTGCAAGAAGACAATCGAAAATTAAGCTCTTTTTTCTCCAAGATTTCAGCTTTGTGATTCCAGGTGTCACGACAGAGGCAAACGTTGAATCCCGCACCGCCGGGAGGCTCAATATCATAACGAACGTACAACTCCGCAATCCGGTCCCTAACCTGCCGGTAATAACCCAAACTAGGCGCTTCCGTCTTCCCCAAGACCGGCCGGCCATGCGGCATCCAGATTGAGACAATTGGCACAATGCCTCGCTGCGCGAGATACTCGGCGCCGGCGAGAAAGCTTGCCAGCGGCTCGACGCCCACGACAAACGCGCTGCACGCTTTGTTTGGACCAAATTTTTCAGCAATGTATTGCAACGTGTCGAGATGCCGTTGGCGTCCGGTCAATCGCGCCTTGCCGGGGCAGATTTGGCGCGCCAAATTTTCATCCCAGACCTCGATGTCACACGCCACCCGATCCGCACCGGCAGCAAAAACGTCGTCAATCAAGACCGGATCAGTTGGCGGCGTGGTGTAAATTAAAATTTCGCCGGGAATCTTGTCGCAACCAGTCACCGCATCGATAGCATTGAGCATCGCGGTCACGCGGTCACATTCGGCTTGTGGATTCATCGTAGAACCACCGGTAATCTGGATATGCTTTGCCACGTTCTCAGTGTTGACCGCATATTCCACGACTTCAGCGACATCTTGCGGAGTCGGAAAGGACGACTCACGTTGGCCAACACGAAATAGTTGTTCCGTGTATCCACCGGTGTGACAGAACTGACATGCCAATCCGGTTTGGGCGTACTCGCAAGACCAAAGATAGGCAAACGATAAAATATCCACACCTTGCAGCACGCCCAATCCGCGAAACGGTCGGCCACTCGATGTTTGTTGCGCATAGAACCGGGTCGCCGGTGGGAAACTGACCTCCGTGACAAATTCACCGTTGTAATCCAAGTACGCTTCTCCTCTATCGCTCAATCGTAGATTAAAAGGCGACTGCAGACCGACTGCCGTCAGATGCACCACAATGTTTCCCGGTAACAATAAGCAGCTACATTCTAGCGGATCCGGCGACAGCCGATGTGTTCTGCTAAATTGCTCATAAACGTCAACCACCGGAACATTAATTCCCTGAGTAATTAGCAGGATTTTGAGTTCCAGTGCGTCGAGGTCTTCACCGTTCACTCTGAATTTATGCAACTGATAGGCCCCCGGCGCCTTCCAGACTGGATTACATTTTATATCAGACATCGCCGGTAAGATAATTGAATTTCTATTCGTTGCGCAAGGCTGACAATAACGACCCACGCAACGCCACCCATGCCGCTAACCAGCACCAACTCAACCCGCCTATTGTTAGCGCAATCAATGTTACCACCGGCACACCGGCGCCTTGCGTCGGCCACACTGCTACCAACGCCGTGCCCACCCCTAAACCCACACCGAGCACCACCAGTAACCAATGCTCACTGAGTACGAGCCGTTGCAACACCGAGCGCCGGAACCCGACTGCCTGCAACAACGCCAATTCGCCGCGCCGCTCCAACACATTCCGCAACACCACAATCCCAAGACCGGCGCTACCGAGTAACAATCCCAGTCCGCCGAGTGCCTGAAAAATCCCAAGATAAGTATTTTCCACCGCCTGAAACTCTGCCACCCGCCGCCACGTTGGCACCACTTCGAGTCCACGACTCTGCAATCCACGCGACAATTCCTCCGCTACCGCACCGGCCTTCGCCAGAGGCGTATCAATCAAAAACACCCGGTACCCCGCCGTCGCCGGAAAGCGCTCGACGAAATTCTTTTCCGAAATCACCAACCCACCCTGCAACACCGAACTCGCCAACACTTCCACAATCCGAATCTTAAACATCTTTCCATGTTCGTCAGTGTACGCCAATGTCTCGCCTAATTTTTTACCCAACGCCCAAGTCACCGTCTGTTCATCGCCAATCGCCGGCACTACGCCATCCACCTCGCGCTGATTCAATCGCGACCACTTCCCACCAAACGCTTCGCGCCGCGCCAATTCCTCCGGTACCACGCCGAACAATCGCGGCTGTTGCGCCCGGTTCAAATTCAAACAACTCGCATCATCTCCCTCGCGCACTCGCACCGGTAACACAGTCACATTCGTCAACACCGTCGCCGACAATCCAAACAATTCCCGGCCGGCGGCGCTGTTCAAATCGTCGTACACCGGTATCGTCGATTGAGCGTAGAGCGCAAATCCACCGGTTCCCGGTGCGTCCGGTCGAGCATCTTGGCGAAACGCATTCACCGCTACCAACAAAAACACACCGCTAGCCAACACACTAATCGTCGTCAAACTTCGGCCACGCCGTCGCGTCGCATTGCGACGACCGAATTGTTGCAAACTAATTTTTTGCACCGGCAATTGAGTCAACCACCAATGACAAAATCCAATTCCGGCAATCAACAAACACGCTCCGGCACCGAAAAACGCCTCTGCATTCCGGAGCGGCAACAATGCCACAGCACCGAGACCGGCCACCATACCCAACCACAATCCCCACCGGCGTGATTCCATTACTGGCGCGCCGCTACCCGCAAGCAACTCCACCGGCGTCCGTCGCATCTGCCGGCGCTCCACGAAAACCATCGCCAAAAACGCCACCACCAAACTCGCCGCCGCGCCCGTCACCAACGTCACCGGTTCGGCGTGATACCGGAACTGCGCCGCGCCGACCGCACCACGCCAGACCGTTGCCAAACCATTCAATGTTAACTTCGTATACACAATGCCACCGGCGATACCGAGCAGCGTACCGAGCAGCGCAAGCGCAAATCCTTCCCCCAACACCAATCGTCGCATCTGACCGGGTGAAAACCCAAGCGACCGAAGTAAGCCAACTTCCGCCGTGCGCTGTTCGAGATTGAAGACAAATAACATCGCCGTCAGCGACAACGCCGCCACGATTAAGAACAAACTAAATCCGATAAATAGCTGACCGAAATCCATCGAATCCTGACTCGCTACTAACGCTCGTTCACGCACCGGTGTAAAAAACAAACCGAGTGCCGCCGGGTCGAGCTTGGTGTGCAAATCAGAAAGGTCGCCGTGAAACCGTATCGCCGTCAAATTACCAAACCGATTCGCCCACAATTTCTGACCAGCAGCCAGCGTCACAAAAGCTTTCGGCGTTCCCCGGTATTTTTTCCAATAATCTTCATCCTTCGAACGAATCCGATTGGTATCGATTGGAATCCCGGGTTCCCAATCCCGACAGTTATCCGCATCCGCTAAACCGGGAAAAGCCGGCATCCACGAATCATCTTTCACCACCGGCGTAATCGCTCGCACACGAAACTTGGCTGTTGCTTCGCGCAACTCGCGCCGGTCACCGATGACATAGTACCGGAGCATTAATTCGTCGCCGACTTTTGCGCTGAGATCGCCTGCGAGCCAAGAGTTGATAGTGATTTCATCATCGTTCTGGTCAGTGCCGACCGCGGTGACAAACGAGTATGGCGTCGTCTTTTCACCACACCGGACCTCATTCACGAAATACGTCATCACGCCAACTGCGTCGGATGAAATTGATTTAGTAATGACTGGATCGAGAAAAACTCGCGATGTACTAAGCTGGCGATTCGAAAGCACCAACTCCGCATCCGTCAGCGTCCAGACTTTGTGCAGCGCGGCATTGGCGTCTGTCGTGGCACCGGTAAGCAACAAATTCACCTGACCGGCACGTTTGAGTTGCGCCTGCAACGAAGCCAGCGGCAGGAACACCGTATGCGGCGGAACTTGATTCGCTTGCAAACTGAACCGGCCAAATTCGCCTTCACCGGCAATCGCTGTCACCGGTAACCGCAACGCGATTGACTCATCGCTGCGTCCAGACAACGGCGTGTCATGTGACACCAGTGACGGCTGTTCGACACGCACAAGAATCGTATCACCGACATGTACACCGAGTTGCTCGGCTAATCGCGCGTTCACGGTAACTCCGTGATTACTCGTACCGCCGAGCTGCCAGAACCGGTCATCAACGCCGAGCACTTGGACATCATTGGCTCGCGCCCGGCCGTCCGGCAACGCAGCGGAACCGCGTAGCAATAACACCGGCGCAACCGGCGAATGAATTTCAGCGGCGAGATCGTCGGCGAGTTGCGAACGGCAGAAATGCTCCGGTAGCGTCAGCGCCTGTTCCACACGACCGAGCCGGGCCAGCGCGAGTTGCTTTAGTGTGAATCGAATCGAATCGCCCACCGTCAGCGCGCCGGTCAGAATCGCACTGGTAACCGCCACACCCGCCAACACACCGAGATGCGTTCGCCAGTAAAATCGCAGACTGCGCCGGATGAGCGTGACGAAAGTCATATCAGTGAAGTTCGCCATCACGGAGTTCGAGCACCCGCGGCATCTGGCGAGCGAGTTCAAGCGAATGAGTTACAAGCACGAGCGCGACACCTTCCTCCTTATTCAACTCCGTCAACAACTGACCGAGGTTCGTCGCACTAGCGTGATCAAGCGAACCGGTCGGTTCGTCGGCGAGCAAAAGTTTTGGTTGATTGATTAAAGCGCGAACAACTGCGACACGCTGACATTCACCACCGGAAAGCTCACCGGGACGATGCGTGAGCCGGTGTTTGAGACCAACGCGCTCCAGTAAACGCTCGGCGCGAGCATAGTCGGCATCGGTGGTGTGACCAGTTAGCGTCGGAATCAAAACATTTTCCAAAACGGTGCATTGCGGTAGGAGATGATGGAGTTGAAAAATAAAACCGATTTGCCGATTGCGAATACCGGCGAGTTCGTTTTCGGTTAAATGACTCAGGTCGCGGCCATCGAGATTCATCGTGCCGCGCGTCGGCACATCGAGCGCGCCCATGAGGTTGAGCAACGTGCTTTTACCGGAACCGCTCGGACCGATAATCGCCATTCGTTCACCGGCGGTGAGCTGCAGGTTGACGTCGCGCAACACCTCGACCGCGCCGTAACTTTTAGAAACGTGAGTGAGTTCAAGTAGCATGGATTACCTGTTGGAGAATAGTTTCAGTTTTTTGCGTCATCGCTTCGACGCTGAATTCGGCGCGCACAACTTGCCGACCGGCTTCACCGAGTTGCCGGGCGCGCACTGGATCGAGTAATAATTCACGAAGTCCGGCAGCGAGCGCCGCTGGATTATTTGGTTCGCAGAGCAGACCGCCGCCGGTTTTGGCGAGCACTTCCGGAAATGCGCTGTGCCGAGGTTGCACCACCGGCACACCGGCGGCTAACGCTTCGATGACATACAAACCAAATGCTTCGCCCGGCAGCGCCGGCACCGACAGCACGCTGAGACTGCGGAGGAAATCGAGTTTGGCGGCGTGGTCGAGATTTGTCAGAAATTCCGCACGGTCACCAAGTTTACGCTGTAGCATTTTCACCAACGGCTTGTCACTACCGGTCATGGCGCCGGCAATCCGGAGACGCGCACCGGGAACATTCAATTGCAAAAATGCCTCCGCCAATAAATCAACTCCTTTGGCGTGATGGAGTCGCGCGAGATAACCAACGGTCGGTGTCGTTGCGATGGTCGGTTTGAATTCGTGCGTCGTAATACCGGGATGTACAAATGAAACTCGCTCCACCGGTAAACCGAGCCGGTCGCGCATCCGATCGCCGAAATATTGACTGACGGCAATGAAATGGTTGATACCGGCACAACGCTCGGCGAGTAATTCCCACGCTTGGCTCCGGTACGGTTCCGGCAAGCCGTCGAGAAAACCATCTTCACCTTGCAAAGTACAGACGACCGGCACTTGAAAATGCCGAGCGAGTCCGCTGAGGAGTGAATTGGAGAGACAAACCAAATCGAATTCCGGTTGAGTGCGCAACCAGGCATGCAGCCGGTCGACTTCCTGAGATTCGCCGCGCAACATTTCGACAGCGGCAATGCCGAGGTCTTTCGCGCGAGTCATGCCGGTGAGTCGCGAGGCCTGCCGGAGCAACGCAGGCGAACTCAAAACGTGATTCAACCAACTCGGCACCGGAAAATTACGACCGAGAAAAACACTGAGACCGCTGAGAAAAATCGGCGTCGTGCCAGCTTCCGATGGTTCGTCGGTGACGAATGGCAGGTAAAGCGGAACCATTAAGACATCATGACCGCGAGCCCGGAGGCCGCGTACCAGCGCATTGTCGCGAAGACAACTGCCACAGTAAAAGTTTCCAGTGCCGGGAGTGAGTTGGAGAATTCTCATCAGCGAACTTTCTTCGCACCAAAGGCATACACGACGCCGTCGTCGCCGGCAATAATGACTAATCCGTTGGCAACCGCTGGCGAGGTGCTGACCGGTTTACCGATGTCGTACGACCAAATCAGTTTACCGGTGTCGAGGTTGACGAGATACAATTTGCCGTCGTTGGAACCGAAAATGACTTTATCGCCACAGACGACCGGCGAGCCATCCACGTCGCCTTGCGTGGAAAATACCCAGCGCACCTCGCCCGTTTCGCGGTCGAAACAATGGAGGCGTTTGTCGCGTGCGCCGATGAGAACGCGATTCGTGGTAACGGCGGGTGACGAAAAGAATTGGGCGTTGTTGGTTTTGGTGCGCCAGATGATTTTGCCGGTGTCAATTTCGATGCAGAGAACTTCATTACCAAAATCGCCGACGTAGGCGCGATTGCCGACAAGCGCCGGCGAGGACGGAATATAAGCGCCGGCACCCACGGCGAATAATTCTTCACCGTCCTTGACGGAAAGAATGTGTAGCTGGCCGTCGCAACCACCGAAAACTACCTTACCGGCGGTGACGGCGGGCGCGCCGTTGATGTAGTTACCGGTGGTAAACGACCAGAGCGATGTGCCGGTAGCGGCGTCAAGGCAGTACATTTTAGAATCGTAACTACCGACGAGAATCCGGAGCGGATCGCTCGCAAAATTGGCGGCACCGAGAATTTTGTCTTCGGCTTGAAACGTCCAATTTGTTTTACCGGTAATGGTGTTGAAGGAATACAGGTTGCCGTCACTGCTGCCGACATAAACGGCATCCAACACCAACGGCGTGGCGTCGATACTTTCACCGGCGGTAGCGGTCCAGAGCAACTTACCGGTATTGAGATCCAGCGCGATGAGCTTACCGTCGCTGTTCCCAATGAAAACTTTACCGGCACTAATCGCTGGTGAAGATTTAACGGGTGCACCGGTATTAAAACTCCACCGAAGCTCGAGTTGAGCCGGCAAACTGCCGGGCGCGACACCGGTGAGAGCTGGTTCACCGCGAAACATTGGCCAACTAGCCAGCGTAGCGCAAACGAGAATGGCGACATTCGTCATGGCGACATTAAACCACCAGACGAGAGCGGACGCAACTCTGAGGAGAGTTGTTGACATGCGACTCAAAAATGGGAAATCTGTAATCCATGAAACGAGCAATTAGCATTTTGAGTTTGGTGATAGCAACTACGGCGTTCACTGAAGATTGGCCGCAGTGGCGCGGAGTGTTGCGTGATGGGAACTCGACAGAGACGAACTGGTCAACGCAATGGCCGGCGGGCGGGCCGAAGCAACTTTGGCGAGCGGATGTCGGTACCGGTTGTTCCGCAGTGTCAGTCAGTGGTGGACGCGTGTTTGCGATTGGCAATACAAATGAGACGGATACAGTGACATGTCTCGACGCAGCGACCGGTAAAGTGTTGTGGACGTACGGTTATCCTTGTCCGCTGGAAGCGAAGATGTTTGAAGGTGGACCGGGCGCTTCACCGACGGTGGATAAAAACCGGGTGTACGCATTGAGCCGGCCGGGCCAACTGAACTGTTTGGATGTCGCCACTGGTAAAGTGATTTGGGCGAAGCATCTGCATAACGATTTTGGCGGGAAGTTGCCAATGTGGGGCTACGCCGGTTCACCGCTCATCTCGGGTCCGGGAGTAGTTTGCGAAGTCGGCGCGACGAACGCTTCAGTGGTGGCGTTTGATAAGCTAACCGGCGATGTTCTTTGGAAAGACGGCAATGATGCGCTGGGTTATGGGTCGTTAGTTGACTTCTGCATTGGTCGGTTCTGTTTAGCTGAATTCAATGCATTCGGCTTGATTGTACGCGATGCACCCACCGGTAAAGAAATCACCCGGTACGTGTGGACAACCAAATATAACGGCAATATCACCACTCCAATTGTAGAGCAAAAAAACGGTCACACGCCAACAAAGATTTTTATTTCGTCGGGTTACGACAAAGGTTGCGCGCTTGTGGAATTTACCGGCACAGAATTAAAGGAAGTCTGGAGCAATACCGCGATGCGGAATCACATGAATAGCAGCGTGCTTCACCAAGGTAATTTGTATGGTTTTGACGAAAGCACACTGACTTGTCTCGATTTCGCCACCGGCGCAACGAAGTGGAAACAAGACGGCTTAAGCAAAGGCGCGTTGATCGTCGCCGGTGATAAACTAATCATTCAATCTGAAACCGGCGACCTCGTCGTGGCGGCGGCAGCACCGGAAAGTTATAAAGAATTGGCGCGCGCCAAAGTTCTCACCGGTCACTGCTGGGTCATGCCGGTGCTGGCGAATGGCCGGCTGTATGCGCGCAACAATACCGGCGACCTCGTTTGCCTTGATCTATCGAACCTAAAATAAGTGGAGCCTAAAATGATGATTCGTAAATGCACCGCAGCTTGTTTGTTATTCACATTGACTACATTCGGTTGGGCGGCCGATTGGCCGCAGTGGCATGGATCGAACCGCGATAATATTTCAACTGAAACCGGTTTACTGGCGACATGGCCAACTGATGGCCCGCCGTTGGTCTGGACCGCAACTGAGCTCGGCGGTGGATTCGCGAGCGTCGCGGTTGTCGGCGATAAAATCTTTACTACCGGTGACTTCACAAATGAAGCTTGCGTGTTAGCGCTCAATGTCAAAACCGGTAAACAACTCTGGCAATCCCCTCTCGGCAAACGCGGCGGCGGTAATGGCTTTCCCGGTCCGCGCGCAACACCGACCGTGGACGGTGCATTCGTTTTTGCACTCGGCCAATACGGTGATTTGGTCTGTTTGCACACCACTGACGGCAAAGAAGTTTGGCGGAAAAATCTAGCGACTGATTTCGGCGGCAAGATGATGTCGGATTGGGGCTACAGCGATTCACCGTTGGTGCTCGGTGACAAGCTGCTCTGCACTCCCGGCGGTAAAGACGGCACGGTCATCGCGCTCAACAAAAATACTGGCGCAGTAATTTGGCGGAGTAGCGAGTTGACCGACAAGGCTGCTTATTCTTCATTAGTCATTACAAAACTCGCCGGCGTTTCACAGGTGGTCGTCTTGACCGGTGAACACTTGGCCGGAATTGATCCAGACACCGGCAAGCTACTTTGGTCCGCACTACGCACCGGGGCGACGGCGGTTGCGCCAACACCGGTTTGCAAAGATGATTGTGTATTTGTGACCTCCGGTTACAAAATCGGCTGCAATCTTTTCAAAATTACGCGCGCCGGCAAAGAGTTTCAGGCGACTGAAATGTACACAAATACGGAAATGATCAACCACCATGGCGGCGTGGTCCTGGTCGGTGAAAATGTTTACGGCTTTAGCGACGGCAAAGGCTGGACTTGTTTGAATTTCAAAACCGGCGAAAGCGTTTGGAACTCGAAAGATTTTGGCAAAGGTACATTGCTTTGCGCCGACGGCCATTTGTATTTGCGCAGCGAAACCGGTGGGGCGATGGCATTGATCGAAGCCACACCAACCGGTTGGAAAGAAACCGGCCGTTTCACACCACCGGACAGCAGTGCTAAGAATACGTGGGCACATTTGGTCGTGAGCAACGGACAGCTTTTCATTCGCGATAAAGACAAGCTGTTTTGTTACAACATCAAAAAGTAGCTCGCGCAGATTCGGAGCTTCGGCTACAACACCACCATGCACTACGCTTTGATTATGGCTGGTGGATCCGGCACGCGATTGTGGCCGATGAGCCGCACCGCGCTGCCGAAGCAACTGATTCCGTTCATCAATGGCAAAAGCCTACTGCAATTGGCTTATGACCGACTCGACGGATTAGTACCGGCGGAAAATCGTTTCATCTGCGCCGGCCAGCACCACGCGGATTTGATTTGCCGGACTCTCGGCTTACCGGTGGAACAGTTTATCGGCGAACCCATCGGCCGCGACACGCTGAACGCCGTCGGTCTCAGTGCCGCCGTCATTGCGCAACGCGATCCGGACGCCGTCATTGCCGTCTTCACCGCTGATCATGTGATTCAGCCAGTGGATCAATTTCAGAAAATTGTGGAGCATGGTTACCGACTCGTCGAACAAACACCAAATACACTCGTCACCTTCGGCATCACGCCGACTCTTGCCGCGACGAGCTACGGTTATCTCCAACTCGGTCAAGCGATTGATGAGTCGGCGCACATTGTTAAGCAATTTCGGGAAAAACCCGATAGCGCAACGGCGCAGGAATATTTTACGGCAGGAGCAAACCGGTACCTCTGGAACAGCGGTATGTTTGTCTGGCGCGCCTCGACGTTACTCGATTGTATCCACCGGTACGAACCGTCCAATCATCTCGGACTAATGAAAATCGGCACCGCTTGGTCGACGCCGCAACGGAATACCGTCCTCAGCGAAATCTTCCCATCATTAAAAAAAATCAGCGTCGATTTTGCCGTGATGGAGCCAGCCGGTCGTGACCCGCAAGTGCGCGTTGCCGCCGTACCGATGCCGTTGCAATGGCTCGATGTCGGCTCATGGCCAATGTTCGCCGAAACTTGCCGGCACGATGCCGCCGGTAATGCGCTCGGCACCGACCGGGTACTTTTACTCGAAACGCGAGGCTCGGTTGTGGCTTCGAATGATCCAAAACATCTGATTACCACCATCGGCTGTGATGATTTAATTATTATTCACACGCCGGACGCCACGCTAGTCTGCCGGAAGGATTGCGCGGAATCAATCAAGGAACTTCACCGGCAAATCGGCCAACAATTCGGTCCAGAAATAATTTGAAATGAAGCTCTGGAAAACCGTCTCCCGTAAAGTTGTACAAAAGTTCGGTACGTTTCTGACTGTGGAAGTCCATGAGATTGAGTTGCCAGATGGCCGACGGATTTCTAATTGGCCGTGGCTGGTGTCACCCGACTTCGTATTGGTACTGGCGCGAACTACCACCGGTAAATTCCTGTGCTTTCGCCAGACAAAATATGCCGTCAAGGAAATTACGCTCGCACCGGTAGGCGGACATATTGAAAAAGGCGAAAAGCCATTACCGGCGGCAAAACGTGAGCTGTTAGAAGAAACCGGCTATGCAGCTGCAAAATGGATTTCACTCGGCAGCTATGCGGCTCACGCCAATCGTGGCGGCGGCCAAGGCTATTTGTATTTGGCATTGGACGCGAGCTATCGGTGCGAGCCGTTTGCTGATGACCTGGAAGAGCAAGAGCTACTATTGCTCACCCGCCGGCAACTTGAAAACGCTCTCGACCGTGGGAAATTTAAGGCGCTCGGATGGAACGCGCTAATTGCCCAAGCATTACGCCGGCTTGATCAACGAACAAAATCCTTGCAAAAGGCGAAAAGATGACTACCTTAGCCTTGCAATCGAAGTAACCGCCACGATGCGGAAAGATTTACCTGCCATGTCGCATACACGAAATTAGTTTTTGGGTGTTACTTTAATGTTAACAACTATGAGTAAAATGCGAGGCAGCGCAAAATGAGACGTATCTTTGATGCGACTCCGCGTTTCATGGTGTACTTAATCGGCATCGTTGCGGTGTCGTTTTTGTCTTTGCCGTACTTATTAGATTGGCTACCTAGCCTTCAAGAAAAAGCGCATTTTACACTCGCCAGCGATCTATCGGATACGATAACCATTCCAGATAAAAGACCGGCGCGATTAATTGCGTCTGCATCGGAATCGGCTGCAAGTCCGCTAATTCATTTTGGCGAGATCCGGCTCAATGCTTCTCGAGAAGAAATGCTCCGAGCCGCAAGTATGCGCCTGCTCACAACTTATGGCGCCGCTCCGGAAATTTATGAATCATCGACAATCAACGATGTCGACCATTTCACCGGTTGCTTCTCCGGTGGCTTACTCAAAGAAGCATTTGTCTTCCAACACGAAACCCAATGCAGCGCTGAAAAATTACAACAAGATTTGGAAAAAAAGTTTGGCTCGCCAATGAATCAAATCGATAGTACCGGCGCGACAGCGATGCCCGCGCTGGTCAATCCGGATACCGCCAAAGACTGGATTTCGCGACTTGCGACACTTCCACTGCATCGTAGCTTAGTCTGGAGCGATGCCAATTATCGTGTGGAGGCGACCAATTTATTATAGCTCCGCTGATCCCGCTCAGTCTCGCTCAATCATGGCTGTTCACATGCACGCCACGACCTCACCCTCAAATCAGACTCTGAGTCAGTACACAACTCACACCATCAGTTCTCAACCAGCTGTCGAATAAGCTGGATCGTACTGGAGAATTTTATCCGCCGCCACCTGTTCGAATTGCCGGCAAAGTCTTGCGTATTCGAACTCCGATAACTGGACCACTGGTTTCGTCAATTCAATCTCTGTCGTTCTTGGGTTGGTACTCGCCACTCCTGCCGTTTACTAATTAAAAAATCCGCCACAGCTTTACCGCCTCTGAGTGGTTCCGTATCTGGGAAATGTGCGTGGGCGGTGGTAAAGAGAATAGTTTAATTCAAGGTGTAAAATTGGAGCCGGCAATCGGACTTGAACCGATAACCTTCTGATTACAAATCAGATGCTCTGCCAATTGAGCTATGCCGGCAAACCCTTGTAAACATTGGTGTTTTTGACTTGTTTTGAAACTGCAATTATCGACTTGCTATCCTCTTTTGTAACCTTTAAGCTGTGGGCATGAAAACCCCCACTCTTGAAGCTCAAAAAGTTCAAATTTTGGTGCATGTTGGTGATTGCCTTTATCGTTCTAGTATCACGAATATTTACTACGGCATTTTTAAACGAGACGGGCGACAAGTCAAGCGCAGTCTAAAAACAGCCGATCGGGAGTTAGCCAAGCGACGGCTAGAGGAATTGCGGCGGAAAGTTGAGCGCCTGACAAGCGATAACGCAAAATCTCTCCCCTTTGCTGAATATCGGCGCGACGAAAAGACTGGCACAATCACGACTGAGTTAATTGGTGGCGTTGCTAAGCGTTGGTTTGACGCGGCAGCAGTTTCCATAAAACCCAAGACCGTGACCATGTACCTGAATTCAATCAAAATGTTATCTCGGCATTTTGGGAGCACCACCATTGGCAATATCGGACTACGCCAAATTGAGCAATGGGCTACCTTGCGTAGTAGTGAGTGTGCAGCACGAACCTATAATGCAGACTTGGAAGTCTTGCGGCGTATTCTGGACTACGCCTGCAAGCATGGTCTCATTCTGGAGAATCCAGCGAAGGAAATTAACCGCCGGAAGCTCAGCAAAGAAAAGCTCCTCGTTCCGACTCAAGAGCAATTTCGCGAGCTACTCGACACGATGCGCAAGAACAACGGCAAAGATAGTGCCGATCTTGTCGAATTTCTTGGCTATAGCGGCTGTCGACTCGCGGAGGTTGTGGGCGATAGCGAACACGGAAAACCACCCCTGCTTTGGGGAGATATAAATTTGAAGCTCAAGACTTTCACCGTCGCCGGCAAGGGCACTGGCGAGCTTGGCAAGAGCCGTACCGTGCCACTGTTTCATCCATTGGAGCGCTTACTCCGGACGCTTAAGGCTAAACTTCCGAAAGCCCCCCACCCCAGCGACAGAGTTTTTCAGATTGAATCTGCAATGACTAGCATCATCAACGCGTGTCGAAAACTGGAAATTAAACCGCACTACACACACCACGCCATGCGCCATTTCTTTTGTTCTAACTGCATTGAGGCCGGTGTCGATTTCAAAGTGATTGCGAGCTGGCTCGGTCACGTTGATGGCGGCGTATTAGTCGCGAAGACTTACGGCCATTTACGAGATGTCCATAGCCGGGAGATGGCAAAAAGGATTACATTTGACGCGGAGGCCGAGCAACCGGAGAACATAGTTCCCATGCCAGTCCGAGCGTAAGGGTCACAATGGCTGGCGAACTCACTGAAAAAGACAAAATCGAATGGGAGCGTTTGTCCGCGCCGATGCAATGGCCAGCGACATGGCCGGCCTGGGTTGTCGAGAGCTTTACAAAATTCGAGGCCGTGGAATCGCCGATGTTCAAGTGGATTCCAGTCGCCTCACGGTTTTGGGTTTCCAAATTATGTTCCTTTATTATCGCGGAAAGTTTCCCACTCATTAAACAGGCAGATTCGAAGGTATCTGGGTCCCGCGTTTTAGGGCGTGCGGTTGGTCAGCAATTGGAGTGTTTACAGGTACTGGAGGAGTCTTGGAAAAAAGCGGAGCAAACACTCGCAGAGATTGACGCTCGGCTCCAGCAACGAATCTCGCCGAAAACATATGCGCGCTTGCAGAAAAAAGGCCAGAAATATCAAGCCGACCTTGAAAAGTTGGTGCAAGATTTTACTGCGGTGGCCGAAAAGAAACTGGAGTTATGCAACGCAATCCAAGTCCTCGCCCAACAACAACCACGGGCCGAGTCCGCCGAATTCTCCATTGGACTAGGCGAAGCCCGAGCCAATCCGTTTGCCGGGGAGAACGGCGAGTTAATTGTGGGCGGCTATCGTCTCAAGCTCTATTTACTGTTGCTGGTGTTCTGGCGGTTCGTCGAGAAGTTCAATTCGAGTATTGAATTATACCACTGGAGTTGTCGCTGGCTTGGGAAAAACGCAGTTGGCGATATTTTTACGTTCCAACGCCTCTGTCGGAGTCACAGCATCCGCCTTGGTGTTCGTGGTAAACGAGTCAGCAAGAGACCGATGCGACGACGAAAGCGGATGCACTAACAAAATTCAGCGACCTCCTGCCTCGGTTATGTTGCGCCGTATTCTCGGTGGCATGATCAATCAAAAAAATTCGTGCAATAATCCGCCACGGCTGGCATTCACACGGACTGAAGTCGCAGCGGCTTTAGGTGTGAAGCCCGTCACGGTTGATCGGCTTACCAAGCGAGGGCTGCTTCGGCCTTCGCGGGCGACACGTCGTCCACTGTATCCAGTTTGGGAGATTGAGCGGTTTTTGCGCGAAACATCCAAGGAGGTCAGTCGATGAAGACTGAATCAGTAATAGAAGTACCTGTCGAAACCTTCGCCCGGCGGATTGTGACCGAGGGCGGTCACTTCCTCGTCGGCGAGTACCGGGGATCGGCAGTGGCAGTCGTGGAATACCTAGACAAGGAGTCTGGGAAAAAGGAGTCCTACGTGAAAGTCACGCATTCCGTCGAAGTGCGGGGCCCGTTGGGATTAGAAACCGTCCATCTCCAAGAGCGGATCGATCGGACGATTAGCACCCCGGAACAGTACAAGAGTCAGTGTTGGCTGATTCCCGGAATGCGGATCGTGGTGGAACCGCGGGGAGTGGAGATTGACAAAGGCATCAAGAAGTTTGCCTGCGGAACCGCAGATATGTGGTTACTGCGTGGCCAGGCCTTAGTCGAAAGCGGTGGGACAAAGTGAGTCCGGGGGCAGCGGCGGCAGCGGGGCGCTTCAGCGCCCTGCGCCGTCGCGCCCCACTAACCTTGTATTCTAAGAAACAATTTTCACAGAGGGAAGAACATGGGGAGCCAAAAATCGCGGATCGCATTCAAATTCAATGTAGACCGACTGTTTGAGTCCTCCCAGTCGGGGGTCTATTTCTGGACATCAACTTTTGAGAAAGTGCTGACGGTTGCCGAGGCTTCCAAGAATTGGTCAGCGTTCTCGAAGGAGATGGTGCGGGAGTTAAAGGTGTACGGGCTCCGGGTGTACGAGTTACACGACGAACACGGGCTCCATATTCACTGGCTGGCGGATCGGTTTCTACCGGTGCAGATTGTTCGGGCAATAGCCCAGCGGCACGGATTCGGGCGGGTTCACGTCAAGCGATGTGACAAGTCTGTGGCAGATTATCTGTCGAAATACCTGAGCAAAGAAGTTCGGGCTGGCTGTTTGAAAGGCAAACGGCTGTGGGCGGCGTTTGGGGATGTGAAATGGACACGAGTTAAAGACATTGCCGTTCGGAGTTGGCTTGGGGATGAATACCGGCGGATTCGTGGAGGTGCCGAGGAGATTAGTCGTGAATACGGCTATGGCATCCTACAAAAAGCTCTCATCAACTATGCCTTGTGGGTGGGACGCGCAAAAGGAATTGAGGTCTGGGTACCTCCGGAGCCAGTGGCGCTACCGGTATGTAACGATCCAGAGATTCCATATTGAGGCATCATTTCTTGAGATCGTCGGCGATTTCGGAGAACTGTTCCATTGCGGCTTCGAGGTCGGCGGTGATTTCTTGGGCGATCACGTGCGGAGCCGGTAGGTTCGCACTGTCTTCGATGGCATCGTCCTTCAGCCAGAAGATGTCGAGGTTGACCTTGTCACGCTTCAAGAGCTCTTCGGAGGTGAAACCTTTGAACCGTTCGCTCTCTTTGCGGTTGTGGCGGTTCTTGGGATTGAAACACTTCACAAAATCATCGAGGTCGGGGCGCTGGAGGGTGTTTTCTTTGAGGGTGAAATGTTTGTTGGTGCGGAGATCGTAGATCCACAGCTTCTCCGTCCACGGTGTCTCCTGTGCGGGTTTGCGGTCGAAGAACAGGACGTTGGCTTTCACGCCTTGCGCGTAGAAGATACCGGTCGGCAGGCGCAACAGGGTGTGGACGTCGGCCTGCTTGAGTAGTTCGCGGCGGATCGTCTCCCCGGCTCCGCCTTCAAACAGCACATTGTCCGGCAACACCACGGCGGCGCGGCCATGCTGTTTGAGGATGGTGAAGATGTGCTGGAGGAAATTAAGCTGTTTATTGCTGGTCGAAGCCCAGAAGTCGGCGCGATTGATAACGAGGCTTTCCTTCTGTTGCTCCCCGGCATCGTTGACGATGGTGACGCTGCTCTTCTTGCCGAACGGCGGATTGGCCAGCACCATGTCAAACTCGCCATGCTTCCCGGCCAACGCATCGC
>Ga0118677_10000110_pt1 | contig 162957 bp, 146 predicted proteins | sample AliMusrvi5mmetaG_FD_86154 | JGI IMG/M metagenome (GOLD analysis project Ga0118677, IMG submission 86154) | reverse complement strand
GGCAGAAGAATACCGGCCGGAATTCTTAGATGATTTAGCTAAGCTTTGCCGGCAAGGATTTGGCGAGGTGGAAATTCATCTGCATCACCGGAACGACACGGCGGAAAATCTTCGGGCCGGACTATTGGCCTTCAAAGCGCAGCTCCAATCTCACGGTTTTCTCTCGCAAGACCGGTACGGCTTCATCCACGGCAACTGGGCGCTCGACAATTCCCGGCGCGATGGGGATTGGTGTGGAGTCAATAATGAGTTGCAGATTTTGCGGGAGACCGGTTGTTATGCGGATTTCACGTTACCCAGTGCCCCGAGCGATACGCAGACACGGAAAGTGAATGCCCTCTACTACGCGACCGATGATCCGCTTCGGCCGAAGTCGCACGATACCGGTGTGGGTGTGCGGGTCGGCGGACAAGCCACCGGTGATTTGCTGATTGTGCAAGGGCCTCTGGCGTTGAATTGGCGCAACCGGAAGTGGGGCTTGCTGCCGCGTATCGAACACGCGGATGTGGCCGGTCACACGCCGGTCACACCGGCGCGGATGGATTTATGGGTGCGGCAGCGGATTGGCGTGATCGGCAAGCCGGATTGGATTTTTGTGAAAGTTCACACGCACGGTTGTCAGGAAGGTAGTTTTGATTCGGCACTGGGGATTGCTGCTGCGCGGATGCACGAATATCTGGCCCGGCAACCGTTCCAGCTCCACTACGTGACCGCCCGTGAAGTTTATAATCTCATCAAAGCCGCTGAAGCCGGGATGACTGGTGATCCCAATCAATACCGGAACTTCGTTCTCCCGCCACCGCCGATTCGCGCCGGTTCGTGAGTCGAACCTGGATCGCGAGTTGCGAGACTCTCTTCCTCCTCAAGCTCCTCCCAAAACTGCGGCCGCTGCATCCCCATCCAGTCGCGGTTAGCCTCCGGCGTAATTCGTACGATTGTAGTGGTGAACCGGACTCGTTTACTTAGGCTGCGCCGCGCCCCATCCGCGCTGGGTCACTTGGGCGCCCCTGTTCCGCGCCCTCGAACAAGTCTGGCTTGGCTTGGACGACCCGCGGTGCCAGAACCTTGACGCCCTCGGCCTCGCCTCGGTCCTTCGCCAACTCATACTCCAAATCCGCCCGGCTATCGAACGAGCCGGGTTCGACAAAGTCCTTTCCGACGACCGCTAATACCTCACCCAAACCTACCTCCCGGTCTTTTTTGCCGACATCACCAAACTGCTCGATTGCCTCGGCTAACCGGTGGCCTTTCCTTCCGGGTCCTTTTCTCGATTCTCCAGACTCACCTCACCGGTGGCTCGAAAAAGCGAGGTCACGCCAACAACGAGTCCAGTGGTGATGGTCGGATCTGGGCTGGCTAGCGCCCCATGCGCTCGTAGTTTACCCTCGATGATGTTGCCCCCAGCTTCATCCGATTAATCGAAAACTTTTTCCGCCTGCCTCTCGTTGAAGCCAGCGTGGCGGAATGTTGTCCAGGGTGTGAACTAAATCATTTCACAGACTGAAATGAAACTGGGATTTTCATCGGAACCCTTAGGTCGCTGAGATCGGTCACGCTCGCCGAGCTCCCGCCCGTTTCGAGTTTCCTTGCAACCACTCGGCATAGGCGGCTTCCGATATTTCCCCCGCGGCGAGTGCCAGCGTCTGCACCACGGCCTCGGCTTCCGGGGCTTGGAACCGGTAGCCATTGAGTTCGAGAAACAACACGGCCATCGTAAATCCGATCCGCTTGTTGCCATCCACGAAGGGATGATTTTTCACCAAGCCAAAGCCGTAACTGGCGGCGAGGTGAAATAACGTCGGCTGGCCATAGGCAAACCGCTGCTGCGGTCGCGCGAGTGCCGAGTCCAGCAGAGACTCCTCACGAATCCCAGCCGACCCGCCGAACTGGGCTAATAATTCCTCCTGGGTTGCGAGCACGGTCTCGCGCAATACCCAGACCGGCTCTTTCATTTAGCCAGTTCCCGAAGTGTGTGGCGGTAGCGCTTTAGGACATCCTGCACCACCGCCAACTGCTGTGCGACTTCCGGCCGGTGTTGACTGATTCGGAGACTGCCATCGGCAGCTTCGGTGACGCTAACCCGGTCACCGGCTTCGACTTTTAGATGAGTGAGCGCTTGTTTCGGGAGGATGACGCCCACCGAGTTGCCGACTTTGCGGATTTTCAGTTCGAGAACCATATTCCTAGTGTATCCACAAATGTTATAACGTCAAGTCGGACTTTCTATCGCGCTGTTTGGGTGCAAGGTCGCGTCGAGACTGTGGTCAGTCCCGTTTCGGTTCTCGCCCGCGCGGTTTCGTGAGTTGAACTCCCGCGCGAGTTGCGGTAATAGTCCTTACCTATGAGCACCCCAATCGCGGCAGCTGCGCCCAAACCGAGTCGTGTGAATTTGCGTCGGCCGGACATTATGGAAGCCGTCCGCGAACAGGTGGAGCAGCATTACCGGAGTCAGATTGTCGAAAAACTCCGCGGGCGCGGCGGTGTGCTTGAAGCGGCGGAATTGCGGGTTCGGCTCGCCAAAGAATTCGGGTTCTGCTACGGCGTCGAACGCGCGATTGATTTGGCCTATGCCGCGCGAAAAGTTTTTCCGAATCAGCCGATTTATATTTTAGGGGAGATCATTCACAATCCGGAAGTCAACGAGCAGTTGATTGCGATGGACATCAAGTTTTTGTCCGGGCCCAATAAAAGCGCCGGCCTGGAAACCGTGCAGGCCAATGATGTGGTAATCATTCCGGCCTTTGGCGCGGAAGTGGCGATGATGAATGCATTGCGGGAGAAAGGCTGCCAGCTCGTGGACACAACCTGCGGCGACGTGATGAGTGTTTGGAAACGCGTCACGCAAAATGCGAAGGAAGAATTCACTTCGATTATTCACGGCAAGGCGAAACACGAGGAGACGCAGGCCACCAGTTCGCGGGCGAGTCATTACCTCGTCGTGCTGAATCTACCGGAGACCGATTACGTCTGTGATTACATCCGGCACGGCGGCGGCAAGACGGAGTTTCTCCAGAAATTCGCCGGGGCGTATTCGCCGGGGTTTGATCCGGACCGCGATTTGGTTTCCATCGGCGTGGCCAATCAGACGACGATGTTGCGGAGTGAGACCGAAGAGATCCAACGCCGGCTCCGGCGGGCGATGGCCGACCGGTACGGCGATGCCAGCATTGAGCAGCATTACCGGATGTTCGATACGATTTGCGGCGCGACGCAGGAACGGCAAGATGCGTTGATTAAACTGCTCGCCGAACCGCTGGATATGATGATTGTCGTCGGTGGGTACAATTCCAGCAACACCACGCATCTGGCGGAGATGAGTGCAGAGCATGTGCCCTGTTATTTCATCCGCAACAAATCCAAAATCCTCTCGACGAAAGCGATTTTGCATTTTGATTTGCACCAACAACTCGAAGTTCAAACCGAAAACTGGTTGCCGACGGGCAAGGCCTACATCGGCATCACTGCCGGGGCCTCCTGCCCGAACAACATTATTGATGACACAGTCCGGCGCTTGTTTGAATTGCGCGGAGTGAATGTCGATCAACTCATTGCCGACACGAACGCCTGAGATTTTTTATGGAAAAAAACTTACTCCAATTCCGCGCCGCACCGCTGGCCGACATTGAACTGCCGCCGCAGCTGGCCCGGCTCCGCGACCTTGTGTACAATCTCTGGTGGTCCTGGAATCCGCACGCCCGCCGGATGTTTTCGCACATCCAGCCGCAGTTGTGGGCGATGTACCGCAATCCCGTCGAACTGCTGATTAACATCGAGCCGCACCATTGGGAATCACTGCTGGAAGACGACGTTTTCGTGACGATGTACAAGACGGTAATCCGGGAATTCGATACCTACATGAAATCCACCGGCAGTGCGTGGTTCAGTCAGAACAATCCCCACTATACCGGCGGGCCGTTCGCTTATTTCTCCTGTGAGTTTGGTTTTCACGAATCGCTGCGGACTTATTCCGGGGGGTTAGGAATTCTCTCCGGCGACCATTGCAAATCGGCGAGCGATCTCGGATTGCCGTTCATCGGGATCGGGCCGCTCTACCGGCGCGGTTATTTTGAACAGGACATCGAACCCGATGGCCGGCAGCAACATTCCTATCCCTCCTACGATTTTGCGCGTTTGCCGATTCTGCCGTTGCTCGGCGACGATGGCCGGCCGCTGACGGTCAGCGTGCCATTTCCGGGACGGGACGTGTTTGTGCGCGCTTGGTTGGCCCAAGTCGGCCGCGTGCCAGTCCTGTTGCTCGACACAGATATTCCGAAAAATTCTCCGGCCGACCGGCCAATTACGAGCCAATTGTACGTCAGTGGCCGGGAAATGCGGATTTGCCAAGAGATCGTCATCGGCATGGGCGGGGTCCGGGTGTTGCAGGCGCTCGGCATCGCGCCGTCGTGCTGGCATATGAACGAAGGCCATTGCGCGTTTCTCACGCTCGAACGCATTCGCGAGTACGTGAAAGCCGGGTTGAGTTTTGCCGAGGCTTGCCAAGCGGTGAAAAAGAATTCTGTTTTTACCACGCACACACCGGTGCCGGCGGGCAACGAGGCGTTTGATACCGGCTTGATCCAAAAATATTTCGCCGACTATTGTTCGCAGACCGGGATTGCGCCGGACCAACTGCTCAATCTTGGGCTCGCGACTCCCGGCCAGTCCGACCAGCAATTCAGCATGACCGTGCTGGCGCTCAATCTGGCCAGCTACTACAACGGCGTCAGTCAGCTTCACGGCCAAGTCAGTAATGACATGTGGCGGCACGTTTTCAAAAATCTCAAGCCGAATGCTCAGCCGATTAAAGCGATTACCAATGGGGTTCACACGCAGACCTGGCTCGGCTATCAGATGAGCGATGTGTTCGACAAATATCTTACGCCGGCCTGGCGCGAGAATTTGATGGATGATCTTTTTTGGAAACGCGGCGTCGCCAACATTCCGGACCGCGAACTCTGGGAAGTCCACCAGATGCAAAAAGAAACTCTCATCCGCCACACCCGGCACCGGGTCTTGAACCAACTGGCCCGGCACGGTTGTTCGCCGGACGAACTCCGCGAACTCGAAGACTTGCTCAATCCGGAGTGGTTGACCATCGGCTTCGCGCGGCGGTTTGCCACCTACAAACGCGCGGATTTGTTGTTTCGCGACTTCGACCGGCTCCGGCGGATTCTGAAAAATCCCGACCGGCCCATCCAAATGGTTTTTGCCGGGAAAGCCCATCCGGCCGACAAGCCCGGTCAAGAACTGATTCGGCGGATTTTTGAAGTTTCCCGCCACAGTGATTTGCGCGGGCATATCGTCTTCCTCGAAAATTATAATATGCGCGTCGCCCGGATGCTCGTCCAAGGAGTCGACGTTTGGCTGAATAATCCGCGCCGGCCCCACGAAGCCAGCGGCACCTCCGGTATGAAAGCACCGGTGAATGGTGGTATTAATTTCTCGATTCCGGATGGTTGGTGGTGCGAAGTCCAAAACCCGGAGGCCGGGTGGACGATTGGCAACGGACAGAATTCCGACAACCATGACGCTCAAGATTACGAAGACAGCGAATCGCTCTATGCCATTCTCGAAAACAAAATCGCGCCGATTTACTACCAACGCGATGCGGAAGGTTTACCGCGTGAATGGATTAAACATATGAAGGCGTCGCTCGCGACTGTCTTGCCGCGGTTTTCAACCGCCCGGATGGTGCGCGACTACGCGACGGAAGCTTATTTACCGGCGGCGAAACGCAGTGGAATCGTGGCTGCACCGCCGGAACAGACGTGGTAGGTAGCGGCTTTCTGTTGTCAGACCGACAATTGCGTTGTATCAGTAACTTTGCAATGAAGCCGCTTCTAGCTTGCACCATTGCCGGTGTCCTGTGGGCAACCGGGGCGATTGCCGCCGGTACGGCCACCGACAATCTCATTCAAAGCGAGCGGCAGCAGCAACTCCTCCGCACCAACACCGAAAAAGTCAGCGCCCAACTCCGGTTTCTCATCGAGGAATCGCAACGCAACGGGATTGCCGGCGAGGAACTGCAAACCCTCCAAGCCATTACCGCGATTCTCGATCGGCTCACCGACAAAGAGATGCAACAGGTCGTGGAATTATTACAAGCGGCGCGCAGTGCGCCGAATGCCGGTGCGACTCAGCGCAATATTGTCGCGGCGTATTCCAGTCAAAAAAATATTCTCGTGCAGATGCGGCAGCTCGTGAGCGAATACCGGCGTCAGCAAGAGTTGCAAGAGATTGCGAACCATTTCCTCGCGCTCGCGAGTCGGCAAGGAGCCAATCTGAATCAAGCCGTCGCCTTTGCGGAATCAATTTCAGCTAATCCATCCAAACGGGATAAAGAAAACCAAGTGGCGGTACTCACGGCGCAAATGACCGAGCAAGAGGCGATTAGTGCGGAGGTAAAAATCAATCTGGACCGGCTCAGTGACTTTGCCACGCAACCAGCGAATGCGGATGTTGCTGAGCATGTGGCGAAAGCTTTGGAACAGGTGAAGACCGGTAAACTCCTACCGGCGCTCGAAGGGGCGAGTGCCGGTTTGAAAGAGGAACAAATTTACAATGCCGCGGGCCAAGAAAAAGCGGTGCGCGACCAACTCCGGAAGCTGGCTTACATTCTCATTCGGCCGACGGATCCCGCCGACCTCCTCCGGCAGGCCAAGGGCGATTTGGAGAATGCCATTCGGGAAGAGCGGAAAGTGGCCGAAGACGCCGACACGTTGCGCGGGTTTGTTCCGACTCCCTTTAAACAGCGCCTCGAAGATCAGCAAGCCAATCTGATGGATCGCGTGGATTTGATTCGGCAAGACACCGCCAATCTCGCGCCGGCCGCCGCGGCCAAACTTAAAAGCGCCATCGCCGAGATGCAACGGGCGCTCGCCGAACTGCGTTCGCCAGTTCCGAGTTCGGCCCAAAAAACCGCGCAGACTGCGGCGGATAAACTCGCCGAAGCCCAAGCCGCGCTTCAAGTCGAAGCCGAGCACGCCGCTCCGCCGCCGGAGGCGGCCAATCCAGTGGCCCAGCTTCAACAAATGGATCAGCAATTAAAAAATCTCATTAATGACCAAGCCAAGCTCATGCAAGCGGGCGCGGCTGCACCCGATGGCAAAATATTTACCAAGCAAGTCGCGCCACAAGATAAACTCCAACAGGACGCCCAAGATTTACAACGCGCGACGGCTCCGGTGAACCCAGCGATTGCTCAGGCCATGGGGGATGCAGCGCAACAAATGCAACGCGCCAGCGTGAAGCTCGCCGCCGCTCAGAATGCGAGCGCTCCGCAACAGGCGGCGCTTGATGCGCTCCAGCAAGCCCGGCAAAAAATGCAGCCGGAATTGGCGAAAGCCGAACAAGCGCAAGCCGCTGAGACCGCCTTGGAAAATCTCCTGGCCCGCTTGGCTAAAATTATTCTCGACCAACAACGAATCTTACTCGCGACCGGGAAAATTGCCACGGCCCCCGACGTGTTAGCGAACACGCAAGGGCAAGTCGCGACCGCCACCGGTGCGATGCAACCGGAGGTCACACAACAAAATCCCACCGCCGGCTCCGAGTTGACCATTGCGAGTCGCAACATGGAGGAGACCAAACAGGCGTTGCTCGGTCGTCAATCGAGCCAAGCGAAATCAACGGCGCAAACGGCACTCGAAAAGCTTTACCAAGTGAAAACTCTCTTGGAACAACAGCTATCCCCCAAACCGGAAGATGCCAAAGCCCAAGCCGCCGCGGCGGCGGCGCTCGACCAAGCGCAAAAACAAATTGCTCAGGGACTGGAAGAGCTCGATAAAAAAGAACCGGGCGGACAACCAAATCCCGAGGACCCGAATCCTGGTTCCGGCGGAGGTGTGTCACAAAAATCGGGTGGGACGCCCACTCCTGATCCGGCCAGAGGCGGAAAGACTCCCGGCGGAATGCAACCCGCAGCTCAAGCGTTACAACAGGCTGCGAATACCGCCGGCGCACTCGCGGCGGCTCCTCAAAATGGACTTCCGACCTCAGCGCAAGCCGCAGTGCAAGCGGCCCAACAAGCGGCAGCGCAAGCGGCAGCGCAAGCGGCCAATAACCAGCCGGGACCGGCGGCCACCAGCGCCGCGGCAGCACAAGCCGCCTTAGCGCAAGCGCAGGCGGCGATGGCGATGGCGGCGGGAATGCAGCCCGGTCAGGGTCAACATCCACCGTCCGCCGGTGATGGGACCGGTAATTTTTCAAATCAAGGTGCAGATGGCGCAATGAAGGAAGTGACCGGCCAGAGTGCGTACTTGGGGCTACCGGCGCGCGACCGGCAAGCGATTAAGCAATCGCAAAGCGAAAAATATCCGGAAGAATACGGCGCGATGATTGAGCAATATTTGCGGAATCTCGCCGACCAATCGAGTCTGGGACATTGATGAATTGGCTCTGGTTAATTTTAATTCTAGGACTCGCCGGACCCACGCGGGCGCAACAAGTCGAAGTGACGGTGGATCGCGAAACGGCGGAGACCATTCGCAGTGGGTTGAAATATCTGGCGTTGCAGCAAAGCCCGAATGGTTCGTGGACGGAGCAAAACAAAGAGGCGTGGACGACGGCGATTACCGGCTATGCGTTGCTGGCATTTTTAGCGAGCGGCAATTTGCCGAATGAAGGTGAATTCGGCAAAGTGGTGGCCGCCGGTAAGCAATACTTGCTGGACTCGCTGCATACGGACGGAAAATTTTCGACCATCAGCCAAGGTGGTCAATATATGTACGGGCATGGCATTGCGACGATTGTACTCGCGGAGTTGTACGGACAAACGAAAGCGGAAACGTTGCGTCCGAAATTGGAAAAAGCGGTGCAGCTCATTGTCGGGGCGCAAAATTTTGAAGGCGGCTGGCGGTATAGCCCGGTTTCCAAAGATGCGGATATTTCGGTGACGGTGCTGCAAGCGGTGGCGTTGCGCGCGGCGAAGGAAGCCGGCTTGGATGTGCCGCAAGCAACGTTGGATAATGCGGTGAAATTTATTCACGATTGTTACGACGAAAAAACGGGCGGATTTTGTTACCGGCCCAAAGGCGGCGCGGGTTTCGCCCGGACGGCAGCTGCGATTTATTCGTTGCAAGTACTCGGCCGGTACGACGATCCACAGGTGAAAACCGGTTTCGATTATTTGACGAAGCATGTGAATGAAAAAAATGGCTACATCGCCTATGGCCATTTCTATGCCGGACCGGCGGCGTATATGATTGGTGGGGAATTGTGGAAAACTTGGTACACCAACTTGCGCGCGGAACTCCTCCGGACGGTCCGCCGACAAGGTGAGATGGCGTATTGGGAAAAAGAAGGCTCGGATGTCGGGGCGACCTATACCACGGCGGTGTACACGACACTGCTCGCGTTGCCGTTTCATTACGTGCCGCTCTATCAACGGTAACGCATGCGTCGATTCGGGTTTATCGCAATGGGAATTTTCGGGTTGCTGACGCTGGATGTCCAAGCGCGCTCCGGGACCGTTCGCACGCTCGATGGAATCGTTCACGAAGGCAATGTCATCCTGAGTCCGATTGGCGGTCTGCTGGTCACTCTGGCTGATGGCCGGACGGCGTTAGTGCCGGTCGCGAATATCGCGAATGCAAAATTTGATTCACCGGCCAATGGGTTCACCAATGCCACCTACCGGTACATTGTTTTTCGCAATGGTTCGGTTCTACCGGCGCGGATTGAACGGGCAACAGCCGAGGGATTGACTCTCGAAAGTTTCGGCAAAAAACTCACCGTTTCCATTCTGGATGTCGCGGGCATTCTGAATCAACCGGGCAATCCGAATCAAATCCCGGCGTTCGCCAATGGTCGGCTCGGCGCGCTCTTACGGACTGGCGATTTTATCGACGGCGAATTTTCCGGGGGAGACAATTCGCGAGTTTCCATCAGCACCATTCTCTTTGGTCCGCGCCGGTTGGATTGGGATAAGGACTGTAAGGCCGTCATCCTGCGCGCTTTACCGGAAAATGCGAGCCGGTATTATGTCCGGCTCGCGAACGGCATCACGCTGGCTTCCAAAGCGGCACCGGGAATCGGCGCCGGCGATGGCTTGGTGGTGCTAGATTCGATTCTGGGCGAAAGCCGAGTGCAATTTAATGAAATTCTTGAAATCCGCACCCCGCCCCGGTAGCCGGAACGTCACCATTCCGTAACAAAACCGCCACCGAGTTGTCACCATTCTCTGGGAAGCTCTGGGCATGAGCTACCGAACAGTCTGGATTTCGGATTTGCATCTGGGCACGCGCGGTTGTGACGCGGCGGGACTGCTGGAGTTTTTGCGCGTCACGGAATGCGACAAGTTGTACCTTGTCGGCGACGTGGTGGATTTGTGGCGGTTGCGCCGGGAACATTACTGGCCGCAATCGCATAATGACGTCGTGCAAAAACTGCTCCGGAAAGCCCGCAAAGGCACGGAAGTGGTTTTCATCCCCGGTAACCACGACGAATTCATCGCAAATTTTTTGGGCATTTTTGGCAATGTCGCGCTGCAACGCCAAGCGATTCACGAGACAGTCGATGGCCGCCGGTTGCTGGTGATGCACGGACACGAATTTGACGCGGTTACGACGAACGCCAAGTGGTTGGCGCACCTCGGTGACATCGGCTACACATTTTTGCTCTGGGCAAATCGCCCATTGAATCTGATTCGTAGCCGGCTCGGCTTGCACTATTGGTCGTTCAGCGCGTATGCGAAAAGCCGGGTGAAAAGCGCGGTGAATTTCATCGGCGATTTTGAAAGTGCCGTCGCGCATTACGCGGCGTTGCATAAGGCCGATGGCATCATCTGCGGTCACATTCACACCGCCGCCGTCAAACAGATCGGGCCGGTGCAATATTTTAATACCGGGGATTGGGTCGAAAGCAGCACCGCGCTCGTCGAACATCACGATGGCCGAATCGAGCTGCTCCGGTGGCGCCAACACCAAGTGGCGCAGTCCGCAAAGCCGGCACTTGCATTCGAGCCACAAGCCGAGTTTGCTGACTCGGCGGTATGAGCCACACCCCCACATTACCCGCGCGGATCGAAGCCCATCTGCAAGCCAAGCTGCACGCGATGTTTGTCCCGGTGCGTTTGGTGAGCACCGGGAATGCCGAAGCGGTTCACGAGATGCGCGTCGCCTCCCGGCGGCTACGAATCGCGCTCCGGTATTTTTCCGCGCTTTTTCCGGCGAGTGAACTACGACAAATCCAGCGGCATCTCCGCCGGACGACGCGAACGCTGGGGGAAGTTCGGTCGCTGGACGTAAATCTGAGAGTGCTCCATAAGGCGGCGAAACATTTACCAACCGGCACCATCGCAGCGCAACGGAAGTTGACCGGCGAACTGCTCGTGGCCCGGCAGGAGCGGTTGAGTGAAGGGCGCGAATTGTTGCAGACGTTTGTGACCAGCCGATTTGAGGCGCGGATCCGAGCGCTGATTCTCAAGCCGCGCGCGATTGACGAGCACCGGTTGTTGGCCGACGCCCAAGATTTTACCGGCAAACTCCGCCGGCAACTGCGCCGGCGGTTGAAAAATTGTCGCGAAGAGGAGGCCGGGGAAGCGGCGTTTCACAAATTACGCGTGAGTGCCAAACGCTACCGGTACTCTCTGGAAACCAGTATCGCGGTTTTTCGGACGGACGCAGCGGAAGTGGTCCGCGAGATCAAAGCGCTGCAAGACTGTCTCGGCGCGTGGCACGATTTAGATGAGTTGTTAGGATTCTTGCGGAGCTGCCGGCGGCACTGGACCAAAGCCGACAATCCGCTTGCCGAGCGTTTGACCGGCGTGCTAACGTTTTTTCAAGGTGCGGGCGAAGCCGCGCTCGCCGATTTACAAAAATTTCTTCGTGACGATCACGATTGGCATAAAAAAATAAAACTCAAACTCCCCCATGACTAAAAACTCACCGTACCCCGGCAAGTTGATTGCGGTCGAAGGCCTCGACGGCTCCGGCAAGTCCACGCAAATCTATCTCTTGAAACGCTGGATGGAAATGCAGGGCTTGAAAGTTTTTTTCACCGAATGGAATTCCTCCGCGCTCGTGAAAGAGGCGACGCGCAAAGGTAAAAAACGGCAACTGCTGACGCCGACCACTTTTTCGCTGGTGCACTGCACGGATTTCGCCGACCGGTTTGAACGGCAGATTTCGCCGTTGCTGCGCGCTGGTTACATCGTGCTGGCGGACCGGTATCAATACACCGCGTTCGCTCGCGACAGTGTGCGGGGTTGCGATCCGCGTTGGTTGCGGTCGCTGTACAGTTTTGCGGCGATCCCGGATATCACGTTTTTCTTTGATACGCCGCTGGCGGTTTCACTAGAACGAATTCTCAGCGGCCGGCCGCAATTGAAATATTTTGAAGCAGGAATGGATTTGAATCTGGCCGACAACGCGGAAGATAGTTTTCGGATTTTTCAGGGCAAGATTTACGACGAGTATAAAAAAATGGTGCCGACCGAACATTTCGTGGTGATGAACGGAATGCTGCCGGTGGAAAAACAACAGGCGATGGTGCGCAAGTACGTCGAACAGAAGATTGACTTACCGGCCTTTCGCTGGCGGGGGAAACGATGAGCACGACGCGAAAAAATAACCGCTTTTTCGGCACACCGTTGCCGGGTTGCGACACGAGCAAGTTGCAGGGCAAATTGATTGTGCTCGAGGGTGCGGACGGTTCCGGACGTTCGACGCAAATCGAAATGCTCAACGCGTGGCTGGAAAATCTTGGTTTCGCTACGGCAAGTGTCGGCCTCAAGCGGAGCACGCTGGTTGCCGAAGAACTCGAAGCGGCGCAGCAAGGCAACATCCTTAGTCATACGACGCGGGGTTTGTTTTATGCAACCGATTTTGCCGACCAGCTTGAAAATCAAATCATCCCGGCGTTGCGGGCGGGATTTGTGGTCATTGCGGACCGGTATATCTACACTTTGATGGCGCGGGATATTGTGCGTGGTGCGAACCGGGAATGGGTGAAATCGCTCTACTCGATTGCGTTGGTGCCGGACGCGGTCTTTTATCTGCGCGTCAGCCCGCAGCAACTCATCGAGCGCAACTTCAAGAAAAACCCGACGCTCAATTACTGGGAAAGCGGTATGGATATCGGCGGATCACGCGACATGTTCGATAGTTTCATGAAATATCAGCGCCTGATTCAGGCGGAGTTCCGCACTATGCAAACCGAATACGGTTTCGAAGTCATCAACGGCAACCGCTCGACGCGCGCAATTGCCGGCGAGTTGCGGGCCAAAGTGCAAGCGGTTATCGACATGCCGAAACCATGAAACGCTCTGCTAAATTTGTCCGCACCCAAGCCGATCTCGTCGCTAGCTTGCACACGCTCCGGCTCGTGGCGAAAGAAGTCGGACAAAATTATATTGCCGGTCTGCAAGCCGAAGTCGCGCACCTCGAACAGACCGTGCAATTACTCCGGAGCGATGATATCATTGACCGGAAGACACTCAATCAACTCGGGACAATGCTGAAATGGATTCACACCCTCGAAGTCAAACCGCAAAAAGGTCGCCGGCGCGATCTGAAAGAAATCGACCGGCTCGTCGGCAAACTCAGCAGCCTCGTCGACAACTGGTGAAACCGCTGCGCCGCGCCGGCAAGCATTACCTCGGCGTCGACCTCGGCGGTACGAAAATTCTCGCGGCGGTCTTTGACGACCGCGGCAAATTGCTCTCGCGCGAAAAGAAAGCCACGAAACCGGAACTCGGCTTGACCGGTGTGCTGCAGCGCGTCGAAGAATGTATCCACGAAGCGCTCGCTACCGCAGCGCTCCCGCACACTGCGATTACGGCACTCGGCATTGGCGTGCCCGGTTTGGTAGATACGAAAGGCGAAATTGTGCGCATCGCCGCCAATTTAGGTTGGCACAATGTTCCGCTGGCGCGGTTGCTCAAACGCCGGCTCGATATTCCGGTGACCGTGGTCAACGACGTGCAAGCCGGCACGCTGGCGGTGGGTGAATACGGCACCGGGCGCGGTCTGAAAAGTTTTGTCTGCATGTTCATCGGCACCGGTCTCGGCGGTGGGATTGTGCTGGATGGTCAACTCTATCGCGGCAGCACCGGGATGGCCGGTGAAGTCGGACATATGCCGGTGATTCCGGACGGTGGCCCGAAATGCGGTTGCGGCCATCGCGGTTGTCTCGAAGCGGTCGCGAGTCGGAGTGCCATTGTGCGGCGGATTGTTCGGGAAATCGAAGAGGGTCGCGAATCGGTTGTAACACAACTTTGCGATGACGATTTGACTCGCCTCCGGAGCCGAATTCTTTCGACGGCGTACCGGCAAGGCGATGAACTGGTCCGGGAAGTGATTCACGAGGTTTGTCATTATACCGGAATCGGCGCGGCGATGTTAATCAACGCGCTCAATCCACAAGCGGTCATTCTCGGCGGCGGCGTGATTGAGGCGCTCGGCGACCGGATGTTGCCGCGCATTACGCGGTCCGCTTGGTCGCACGTGATTTCGGCGAGTCCGGACCGGATTCGGATTAAAGACACCGGTCTCGGTGACGATGCCGGTATTTTGGGCGCGGCGCTGGCCGCTCAGCGAAGTCATCAATGAACCAACGCGGTACTCAAGCGGATGCGGTGCTGGTGAGGTTTGACTGGGACGTTCCGCATTGCCGGAAGGTGGGGCACTTGGCGGTGACGTTGTTTGATCAACTGACCGCGTTGCACAATCTCGGCGCACCGGAGCGCGATCTCCTTGAAGCGGCGGCCTTACTCCACGACATCGGCTGGACGGTGAGCCACGACAAACATCACAAGCATACGTACCGGCTGATTCAGGAAAACCGGCAACGCCTCTCCAGCTTTACCGCGACGGAAGTCGTGTTGGTGGCGAACATTGCGCGGTATCACCGCAAATCGTTACCGGCGCTGAAGCACGAAGCGTTCGCAACGTTACCGGCGGCGGACCGGGAAGTCGTGCGCAAGTTGGCGGCGTTGTTGCGAATCGCGGACGGCTTGGACCGGCCGCACCGGCAGCAAGTTCAGAAATTTACGAGTGAAATTACCGACACCGTCGTCACGCTCCGGTTGCAAGTCCGGGATAATCCAGAAGCGCATCGCACCGGTGGCGAACGGAAAAGCGATTTGTTTGAGCAAGTCTACCGGCGGCGATTGGTGGTGCTAGCCGCAATGACCGGTTGACAGTTGCCGGTGGGATGCCTACGCTACGACCATGCTGATTGAAAAACTTGCGGCGGATTTGAAACAAGCGATGCTAGCGAAAGAGGCCGCGCGGACCTCGACGTTGCGGATGCTGAAGTCGGCCATCGAATATCACAAGATGGAGAAGAAACAGGAAAGTCTGACGGATGCCGACGTCACCGCAGTCATCAAGAAACAAATCAAGCAGCGGCAGGATTCGATTGCAGGTTTTGAAAAAGGTGGCCGGGCCGATCTCGTGGCGACGGAGCAGGCGGAGTTGGTGATTTTGAAAGCGTACTTGCCGGAGGAGTTGTCACCGGCGCAGGTGGAGGAGATTGTGAAGGCGGCCATTGCCGAAGTCGGCGCGACGACGAAAGCCGACATGGGCAAAGTAATGAAAGCCGTCCAAGCCAAAACCGGCGGTCGCGCGGATAACCGACTGGTGAGTCAGATTGTTGGTGCGAGTTTAGTGTAACAAGCGCGTTTTATCGACGGAAGGGCTAGCGCTTGCGGTGACATTTAGAAAAGACTGCGGATGAAAATCTCGCTGAGAAATTGGTCCGGATTATTGCTGGGGTGGGCTGTGAGCAGTCAGCTTTTACTCAAGACTGCTACCGGAGCGGAAATCCAGAATCTGCCGCAACTCCCGAAGGTGTTTCTGGATACCACCTATTCGCCCCCGAAGGGCGAGACCATCAACGTCCATGCGCCGGATAACTTACAGGCGGCACTCGACCGGGCGAAACCGGGCGATACGATTGTTTTAGAGGCGGGCGCGATTTACAATGGTTCGTTTACGTTGCGGGACAAGCCGGACGGCGCGGGGTGGATTTATATTGTCTCTAGTCAATTAGCGGCGTTGCCGCCACCCGGTAAGCGTGTGAGTCCGGCGGATGCCAGCCATATGCCAGTCCTTGTCGGAGGGAATAATACGCCGGCCATTCTGACGGACTCGAAGGCGCACCAGTATCGATTCTGCGGAATTGAGTTTCGACCGCGCACCGGTAAGGCGGTCTGGTGCTTAATCCAAATCGGCGGTCGGGAGAAAACGCTGGCCGAACTTCCGCATGAGATCACCTTTGACCGTTGTTATATTCACGGGGATCCGACCGCCGGTAGCACTCGTGGTGTGGGGATGAATGGGGCCAGCATTGCTGTAATTGATTCCTATATTTCGGATTGTAAGACGGTCGGTTTTGATGCGCAGGCTATCGGTGGCGTGAATGGTTCCGGCCCTTTTAAGATCGTCAATAATTATCTGGAAGGCTCGGGTGAAAACGTCATGTTTGGCGGAGCCGATCCGAATATTCCGAATCTGGTGCCCGCTGACATTGAAATCCGGCATAATTACGTTTTCAAGCCGTTGGCATGGATGTCCAGAGGGGCTTCCCACGCGACCGTGAAAAATCTACTGGAATTCAAGAACGCCCAACGGGTGTTAGTCGAAGGGAATATTTTTGAAAACAACTGGGGAGATGCACAAAATGGTTTTTCATTCCTCATCACTCCACGAAATCAGAATCATACCGCCCCTTGGTCTGCCACCCGCGATATTGCTTTCCGACTGAATCTAATGAAGAACATCGGAAGTGGAGTGAATATCTCAGGGACGGACGATGACGCACCAAGTCAGCGCACCGAAAGGATTTTGATTGAGAACAATATTTTTGATGTGAAAGGCAAGGCTATGAACGCTGGTAGCAACCTCCTCCAGATTGACGGTCCTGTGGATGTCACCTTTAGCCATAATACCGGCTTGTCTTCCGGGGCGATTTTTCTAGGTGGAAATGCTGCAACGCATTTTACAGAAAGATTTACGTTTATCAACAATCTGATTTCTTGTAACCATTATGGAATCCATGATAGCAACGGGCGGGGTGAGGGAATGAAGGCTTTCAAAGCCAGTTGTAAAAATTGGATTTTTGCGGCCAACGTAATCGCCGGCGTCTCGGCGCAGGGGTATCCGCCTCAGAATCATTTCCTGCCCAAGATCCAAAATATTGGGTTTGTCGATTATGAGAAGGGGAATTACAAACTCACGGGTTCGTATCAGAATGCCGGCACGGATGGAAAAGACATCGGCGCGGATATCGATGCGGTAACCAAGGCCACCGCGGGAGTTCTCACGGGGCGATAGATTGTTTTGGCATTTGACGCTGACGCGGTGCGCAGGTATCCTCACCGCACTTTTAAAGGAAAATACGTATGTTTATTTCTCACGGTGAAAAATTACGGAAGAACGCTCGCTGGCTCATGGCGGGAGTATTACTGTTGCTCATCCCGGGATTCGTGGCGATGTTCACGACCACCGGTAACACGGATCGGCGCGGTGGTGATTTGCCGACGATTCACGGGAAGCCCATCGCGGCGGCGGAATTCGAGCAGCAGCAGAATTTGGTGCAGGCGCAGTACATGATTTCGCAAGGTCGTGAGCTGCGCAAAACCGCCGATACGCTGGATCAACTCAAACAGCAAGCCGTGGTGCAATTGCTTTTGAATCGTAAGGCGAAGGAACTCGGCGTGCGAGTGACGGATGCGGAGTTGCTGCAGCAAGTGCAGCACTTGCCGATGTTGGTGAACGACGCCGGTCAATTCGAGCCGGAACGCTACCGGCGCTTGCTGGCGTATCTCACAAAGTACGGAATTAATGAAGCGGCGTTTGAGCAAGTGCTCCGGAGTCAGTTGCTCCACGCGAAACTCCAGCAGCTCATCGTCTCGACCGTGACCGCGACGCCGGTGGAAGTGCAGCAAGCCTATTTGCCGCTGAACGAAAAAGTGACAGTAGACTTGGTCCGGTTTGACATGGCCGACTACACCGTGCCGATTACCGTTTCCAACGCCGAAGTTCGCGCGTTTTACGAGGAGAGCAAGGAATCTTTCCGCACGCCGGCGAAAGTTAAAGTCCGGTACGCCACCTTCCCGATTGCTGAATCAGAAAAAACAATCCAACTCAGCGACGACGAAATCAACGAATTCTACGAGCGCAACCGGTTCAAATTTACCGACACCAACAATGTGGCTAAGCCGTTGGCCGAGGTGAAGCCGGAAGTCAAAGCAGAATTGCTGAAACTCCGCGCCGAACGCGCCGCCGGTGATCGCGCGACCGAATTGACCGTCAAACTTGTCCGGCAGTCCGAGGGTAAACCAGATTTCGCTAAACTCTGTGCTGGTCTAAACGCCGCCGTCCATGAGACCGGTTATCTCACCGCAACCAACCAGCTACCGGAACTCGGCGTCGGTCGCGATTTCATCCAGAAAGCTTTTATTCTCACGCCTGACCAGCCGTACAGCGATCCGATTGCTGGCTCGAACGCTTTCTACGTTTTGGAATATGTCGATGGCAAACCCAGTGGCATTCCTGCGTTCGAGGAAGTGCAAGACAAAGCCACCGAACAAGTCCGGCAACTCCGCCGGTACGCCGCGACCCTCGGGCATGGAACCGCAACCGTCGAGAAGTTGAAAAAACTGATCGCCGGCGGCCAAACCTTTACCGGTGCCTGCGCCGAATTGAAACTCAAAGTCGAGACGCCACCGGCCTTCACCGTGGCACAAGAAAAACTCGATTTACCGGCCGCCACCAGCATTCAGCAAGTCGTCCTCGGTCTACCGGTCAACGCCACCAGCGATCTCATTCGCACCATGACCGGCGGTGTGGTCGTTCACCTGCGCGACCGGCAAGCGGCGGACTTGGCGGAGTTCGAAAAGAATAAAGCGCAATTCACCCAGCAAGTTCTCCAGCGCAACCGGCAAGCGTTATTCAACGCTTGGCTGCAAGATGTCGTTCGCACCGAACAGGTTGATTTCAAAATCAAACCGCGTGCGACTGCCGCCGAGACCGAAGAACCGCCCGTCGCGAACTAGCCGTGCAGAATGCAGTAAAGAGCCGGCGGATTTGCGGCGCAACTTTCAAGAGTCGTTCCGGATGAAATTGCACGCCCCAGCAAAACTGCGCCGTCGTGTGTTCCACCGCTTCGATAATTCCATCTTCCGCCCAAGCGATCACGCGTAACTTCGGCGCCACTTGGTCGAGCGCTTGATGGTGGGAACTATTCACCGGTGACTCACCGATTGCGGCGCGAATTTTTGACGCCGACGCCCACCGGAGCTTATGAAGCAAAACGTCCGGTTGGGGATGACTATGCCGTGGCACATCCGGCAAAAGCGTGCCGCCGAGCGCAACATTCATCACTTGAATTCCCCGGCAAATTCCCAGCACCGGTATTTTTCGCCGGAGTGCGGCGCGAGTGAGAAAAATTTCCATCTCATCCCGGACCTCATCCACGTCGCGAATCAACGCTCGCTGCCGGGCTGACATTCGTGGTGAGTAAAATTTATGACTAACGTCCGCGCCGCCGGTGAGCAGTAATCCATCGCACCGGTGTAAAAATTGCCGGAGCGTTTCCGGTTCGCGTGTGAGAGGTAAAATCACCGGTAGGCCGCCGGCGCGCGCAATGGCCTCAGAATATGCTGACTGGCAAAATGCGCCGCGCTTTGCCGATAAGGTGCCGGCTTCGGATGTGAGTGCAATCAGTGGTTTCATATTTTCAGCGGAATATAGCTAGGGAATCGGTATCCGTCGAGTTGCGGCAGTTGACGGAAGTGGGATGTTGATTACATTGCAGCATGAAACGAATCTTAACTCTGGGAGGAATCCTGATGGCGACTTGGTTTTCGTGGGGCGCAGAATTGTTAAAAGTTGGCGATGCGGCGCCGGATTTTTCCGTGGCGGCGAGCGACGGTGCGACGGTGCGGTTGAAGGATTATCTCGGCAAGGGACCGGTGGTGCTCTATTTCTATCCGAAGGATGACACACCGGGTTGTACGAAAGAAGCCTGCAGCATCCGAGATGACTTTGCGGAATTCAAAGGACTCAACGCGACGGTGTTTGGCGTGAATTTTGACTCGGTCGAATCGCACCAGAAGTTTGTTGCGAAATATAAACTACCGTTTTTGCTACTGGCGGACACGGACAAAAAAATTGCGGTGGCGTATGGCGTGGCCGGTGAGAAAAGTTTGTGGGCGTCGCGGATTACGTTTGTGATTGATGCGCAGGGAAAAATTGCGCGAGTTTTCCCGAAGGTCAGTCCGGCAGAGCACAGCGCGGAGCTGCGGCAGGCGTTGGTAGAACTACGGAAATAGCGATGCAACGGATCAACAATCGTGGTCTGGTCAAGCTGTTTGACATAGAATCAATCTATGCTTTCTTACTGAATGGAAACAATAAAAACAGCCGCAGTTAACACCGATCCAGTTCAACCATTTACTCTCGCTCCCGGTGAGGTTAAGTTTTTTCGCGACTATGGATTTCTTGTAATCCCAGGTTTGATTAACGAAGAAACGGCCGTCGCCATGCATGGCGAGATTATGGATATCATGCGCCAAATCGGATTGGGGATGGACAAGTTAAAACAGACCGGTGAATATCTTGCCAATCAGTATCTGGACCGGCATGTGAGCAGCCAGAATCTTCGGAACATTGCGGTTCAACTCCTCGGCGGTGAGGTAACGAGATATGCCCAATTCACTGCGGTTAAAGGTGTGGGCGGCGGGCGCTTTCATTTTCATCAAGACAACCAATATATTCATTTCGATGGCCCGGCCGTTAATATCTGGATGGCATTAACGCCGATGTCGCCTGAAAATGGCTGCCTGCAAATGGTGCCAAGATCGCATCTCAATGGGACGCTCGAATTTATTAATTCCGGTGATGGGGACACACATCGGAAAGTTGATTTTGAACCGGAAGATTTCCTGCCCATTCGTCTGCGCCTGGGCGACTGTGTGGCCTTCACGCGACTAACTGTCCATGGCTCCGGTGCCAATACACTTGCCGAACCACGGGTGGGATATGCTGTGCAGTTTCACCGCGATGATGTCAATTGGTTTAATGACGAAACGAAAGAATGGAAATCACTCAAACGATTTCCAACTTGGCACACCACACCGGTTGCGAAAATTACCATCCCCAAAGGAAAAATTGACGGACATTGATCTGCGACAGCTTCTGTTTCCCGTTACAAGGGTTTTGACCGATCTCTGATGAGCCGGACAATATCCTCCGCGTCCGCACGATTCTGGCAAGTCGCATGCAGGAAGATGTTGCGGCTGTGTAACTCATCAATGTGTTCCCGGATTTGCTGGCTGTTCGCCCGCAGCATTAGATTGGCAGATCCGGTGGCGGTAAAGATTTGGGGTAGATTTTCAATGGGCGGTACGGTTTTAGGATCAGTAGAAACTTCCAGCAATGCCAGCCGAGGTAGTTCGGCTAAGTGCGGCACATAATGTAACTTCTCATTATGGATATGATAAAGGATATGGTCATAACCGGCGACCTGTCGTGATTCGTAGGGAAATCCAAATTCTTCATAGATCTGCTGGGAGCATAGTAATGCGGTATCATTGGAAAGATGGCCGATGGTCTTCGCCGGTACCCAACCTCCATGAAAAAAGACCTGACCGCCGGCAATCTCATCGGCCCAAGAATAAAGTTGTGGATAGTACCACCGAGTGGCTTGCACCATCAAATCCATCAACCGATGGCAGAATTCAGGATCTAGCAAAAAGTCCGTGTACAATTCATCGCCGCGCAGCGCATTGGCCATATCCATCGGCGACATGGTGCCGCGAACGGCTAGCACAAAAGCCCCATCTTTTTTGCTGCGTAAGTAATCGTAACCGGACTTCATGTAGCCAAACCACTTAGCCGATTCGTCGAGTGTGATTTTCGCCAAATCCTCCGGCACCTTGATTCGAGGAATGGGCAGGCAAGTCGCTTCCTGTAATTCAACTTCCATTCCGAGCCAGGCCGAATGTTCAGCAATTCCAAAGTGCGGCCAAATCGAGGGGATGGAGTCGTCATCTAATCCCGCTTTGGCTTTCCAGCCCGGCCGCTTGGCCGCTAAGTGGTAGTCCAACCAATTCGTGAGTTGCCGGTCGAGGTCAAAGTCACTCAGTGGTGGAATCGACGGGCGATCAACGGGAAAATCGGCATTCACTAATAAGTGGCCTCCCGCTGTCTTGGTGTAGAATGACTTAGCACGTGCCACCACGCGCTGAATATGTTCGGCAGGATTCATTAGCGCAAATTCATCGGCGGATACTTTTGTGGAAACGCTGATACTCCACGGAAGCCGGTGATATTTAGCTCCGGCGCATTCTCAGACTCAACTGCGTGCCGGTAGTATTCCGGTGGATTTTCTCCCCAGCGAACGGCACAATCTTTCAAGGTTACCGCTGCGGCATTGGAAATGAAAAAACCGGCGGTCGGTTTTTTCAAAATGCCTTCGGTTGCGCACGGCCGCCGGTCGTGAAAGCCGCCCGGATGACTCGGGTGTTTCGTAATCTCAAGGCGAACATTGTCTAAGAGGATATTTTGAATGGTATTCGCGGCTTCCGCCTCGATGAAAACTCCGCTGTCGGACTTGCAGATGATATTCCGGAAATCGATATTCTTGATTGTCCCGGAAGGATGACCGGCCTTCCGACTGAACGCGGTGACGTAAATTGGTTCACCGGAACCCCAAAAGCTCGGATGGAATATTCGAGTCTCAATGATGATGTTCGAAAAAATAACATCGCAAATCGATCCGCCATCCCGCACCCAGAGTCCTAAGCCACGATTAGAACGAGTGATGATACATGAATCAATCACGATATTCTTAATCACGCCAAATGTGCCGGTGCCGATTTTCACCGCACAGGAAGTCGAAATCATCGTGCAGTTTTGCGCGATGATGTTTTCGCACGATCCGTATAATGCTTCGTGCTCCGGCTCTTCAGATTTAATGCAAATACAGTCATCATCGGTTTCAATGTGGCAACCGACAATGCGCACATTCTTTGACCGGTCAATATCGATGCCATCATTGTTGGCGAGTTTTAAGTTGTTGAGAATGCGCAAGCTTTCGAAAAGTACATCGTTACATCCGAGGACGTGAATCGTCCAAAATGGCGCATCCAGAATGGTGATTCCCTTGATGGTCACGTGCCGGCAATTTTCCAAGTTGATAGTAAAGGGACGACCTGGATCCATCCGGAAGAAATACTTCTCCTCTTTTTTCATCCATTGCACGCCGCATCCATCAATGATGCCCGCGCCGGTAATCGAAATAAACTCGGCGTTATCGGCGTGAATCCATTTCTGTCCTTCGCCGCCGAGGTGTTGGAGTCCGTATTCCGGGTAGAGCGTGATATCGGGAATCGCCGACAACCGGGCACCGCTTTCCAAATACAACTCCACATGGCTGGCTAGCTTGAATGGGCCGCACTGAAAGGTTTGACCTGCCGGAACTACGACTCGACCGCCGCCGGCTTTTGCACAGGCGTCGATGGCTCGTTGAATGGCCGCCGAATTATTATTACCGGTGACACCTTGTGCACCAAAATCAACAATATTAAAATTCATAGATGAGTGAGCTACTATAAGTGTGCGGCAATATCAAGGGTTTATTGCCAGCGCGTGACCGGCGAGCCAGCCGGTGGTCCACGCGGCTTGGAAATTAAAGCCACCGGTGATGCCGTCAATGTCGAGTAGCTCACCGGCAAAGTGGAGGCCGGGACAACGCCGGCTTTCCATCGTCTTAAAATTTACTTCGCTCAGGCGCACACCGCCGCAGGTGACGAATTCTTCTTTGTTCAAACTCTTGCCGGTCACCGGTAGTTCCGTGCGAATCAATTGCTGCGTTAACCGGTGCAGCGCCGACCGAGAAAGTTTTGCCCAGCGAGTTTCCCGGTCAATACCGGCGGCGCCGACTAATTGTTCCCACAATCGCGCCGGTAAGGGAGCGAGCGGAGTGTTGCTTACCAAGCGCGCTGGTTGCTGGTCGCGCCGGCACTGAAGTTCGGTTGTTGGATCGAGATCCGGTAGCCAGTTGATGCGGAGTGGGAATTTGTAATCGCAGTCGTGGAATCGGCGCGCGCCCCAGGCTGAGAGCCGGAGAATGGCCGGACCGCTCAAGCCGGTATGAGTCACCAGCAACGTGCCGCGTTCGCGCAAACCTCCGGCGGCGACTTCGACGGATTCGATTACAATCCCGGCCAGTTGACGGAGCCACGGAATGTCGAGGTTGAAGGTGAAGAGCGATGGCACCGGTGGTTCAATGGTGTGGCCGAGCGCGGCGACCAAACCGCTGATATCTGGACGGCAACCGCCGGTAGTCAAGAGGAGCCGGTCACAGGTGAGGGTTTCACTATTTGAAAGTGTTACGTCGAAGCCGCCGGTGGCGCGACGGGTGATTTGGTTGACGCCGCAGCGTGTCCGTAGATTTACGCCGGCGGTTTTGGCGGCGTCGAGAAAACAGTCAATAATCGTTTGCGAAGAGTTGCTGACCGGAAACATACAACCATCGGGCTGGGTGTAAAATCGCACGCCGCGATTATTGAACCATTCCACGGTGTCGCCGGCACCGAAGCGGCGGAATGGGCCAATCAATTCTTGTGCGCCGCGCGGGTAGCGGGTTGAGAATTCACGGGCATCAAAGCAGGCGTGGGTCACATTGCACCGGCCGCCACCGGAGACACGGACTTTGGCGAGGAATTCTGGGCCACGTTCGAGAATAGTGACGTGGGTACCGGGTGCAGTTTCGGCGCAGGTGATGGCAGCGAAGAATCCAGCCGCGCCACCGCCGACAATGATAACTCGTTGGGAATCCATGTGTTTAACGCGCTGATTGTGCGGTAGCCGGTGGTGGGTTATCAAGCGGCAAAATTGTTATTGCTATTGGAACGGAATGGGGTATGGTGCGCCTCGCATGCAGTTGGAAGTGACCGCAGTGAGATTGGTAGATTGTCAGGTGGCCATTGGCTCAGTGACAGTCCGAAACCCGAATGAGTCGGGAACGCCCACTGAGACCTCCTAAACGCAGCAGAAGGAAAACATAATATGGCTACCAAGCTATTCGTCGGTAACCTCTCGTTTAACTCCACCGAAGGCGATGTTCTCGACTTGTTCAAACAAGCCGGCAATGTCGTCAAATGCGAACTGATCGTGGACAAGTTCACCAACAAGTCCCGCGGTTTCGCGTTCGTGGAAATGGGATCGCAAGAAGAAGCCAACGCTGCCGTCGCGCAGCTCAATGGCAAAGAACTCGACGGCCGTGCGCTCACCGTCAATGAAGCCCGTCCTCGCGAAGAACGTCCTCGTGGCGACTTCGGTGGTGGTCGTGGCGGCGGTGGTGGCGGACGCGGTGGCGATCGTCGCTCCGGCGGCGGTGGCGGCGGCGGCGGACGCGGTCGGTACTAAGCCGACTTCGACGTAACACGTCATTACTTAAAGGCGTCCCGGTTTTCCGGGGCGCCTTTTTGTTTTCCAAATTCAGGCGTTGCAAGATTTCGAGCGTTTGTGTAGTTTTTCCACCGGAACAAAAACTTTAACCCACCGAAGGAGAAGAGAGACATGGCAAAAAAATTAACGAAGTCCGCGACTCTGAGTGCATTGGCCGCAAAAACCGGTTTATCAAAGAAAGAAGTCAGTCAGTTGATGGATGAACTGATTGCATTGGCGTACAAAGAAGCGAAGAACAGCTTCACGATTCCCGGCCTCGGCAAACTCGTGCTCGTGAACCGCAAAGCCCGCATCGGCCGCAACCCGGCCACCGGCGCCACCATTAATATTCCCGCCAAGCGCGTGGTGAAATTCCGCATCGCGAAGGCAGCGAAGGACGCAATCCTCGGCTAAGATTTTTCGCAACTTGCGAAAACGAACGGGCGGCCCGGATAACTGGGTCGCCTGTTGTATTTTTACTGGGCCGATTTTTTCGTGAAGGCGGTGATGTTTTGAATTCCAGCGACTCGGGCCGCATCCACCACGCCCACAATGATGCCGTAGCCCACTGACTTATCGGCGGAAAGTTCGAGAATGATTTCCGGATTTTTAGCCTTCGCATCCTTCAACGCTTGTTCCAGCTTACCGGTGGAGATTTTGTCTTGGCCCAGATAAACCGTTCCATCCGTCGCGACAGTGATTCGCAACTGATTGCTTTTCTGCTTGCCGACTTCTTCGGCGCTTTTCGCTTCCGGTAACGCGAGCTTTACCGCCGATGGTTGTTGCGATGCCACGCGGAATGTCGTGGTGGCGATAAAGAAAATCAGCAGAATAAACAGCACATCCACCAGATTGATAATCCGAATCCGGGGCACGAACGGCGATTTGGTTGGCTCGAAGATGCGCATGGTTAGGCAGGATGTAACCGCGCTAACAATTCATCAACATGCCGTTCCATTTCCAGCACCAGCATTTCAATTCGCCGCCGGAGGTACATGTACGCAATCAAGGCCGGTACCGCGATGGATAATCCGGTAAACGTCGCCACCAACGCCTCCGAAATTCCCGCCGAAATCTGCGTCGGATCACTCATTCCTTTACTTGCCACATCTGCAAACAAATGCAGCATTCCGTTCACCGTTCCGAGCAAGCCGAGCAACGGTCCTAATTCCGCAATCAATCCCAGCGTCGTCAATCCGCGTTCCATTCGTCCGACGACTTGCCGGGCCAACGCTTGCACCGCCTCGACATTGGCCGCGCGCCCAGCGCCGGCGTGTTCAAATGCCACGCGGATGACCTCGGCCAACACCGACTGATCAATCTCCGCGACCGCCCGCACCCGGTCGAGCGATTCCTTTTCTGGTCCGCGCCGTTCAATCGCCGCCGCCAGTGCTGCCGAAACCAATCGCTGCCGGCGCAACACCCAGCAACGTTCCAAAATAATTGCCAATCCCGCCACCGAACACACCAGTAACGGCCACATTACAAACCCGCCATGTTGAAACCAATCCGGCATTGTCATTCTCCTTTAATAATAAAACGTGAAAATAATTTCCCGTGAATCGCCGCCGATTAACCGCTTCAAATCTTCCGGCAACGGCGCGAACGGCGCTGATTCTACAACCGCCTTTTGGCAATACAATCCCAAAGCCGGCCCCGCGCTATTCGCCTTCATCTCCATATTCGCCACCGAACCATCCGCCAATAAATCAAATTTCAATTCCACCGTCCCGGTGTGCGTATCCATCCGCTGCGTATTCAACACCTCGTACCACCGGCTCTGCACCGCGTAAATCAACGCCTTGTCATATGCGCCGAACGGACTGCTGGCGACATTAAATGCCTCCACACCCAACCGCCGCACACCGAGCGAGGTCGCTCGCGATTTTGTCGCCGCCAGTTCCCGGCGCGAATTTGAACCCGCTACCGTCTTCCGCGCCGATGGCGTGACCGGCTTTTCCTCCGGTGCTGGTTTTTTCTCTTCGACAACTTTCATTCCAGTCGCCGCCGATTCCTTCAACGGCTCTGCCGGTTTTTGTTCGACCGGCTGCGGTGCTACCGCTGGTGCCGCTGGTGCGCCCGGTGGTTGTGGCCGGACGTTCGCCGTGCTCAGCATTCGGGTTTCACTGCCATCCAAATACGGTGTGTCGCCTTCCGTACCGGAAGGATTCTGCGGATTTGCCGCCACCGTGGAGTTGTCCGAATAAAACCGGGCATTCTTCGGTTCTTCACCGGTGACTTGGCTTGTGTCCGTCTCGATGAATTGCCGTTGCGGGGCCGGTTCTTGCACAAACGTAATCGTCGGTGTTGCTGGTAACGCCTTCGGTCGCGGCACCGGTGCCAACACTTTCACCAGTGGCCGGAACAAGGCCATGCGCCCCAGCACCGCCCGGTGTTGCCAGCCCACAAACGAGAGGATGTGCAAAACCAGCGATGCTAGTATCGCCATTTCCGTTGTTAAATATTTTCGAAGTCTCAGAAAAATCTTTCCCAAAATTCAATTGCCTGCACCCAGTTGCTCCAATACCGCTCGTAACCGCTCCACCGGTAAGCCCATCACGTTGCTGAAACTGCCTTCGACGCGTTCCAAAATCAACTCACCGAATTCCTGTGCGCCGTACGCGCCAGCTTTGTCGAGCGGATTGACTTTCGTGAAGTAATCCCGGATTTGTGCGCCGCTCAACGGTCGCATCCAGACGCCGGTGCGTTCTGCGAATGTAATTTCTCTCGTCCGGTCAATCACGCCGACGCCGGTAAACACATCGTGCCGCTGCCCGGCCAACTTGCCGAGCATCGTTTCTGCTTCCGGTAAGTCGCGTGGTTTGCCAAACACAACACCGGCGAGTACCACAATTGTGTCGGCCCCGATGACGAGCGCGTCCGGATGCCGGCCGGCAATAGCTTGCGCTTTGCGCTGGGCGTTTTGCACCGCGAGGATCTCCGGTACTGCGCCACCGGTGGCTTCCTCGACGCCGGTCGGTTGAACGATTCGGAACCGGAGTCCCATTTCACGAAGTAAGAATTCCCGGCGCGGTGACGCGCTCGCGAGAATGATTTCCGGTTTGTGCAATACCGACATGCCGAGTATCTTTCGCAAAAGTATGGACAAAGTCGAGCATCTCTATTTGCACGTTCCGTTTTGCGCGACAAAGTGCCGGTACTGCGCCTTTTATTCCGAACCCGGCCAGACCGATAAGATGGAGGCGTTTGTGGCGGCGGTGCTGAAGGAGATGCAGCCGTGGGCGAGCCGGCTCGCACCCAAAACGATTTTCGTCGGCGGCGGCACGCCGAGTTTGTTACCGGCGCCGTTGCTCCGGCCACTCTTGACCGGCTGGCCGCGAAATCCAGAATTGATTGAATGGACGGTGGAATGCAATCCGGCCACGGTATCGCCGGAGAAGATTGCGGTGTTTCAGGAGGTTGGCGTGAACCGGATTTCGCTTGGCGTGCAAGCGCTCGACGACGAGTTGCTGCAAATGCTCGGACGGATTCACACTGCGGCCACAGCGGTGGCGACGTACCGGGAGTTGCGCTCCGCCGGCTTTGACAATCTCAATCTCGATTTGATGTTCGGTTTGCCGGGGCAGACGCTAGAGCAATGGCGTGACACATTGTGCCGCGCCATCGAATTACAGCCGGAACATTTTTCCACATATTGTCTAAGCTTCGAAGAAGACACGGAGTTTTGGAAACTCTTTCAAGCCGGTCACCTCCGGCACAACTCCGAGCAGGAATTGGCAATGTATGAGTTGACGATTGACACGCTCGCGGCGGCTGGTTACCGGCAATACGAAATCAGCAATTTCGCCAAACCCGGTCGCGAATGCCGGCACAACATCGCTGGCTGGGAAGGCCGGGATTACCTCGGCGTTGGTCCGAGCGCGTGTTCGACGGTGGGCGACCGCCGGTGGCAAAATATTTCCGACATCGACCGGTATGTGGCCGGTCCGTGCGCACCGGCCTTTGCAGAACAGCTCACGCCGGAACTGCGCGCCGCCGAGTGTGCGGCATTTGGAATGCGGATGACTAACGGCGTTCCGGCGGAATATGTGCGGGGTCGGTTTGACCGGCAAGTGACGCAGTTGCTCCAGGCTGATTTAGCGTACTGGCATGACGACCGGTTGCGCCCGACCCGGCGCGGAATTCTCTTCGCCGATGAAGTAGCGACAGAGTTTGTGTAAATTATTTGCGTGAATTTGCGGCGCATTCGGGAGTACCTTACCGGCGTTATGGGCAAGCCACCGGCAGACATTGTAAAAAAACTGGTCGAATCGTTTCATAAGCACGGCGGGATTAATCATCTCGATCAGGCGAATCTTCCGTCGCGCGAAGCGGTGGTGGCCATCACACGCAATTTGCTGCGGCTGGTTTTCCCGGGATTTTACGACGACGAAATTCATTCGAATCAAGTCGTCGCTTTCACCACACAACTGGTGGAAACCATCCGGCAAGAACTGTTGCGCGAATTGTACAAGAGTCTCGTCTACCGGCCTGCTGACAAAAGTAATTTAGCCGGAACAGCCGAACGCATCACGAACGAATTTCTCGCGGAGCTACCGGCGGTACGCGCGACATTGCAAACCGATGTGACCGCCGCCTATGAAGGCGATCCGGCGGCTATCAGCAATGAGGAAATCATTCTGGCGTATCCCGGCATCGAAGCGATTGCCGTGCAGCGTATGGCGCATTTGCTGTACCGGCAGCATGTCGCATTGATTCCGCGCATCATGACGGAATGGGCGCACAACAAAACCGGCATTGATATTCATCCCGGTGCGCAAATCGGTTCGCACTTTTTTATCGATCACGGCACCGGTGTCGTCGTCGGTGAAACGAGCGTCATCGGTCAACGCGTGAAGATTTATCAAGGTGTGACACTCGGCGCGAAAAGTTTTCCGAAAGATGCCCAAGGCCGCGTCGTCAAAGGCATCAAGCGCCATCCGAATATCGAAGACGACGTGACGATTTATGCCGGCGCGACAATTCTCGGCGATGTCACCATCGGTCGCGGTTCGATTATTGGCGGCAGCGTCTGGCTGCTCGACTCCGTGCCGCCCGGCACCGTTGTTTATCACGAAGGTGGTCAGACTAAAATGAAACACGCCGCCAAAGACCGCGACAAAATGGTCGGCCACGCCACCGGCCAATGAACCGGATTTACGCCGACTACAACGCCACCACACCGCTAGCTCCGGTGGTGTTGGAGGCGATGTTGCCCTATCTCCGTGACCAATTTGGCAATGCCAGCAGTGCGCATTTTTTCGGCCGGGAAGCGCGGGCGGCGATTGACGATGCGCGGGTTCGTGTCGCCCGGCAACTCGGCGCGCAGGAAAGTGAAATCATTTTTACCGGTGGCGGCACCGAAGCTGACAACGCCGTGATTTTCGGTGTGCGCCCCGGTCACATCATCACCAGCGAGATTGAACATCACGCCATCTTGCACGCGTGCCGGCAGCGGACCGATTGCGAAATTACCTATTTACCGGTCGACCGAGATTGCCGGGTGAATCCCGCCGATTTGCAGCGCGCGCTCCGGGACGACACCGTGCTCGTCTCCATCATGTCCGCCAATAATGAGACCGGTACAATTCAACCGGTGAAAGAACTCGCCGCCATCTGCCGGCAGCGCGGTGTGCCATTTCACACCGATGCCATTCAATCGTTTGGCAAGCAGCCGGTGAACGTGAACGATTGGAATGTGGATTTGCTCAGCTTGAGCGCGCATAAATTTTATGGTCCGAAGGGCACCGGCGTGTTGTATTGCCGGCGTGGTGTGAAACTGAATCCATTGCTCGTCGGCGGCAGTCACGAAAACGAGCGGCGCGCCGGTACGGAAAATGTGGCCGGTATCGTCGGCTTGGCGCGAGCGATGGAATTGCCGGTGGTGAATTTATTTGAGTTAACTGAAACGCTGGCGGCCGGTATTGCGGCGAAGATTCCCGGGGCGCACCGGAATGGTCACGCGACGTTGCGGGCCGGTAACACGGTGAATTTTAGTTTCGCCGGTTGCGAGACGAGCGGGTTGATTCTCGGTTTGGATTTGGAAGGTGTGGCGGTCTCGAGCGGTTCGGCGTGTGCGGTCGGTTCGCTGGAGCCGTCGCACGTTTTGACGGCGATGGGTTTGCCGCGCGAGTTGGCACGGGCGGCGGTGCGTTTCAGTTTTGGGAAAGATACAATGCCGGTAGATGTTAGCCGAGTGTTGGATGCGTTGGTGAAAGTGGTCACGCGTTTGCGCGCTTTTACTGCTTAAAATTTATGAAAACATTAACCAGCGATGTGGCGATTGTGGGTGGTGGTCTCGGTGGTGTGGCTGCGGCGATTGTGTTGAGTGATTTAGGTGTTTCGGTCACTTTGACCGATGAGTTTGCATGGATTGGCGGGCAAGTGACTAGTCAAGCGTTGTGTGTGCTGGATGACTTGCACGACCCGATTGCTGAAACCATCGGAGTGACGCGGCGCTGCGCCGAGTTTCGGTCGCGGGTCCGGGATTGGTACCGGAAGCATTATGAGTTGTCAGCGTTTGCTCGTGGACAATTTCATTTCTGTCCCGGTAATGCCCGCTGTTCGCATCTTGCAGCGGAACCACAGGTCGCGCATGAGGTTATTCTCGCTTGGCTTCAACCGGCGGTTGCCGCTGGCCGGTTGAAAATATTGACCGGGTTTGCGCCGGTCTCAGCCGAGCGCAAAAATGATTTAGCACTTTCGGTGACTTGTGCGAATCGAACTTCCGGGGAACAGGTGAAAATCGCCGCGAAATTTTTCCTCGATGGTACGGAATGTGGCGATACTTATCCGCTGTTCGGAATTCCTTACCGGATTGGAATCGAATCGCGTTCGGAGTTCGACGAGCCGCACGCTCCGGCGCAGGCCGATCCGCGCGGAGTGCAAGCGTTCACCTACGGCATCGTGGTGGAATTTGTGCCGGGAGGAAACTTCGGCATTCCAAAACCTGTGAATTACGAATACTGGCGAGATCGCCAAGGTTTCTGGCTGAGTTCAGCCGGTGCGACGCAAGAGGAACCCGCTTATTTTTTTACGCCGCGCATTCGTCGTGACGGTTTACGGATTATCCCATTTTGGAACTACCGGAGCGTGCTGGACACTCGCAATTTTGTGAAGCGCCCCGGGCTTTATGAGCGCGCGGTAATCAATGTGAGTAGTAACGATTTTCACGATGAGGCATTTCTTGAGCATGCAAATCCAGAGAAAGTTTTAGCAGCGGCTAGAGAATTATCTGCTGCGTATCTTTATTGGCTACAGACCGAAGCACCGCGGGATGAGGGTGGTTATGGTTATCCGGAGCTTCGACCTGCGACGGAATGTACCGGTACGCCGGACGGGATTGCGCAGGCACCGTATGTTCGAGAAGGGCGTCGCCTCCGGTCGCCGTTTGTCGTGAGTGAATGCGATATTTCCAAGGCTTCGCAACCGGAGGCGCGGGCGCGATTGTTTTCCGATTCGGTCGGCTTAGGTGGTTATGCCATTGATATTCACCAAAGTGCGGGACGACCGGAGGCGGGCGTTTGGCAAGACACGCGGCCGTACCAGATTCCGCTGAGTGCGTTGGTGACATCGGAATTACGGAATTTCGCGGTGGCCGGTAAAGGGATTGGTGTCACGCACATAACGAACGGCGCTTACCGGCTGCATCCCGAGGAGTGGGCGATTGGTGAAGCTGCCGGACGACTTGCCCAGTACGCGCTGGAACATGGAGTGCACGCTCACCTCAGTGGAAAAGATTTGTTTTCGTTTCAGCGCGCACTGATTCGGGACGGCACACCGGTGTATTGGTATGAAGATTTGGACAGCCGCGCACCCGGGTTTGAAGCAGCGCAGTTGCTTGCCATTCGCGGAGTTTGGCCGGGAAGACCGGATCATCTCCGGTTTGATGGGCATATCAGCTTGTGTCGTTGCCGGGAGGAATTTTTAGCGGCCGTAGATCGCCTGTCACGCGCCGGTCTGGCGATGGAAGAATTTCGCGAGCCGCACCTGAACTCGCACGGAATCCGCAAGTACGATTTACTTTACAGTCTGCTGAATTGGATTGACGACCACGGCTGGCCGAAGGATTACCTGACTAGCGGCCGGTAAATTCAAAATTGTTTTGACCCTGCGCTGGAAAGTTGTATAGGTATGACAGTCAAGCTGTTCCCCACGGCTTGCATCAAGGAGGCAGTTAGAATGAATGCAGTAACAACCGGCGGCTTGCTTTGGGCGTTCCAGCAGGCTGACTTACAGGGCAAAGTGATTGTCGTGTTGCTTTGCGTCGGCTCCGCATTGACGTGGACGCTGATGCTCTCAAAATGGCAACAGTTTCGCCGTGCCCGGAAAACCGGCAGCGCGTTTCTCCTGCAGTTTCGCCGCGAACGCGATCCGTTGCATCTTTTCATCAATGGTTATCAGTTGCCGGAGTGTCCGCTCTACAACATTTACCGGCTCGGCGCGGAAGAAGTTTCGTCGCGATTCGGCAATGGGGCGAAGAAAAAAACCGGCCAACAGCCGGCGTTGTTCACCACGGACGCCGGTGTGGCGGTGGCGGAAACTGGCGTTGTAAATCTCGACACGCTCCGGAATGTTTTAGGGCGCGCGATTGATACCGAAGTGCTGCAACTCGAACAACACGTGAGCTGGCTCGGCACAGCGGTTCAAGGCGGACCGTTTCTGGGATTGCTCGGCAGCGCGTGGGGTGTGATGAGCGTGTTTGCGCAAATGGGAATTTACGGAACCGTCCGACTCGGCGCAGTCGCGCCCGGTATTTCAGCGGCGTTGCTGGCGACGGTGGTCGGCTTGCTCGTCGCGGTGCCGTCGTTGTTTGGTTACAACTGGGTCGCGCAAAGCATCCGGCATCAGACGATGGAATTGGAAAATTTTGCCGACGAATTTCTGTCGGCAGTTGAACACAATTACACGACGTAAGCCATGAACCGAACCGTCAGCCGCACGCGCCGTTACGGACACATGCACGAGATCCGCGAGATCAACGTGATGCCGTTGGTGGATTTGCTGCTGCAACTGTTCATCGCAGTGGTGATTTTCTTTCCGGTGGTCGAGTACGGCATGAATATCAATCTGCCAAAAGGCACGACCGACACCATCAAACGCGAGCAGACGCGGACGTTGTCCATCGACAAAGCTGGTAATATTTATCTGAACGATGTGCGGAAAAGTATGGCGGAGTTGAAGCGTGAATTGCAGCCGCTCGCCAATCACAATCCGCCGGTGACGATTTTGGTCAAAGCCGACGAAGCCGACAATTACGGCAAGGTCATGGATGTGTTGAAACAATTGCACGCCGCCAAAATCACGCGCATCGCCTTGATGACGCAGGAAGAAAACGCGCCGAAGACGGGCCGGTAATGAATGCGTCCGCTAAACGGTACCGGCGAAATTTCATTATCGCGCTGCTGCTGCACGGCGGCGTGATTGTCGGCATCGTGGCGTGGGAACAATTTTTCTCCGATGTGAGTTTTGCCCGTCCCAGCAGCGAAATTATCGAAGCCGATATTCTTGGTGAGTTACCGGCCGGTACCGGGACCGGTCGCGGTTTGTACAAAGCACCGGAGCCAGCGGGTCCAGCGCCTGCCGTGCCGACTCCACCGGCGCAAAATCTAGCCGAAGATGAAGTCGCGACACCGGAACAAAAATCTGTCGCGCAATCCAAAGCGGATCCAAACGAAATTGCGATTCCGAAAAAATCGACGACGAAAAAACCAACTGTCGCCAGTACCGGTAAAAAATCAGTAACGAATACCACTGCGAAAGCCAGTGCGACCACCGGTGCTGGCAAAGGTTCGAGTGCGGAAGATATTAAAAACCGGTTTGCAAAAGCATTGGGTTCTTCGGCGGGCGGGACGCCGTATGGCGATGGCAAAGCCGCCGGTGGTGGTAGTACCGGTAAGAGTGGGAAGATTGGTTCGCCGAGTGGCACGGCCGATGGTGTGGTGGGCGGGATTGGTCAGGGCACGCCGAACTGGCAGTATTATCAGCATGTTCACGATGCCTTATACGAAGCGTGGGAGCAGCCGGGGACGGCGCTGGATAAACGGTTGATGACGACGGTGGCGTTGCGGATTGCGCGGGATGGTTCGGTGACGGAGGCGACGGTGAAGGTGGGTTCGGGGAATAAACTGATGGATGATTCGGTGTTGGCGGCGGTGCGCAAAGTGCCGCGCCTTGAACCGCCACCGGACACTCTGGTGCGCGGAGCGTATGCAATCATTGCGGTGAACTTTCAAGTGGAAGGATAAAATGAAAAATTGGTTTTGGTTGGCGATTTGTTTGGTGGCGACCGGCGCGCAGGCGCAGGTGGATATCAAAAAGAATTTTGTGAAGAAATCGGTGGTGGTCACCAGTTTCACCGGTGGCGCGAATGTGTCGGACGTGTTGAAGAACGATTTGCGATTATCCGGTTCGTTTGACATCAAGGCGGCCGGTGAGCCAGCGGAATATTCCGTGAGTGGCAGCGCGGACGCGGCTGGCGTGAAATGTTTTGTGACGCAGACGGCGACGAAAGCGGTGGTGCTGGGACGTGCTTATGCGACCACCGGTAATGCGCGAGCGACGGCGCATATCATTGCCGATGACATTGTGCAAACGGTCACTGGCCAGCGCGGGATTGCGCAGACGAAAATCGCGTTCATCTATTCGCCAAAGCGCGGCGTGAAGGAATTAGCGGTGATGGATTATGACGGCTTCAATGTGCGCGTCCTCACGCACGACGGCCGAATCAGTGGGCATCCGCGTTGGTCGCCGGACGGACGGAAGATTGCGTACACGAGTTACTGGAAAGGTTTTCCGGATGTGTTGGAAGCGGATTTGGCGACGAATCAACGCCGGGTGTTGGCGAATTTTCCGGGGGTGAATTCCGGTGCGGATTATTCGCCAGACGGTCAGACGATTGCGTTGACGCTGAGCAAGGATGGCAATCCGGAATTGTACACGATGAACGCCGGTGGCGGTGGGTTGCGTCGGTTGACCTACACGAAGGGAGCGGAGTCGTCGCCGACTTGGTCGCCGGATGGTCAGACGATTGCGTATGTTAGCGATGATCGAGGTTCGCCGCAGATTTATACAGTGAACCGCTCCGGTGGTGAGCCGACGCGATTGACGGTTTCGCCGGCGTATAACACCGAGCCAGCGTGGTCGCATCCACCGGCCGGCGCAGATGTAAAACCGATGTTGGCGGTGACGTCGCGGGTGGGAGGTAATTTTCAGGTGGGCGTGTACGATCCCGGCACGCAAGCGATAACACCGAAGGCCGCCGAAGGCGATTGCACTGATCCGACTTGGGCGCCGGACGGACATCATTTAGTTTTTGCGAAAATCCACGGCTATCAGTCGCGTTTGTATCTGCTTGACGTGCGGACAAATGAACAGGTAGAGTTGCCAGCAATCGCCGGAGAATCATCAGAGCCAGCGTGGGGATCGTGGCACTGATGCAAACAAAAACATATTTCACGAGAGGAAATTAAGTATGCGTAACCGATTCACAGTCCAAGTCGTTGCCTTAACACTCATCGCCAGTTTCAGCCTGACCGGTTGCAGTTGGTGGCATAAACATTTCGGGCCGAAGACGCCGGCGAATCAAACCGGTGGCGCGCAGCCGGGTCCGCTCGGTGGCGGGACGAGTGTGAGCACCGACATTCAACCCGGCGAACGTCCGGACCTGAACGGTCCGATGGATCGGACGCAATTTGCGGCGCAGGTTGTGTATTTTGATCTCGATAGCGCGAAGATTAAATCTAGCGAATCCAGTAAAATCGAAGCCATTGCGACTGCGCTGAAAGGTAATGCTAAGAAATTGGTTATTGAAGGGCACACCGATGAACGGGGTACGGCCGAGTACAATCGTGCGCTTGGTGAAAAGCGTGCCGCTGCGGCTCGGGATGCGTTGGTCGCTGCCGGCGTCGCTGCCGACCGGATGACCACAGTCAGCTTTGGTAAGGATAAACCAGTGGAGCCGTTGCATAACGCCGCCGCGTGGTCAAAAAATCGCCGGGCTGAATTCGTCGTTACCGGGCAATAACTCCGGTGCCGGCGTTGACAAAGCCAGTGTGCGAATGTAGCGTGCGGCGGTAGGAAGGAAGCAATTATGATACTTGCGACACTCAGTGAATGGCACGTTATTTTAGCGTTGGTGATTGTTCTACTGCTGTTTGGCGGTAAGAAATTGCCGGAATTGGCTCGCGGTTTAGGCGAGGCAATGAAGGAATTTAAGAAAGCGCAGCGTGATTTGCATGACGAGGCGGCGCAGGCCAAGCCGGTCGACCAACCGCAACCGCCAGCAGTGAAGACTGACACGCAAACTCCGCAAAAACCGGCCTAAGCGGCTGTGCTAATTCCCGTCGTGCTGTCTTGGTTCCGAAAGTCGCCCTCCACGGATGCGGCAGAAGTTAAATCGTTCACTGATCATCTCGATGATTTGCGAGCGATGCTTTTCAAAACGCTCGCCGCGTTGTTCATCGGTTTCAACATCTGCTTGGTCTATGCCAACCGGTTGCTGCGACTGATTGAGCAGCCGTTGTATCAATCCGTCGCCCAGCCGGAACGATTTCTTCAAAGTCTCAACGTCACCGATTCATTTGTGCTCGCCATGAAAATGGCATTTTACGGCGGCCTTGTTTTGACCATGCCGATATTATTGTATTTTATCGCGCAGTTTGTTCTACCGGCACTAAAGCCGCGTGAGAAAAAACTGCTCTTACCGGTTTGTTTCTTTGGGGCGCTGCTATTTCTCGCGGGTGTGGCGTTGTGTTTTTTTTGGGTCGTACCGCAAACACTCAAAGCGTTCATCAAATACAGCGAATGGATGCATATCGAACCACACTGGACAGTCGGTAGCTATGTCGAATTCGTCACGCAATTTATGCTGGCGATGGGCTTGACGTTTGAAGTGCCGCTTGTGTTGTTGGTACTTGTTCAGCTCGGGATCGTCAAGGCGGCGACAATCCGGAAAGGTCGGAAGGTGTTTATCGCTGTCGCCGTTGTAATTTCGGCCATCGTCGCGCCGCCGGATCCATTGTCAATGGTGCTAATGTCGCTCCCGTTGATTGCGCTCTTTGAAGTGACAATCTGGGTCGCGTGGTTAATGGATCGGAAGAAACAACCGCAGCTCACACCGTAGTATTAGATTTTCGACTCCGCCGGTGCATCTGGTTTCGCGGGTTCTACCGGCGCATTGGATTCTTCGACGAACATCAGTCGCAAATCCGTCAGCGTCGCTTTTAAGATTTTTGTTTCGTCCGGTGTGAGGTTACCGGTGGTTTTGCGCTCCACCATTTCGAGGAGGTCGATAAAGAGCCGGGCCGCGTCGAGATTTTTCTCGGCTTTATTTGTGGCGGGATTGGCGAGCTTGCCGAGCGCCATCAGCGCTTGCGTGCCGAACAAGCTGACTAAATCCAGAAACCGCCGGGTGTCTTCGCGCGAACCAATTGTATCTTTTTGAACTTCAGCCATTTTAATTTTCCTTGGTTATCGGATGAACGATGGCGACGGCGTTGGGCTTGTCGCTGAAATACCGGTCGACAACTCGTTGGATGTCCGCCGGTGTCACGGCTCGGTATTTTTCATCCGCTGTCGCAAAGTTTTTATAGCCAAGTCCGTATAATTCGTCCAGCCCCACCGTCATCGCCAGTCCGCCATTGTCTTGCAGCGCCACTTTGCGTTGGCCGATGATGCCGGCTTTGGCGCGGTCGAGTTCGTCGGCGGTGAGACCGGTTGTTTTTAGTTTCGTCAGCTCGGCGAAGATTTCTTTCTCACACAACTCGACTTTCGGCGTAGTTGTGCCGACGTAGAACGCAAAGAATCCTGGTTCGACACCGGCAAGTTGGAGCGCGCCGCAGTAGTAGCACAAGCTCAACTCATCGCGCAGTCGGGTAAATAGCCGGGAACCTAAACCCGAATACGATTCACTCAACAAATCGAGTGCATACCGGTCCGAGTTGAAAACATCCACGGTGCTAAATCCAATCAGCAGTACGGCTTGTTCTTTCGGTTTCTCGATTTGTTTCCGAACGGACGCCGTCAGCATTTCCGCGCCACCGGTCGCGAACGTTGGTTTACCGGGGCGCAATGCGCCAAATTTGGCTTCGATTTTTTTTCGAATTTCAGACGCGGTGACGTTGCCGAAGACGGTAACGACCATATTATCCGGCACAATATACCGGTGTTGGAAATCGGCGAGGTCGGCCCGCGTGAGCTTGGCGACGGTGGCCGGTGTGCCGAGTGTGTTCAACCGGTACGGGTGCCGGGAATAAATTGTTTCGCGGAGCAATTGCCGGCAGGAACTCATGACTTGATCTTGCTCGGATTTGATTTCGGCAAGTTGCACAGCGCGTTCACGCGCCAGTTTGTCGTCTGGGAAAGTTGGATTTTCCACCACGTCGGCCAAAATATCCAACACGAGATCGAGGTCATCGCTCAGGGCGTGAGCGGTAACGCCGAAGCTATTGTTACCGGAGAAAGCATTGATGGCACCGCCGACATTTTCAATGCTCTCAGCGATTTGATCACCGGTGCGGGTTGGGGTGCCTTTCAAAAGCATTCGCGACATTAACTTGGTGATGCCGTTGTTACCGGCGGTTTCGGCGAGGACACCGCCTTTGCAGAAGACGCCGAGATCAACGAACGGTAACTTGCGGTCTTCCCGAACGAGCAGGCGCAAGCCGTTTGGTAATTCAAACTTTTGAATTTCGATACCAGTTTGCTTACCGGCAGCGGATTCCGGTTTGGTATTTGTGCCGGTGGGGTCAAGCGAGGTGATGGTTAGGTTTTCGTCGGTCAGATATTTTTTGGCGACGCGCTGGACATCCGCCGGTGTGACTTGCCGGAGCGCGGTGAGATAAGCTTCGGAATAATTCGGATCGCCGACGAGCAATTCGTTGGAGCCGATGTCAGCGGCTTGGCCGGCCATGGTTTTGAGGCGTTCGTAATGGCCGCTCAGAGAAAGTTTGATTGCTTTCCGGCATTCGTCAGCGGTGATTGGTTGGGTTTGGAATTTTCGAATTTCGGCGCGGATCGCGGCGGTGGCGGCTTCGCGTTTGTCGGGATCAGTTATGGCTCCGACGCCGAAAAGACCGGGGCAACCGGGTGTGTAGTTGCCGGCACCGATGGAATGGACGAGTCCTTGATTTTGTTGGATTTCGCGATAGAGACGCGAGCTGCGACCTTGACCGGCAATGATGGAAAGTACATCCAGCGCCGGTACGTCGGGATCGGTTGCGGCCGGTACGTGCCAAGCGAGATCGAGATGCGTGAGTTGCACCGGCGCATCTTCGTGGCGTTCGCGGAGGCTGACTTGCGGCGGTTCGACCGGAATGGTGGCCGGCTCAACGGCGTTCATTTTGAAATCTTGGGTGAGTTCGCGGAGGCGCGCTTCGACGGTGGCGGCGTTGACGTCGCCGACGATGATGAAGATGAGATTGTTCGGGACGTAATATTTTTTGTAGTAGTTGACGACATCGTCGCGAGTGATGCGGTTGTAAATGTCGGGATAGCCGATGACGGGGTGCCGGTAAGGATGCGCGATGAAGGCGGTGTTCCATTGGAGTCGGTCGGCGCGGCGGCCGAGATCGTCTACGCCCATGGCCATTTCGCGGAGGATGACTTGTTTTTCTTTGAGGAGTTCGTCCGCCGGGATGGTGGCGTTCATCATGCAATCGGCTAGAATATCGACGGCGGTCTGCCAATTTTCCGCCGGTAGGTCGATGTGATAAACCGTTTGCTCAAAAGAAGTGTAGGCGTTCATGTCGCCGCCGGCGCGTTGGACGGCGTGCGGAATGTCGCCAACGGCGCGGGTGGTGGTGCCTTTGAAAAGCATGTGTTCGAGGACATGGGAAATGCCGGCGCCCATGTATTTTCCCTCGGTGATGCTGCCGGCGCGGCACCAAGCTTGGGCGCTGACGACGGGCGCGCTGTGGTCTTCGCGGATGAGAATGGTCAGGCCATTATCGAGGATGATTTTGTGGATGGGTTCAGTGGCCATGGTGATGGTTCCAAATAATGTCGCGGCGCCAACGAGCGCTCGCACGGCGGTAAAGGTTCGCATGGTGAGTCTGACAACTAATTTGAGCCGTTGCTCAATTTCTTCGACTTACCGGAGCGGGTTTGTTCCGCGAGCGGTTCGTGCGGTTTGACCGTCCGCGCCGGTGGTTCGTGCCGGCGTGCGGGCCGGTAGGGGTGAACAAACGCTTCGTCGAAATCAAAACCATTGCGAAAGTCTTCGCGATTGTCTTGGTCAGTTTTTCCGAGGATGCCTTTGTCCACCATGTTGAAAACGAGTTCGCCGAAATCTTCGCAGCGGCGAATGCCCCAGTAGTCGAGGACGGTTTTGGCCATTGGGCCGTATTGGTCGAGTGCGTATTGCCGGAGACCGTTGAGTAATTCTTGGCCGCTGACGTGCCGGTGGACGGGATTGGTTTGTGTGTTCTTCTTCATCAACTTGAGGGTGAAATCCAAACCTTCGCGCACGAAGAGATACGCATCCCGGTCATAGCGGGAATCCGCTTGGCGGATTTCATCGACGGCTTCAGCGAAATCTTGTTTGTGCATATCCTAGCGTCCTTTCGGCTCCACTTTCGCATTTAGTGTCGGTGAATGCAACTCCCGCCAACGTTGGACGGCGGTGCCGAGAAGTAATGCGCCGACGAGAAACGCCACCACCAGCTGCTCTTGTTTGGTCAAACTGAACATTCGCGGAGTTTATTTCCTTCAGTTTGCCGACAATTGCAATGAAAAGTTTTTTGACATTGCGCCGGGCTGCTGACACACTCGGCACGTGGCGAGCATTTGAATTAAGCATGGATACCAATGACAATCCCGGAATTGCGTCAGACATAACGACGCCCGAGCCGGTTCCAGCGAAAACCAGACTGTGGCCGGAGGTGGGCGCCGCTGGGCATTGGGCAGTCATCGTCGCTTTGGGCGCGCTGATTTTGTTGACGTTTGCCAACACGTTGCACAATACCGGATTTGCGCTCGACAACAAATTCATCCTGCTCGAAGACCCCCGGCTGCGTGATAACAAACCGGAAAATATTCAGCAGATTTTTCAGCAGGATTACTGGTGGCCGAAAGCGGTCAGCGGATTGTACCGGCCACTGACGACGCTCTCGTACATGGTGAATTACACCGTGTTTGGTGACAAGGACACTGCCACCGGTTACCACGTGGTGAATTTCCTAATTCACTGGGTGAATGCGATTTTGGTTTATCTATTGGTTTTGATATTGATGGAGAAACTTTGGCCGGCGTTATTTGTCGCCGCGATTTTTGCCACCCATCCGGTGGTAACTGAATCGGTAACGAATATCATCGGCCGTGCCGATTTATTTGCCACGCTGACGGTATTGCTCGGATTTGTCGTGTATGCCAAGAGCACCACGGTGAATGAGGAACCCGAAACTAACTGGCTATCGGTCTTCGGATTAAGCGCTGGAATGGCGGCACTGGGGGGATTCTGTTACCTGCATCGTTTTCATCTCGAATTGCTACCGGTGGTGTTTCAATCGGTTTGGTGGGTCGTGGGTTGTATTACGGCAATGATGTTTCTCGTGTTGTTAATCGCTTCGCTGACAGCCGGTGTGCGCTCGATTTTTTGGTTGTTGCTGCTCATGCTCGTCACCATCGTTGGTGTGTTTTGCAAAGAAAGCGCGGTGGTCGTGCTCGGCGTGATGCTGCTTTATGATTTCACCTACCGATTGCAGAAGTTGCATCCGAATTGGTTCGTCAACCTCGTCCAAAATTTCTGGGGATTTTTCTGGAAAGGTTACATCGCGTTGGTGCCGCCGTTTCTGGCTTTGTGGTATGTGCGTTCCTGGGTTTTTGACCAACTTCGTCCGCCGGAGCTACCGTTTGTCGACAATCCGCTGGTTGGCGTGGATTTCTTGAGCGCCCGGCTGACGGCAATCAAAGTTCTCGGAAAATACCTTTGGCTGTTGGTTTGGCCGCAGACCTTGTCTTGCGACTATTCCTATAACCAAATCCCCATTGTGTCGGCAGCTTTTTCTTCTTGGGAAGATCTGAAGACACTCGTGGTGTTAGGCATTCTGGTGGGTTTAATTGTGCTGGCGATTTACAATTACCGGCGCAACAAAGCCATTTTCTTTTTCATCATGTTCTTTTTCGGCACACTCCTGCCAACAGCGAATCTCCTCAAAATTATCGGCAGCATTATGGCCGAGCGATTTCTCTATCTGCCATCGCTGGGATTTGCCGGTGTCATCGTGGTGCTAGTCTATGTGACCTGCCGGCGGTTCATTCCGCGTTTGGATATTTCGGCGTGGTCACAACGAATCTGGCTGCAGGTTGTCGCTCGTGGAGTGCTGGCGTTAGTAGTTTTGGCGTTTGCCGCGCGCTCGTTCAAACGGAATTACGACTGGGAAGATGATGTGAGTTTATGGACGCAAGCGGTGGATGCGTGTCCGAATAGTTTCAAAACTCACAAATCGCTCGCCTACGCTCTCTACGAAAAAGATACGGAGTACCGGAACATCGATCGCATTATTGACGAAGGCGAAAAAGCGGCGCAAATCACCGACAAAACCCAAATCGTTTTCCTGCATCTCGGTGCCTATTACCGGATCAAGGGTGATCTCGTCGCCCAACATACCGCCGATGGTTCGCTCATCGCTTCTCCGGCGAGTCTGCCGTGGTACCAGAAATCCGTCGCCACCCTCGAACGCGCCATTCCGCTCGACCACGAATTCAACGGCGACAACCGGCGTAAAGAACTTCTGCGCGGCCGCAAACCCGAAGAAATTCCCGACATCGGCAACCACGAAATTTATTGGAATCTTGGGCTTTCGCACATGCGCCTCGGTAATTACGTTGACGCACTGAAAGCTTACCAAGCGATGGCGCATCTCGCGCCCGCCAATCCGGATTCCTATCAAAGCATCGCCTCCGCCTACATCTCGGCTGGCCGAAATGAAGAAGCCGCCATCACTTTGCTTCAGGCTTTACTACTCGACGGCAACCGGCAAGAAGCGCTGCGTTACCTCGTCGAAATTTACAAGCAAATCGACCGCGATGGCTGCGCGCTGATTTTTTCTCCCGGTCATCCTGTCGCCCAACTCAATGCCGACTGTGCACTCGTCAAAACTCACATCTGCCGCGCCTACGCCAATCTGAATCAAACTTTTCTCGACGCCAAACAGCCGGCGCTCGCCAAGCAAACTCGCGACAACGCGCTCAACACTTACAAATGCGATGCCGCGCTGTTCAATCCGCCGGCCGTCACGGCCACCAAATAAACCGGCGCCGATGCGCTACGAAACTTTCGCTCCGCTCACCGGTTACCCACACGCTTTCACTCTTCGCGATCCCGGTGACGAGACCCGTGCCGCTGATTTTCCGGTACAAGTCACAAAAGATTTCGGCTATTCCGATTTCGCTGCCGCCGAACAAACTCATGGCAACGGTGTCGCCATCGTCAATCAATCCGGTACCGTTGCTGGCGTCGACGCGCTCATCACCCGGCAATGCGGTTTACCATTAATTATTCGCTGCGCCGATTGTGCGCCGGTCTTCATCATCGACCGTGCCGCACCGGTGATTGCGCTCGTCCACCCTGGCAAGAAAGGCACAAACCTCAATGTAGTCGGTGCAACCGTGGCGGCGATGCAACCACGCGCCGGTGTTGCTTTCATCGGTCCCAGCATCGGTGCGTGTCATTACGAAATGGATTTGTGGACAGAAATCGAAGCGCAACTCCGCGCCGCCGGTATCACAGAAATTCACAACTCGCGCATTTGCACCGCTTGCCATCTCGACCGGTATTATTCCTATCGCGCCGAACGCGGCCAAACCGGCCGGATGTTTGCGCTCTTGGCGCTAGCTTAGTTTCCGGCCGCGAGCGAAAGCGGCAAAGCTCATCCGCTTGCCACCGGCGGGTTGAACTTCCAGCAAGCACAACGCGCCGGTACCGGTGGTGACGATGTCAGCACCGGTCGTAGTGGAAGAAACCAACTCAACTTTCCAAATCTTCAGCAAAGTTCCATCGCGGTCGGTGAACGCGCCGGGCCACGGATTGAAGGCGCGGATTTGCCGGTCGATTTCCACGGCAGATTTTGTCCAATCAATCCGGCCATCTTCTTTGGCGAACTTCCGGGCATGAGTGACTTGCGTTTCATCTTGTTGCCGGTGCGGCCAGTCGGTGAGCGTCAGCGTTTCCGCAAGCAGTTCTGCGCCAAGCGTGGCAAGCCGGTCGTGTAATGTCGCGCCGGTATCGTCGAGGCGAATCGGCGTCCGGCGCTGGAGAATGATGTCGCCGTGGTCGAGTTGTTCGTCCATGAACATCGTCGTCACGCCGGTCTCAGCGTCACCGGCGAGAATCGCGGATTGAATCGGCGATGCCCCGCGCCAACGCGGTAACAGCGAAGTGTGGACGTTGATGCAACCGCGCACCGGAATTTCTAAAAGTGCTTTCGGTAAGATCTGACCGTAGGCGACGACGACGATTAAATCCGGTTGCTGAGCACGAATCGCTTCGACAGCTTCCCGGATTTTGACTGGCTGTGAAACCGGCAAGCCAAGTTTTTCGGCTGTGACTTTGACCGGTGGTGGAGAAAGTTGGAGCGACCGGCCTTTGGGTTTGTCCGGTTGCGTGATGACGCCGATGATTTCGTGACCGGCTAAGCGATGTGCCGCTTCCAGACACGGACAGGCGAGCTCCGCAGTGCCGATAAACAGAATGTGCATATTAGGACGGCAAGTCCTGTAGTTGATACCAGTTATTCCGCCGGTGCGGTTCGTAGCCAACTTCTGAAACCAGCCGGCGGATGGTCGCTTCGTCCGTGCGGAATGTTGTACCGGCGGAGGAGACGACATTTTCTTCCATCATCACGCTGCCGAAATCGTTCGCGCCGAATTTCAATGCGACTTGGCCGATTTGCGGACCTTGCGTGACCCAACTCGATTGGACATTCGGAAAGTTATCGAGAAAAATTCGCGCCACCGCCTGCGTCCGCAAATACTCCTGCGCGCCCACCGGTGCGGCACGCAGCCGGGTGTTTTCGCTTTGAAACGTCCAGCCAATGAACGCCGTGAATCCGTGCGTCCGGTCTTGCAATTGCCGGAGTAAATTCAAATGCTCAATTCGGTCTTCCACCGTCTCGACATGGCCGAACATCATTGTCGCCGACGAATTTAATCCTTGCCGGTGCGCCGCTTCCATCACATCGAGCCATTGCTGACCGGTGCATTTCAACGGCGCGATGCGTTTTCGCACCGCATCCACGAGAATCTCCGCGCCGCCACCGGGAATTGAGCCGAGACCGGCGGCTTTGAATTGCCGGATCACTTCCGCGACCGGTAGCTTAAAGACTTCGGAAAAATGCGTGAACTCCGGTGGCGAAAAACCGTGGACATTGACTTGCGGGAAGTTTTGCCGGAGATAGCCGAGCAAGTTCAGGTAGTAATCAATGCCGAGTTTTGGATGATGTCCGCCTTGCAGTAACACTTGCACGCCGCCGATGGATACCAATTCCCGCACCTTCGCGCCGACTTCTTCCGGCGTCAGGATGTAAGCGTCCGGCACGTCGGCTTCTCGCATGAACGCGCAAAAGGTGCAGTAAACATTGCAGATGTTCGTGTAATTGATATTGCGATCCACGATGTAGGTCACGCGCTGGTCCGGATGCAACCGCTGCCGGACCGAATCGGCCAACGCGCCTAATTCCGGCAAACTCAACGCCCGGTAAAGTTCCCGCGCCTCGTCCGTCGTGATACGAACGCCCGCGAGCACCTTATCTTGGATGGAATTAACCGCCGGCATGTCTCGCATCTTGCCTCAACTTCCCGCCGCGCGCAAGTCGGCTACCATTTTTCATTTGGACCGCGTGGAACGGCGATGGTGGTATCCGCATCAAGCGACCGAGGCCGGTAGGCTTGGCGGAGTTGGCCGTGCTCGTCTAGGAATTGCTGACGCCAGCGCCGGTAGGCGGTGACGATTTCGTCGAACTCCTGCCGGTGGTTGAGGTGAATCATCCGTTTGTCGAATTCTTTCACCGGGCCGAAGCGCCGAGAATATTGGAGCGAAACTTTGCGGAACTGCCGGCAACCTTGCGCTTCGCCAAAAACTTCCACCATCCGGTCGAGGTGCTTAGTCATCACAGCGAGGTGTTCATCGAGCGTCGGCTCCGGTAGCTCTTCGCCGGTGGCGAGAAAATGTGCGGTGTGCCGGAAAATCCACGGATTATAAAACGCGCCGCGTCCGATGCTGACGGCAGCGCAGCCGGTTTCGTCGAACATCCGTTTGGCGGCGCGTGGCGTGGTGATGTCGCCATTGCCAACGACCGGAACATTTTTCACGGCTTCGACGACGGCGCGGATGCCGGCAAGATTTACTTTGCCGGTAAAGCCTTGTTCCCGGGTACGGCCGTGGATGATGATGCCGGCAACTCCGACATTAGCGAGCGCGCGAGCGAGATCGGGCGCGGTGAGATTGTCGGCGTCCCAGCCGAGCCGCATTTTGCAGGTGACCGGAATCTTGACAGCGTCCACCATCGCTTTGACGAGGCGAATGGCTTTGGCGTGATCGGTGAGCAAAGCAGAACCGCCACCGTTCCGGCAGACCTTGTGCACCGGACAACCCATATTCACATCAACGAATGGAATGCCGCGCGCTTCGAGAATGAGCGCCGCGTCGCGGAGTTCGGCTGGTTCTTTACCGAAGAGTTGCACGGCCAGCGGTGAATCGGCTGGGCAGGTTTCAATCAGTTTATTGGCGCTGCGATTTTTGTCGATGAGCGAGCGAGCGTTGACGAGGTCGGTGGTGCAAAGGCCGACGCCGCCGATTTCGCGGATGGTGAGGCGAAACGGTAAATTGGTGTAGCCAGCCAGCGGCGCGAGAAACAGATTCGACGCCAGTGGCAGTTTTCCAAGGGCAAACGACATGGCGTATCTCTAGCCTGTTGCCGGGCCAAACGCCAGTGCGAGTTTGATTTCTGGCGCATTTCAGGCATCATAACGATGCATGGAACACGAGACCGGTACGCATCACAAAGCGCTGCACATCAATATCGACGCGACGCGCTATGGGACGTTCGCCGAAATCGGCGCGGGGCAGGAAGTCGCCCGGTGGTTTTTCAAGGTCGGTGGGGCCGCCGGTACGGTGGCGAAAACGATGTCGGCTTACGACATGGCGGTGTCAGACGCGATTTATGGTTCGACGAAACGCTACGTCAGCCGGGAACGTTTGCAAGCGATGCTGGATCACGAGTGGAGCTTGTTGTTGGAACGGCTCAACAAGCAGCGCGGCGAGCAGACAGCATTTTTTGTGTTTGCCGATACGGTCACGGCAAAAAGTTATTCCCGGCAGGAAGAAGGTCACGGTTGGCTTGGAGTCCGATTTCAGATTGCACCGCACACTGCGCCGTCGGAGATTATTATTCACGCCCGAATGTGGGACCCGGATAATGTCCGGCAGCAGGAAGCACTGGGTGTTCTCGGTGTGAATCTGATTTATGGCGCGTTTAACGAACATTCCGACCCGGCAAAGTTAATCACAAGTTTGATGGATGAGTTGAGTCGTGACCGGATGGAAGTGGACATGATTAAATTTTCCGGCCCGGCTTTCGCCGGCGTGGACAACCGGTTGATGAGTCTCCAACTCGTGCAGCAGCGGTTGACGAATGCGGTGCTATTCACACCGACCGGAGAAGTCATCGAGCCGGCGGAAGTGCTGCACCACAAAGCGGTGCTGGTGGAACGCGGTAGTTTCCGGCCAGTGACCAATGTGACTCTCGACATGCTCGAACGTTCGCTCGACCAGATGCGCAGTGAGCTGGATTTAGCGGGGCAGGAGCCGGTGGTGTTGATGGAGATGACACTGCGAAATTTGCTGACGAAAGGTGAGCATATTGAACACGTCGATTTTTTGGCGCGCGTTGATATGCTCTGTGCGCTGGGTAAGACGGTGATGATTTCTAATTATTCCCGGTTTCACAACGTCACCACCTATCTGCGCCGGTATACTGCCAGCCGCATCGGCATGGTGCTCGGCGTGCCGACGCTGTTGCCGTTATTCGATGCGCAACACTACCAAGACCTCGAAGGTGGCGTTCTCGAATCGCTCGGCCGGCTTTTCAAAGGTCCGGTCAAGCTTTACATTTATCCATGGAAAAATAATCGCACCGGTGAACTCGTCACTGCCGATACATTCCAGATGCCGGTACACCTGCGCCATCTTTATGCTCATCTCCTCGAAAATCATTTTATCGAGCCAATTCGCGAGTTCAACGAACTCGACCTCGCCATTCTTCCTCGCGATGTGCTGGCCGAACTTCAAGCGGGCCGCTCGGTTTGGGAACAACTCGTGCCGCCGCAAGTCGTCGCCGTCATCAAACAGCGCGGTTACTTCGGTTACCGTCAGCCTGCTGCCTGAGCCGCCGGTTGCGTTTTGCATGAAGCGGCGTACGTTTCCGTCGCGATGCACGAACCAAACCATCTGATTCACGAAACTAGCCCATACCTCCGGCAGCACGCGCATAATCCGGTGGATTGGTTTCCGTGGAGCGCGGAAGCCTTTACTAAGGCGCGTGCGGAGAATAAACCAATTTTTCTGTCCATCGGCTATTCGACTTGTCACTGGTGTCACGTGATGGCACACGAGTCGTTTGAGAATGACGAAGTTGCCGCTGTGCTTAATCAGTATTTCATCGCCATCAAAGTCGACCGAGAAGAACGTCCCGACCTCGACAAAATCTACATGACCGCCACCCAAGCCACGACCGGTCACGGCGGTTGGCCGATGAGTGTTTGGTTGACACACGATCTCCAACCATTTTTCTGTGGCACGTATTTTCCACCGGTAAGATTCCAACCGTTATTGCTGAAGATTCACGAAGTTTGGGAAACTCACCACGCCGACCTTGTCGCCAAAGCCGGTGAGATTACTGCGACGCTTGCACAATATGTCACGATGAACCGGACCAGCACCGCGGCGCTTGATGAAGCTCCATTGCGTGCCGGTTTGGAACAATTTCGCGCCAGCTACGATGCGGTGCACGGCGGTTTCGATGGTGCTCCGAAATTTCCGCGACCGGTCGCGTTGAATTTTCTATTTCGCGCCGGTGGTCAAGACATGGCATTGCACACGCTCCGTAAAATGGGCGAGGGCGGTTTGTTCGATCAACTCGGTGGCGGCTTCCACCGGTACAGTGTGGACGAACGCTGGCTCGTTTCGCATTTTGAAAAAATGCTCTACGATCAGGCGCAGTTGGTCAGCAGTTATGTGGACGCCTATCAAGTTACCGGTGAAGAGTTCTTCGCTGACATCGCGCGCCGGACGTGCGATTACGTATTGCGTGACTTAACCAGTCCGGATGGCGGATTCTACTCTGCCGAAGATGCCGACAGCGAAGGAGTCGAAGGTAAATTCTACGTCTGGACACACACCGAAATCAAAAACATTCTCGGCGAAAAGGCCGAAGCCTTCTGCCGGGCTTACGATGTGAATGCCGCCGGTAATTGGGAACACGGTAACAGCATTCTGCACGGCACCGGTTTTCCTGACGAACGTGAAAAACTTTTTGCAGTCCGCGAAAAACGCATTCGCCCGCACCGCGACGAAAAGATTATCACTGTTTGGAACGGGCTGATGATTTCAGCGCTCAGCCGAGCCGCGCAGGTTTTGGATGACACCAAGTATCTTGCGGCGGCTCAACGCGCCGGCCGGCAACTACTCGTCGGCAAGTTTGTTCGCACCGGTAATGTGCCGGCGATGCTTGACGATTACGCCTGTTTTGCCAATGCGCTTGTTGACCTCTACGAAACTGATTTTGATTCCAGTTGGCTGACGCAGGCCGTTGTGCTGACGGAGATAATGCTCCGGCGGTTCTATGACGCAGCCGCCGGTGGGTTTTTCATGACGGACGGCGCTGATTCGTCGGTGATTCTTCGAGTGAAAGACGAGTATGATGGTGCGGAACCATCCGGTAACTCCATTGCGGTGCGGTTACTGTTGCGTTTAGCTTTGCTCACGGACCGGTCTGATTTTCTGGAAGCGGCAGAGCAGACATTGACATTGTTCGCGCAACGAATTCACAGCGTGCCACACGCGGTACCGGAGATGTTGTGTGCGCTGGATTTCGCTCTCGGTAAGCCGAAACAAATTGTCATCGCCGGTGAGCCAGCTGTGACGGATACGCAAACCTTGCTCCGTGTCGTGCGTCGCCGGTATCTGCCCAACAGGATTGTGATGCTGGCGCGCGATCAAAAAATACCGCGTCTGATGATGGATGAAAAAGCCACGGCGTATGTTTGCGTTGACCGCACCTGCCGTCTGCCGACGACTGAACCAGAAGAGTTGGCAAAACTTCTTTAAGACCATCGGAGTCTTGCAAATGTGCAACCACGCGATAAGATGCCGGTATATTTCGCCCAGCCGTTGCTCAATCCAGAAATGAAAAGACTTCCTCCCTAGGTGTCGGTCGTGCTAACTAATTGCTATGCATGCGCCACCGCTGCGCGAATTAATCGTAGCTACCAAGAGTCATGTGGACATTGGGTTTACCGAGCCCGAAGCCAAAGTGCTGCACGACGCCTGCCGGTGGTTGTTGCCGGTGGCTGCGGCGCAGGCCCGGCGGATGCGTGAGAATGGCGATGGATTCTGTTGGGTGGTGCCGGCTTACCTTGCCGAGTTGGCGCTCGAGTGGCTTGACGGTGAGGATCTGCGCCGGGTGGAAGCGGGCTTCGCCTGTGGTGACATTGCCTGGCACGCGCTCCCGTTCACCACGCATACTGAACTCCTCGACGAGGGCTTGCTTGATGCCATGATGTCCGTGTCGCGCCGCCTCGACGCGCGTTTCGGTAAGCACACCACGTGCGCCAAGTTAACGGACGTTCCCGGCCACACGCTCGCCCTCGTTCGCGCCCTTTCTCGCGCCGGCATCCAGTGCCTGCACATCGGCGTCAATTGGATGAGTTCCGCACCTGAAATTCCATCCCTCTCACGCTGGCGCGACGGCGCAGGAAATGAGGTCGTCCTCGCCATCAACCCAAAGGGTTACGGCGGTGAAATTCGGATTCCCGGCGAAGAGCACGCCTTCTTGTGGGACATGGTCGGTGACAACATGGAGGTTCCGAGCGAACACGACCTCCGCGCCTCGCTGGCCGTCCTGCGCGCGGCCAACCCCGGGGCTGTGGTTCGCGGCGGGCGCCCGGAGGATTGGGCTGGCTCAGACCTTTTATCCCGCGCAAGAAATCTTCCGGTTGTAGAGGCCGACTTAGGAGACTCCTGGATTTTTGGAACCGGGTCTGACCCGTGGAAGATGCAGCGCTTCCGCGAGCTAGTTCGCTTGCGCAAGGAGTGGCTGGTAGCCCAGCGCCTCCAGCCGGTTTCTCCGGTGATGGTCCGCTTTGATCGCGAGTTACTCCTTGTGGCGGAGCACACTTGGGGCGGCGCTGTGGCGGCGTGGACGATGCACGACCGGATGCATTGGAGCAATGCGGACTTTGCCCAAATCCACGAGTGCGGCTGCTGGCAGGCTCTCGCTGCGAGTTGGCAGGAACAGCGGGATCATGTGACGAAAGCCATTGAGGTGTTGGAGGACTCGAAGCTGCGGGGCGAGGCGCAAGCCGCCTGCGATGCGTGCGTGCCGGTGGCCTTCGACCGGGCCGGCTGGCAGGCCGTTGAAGCGTCCGCCGCACATGACTTAAATGGTGTCCGGTTGCGGGTGGATGCGCGGGGCGCGGTGGTTTCACTCTACGACGGGATTGAGCGGGCGAATGGGGCAATCGGACTCCTGCGCTACCAGACATTTGATGCGGCTGACTGCCGCCGTGCGGTTGAGGAATACTGCAGTTGGCAAGCGGAATCGCTTCTTGAAGAATTCACCAAGATGGGACTCGAGGGAACCGCGGCCGTTTCGCGCTGGTGGGAGCCGCGAGTCGTTGGCTGTTGGCGGCGAGATGATTCACTGGTCGTCGAACTAGCCTTTGACGAGACCGCGGTCAGCCAGGCGGGTGCGCCCCGGTGCGTGGTTCTTCACTATCAGGTTGGCCTGGGCCGTCTTGAATGCCGGGTGGATTGGTTTGAGAAATATCCCACGCGCTTGCCCGAGGCGCTCTGGTGGACTTTCCAGCCACTCGTGTCCGACCCGCGAGCCTGGCGTGTGGATAAGGCCGGGCTTTGGATTGATCCCTGCTCCGTGCCACGCAAGGGCGGGCGCTGGCTGCACGGTGTGCAGCGCGGGGCGCGGAATGGCGCGGTGGAACTGCGAACGCGCGACGCACACCTTCTTGCCATTGGAGAACCGCTGCTTTACCGGTTTCCAGACCGTGACGTTGACCCCTCGGGTGGGTTGCATCTGAATCTTGTCAACAACTGCTGGGGTACAAATTTCCCGCAATGGTGCGGGGATGACCTCAGCTTCCGCGCGACGCTCAGCTGGTAAGTCTAGATTTCTTACCACACGCGAGTCGTTCAAAACCTTGAATCCTCTGGTCAGATACTTTCACCGGTAATTAGGCAGGCGTAATCATGCCGGCATCGCAGCCGGAGTCTTGCAAATGGGCAACCGTACCGTAAGATTCCGACATGTTTCCAATCGCACGCTTTCGTAACTTGATATGGATTTTCATTGGAATCTTTTTTTTACTCGGAATGGTATCTGGTCGAGCTGAGCAGCCACCGGTGTTTGACATCCCTCGATTGGAGAAAATCACGATTGATGGTCGGGCGGATGATTGGAGTACCAATGGCTTTCGTGTGGATGCGATGGTGGATAGCGATGGTGTGGCACGACCGGCGAGTGAATTTGCTTCGCGATTTCGTCTCGGCTGGGATGAGCGTGGATTATTGGTGTTGGTCACGGTTCATGATCCTACGCCGGTGGAGGAGAAAAATGACGCGCAATTCTATCTTCGGGATTCGGTGGAAATGTTCATCGCGGATCAATCCGGCGGACAGGAGGCTTTTCAAGTGGTTTTTGTTCCGGGGCGAATTGCTGGACAACGAGAATTACGATTTCATGTGTATGACCGGCGGGCTAGCGACGAACTGAAGAAAACACCAATTGTAATTGAAGCGGCCCGGACGGCGGATGCTGAAAATTGTACATTGGAAGTCTGCGTGCCGTGGCAAAATCTCGGCATCAAACCGGAAACCGGGCGCGAGATTTTGTTTCAACTCTGCGTCAACGATGCTAGTCCGACCGGGCCACGGTTGCAAAGCCGTTGGTATCCCGGTAACTCATACGGTAATACGCGGCTGATGTACCGGTTGCGGCTGGCGGAGTCGCCGAGTTCTGCGGTGGTGGTCGCGGCGGGCGCTTCCTACGAGCGACTCCGGCGGACGCAGGTCGGAGTGGTCGCTACCGGAGCGCTGACTGGGCAAGTCATTACGGTTCGCGCGGCTGATCGCGAACTTGGTTCGGGTCTGCTGATTGCAGATGGCGATGGGTTTCGACTTCATTTGGATTTACCCATGCCGGCGCGCGGTAAACCGTATGGACTGCTGACGGTCCAACTCGCCGGTCAGACATTTACTACGCTGCAACTCCCCGATGCTGATGAGGCGCGACAGCAGGCGTTTGCTCGCGCGGAGTTTAATTTCACTCCTTGTGTGTTTACTGGTGAGACGTTTCCGCCGTGTGATTTTCAGCAGCCGTCATTAGTAGAAGATGCGGTCGGGCCATATCGCATCAGTAAGGTGACGTTTTATGATGCGGACTTTAACGTGGTTACGACTGCCGAAAAACCGGGCCGGTATGGTGCGATTACAGAAATTTGCACGGCGGATGGGAAAACCTTCAAAAGATTTAACACGCTGTTTCGTCAGATTGCAGAATGTAAACGGAAAGATGCTCAACAGCGGTTTACGGTGGAGTTGCCACCGGAGCTGGGTATTAATCCTGAAGTAGTTCACGAACAGGCGGTGACACTGAATGATTTTCTCCGTGAAGAAGTCGTGGCCGGGTTTCAACGCACTGCGAATGGCGCAATCGTATTGGCCGGTCTTTCAGAAACGGCAGCCGGCAGTAGTCCAGCGCATCGCCAGAACAATGCGCAGGCACGCGATGCGGAGTGGTGGTATCGGCTGAAGAAACAAACCGGCGAGATTGCGCCGTTACAGTATCTGACCTATTTGCCGGAGAATTACGATTCGGTATCGACGCAACGCTGGCCGGTGGTTTTGTTCCTGCATGGTTCCGGCGAGCGTGGGAACGATTTAAATCAGGTCAAAAAGAATGGGCTGCCACACTTAATCGAAGCAGGAAAACATTTTCCATTTATCACAATCGCCCCGCAATGTCCGTCGAACGAATGGTGGAATGTGATAGCGTTGCGTGATCTGCTGGATGAAGTCGGCGCGAAATATCATGTCGACTCTGACCGGGTGTATCTGACCGGTTTGAGTATGGGCGGTTACGGAACATGGAGTTTGGCAACGCGATTTCCGGAACGATTTGCGGCTATCGTGCCGATTTGTGGTGGCGGCGATCCCGAGGCAGTAGCTGATATTAAAAATCTCCCGGTCTGGGTTTTCCACGGCGCTAAAGATCGAGTCGTTTCGCCTCAGCAGAGTCAGGAAATGGTGGATGCGCTGCAAAAACTGGGTGCGCCGGTGCGCTTCACGCTTTATCCCGAGGCCAACCACAATTCTTGGACGCCTGCCTACGCCACCGAAGAGTTATACACCTGGTTACTTCAACAACATCGTGGTCAACTGCCGGCCCATTGAGGAACGGCTTGCCGTCCGCAGTTGCGCCGGCTAAGATAAAAATATGTTTCGTCCCGAAGAATTTCTCGATCTGAAACAGTTTGCGTTCCCAGAGCTTTTTGATGCCGACGCGAATGTGTGGGAAGCGTTGCGCAAGTTGCCGGAGTTTGTGAAATGTCACTTGCGTCCCGGTAACTTGGGTACGGTGACCGGTACGGCTTTTATCGGTGAGGCGGTATTTATCGGAAAGGGGACTGAGATTGAACCCGGTGCAATCATCAAAGGCCCGGCGATTATCGGCGCGAACTGTCAGATTCGGTCGAACGCCTACATTCGCGAAAATGTCATCGTCGGCGACGGCTGTGTCCTCGGCAATGCATGCGAGTTCAAGAACAGCGTTCTATTCAATGGTTGCCAAGTCCCGCACTTCAGTTATGTCGGCGATTCAATTCTCGGTTACAAAGCCCATCTCGGTGCTGGTGTGATTTTGTCAAACGTCAAATCAGTCGTCGGGAATGTGAAAGTTGGTCAGCTAGATACCGGCTTGCGGAAGTTCAGTGCAATTCTCGGCGATGGTGCAGACATCGGTTGCAACTGTGTGCTCAGTCCCGGCACAATCATCGGACGCAATTCCATTCTCTATCCGAATATTCTCTGGCGTGGTATCTGCCCGCCGGATTCGATCGTGAAGCTCCGACAGCAGCAGGAAGTTATCGTGCGCCGCCGGTAGTGCGCTGGTCGTTCAGCCAGTAAAAGCCGCCGATGACAATTCCGTGGGTGATTTTGCCGGTGCGAATCAAATCCGGGATTTCCGCGAGCGGCACCAGTCGAACGATGATGTCTTCGGCGTGATCGAGTTTTAATTCCGCAACCCGCCGGCAGCCGGTGGCGAGAACGTAATACTGCCGGTTGTTTTGGATAGCCGGGTTCGGATTCACCGTACTGAGTAATTCGATTTTGTCCGGTGCGTAACCGGTTTCTTCGAGTAGTTCGCGCCGGGCACTTGCTTCCGGTGACTCACCAGCATCCATTAATCCGCCGGGCGTTTCGAGTTCGACAGTGCGCGTGCCGTGTCGCCATTGCTCTACCATCACGACTTGGTTGTCGGGAGTGAGCGGAATAATGTTCACCCAGTTCGGCTGTTCCAACCGGTACATGTCGTGGGGTTGGCCGGTGCGCGGATTGACAGTCACATCGTGATACACCTGAAAGATGCGACAGTCGAGAAGCTGCTGGGAACTTTCAATTTTCCAAGGCCGAATCACTTGGCGGTAACTTGCTCTAATTTTTTAAGAAACTCCGCCGCCGGTAAGTAACCACTGATTTGCGTGACGAGTTTTCCGTCAGCACCGACAAATCCGATGAAGGGAAAACCGCGCACGCCAAATTGTTGCGCCAGTTTGGCTCCGGCGTCGCCCTTTTCAGGATTAACCTTTACCGAAATGAAATCTTTGGCGAGCTTGGCTTGCACATCTTTATCGCTGTAGGTGTCGCGGTCGAGGCGTTTGCACCAACCGCACCAGTCGGTATAAATATCCACCATCACGATTTTCTTTTCTTTCTTCGCCTTTTCCAAAGCGCTGTCGTAGCTCTTCTGCCAATCCACTTCCGCTGCCCACGCGCCAACGGCGAACAAACAAACAGTCATGCTAAGAATAATCTTTTTCATTCTGGCTCCTATTTTACCGGCGGTTCAATCCACCGGCTATGTTCTTTGATTAGTGCGATGAGTTCATCCACCGCTTGTTCTTCCGGAATGTGTTGCTTGACCTGCATCTTACCGACCCACAACGAAATCTTCCCCGGTGCCGTGCCGACGTAACCGAAATGCGCGTCCGCCATCTCGCCGGGACCATTTACGATACACCCCATAATCGCAATCTTCACGCCTTTCAAGTGCGCCGTCCGCGCCTTAATCTGCGCTGTCACCGTCTGTAAATCAAATAGCGTTCGTCCGCAGCTCGGACAAGCCACATAATCCGCCTTGAACGACCGGCAACCCGCCGCCTGCAAAATATTATACGCCAGCGTCACCGGCCCGGCCACTTGCACCGCATCGCCGATACCATCGCACAACAGCGCGCCGATGTTCGTACTCGTGGTTAAAAGATTGCCGGATTCGTCCCGCAATAAAATCGGCCAATTCGGTGCGCGTACCGCTAATAACCGATACGCCGGAATCATTTCCAAGCCGGTACCGGCGCTGACCGTCAGTAACCGTGCCGGCATTCCGTGAAAATCCGGCGGCACCAACGGATTCACTTCCAAAATCTCCAGTGCCTTCGGTGAAAATTCTGCCGCCAAGTCACCGGTGCCTTGTGTTGCGCAAACGCGTACCGGATTGCCGTCGCCGATGACGACACCATTAATGTTCACGATCTGCGTGACGCGGCGTTGGTAGTTAAACGGGTCACGGGTTTCAATGACCGACAGCAGCGCCGGAGCTTTACCGGCCGGTAAATTATATTTGCTCACGAGTTCCCGGCAGACGGGAACTTCATGCAGACTGTCCTCCGTCAAGGAGACGCGGACGGTGTCGCCCAGACCATCTTCGAGCAACGCGCCGATGCCGATGGCGGATTTAATCCGGCCATCTTCGCCGCCGCCGGCTTCGGTGACGCCGAGATGCAGCGGGTAATTCCAATCCGCGCCTTCCGCGTTGAGCCGAGCCACGAGCAACCGGTAGGTTTCGATCATCACTTTCACGCTGCTCGATTTCATCGAGAGAATGATTTCGTGATAATTGTGCTGCCGGCAAATCCGAACAAATTCCAACGCACTTTCTACCATGCCGAGCGGCGTGTCGCCATACCGGTTCATAATCCGGTCGGAGAGCGAACCGTGATTCGTGCCGATGCGCATGGCGCGACCGAGTTGTTTGCACTTGAGTACGAGTGGCGTGAATGCTTTCTCTAGTCGTTCCAATTCGTCGGCGTATTGGTCGTCGCTGTATTCACGCGTCGCAAATTTCTTCCGGTCAGCGTAGTTGCCGGGATTGATCCGAACTTTCTCCACCCATTCCGCGGCTTCCATCGCCGCAATGGGAACGAAATGAATATCGGCGACGATGGGTGTCTTGAAACCATGGTTGCGAAGTGCGCTGACGATATTCTTCAAATTCTTCGCGTCATTGATGCTTGGCGCGGTGATCCGCAAAATTTCGCAACCGGCCTCGATAATTGGAATCGCCTCTTTGACGCAGGCGTCCGTGTTCATCGTGTCGGAAATCAACATCGTCTGGACACGAATCGGATTATTTCCGCCAACTCCGACGTGGCCAACTTTGACTTCGCGGGTGATGCGGCGTTGCCGGTGGAATGGATTGGTGCAGTAGTTCATGGTGTAGTAGTTGCCGCCGGTTCATTCGTGCTAGTCACGCTGAGCGCCGGTGACCGGTGTGGTAGAAATTTTTGGACATCATTAAACGTGATGTAGAGCATGAACCCAATCAGCACCGCCGCAAATCCGGTCGTCACGACGTGGACGAAACGCGCATTCACCGGCTTGCGGATGACGGCTTCAATGAGCGCAAAAACAATGTGACCGCCATCGAGGACCGGCAGGGGAAGTAGATTAAAAATCGCGAGATTGATGTTGAGCACCACCGCCAGCCACAAACCCCGTCGCATTCCGCCGCTGGCAAATTCGCCCCACCAACCGCCGAGAATTCCCACCGGGCCGGCAAAACTTTTGACGGTGACGCCGGTTTGTTTGTGATGCGCAACGGCATAAACGCTGTTGCCGAGCATGTCGAGGACGTCGCTGAATTGTTCCCACGGTTTTGGACCGGGTTTAACGATTTGCTCGGTAAGTTCGACGCCAATCCGCGCGACTTTTTCCTCCGGTGCCGCAACCGGCGTGACAGTTAGCTCGACGACTTTTCCATCGCGAAGCAGTTTGACATGTGTCAGTTTATCGGCGCGTTTGCTGATTAATTCAATCAACTGCGCCCGACTGAAGACCGGAACGCTTTCGATGGCGAGAAATTCGTCTCGTGACTGGATACCAGCGCGGTCAGCCGGTGAACCCGGTCGAGTGCGCACCGCCACCGGTCGGCCCGGCGGATAAAGGCCGGTCATTTTGATACCAAATTCTTTTTCGTAGGTGGTTTCAAGATTGCATTCGATTCGCTCATCGCCGCGCATGGCGACGACATTGACATTCGGTTCCAAACTCAGCGCGACACCGGTGGCGATATCCGTCCATTTGCTGACTTCTTTGCCGTTGATTTGAATGATCCGGTCACCGGCGCGCAAGCCGGCCAATTCTTCGTGGCTGTTCGGCTCAATCCAGCCGATGACGGTTGAGTGATTCGCCGCCGGCATTCCAATTCGCCAGAGCACCGTGGCAATTACAAATGCCAGCACCAAATTCATGAACGGCCCGGCAACCGAGACGAGAATTTTGTCGAGTGGCCGCGCTGCTGGTATTTCGGTGGCGGGTTTTTCGGTCTTACCTTCAAACGCTTCCATCGGTCCCATTTGCGGCAACATGACGTAGCCACCAAACGGTAACCACGCCACGCCATACTCGATACCAGAGCTTTTCCAACTGAAAATTCGCGGGCCGAAACCGATGAAAAATCGTTCGACAATCATCCGTCGCCGGCGCGCCATCAGATAATGGCCAAACTCATGGATGAAGATCGTTAACCCAAAGAAAAAGATCACCAGTAGCGCTGGGTAAACATAAAGTCGCACCAAATCGAAAAATTTAAACAGCATGTTCCGCTTCCCTTCGTGCCCAAGCATCTGCTTCGAGAATCGCATCCAATGGCGGCTGATTGACTGGCCGGTGCGCGTTCATGGTTTTTTCCACCATCGTAAAAATATCTGTAAATCGGATTTTCCCTTCGACAAATCGCGCCACAGCGACTTCGTTGGCCGCATTGAATACCGCCGGTAGCGTTCCGCCGATGCGCCCGGCGAGGTGCGCCAGTCGGAGTGATGGGAATTTATCCTGATCCGGATTTTCAAAAGTCAGCGTTCCGATTTTTGCCAAGTCTGTCGGCGGCATCGAATTCGGTAACCGCTTCGGCCCGACGAGTGCATATTGAATCGGGTGCCGCATATCTGGCGCGCTCAATTGCGCCAACATCGACCCATCCTGAAATTCCACCATCGAATGCACGATGCTTTGCGGATGCACCACCACATCCACTCGGTCAATCTCGATGTCAAACAGCCACCGCGCCTCAATCATCTCCAGACCTTTGTTGAAGAGTGTCGCCGAATCAATCGTGATTTTTTGCCCCATGTTCCATGACGGATGTTTCAACGCTTGTGCCAGTGTGATGTGCTTGAAATCTTCCCGGCTCGTCTGCCGGAACGGTCCGCCCGACGCCGTCAGAATCAATCGCTTCACATCCGTCGGATTCCGGCCTTCGAGACATTGGAAAATTGCACTGTGCTCGCTGTCCACCGGTAACACTTTCACTCCGTGCTTCTTTGCCTCACTCATCACCAACTCGCCGGCCATCACCAAAATTTCCTTCGACGCCACCGCCAAATCTTTACCGGCGCGAATCGCTGCCAACGCCGGCTCCAATCCCGCCGTGCCGACAATCGCCACCAGCACAATATCTGCCTCCGGCATCGTCGCCAACTCCACCAGACCTTTTTCGCCAGTCAACACCGGTGACTGGATGCGCTGTTCCAACTCGCGCGCTTTATCTCGGTCGGTCATCGCGACGGCTTTCGGGTGAAATTGCTGAATGGCCTTTTCCATTCCGGCCACATTTTCGCGCGATGCCATGCCGACGATGCGCACATAGTCCGGCAAATCCGCCGCGACTTTTTGCGTGCTGACGCCAATCGAGCCAGTCGCGCCAAGGAGAACGATGTTTTTAGGTTTCATCTGAGCACGCGGACAATACCGGCGAAGTGGAACAATCTCAAGTGTTTCTCGCTTGACCGGCTCGCCGCTTGCCGGATACTGGCGGCGCATGCTGCGAAGCAAACTTTGGTGGTTCGTGTTGCCGGTGCTGACAGTCTTGCTGTTCAGCCCGGTTTACCGTGCTACTTTCGTGTACGACGATTCGGATTTTGTCGTCGAAAACCCGTTGTTGAATGCGCCACACCTCGACGTGGTTGCGGTTTTCACCACGTCGTATCCACCGCAACATCCGGAGCAAAAACTCTACCGGCCGCTGGTGATATTATCCTACGCGCTCGACAAAGCTGTGACCGGCAAACCAGCCGGCTTTCACGTGACCAACGTGCTCTGGCATCTGGCAGTGGCGACAATGCTGGTGCTTTTGCTCCGGCAACTCGGCACGCCAGCCACCGGTGCGCTACTGGCAGCGGTAGCATTTTTTGCGTGGCATCCATTGACGACAGAATCCGTGGCGTGGGTGGCCGGGCGAGCGGAATTAATGGCGGCATTTTTTGTGTTGGCGTCGCTGATTGCATTTATTCGTAACCGGCCGGTACTCGCCGGGCTGGCGTTTGCAGCAGCGTTGTTGTGCAAGGAAAGCGCGATCATGACACCGGCTTTAGCGGTATTGCTTGCGTGGCGGTGGCCGGCGAAACGCCGGTGGCAATTGTGGGCCGGTTACGCCGGCATCGCGCTGGCGTATCTGGCGTGGCGACAATATCTCTTTGCCGGCGTGCGACTGGAACAAGTGGCGTTCAACGGTTTCGCCGACGCGTGGACGCAACGGCTCGTCGCCGGTAAAGTTTTACTCCGGTACCTTGGATTGGCGTTCGTGCCGTACCGGCAATCGGTGTTTCACGATGTCCAAGTCGAAACTTTCCGCAGTGCGCTGGCGGTGGTGTTGCTCGCCGGCGTGACGATGTGGTTGTGGTGGCGGCGTGACCGGTATCCGAATTTGGTTTTGGGTTGGGCGTGGTTTTTCGTGGCGTTGCTGCCGGTTTCAAACTTGATTTTACCCATCGGTAGCGTGATGGCGGAACGATTTACTTATTTGCCATTAATCGGCATGAGTCTGGTGCTGGCCGGAATGCGTGGCCGCTGGTGGCCGGTGATTTTGGCGTTGGTCTTGATTCATCACGCCGGTAAAACTTGGGCGCGGTGCTGGGATTGGCAGACGGACCGGAAATTGTGGAGCAGCGCGGCGCAAGTCGAGCCGGCTTCGTTTTTACCACCGGCGCAACTTGGTTTCGCAGCGCTGGCAGAGAATGACCGACCGGCGGCAGTTGCGGCATTTGACCGGGCGTTGGAGTTGTTGGCGACACAGCCGGTAAAACTCCGGGAGAAATTTGAGCCGCGCATCCGCATCGCACAAACCGGCGCGGAATTGGAATTGGTGTATTCACTCGCTCGGCAACACCGGTTGGCTGAGGCGCAGGCCGGTTATTTGAAAATCTTGCGCCGGCATCCCGGCGATGTGTGGGCGCGCCGGGCATTGGCCGATTGTCAATTGGAGCGACGCGATTTTGCTGCGGCAGCGGTCGGGTTGACGGAATTGGTCCGGGAGTTTCCGAGCGATGCGCGGTTGCGAGCAAAATTTGGGAGTGCGTTGAGTCAGACTGGGCGGATTGCGGAAGCGTGTCAGCAATTGGAGCGAGCGGTGGAGTTGGATCCCGGTACGGCGATGTACCGGCAGCATTTAGCAGTGTTACGCGAGCACCAAGCGCATGTAGATGTAGAGCAGCGGCGCGGTGAATAGAAAACTGTCGAGCATGTCGAGCGCGCCGCCGTGACCCGGTAAAATGTCGCTGGAATCTTTGACGTTGGCTTCACGTTTGATGAGCGATTCGGCGAGATCGCCAATGACCGCCGCTGTGCCGAGCAGGAGACCGATGGCGAGCGCGTGGGTGAGATTCATACCGGAGGCGACGATGCCGGTGCTGAGTTGGCGCGGCCAGTATAAACACATCACGGCGCCGCCGACAGCGAAGGCGAGACCGCCGATGGTGCCTTCCCAAGTTTTCTTCGGGCTGATGCGCGGAATCATTTTGTGCCGGCCCAGCGTGGAGCCGACGAGGTAGGCGCCCATGTCGGTGAACTTTGTGACGACCACGAGCAGCATGACGAAATACCGGCCGTTCACGTCGGCGAAGTTGATGCGGGTGATGAAATTGCCGAGCCACGCGACGTAAATGAGGCCGAACAGCGTGATCGCCATTGTCTCGATACCGGCGGGATTTGTTTTTTCCGGGAATTGCCGGATGAAAACGCCGAGCGCGAAGACGAGTAGAATCAGGATGTCAAAATCATAGGACAACTCCAGTCGTTTAGTCTGCCGGTAGAAAAACCAGCTACCGGAAATCATCACCACCGTGCCGATGACGCCCCAGATTTTGTAGGAGCGCAAACCTTTCGCTTCGCAAATCCGGTAAAACTCCCAGATCGCGCGGGCGATGAAGAGATTCATGAACAAGTAGAGTGCTGTTGGTGGAAGCCAAAAAATGACCGCCAACATGATACCCCACAAGACGAGCGAGCTAATTAGCCGCCAGCCGAAGCCGGAGCGCGGATTCACACTGGTGACGGTTTGGATCGGTTCGCTCATTTTGCTTTGGGCGGATTGACGAGGCCAAACCGGCGGCTGCGTTGACTGTAATCTTCCAATGCTTTCAGCAATTCCGGTTTTCGGAAGTCCGGCCAGAGTACTTCGGTCACGTACATTTCGGCGTAGGAAATTTGCCAGAGGAGAAAATTGCTAATCCGCATTTCGCCGCTGGTGCGAATCAGTAAATCTGGGTCCGGGATGCTACCGGTATAAAGATTTCGCGCAATGACCACTTCATCAATGTCCGCAATTTCGAGGTGACCGGCTTTCACTTCACGAGCGATGCCGCGCATCGCGTCCACGATTTCTGCTCGGCCGCCGTAGCTCAACGCCAGCACGAGCGTCATTCCGGTATTCTTGCTGAGCGTCTCGATGCTTTTGTTTAATTGTTTTTGCGCGCTCGCCGGTAGGTCATGGGTGCGACCGATGACCGCGAGCCGGACGTTATTCGAATTTAGCTCCGGGATTTCCTGCTTGAGAAAAAATTCCAAGAGATACATTAGCGCCGCGACTTCGGTGCGCGGACGTTTCCAATTTTCCGAAGAGAAAGCGTACAGCGTCAGATATTCCACGCCGAGTTCGCTACAGGAGCGCACCATGGCGCGGACACTTTCCATTCCGATGCGATGACCTTCAGCGCGCGGCAGGCCGCGTTGCTTAGCCCAGCGACCGTTGCCATCCATGATGATGGCAATGTGCCGGGGAATGTTTTGGGACGGTTGGGTCACAGGAAAATAGTTTCGGCCCGGCGCGGGCCAACACTGACGATCCCGAGCTTAGTGCCGCTGAGTTGCGCGAGCTTGTTTAGATAGAGCCGCGCTTTTTTCGGCAGGTCATCGAAATTACGAACGAGCTTGGTCGAGGTCTGCCAGCCGTCGAATTCTTGATAGACCGGTTTGCAATGCAGCAAGGCGTCCACATCGGCCGGAACGGTTTCAACGAGCTTGCCGTCGAGCTTATAGGCAACGCAAACTTTGATTTTCGGCAACGTGTCGAGCACATCCATTTTGGTGACGGCGAGTTCGTCAATGCCGTTCAACATCACGGAAAACCGGGTGGCCACGGCGTCGAACCAACCGCACCGGCGCGGGCGACCGGTGGTGGCGCCGAATTCTTTGCCGGTCTCGCGGAGCATTGCGCCGCTGGCGTCGAGCAGTTCTGTCGGGAATGGACCTTCGCCGACGCGGGTGGTGTACGCTTTCATCACGCCGACCACGCGGCCAATCCGATGCGGCGGAATACCGGAACCAGCGCAAGCGCCACCGGCGGTGGTGTTGGAACTGGTGACAAATGGATAAGTGCCGAAATCAATATCGAGCAATGTGCCTTGCGCGCCTTCGAGGAGAATTTGGCGTCCGTCGCGTTCGTACCGGTTGAGCAATGTCACGGTGTCGGCAATGTGCCGGCGCAATTTCTTGGCCGCGGCGAGATATTCGGCGTTGATTTTGGCGAAGCTCAATGGTTTCGCGCCGAAGGTGCGGGCGATTTCGTTGGTCTCGCGAACTTTGCGGCGGAGTTTTTCGGAGAAGCTCGCCGGTGAGAGTAAATCGACGACGCGGATGCCGGTGCGTCCGACTTTGTCGGAATACGCCGGGCCGATGCCGCGTTTGGTGGTGCCGATTTTGCCTTTACCTTTTTGTTCTTCGCGCAGGGCGTCGAGCAACCGGTGGTATGGAAGAACGAGATTGGCGCGGTCGCTGACGAGGAGATTGCCGTTGATGGCAATGCCGCGCGCTTGGAGGTGGTTGATTTCTTCCAGCAAGGCGAGCGGGTCGACGACGACGCCGTTGCCGATGACGTTCAGCTTGCCGGGGTAAAGAATACCGGAGGGAACGAGGTGGAGAACGTATTTCTCGTTGCCGACCTCGACGGTGTGCCCGGCGTTGTTGCCGCCCTGATACCGGACGACAACGTCGGCCTGCTCGGTCAAGACGTCAATGATTTTGCCTTTGCCTTCATCGCCCCATTGGGCGCCAACTAAAACAGTGGTTGCCATAACTGGCGCACGATACCCGAACCGTGAAGCTGCTGGCAAGCGACAAGAATACACGATTTCGGAAATCTATCTTGTCAATTGGATGTTTGGCGGTATGCTAAATCCGTGGATGTGAGAATAATTAGGAGCAGGCGAATCAGGTTTACCGAATAATTTATGTTACTTTCTCGACATACTCGAATGCCTCGCAGCAAGGTGTATTTAGTGCTGAGCGATAGCGTATTCACTGCGGTGGCAATGTTGATCTCGGTCATCCTCCGGTTGGGTTACGATAACGGCTTAGCTTATTTCGATATTCACTGGCGCGCCGTTGTCATCTCGTGGGTTTTCTTTGGGTTGTCGTATTACGTCACCGGATTGTATGACACGGAACGACTGCATCAAATCGGTCGTACGCTAATCGGAGTCGTCGTGGCGGTCGGTGCCGGGATGATTTTGATGATGGCGTTTTTCTACGCGACGCTTTCATCGGAGCTGATTGGCCGTGGAATTTTCGCCGGGTACGGATTGTTTGTTTTTGCGGCGGTCTTGCTGACGCGCTTAATCTATCTCGGTGCTAGCCGGCATGGAATGATGGCGCAACGGTGCTTAATCATTGGCACGGAAGGCGAGGCGCGGAAGGTAATTGAATTGGTGGCCGGTTGCGGCCGCGCGGATATTCGGATTCTGGGTTTAATTCATTGCGGCCGCGAACAAGAAAAAGTCGGTAAATTTATCGGTGACTATCCAATTCTCGGCACGCTCGAATCAGTAGAGCGCTTTATCGAACTTTACGATGTTGAACGTCTGATTATTGCCGCTTCGACAGAATCCGAACCGGACTTGCTGCGCCGGCTGCGCGCCTTCCGGTACCATGGAATGGCATTGGTGGATTTCGTTTCGCTGTACGAAGAATTGGCGCAGGAAATTCCCATTGATCACATCAACGATGAATGGCTCTTCCACGCCTCGATGAATAATTCGCGTATTCATATTCGCCGCATCAAACGCCTGACGGATATTTTGGTGGGAATGTTAGGTTTGGCGCTGACGTGGTGGTTGATGTTGTTGACCGCGTTATTGGTTAAAATTACCTCCAAAGGTCCGGTCTTGTTCCGGCAGGAACGTCTCGGTCGCGACAGCCGGCCGTTCATGCTCATGAAATTCCGAACGATGCGTGAAGATGCCGAAAGCCTGACCGGTCCAGTCTGGGCGACTGAAAACGACCCGCGTGTGACTTCGGTTGGCCGGTGGTTCCGCAAATTCCGGCTCGACGAACTACCGCAGCTCTTCAATGTTCTCCGTGGCGACATGAGCTTGGTCGGTCCGCGTCCGGAGCGCGCCGTCTTCATCAAAAAACTTGCGGAAGAATTGCCGTTCTACTCTGAACGCTTGCTGGTGCCGCCGGGAATTACCGGTTGGGCGCAAGTCATGGCGCCGTACGCCGCCAGCATCGAAGATTCCCGGCGCAAACTTCAGTTTGACCTTTATTACATCAAGCACATGTCGCTTTTTCTCGACCTACTGATTTGCATTCGGACTGCTCGCACGATGCTCTTTGGTCGTGAGCGAACGAAACCGGTGTATGCCGGTATCTCGAATAATCCACCGGCATAATTTTCGATTCCCTTGAAAGAATATCTCGACCTCGTCAACTTAGTTTTAGCCAATGGTACGCTCAAAAAGAGCCGCACCGGTATCGACACCATTTCCTATTTCGGCGCGCATTACCGGGTGAATCTGGCGAATGGATTTCCGTTGCTCACCACCAAAGAAATCGTCTGGAACTCGTTGCTCCATGAATTGCTCTGGTATCTCTCCGGTGAAGACCACATTCGCAATCTCCGGCAACACACCAAAATTTGGGACGCGTGGGCTGACGAAGCCGGTAATCTCGATACCGCCTATGGCCGGTACTGGCGGCGTTTTCCGCATCCGTACCGGGACAAAGACGGTCACTGGCAAGTCCGGGAAGTTGACCAAATCCAATTCGTTCTCGACACACTCCGCACCGAACCGACCAGCCGCCGGATGGTTGTCACCGCGTGGGAACCCGGCAACGCGACAACCAGCAAGTTGCCGCCGTGCCATTACAGCTATGTTTTCAATGTTCAAGATGGTCGGCTCAATTGCCATCTCACGCAACGCAGCGGCGACATCGCGCTCGGAATTCCATTCAATCTCGCGTGCTACGCCACGCTCACACAAATCATTGCCGAACAAGTCGGCCTCGCCGTCGGCTGGTTTAGTCACACTATCGTGGATGCGCACATCTACACCGCCGCCTCCGGTAGTGGCAAAGAAGAATACGATCATGTCCCCGGTCTGCGTGAACAACTGAAGCGCGTGCCGGGACCGTTGCCCCGGCTGATTATCGCAAAGAAAGCGTTACCGGAACTCAAGTTTGAAGATTTCAGCATCGAAGGGTACCGGTCGCAGCCGCGCATCAAATTCAAAGTCGCCGTATGAACATCGCCATCATCGTCGCCATCGCCGAGAATCTTGTCATCGGCGACGCCGGTAAGATTCCGTGGCATATCAGCGACGACCTCAAACGGTTCAAGCGTCTTACACTCGGCCATCCGATTATCATGGGCCGAAAAACTTACGACTCACTTGGAAAACCGTTGCCGGGCCGGCGTAATCTTGTGCTCACACGCGGTGCGCCGATTGCCGGTGTCGAATGTTTTTCTAGTCTTGATGCCGCGCTGAAAACTTGCCGGGACGAAACTGTTTTCATCATCGGCGGCGCGGAGATTTACCGGCAAGCTTTACCGGTGGCAAATGCGCTGTTCATCACGCACGTTCACGAACAAGTCACCGGTGATACACATTTCCCAGAATTCGACCAGCAACGCTGGCGCGAAGTCGCTCGCGAAGACCATCCGGATTATTCGTTTGTAGATTACCGGTCGCTTGATTAATAGCCGAGATCGAAGGTGTACCGGAGGACGTTGTGGCAATGCACGGAGTCGATGACGGTCTTGCTTTGCCAGCCTTTGCAGGAGATTGCGCCGGTGACATTTTTGCGGCGTTTCGTGATGGCCTCTTCTAATTCTTTGGTTAGATCAAAGTCGCCACGGATACATTCGCTGTTGGGACAATTGAAAAGGAGCACAGATTTGGCGTGTTCAATGTTGACCTCGTATTTGACTTGGCTGTTTTTTGTGACGCCATCGTGGTCGAAATATGCCAACCCAACGGTAAGAGATTTCAATTTTTGGAATTGGGTGGCAAGCGATGGTGCGGCCTGAATGCGTTGGCTGGCTTTTTCACGGTGTTCAAAACGGGGACCTACTCTTTGACGATACATATGGAACCGATCTGTTTACTGGGTTGTTTAGCCAATTTACCACATTTGTGCGGCCTTGTATCTATCAATCCGTACAGAAATAAAAAGGGCATCCCGGTTACAGGATGCCCTTTTCGGATTATACCGCGAGTCGGTTTTTAGTACCGGCGCGAACGATTGTCGTCGCGACGGCCACCGCCACCACCACCGAAGTCGCCACGGGGACGTTCTTCACGGGGTTTCGCTTCGTTGACGGTCAACGCGCGACCATCAAGTTCTTTGCCGTTAATATCGGCAATTGCCTTAGTGGCTTCTTCCTGCGAGCTCATTTCCACAAATCCGAACCCACGGGACTTGTTGGTGAACTTGTCCACGATCAGGTTGCAAGCGGTGACGTTACCGGCCTGTTTGAACAGGTCGAGAATATCGCCTTCGGTGGTGTTGAACGACAGGTTTCCTACGAATAGCCTGGTAGCCATTATGTGTATCTTTCTGCTGCGGTTAGGAGGTCTCAGTGACTGTTCTCGAACTCGAGTTTAGGATCATCACCGAGCAAAATCGTCTGACAATCTACCAATCTCACTGCAACTGCTACTATCTGCGAGCACCTTCACCATACCCTGCTTTCCTAGAATAGCAACAGAAAGTTACGCGAATTTAGTACGCCATTTACGACCGGCGAAACCTAATACCAGTCCGCCGATGCACAACAAAAACCCAGTCGAAGGTTCCGGTACGGCGGCGACTGTTGGAGTGTAGGTGTATTGGATATCAATCGTTGCTGCACCTTGCGAGGTCGTTCCCAGCCAGAAGTTGCCGGGTTTGTTGTGAGTTGTAATGGTATCTGACTCATTCGCTGCGACTTGGAAGTCAGTTTGTCCAAGGCCAATGAATGCCGCTAAAGTCGGCGCGGTGGTGTAAGTGAAAACCTGCGATTGCGTAGCGTTAACAATTGGAATTGTAGCACCGGAGGTACCGGAGCCATCAGTCGTACCGTCATATTTTGGCATAGATGGAATTACCATTCCATTAGTCGCGGCGGAAGTGGCCATGGAAAGATAACTCTGCGCACCTTGAGTAATATCTAGGGTTTGATCCATTGCGTAGTTGGCTGTAAACGCCGTGGAAGGTTTGGTGAGATTGGTGTTTTCATATTGCCAACCACCCACTAATTCACCGGTGACAGTGATCTGCACGCTTTGTAAGTGACCGAGACTTGGATCGAAAAGATTCAAAAGTAAATCTTGGGCGTAAGATGTATCTGTGAGTGGAATCGTGGCGGATTCATCAATGATTGCAGCCGACACGTTAACCGTGCTGAAGAGTCCTACAAAAAGACCAATCAGTCCCACGGCGATTGCAACATGACGATAGCTTCTCATTCGCGAAGAATAGTGGACGACGAATCATGCTCTTCAGGGAGCGGTTGCCATGTGAAATGACAACAATCCAAACATGGGAAGGAATCCAAACGAGGGAAACATCTGCGGGTCATCAAGAACCCATGGCGGGTTCATATAAGAGAAGTGGTGTGAAATGTCAATAACTTGTGAATAACTTTTACTTCGCAATCAGTCCAGTTTGCAGCGCCGCCAGAATACCGGCGGCACCACCGGGTGACATGAGGTATAGCCCAGCCCAGCCTTCTTGCTGAACTCGCTGCACCTGCTCCACGGCAATTTCAAGGCCAACCTTTGCCTGATCGGTCGGATTGGATTTAGTGGCTAACCGCTGGAGGATTTTATCCGGCAAAACCACACCGGGCACTTGCGCCACGCGCTGGGCTTGTTCCAAACTCGTCAAAATCATAACGCCAATTAGAACCGAATGCTTTGCCCGCAACGACTCCAGCGCTGCCAGCGGTTCAGTGCGAAACGCCGGTTGCGTCATCACATAATCCGCGCCGTTATCAAGCTTCTGACGGAGTCGGTCGAGTTCGCGTTTGCTATCGACGGCTTCCGGTTCAAAGCCGGCACCAATTGTAAAATGAGTACGCGGGTTAGCCTGCTTACCGAGCGGCGCGCCACCAAAGTCCACACCGGCATTCAGACACGAGTTTGTCAGTCGCACCAGTGCCACCGAATCTAAATCAAACACTGCCGTCGAGCGCGGATACGTCGGCGACATCTTCGGCGGGTCGCCGGTGATGAAAAGAACATTATGAATCCGGTTCGCGTGAAATCCAATCAGTCGGCTCTGAATTCCCATCAGATTCAAATCGCGGCCGGTAAAGTGCGGAATCAACTCCAACCGGTCGCCAATCTGATTCCGAACCAGATGAATGAAATCTCCCGGCGGCATCAACGGAATTCCGCGCGAGCCATCGGTGAAATCCACCGCATCCGCCAGACCGCTGTCGGCAAGTTGGCGGATGAAATCAATCTTACCGGCGACCAGTTTCTCATCCGTTCCGCGCGGCGGCAAAATTTCAACGCTGACGACAAACTTTCCGGCTTTCAATTTTTGAGAGAACCGGCCGTTTGCTGATTTTTCGACATCACCGGCCGGCGGACGAGTTGATTTTATTTCAACGCCACCGGTGACGCCGGCTTGTCGCGACCGGAGATAATTATGCATTTCGCGAAGATGTGGCGGGTGCATTTCGCAGCAACCACCAATCAATCGCACGCCGCGATCCATCAAGCTCCGCGCCAACCGGCCCATATATTCCGGATTCACTGAACTCATGAACCGGTTGCCGATTCGCTGAAATCCACCGGCGTTCGGCATCACCACCAGCGGCAACGGCGCATCCGGTACCGCGTCTACAAATGCGCTCGCATCCCACGGCGCACAGCAATTCACGCCCGCGACCGCTGCGCCGATTTCCGCCATCCGACGGACAAACGCTGGCGGTGAAATTTCTGGGCTAAACGTCATTTCTGCGATAATCGGCGGTGCGCCCGGTATCGACCGGATGAGCGCGATGAGTAATTCCAGTTGCGGTTGCGAGCTAAAAGTTTCCAGCAACAACGCATCAGCGTCGGCGGCAATCAAACTTTCGATTTGTTCCCGGTAACATTCCGCGATGGCGGTGGGTGTGAGTAAAACTCCGGCGGCCGGGCCGATGGAAGCGAGCGTGAAGACCGGTTCCGTCCCGGCGGTGCGCGCGAGATTCACGCCGGCGCGATTTAATTCTGCCACGCGGTGTTCCATTCCAAACTGCCGCAACTGATGTCGGTTCGCGCCAAAGGTATTAGTTTTGAGACAGCGTGCGCCGGCGGCGAGATAATCCCGGTGGACGCGACGGATGAGGTCCGGTTGATCGGTGTTGAACGCTTCGTAGACGTGATTCGTCTCGGACAATCGTCCGGTGAGTTCAAACAAATACGAACCCATCGCGCCGTCAGTGAGCAACGGTTGCGTTTTTAACGTGGTTAAAAAATCCGCCATGCGGCTTCTTGATACAACAGACCGGCGGCAGAGTCAAAACCGGTTACGCGCCGCCGGTGATTAGTTTTGTGTGAGTTGATTCGCGTCGAACACAATCGGGAAGTTTTCACCTTCGACCACGGCGCCTTTCGGGATCGGCGGCGTGCCCGGCATCAGCGGCTTGTCGGTGTCAGAACGCACATCCGGTCGGATGAAATTTAGCACCACTCCGCGCCGTGGGTTCGGCGAAGTATTCGGATATGAGCCGTGTAAAGTGAGGCAATGGTGGAACGATGCTTCGCCAGCCTTCAGTATCATCGGCACCGGTTTGAATTGTGCGAGTTGTTCGGGAGCCAGCACCTGCTTGATGGCTTCCATATCTTCCAAGCCACCGGTGAGCTTGACGGTCGGCAACAGATTCCAGCGGTGCGAACCGGGAACGACATGGACGCAGCCGTTCTCTAAAGTGGTGTCATCCAGCGCAACGAAACAGGTGATGTGTCCCACCGGTACCGTGCGTGTCCAATACGAATAATCCTGATGCCATGCCACCACGCCACCGTGCCGGGCGGGTTTGTAGAAAAGCTGGTCGTGCCAGAACCGCACCCGGTTCGTGCCGAGCAATTGACTGAGCGGAACCGTCATCTCCGCATTGAACAGCAGGTCGTGAAACGCGTCGTCCACAAACCAAGCACCTTGAAAATAAATCATCTGCTGATTCTTGCTCGCGCCACCGGCGGCTGCGGTCAATCCAATCAGTTCGCTCCGGCGCGGAAAATCGTCGGCCACCATCTGTTCCAACCGGTCGCGCAAACATTGGAGTTGGCGTTCCTCCAAAACTCGAATGCCTTTGAGATAACCATTGGTTTCGTAGAAGCGCACTTGTTCCGGCGAAAGGTTGTATTTCGGAATCTCGTTCGTCCGCGTGGCCGCCGTGAATAGTTGGCCCGCTGGCCGATGAATTTTTCGATAATCAATCAGATTGGTCGTGCCCATGCTAGTACCGATACTTCAACCCGAATCGGGAGTCAAGGTGAGCCAGGTTCATATTTTTTAGAATTGCTTAACAACAATGAGAATAAAAATCCCAACGCCAATAAGCCGGCGCCGATTCCAAATGCGTCGCTGGCGGCTTGCGTTCCGAAGTGGTCTTTGAGGAATGCCACCATTTGCGGGCCGACAATTCCGCCGGCCGACCACGCCGTTAGGATACAGCCGTAAAGCACCGGCATCCGCACCGGGCCAAACGTGTTCAGCACAAACGCAGGCATCACGCCGAAGCCGCCTCCGTAACAAAGCAGCACATAACAAATCAGCGCGCCGAACAACCAAGGGTTACCGGTGAAGATGAGCGCGACAAACGCGATGACTTGCGTGGCCAGCATCACACGGAACGTGGCGAGTTGACCGAGCCGGTCCGACAGACCGCCCCAGAACAGCCGGCCCAAACCATTGAATAATGAGCTAACCGCAATCAACGTCGCGCCGGCCATCGCCGGATTTGGGCCACGCCACAAATCCTGCAACAGCGGCGATTGGAAACTGATGATGGCGATTCCGGCGACAATGTTGCAAAAGAACACCAGCCACATCAAACCAAACTGTCGCGACCAGACCGGCGCGATCCCCGCGAGGTTGACGGAAGCGACCGGTGTCCCCGGTGGATTCCGCAGGCCAGCCGCAGCAAACAAACTGATCGTACCGACAATCAAGCCGATACCGGCAAAAACCAGCGGTAGTTGATGTTGGCAAGCGGCGTCGAGTGCCGGTGCGATGACTTTGCTCATCAGCAGTGCGCCCAAGCCGAAACCCATGACCACCATGCCGGTGACTAAACCTTTTTTATCGGGAAACCATTTCGCCGCAGTCGCCACCGGCGTGACATAGCCAAGTCCTAAGCCGATTCCGCCAACAACTCCGTAGCCGAGCCACAACAGCGGCAGCGATTTCAAATGCAACGCCAGCGCCGCGAGCAGATAGCCAGCGCCGTACAGCAAGCTACCGGTGACCGCGAGTTTGCGTGGGCCGAATTTCGGAAGCAAGACGCCGCCGACCGCCGCCGCTACGCCAAGAAAACCGATGGCGAGACTGAACGCCCACGCAACTTGCGTGTTGCTCCAACCGTAACCGGTGACGAGCGGTTTCTGGAAATAACTCCAAGCGTACACCGCGCCGAGGCACAGTTGTAGCAATGTGCCGGCACCGGCAATGAGCCAGCGTTTCATCAGAACAAGCCGACGATTTCGCCCGCTTCGTTGATGTCGATGATTTCCGCCGACGGAATTTTTGGCAAGCCCGGCATCGTCATGATGTCGCCGGTCAAGACGACGACGAATCCGGCTCCGGCGGAAAGTTTCACGTCGCGAATCGGCACGTCGAAGTTTTTCGGACGGCCGAGCAAGGCCGGGTCGGTGGAAAGCGAATATTGCGTCTTCGCCATGCACACCGGCAGATGCGCGTAGCCAGCGGCTTCGAAATCTTTGATTTTCTGACGGACTTTTACGTCGGCCATGATGTTGTCGGCGCCATAAATATTTTGCGCGATGGCGCGAATTTTATTCCAGAGACCCATCTCATCGGTGTAGAGGAACTGGAAATTATTGGAACGCGGTTGCTCCGCAAGTTCGACGACAGCTTTCGCCAGATTTTCCGCACCGGCACTGCCGCGCGCCCAGTGGTCGGCTTTGACGGCGCGAACGCCGAGAGTTTTGCAGTGGTTCTCAATGACGGCGACTTCCTCCGGTGTGTCAGCGGTGAAATGATTAATCGCAACCACCACCGGTAGGTTGTAGAGCCGAATATTTTCGATGTGTTTTTCGAGATTGGCGATGCCTTTTTCGACGGCGGACGGATTCGGTTTTCCGAGGTCAGCTTTCAGAACTCCGCCGTGCATTTTGAGCGCCCGAACAGTGGCGACGATGACAACGGCGCTCGGTTGCAAGCCGGCCTTCCGGCACTTGATATCGAGGAATTTTTCTGCGCCGAGGTCGGCACCGAAGCCGGCTTCGGTCACAGCGTAATCGGCGAGCCGGAGACCTAATTTGGTAGCGAGGACGCTGTTGCAACCGTGCGCGATGTTGGCGAATGGTCCACCATGAACGAATGCCGGATTGCCTTCGAGCGTCTGGACGAGATTTGGTTTGAGCGCATCTTTCAACAAGACGGTCATTGCGCCGTGAGCTTTGAGGTCGGCAGCAGTGACGGGCTTTTTCTCGCGGGTGTAAGCGACGACAATTTTGCCGAGACGTTCCCGGAGTTCTTTGAGCGATTCGGAGAGACAGAAAATCGCCATGACTTCGGAGGCGACGGTGATGTCGTAGCCGGATTCGCGCGGGATGCCGTTGGCGTTGCCGCCGAGGCCGAGAACGATGTCGCGGAGAGCGCGGTCATTCATGTCCACGACGCGCCGCCAGACGATGCGATTCACGTCGATGCCGAGTTTATTGCCTTGCGTGAGATGGTTATCGAGGAGCGCGGCGAGTAAATTGTGCGCGGCACCGATGGCGTGAAAGTCACCGGTGAAGTGAAGATTGATGTCTTCCATCGGAATCACTTGCGCGTAACCACCACCGGCGGCGCCACCTTTGACGCCGAAACACGGACCGAGCGATGGTTCGCGTAGACAGATGACGGCGCGTTTGCCGATGCGGTTCAACGCATCGCCGAGACCGACGGTGCAGGTGGTTTTACCTTCACCGGCGGCAGTCGGATTGACAGCGGTGACAAGGATCAACTTGCCGGTCGGCGCGTTGTCGAGGCTATGGAAGTAATCGAGCGAGATTTTGGCTTTGTAATGGCCGTAATGCTCAAGGTCGGCATCGGGAATGCGGAGCTTCTTGGCAATCTCTCCGATGGGTTTTATTTTGGCAGCGCGCGCGATTTCAATATCGGACAGTGGCATAATGAGATTTCCTTTTTAGGCGTAGAATTCTTGGACGCGCATGATGACGTCGAAACCTTCCAGCTTCAGACAATCGGTGAGGCATTGCAGCGCCGGAGCGTCGGTCGTAAGCATTTCGTATTTGCGTTTGACCGAACCGATGACGTGATCCATTCCGAGCGGCATGGCCAGCGTGAGGAACGCGCTTTCGAGCGGGCCTTTCGTCGGTGAACCATCGGCGCGTTTCGGCGGCAGCATGACGGTGAAATTGCTGAGACCCACTGACATGTGGACGCCCTTGAAGTTTGCGTCGTCGTGAATTAGGCGGATGGATTTCATCAACCGGAGAAACTGGTTTTCAGAATCAGCGCCAATCGGTGAGATGCCGGCGTCAATGATGCAATCGCTGACTGCGATGCTATGTTTCTTGGCTTCGGCAATCATCTGTTTTGCGGTCGCGTAGGTCTGGTTGGCGTCGTGATTTGGCTGGCCGGTGCCGTTTTCATTGCGCTCGGTGACGAGGAGAATCGGCCTGAATGCGATAATCTTTTTCAAGTCGAACATCTCTGGTCGCAACGGCGAAATGGAATTCAGTAACGGGATTTTGCCACCGGCGCGATTGAGGTCGTAGGCTTTGAGACCAGCTTCGGCCATGACTGGATCGGGTGTGTCGATGGAGAGCGGCTTCGCGGTGACGCTCTGAACTTGCCGGACCATTTCCGCGAGAAATTCCGGCGAACGCTTGCCGACGTTGACGTCGATGTAGGTTGCGCCGCCGGCGTCTTGCGACTTAGCCAGTTCTTTCAAGCCGGCGATGTCGTTAGCTTCGTAAAGTTTTTTGGTGGACGGAACGGAATCGTTGATGGATTCTCCGATGATACTGAGGCCGGGTAGTGACATATTATTTCTCCTTTTTTGCGTGATGATCGCGGTTGCGGTAAGTGTTCGCCCAAGCCGAAGTGCCTTCGAGGCTGGCATTGTAAAATACGGCCGGGCCGTCGAGCATGTGTTCGGCTTCGCCGTAGGCTTTCAGTCGGTCGTAAGCGCGCGCCCAAAGACAATCTTTGTCGTCGAGTTCGCACCGGCCTTCTGCCGAACCGCCGCACGGACCGTTGCGGCCGGTTTTGGAACAAGCTTTGCGTGGGCAAAGATACGCGGTGTCCGGTAGTGAGCAATCGCCGCAATCTTTGCAGCCGAATGCCATTTCTTTCGAGACGCGTTCGATGCTGTGCAATGCTCGAGACGCCAGATTATCGCCGTTTTTTTCGAGCTGAGTGTAAATTTTTTGCATCGCCGGATAAAATCCTTCGCCGGCGACGAAAAATTTCTCGTGAATTTTTCGCGTGAGCCGGTAACCCAGCGGCGCGGGATTTTCCAACGCCTTCCGGTACTCGCGATTCAATTGCGTGACGTCGCCGAGACCGGTGGCGGGGTCGGCTTCAAAAAGGTAAAATTCATCCGGTTTCGAATACTGAATTTCTTTGGCAAATTCTTTCCAGTCGTTTTCGCCGTAGCTCTGCGCTAGCTCGATAATTTTGCCGAACGATTCCGCTTTACCGAGACCGCCGAGATAGCCACCGGCGAAGCCTAAGCCTTTGAACACGGCGAGTTGTTTCGCGGCGAGTTCGTTGAAAAAGCTCCGGCCTTTGTCGGGACCGGCGGCGTATTTCTCAATGAGCGCAAAAAGTTTATCGCTGACGACACAGCCGGGGATTTTGTTTTTGTTGAACAAACCGGCGACGGTTTTGTTGAGGACGTAGACATTGCCGATGACCGGCGCTTGGACTTGCGCCCATTGCATGAAAAGTTTGATTTCGTAAAACTTTCGCATGTCGTAGCCGAGTTGCGAAATTACCCACTCGGCGCCGCAATGGATTTTGCGGGCGAGTTTGAAATATTGCGGCATCAATTCGCGTTCTTGGCGTTTGAATGGCGAAACGGCGCAGCCGGTAAAGAATTTTGTCTGTGGAAATTTTTCGGTCTTACCGCCGGGACGCTGAACTTCGAGACCGTCGTTCATTGCTTTGAGCATGGCAATGAGGCTGACAGAATCTAAATCAAAGACCGGTCGCGCTAAACCGCCGTAGCCGGTGATTGGATAATCACCGGTGAGGGCAAGCAAGTTATCAAAGCCTTCAAGTGCATACCGCCACGCGGCGGATTCAAGACCGTTTCGGTTCAGGTCTTTGCAAGTAAGATGAATCGCCACCGGGACTGATTGACCAGCCAGCATACCGGCAATCCAGTCGGGCGGAAGCATTGGATTGCCGCCGGGGTTATCGGTAATGGAGAGCCAGCCGATGCGTGGGTCTTGGGCAAGCGCTTTGCCGAGATCGATGAGTTTGTGTTGTTCGCCGGGAGCCGGAATGCCGCGCGTGCTGACCAATTCCGCGCCGTACACGAAGCGTCCGCCGGTAATGGCGGCTCGAAAAGTCTCTCGATTACTAATTGGATCCATGTTGATTACTTATGTTTTGTTGACCCGCCGTATTGACGACAGGACACGCTGTAATGCTGTAAGTTTCGTGAAACACTAGGAAAATAAGGGTTATGCCTTAATTTGACAATGCTCCTGACTCGCGAAAACATACCGGTTATTGACTGATGTGGCGCAGTTGTAAAAATCTGCAAACTATAAATTTTGTTCGTGCAAACTGCGGGGCAGACGCCTAAAGTTACGGCTCAATAACTTCAGGAGATTTAATTCTATGGCACTCAAAGAGATTACAATTGGCCACAGTCCCGACCCCGATGACGCATTTATGTTTTATGCGCTGACGCACGGTAAGATTGATACCGGTGGATTGAAAATTAAACACCACATTGCCGGGATTGAGGAACTGAATCACAAAGCCGTCGAAGGTGAATTTGAAGTGTCGGCGCTGAGTGTTCATGCCTATGGCTATACGATGGATAAGTATGCGTTGATGAAATGCGGTGGGAGTTTTGGCGATGGCGTGGGGCCGATTGTGGTGGCGAAGAAGAAAATGGAAATTGGCGAATTGGCGGACGACCGGATTGCGGTACCGGGGACGATGACGAGCGCGTATTTGCTGCTGAAATTGCTTCTCATTAATTTCAAATTTGAGGTGGTGCCGTTCGACAAGATTATGGATGCGGTGCTGAATGGCGACGTGGATGCCGGGTTGTTAATTCACGAAGGCCAACTCACACACAAAAAACACGGCTTACACAAAATTGTTGATTTAGGCGAATGGTGGCAGGAGGACATGAACCTGCCGGTACCGTTGGGTGTGAACGTGGTTCGCAAAGATCTTGGCAAAGAAATGATGCAGCGTTTAACCAAGCTGACGCAGGAGAGTATTAACTACGCGATGACGCACCGGGCCGAAGCCGTCGATTACTCCATGAAATACGGGCGCGGCATGGATGTGAAGACGACGGACAAGTTTGTCGGCATGTACGTCAATAAATGGACGATTGATATGGGTGAGGATGGCCGGCGATCCATCACGCAATTGCTGACGCGAGCGTATCACGCCGCCTTGATACCGCGACCGGTACATTTGGAATTTGTGGAATGAGTAGCACCGGAGGTCGGGCGTAAGCACTCGCAGTCATCACGAGCCGCTATTCTGGGAATTGCGGCGCAAACCGGTGGTGCAATTCTGTCATCGCGCGATTTTCGCGCTGATAGTTTTTGTGCTGGTCTATTCGGTGGTGATGTACGGAGCCACGCAGGAATGGGTGCAAGGACCGTTGGTGGCAGCGGTAATCTTAGCCGTTCTTTTTTGGGCAATCCGGATTGCGGTAGTGCCGGAGGTCGAGGTGGTATTTTCGGCGCTGGGAACGCCACTCTTTCTTGCCGGACTCTATTTAATTCTCCGGTATGCCCTGGCCGATATCGAACCAGTGAGCCGGCCGAGCATGTTACTGGCGATTAGTGCGTTGTTGTTTTTCTTTGTCCTCCTCAATGATTTTAGTCACCGGTGGCAAATTACGGCGATAGTTTGGATTATCACAATTCTTGGCGTACTGCTGGCAGTCTACGGTTGCGTGCAAGTCTTATGTCATCAAGCCTATGCGTGCGGAACATTTCTCAAACCGATGGATTTGGCGGTGTTTTTGCAAATGGCGTTTGCGGTCGCGACGGCGAATTTTTTTCTATCGCACCGGTCGCAATCTGAAAAATTAGGTTTAGCCTTTGCCGGCATCGCAATTTGCATTGGCTTACTAGTGACATTTTCTATCTGGCATTGGCTTGGTTGGAGCGCGGCGCTCATTGTGGTGGCGCTCTTTACTGCCTTTAAACGGACTTGGCATTTCCGCTGGGTGGTGGCCGGTGCCTGTGTGCTAGTCGCCGTGACAGGGGCCGTGATTTTTGGAGCGATGTCCATCCGGAATCAAAATATTGCTGACGGTAGTGAAGGCCCGATTCTGCAGGCAAAATTATCCGCAGTTGCCGGCTCGCAGCCAGTACCGGAATCCGCGTCGAATGCGGAATTGACCCAGCGCGGACTTTGGGATGCGGCGTTGACTATTGGTCAGAATAATTTTTGGGTCGGCGGCGGTGGTGGGATGTTTCCGTGGCTATTTCCACGCCACCGGACGGTGCAAGGAGTTCCGGAGCGTTGTCCGAATCTCTATCTGCAAGTGTTCGCGGAATACGGTGGGCTAGGCGTGATATTATTCATTTGGATTGGCGTGGGTTTAGCGCTGGCGATGTTGAGTATCATCCGGTTGCGCGACAAAAAATATTCATCGGAGCGGCTCTCCAATCGTTATGCATTTGTGGTGACCGGGTTGGCTATTTTGGCGGCGGTCGCAATCAATGCCGGTGTTGACCTGAATTTACAGGTCGGCGGTTTGCTGTTTCCATTGCTTGCAATTATGGCGACCACCTTAACCTGTGGCGTGCACCGGCGTGTGAACGAAGATGATCAGCGCGAGCAACCCGGCCACCACCTCACCATCCGGTTGTTTGGTGTCAGCCGATTCGTGTTAGTCGCCGGACTTGTCGGACTGGCATTATTTCTAACAGCGGGCGCTCGCCGGACGTATCCCGCGAAATTTTTCCTCCATCGTGGCCGGCAACAACTGGCGCGATTGGATTGGGCCGGTGCCGAACAAACTTTCCAGCGAGCGCGTTGGTTTGATGGCCGGAGTTACAAAGTCGCCGAAGCGCTCGGCGATCTCTACATTGCTCGCGCCACTTGGGATCTTCAACACCGGGCAGCTTTTGGTCAGAAAGCCTATGAGTGGTACAATCGCGCTCTGACTCTCAATTATTATGCCGCCGACATCCAAGTTAAAATCGGTCGCCTTCAGGATGTGCTCGGTAACTCCACCAAAGCGCAAGCCGCATACCGGCAGGCGCTCGATATTGACCCGTTGAATGCCTCCTATCATGTTGCGCTGGGCCAATCGTATGCCCGCGCCGGTGACGAAGATGAAGCGCAACATCAATTCCGTCTCGCCCACAATCTCGGCGCGACCGAAATTTTACCGGCGCTCGAAATCCCCAGTCCGAATTAATATGCAACCGCAGACCGGCATCATTCTCGTCACGCACGGTTCCCGACTCGCCGCCGGCAACGATGCGCTCCTCCAATTTGCCGTACAACTCCGGCAACGCCTCGGCACTGAACTTATCGAACCGGCGTTTATGGAAATCGCGCAGCCGAGCATTCCGGTGGCGATTCACAAATTGATTCAGCAAGGTTGCCGGCATATTTTCGGCTACGCCTTATTTCTCGTTCCCGGCACGCATCTGCAAAACGACATTCCGGCGCTGTTCGCCGAAGTGCTAAAAGACCATCCCGGTGTCACGTGGGAACTTTCGCCCCCGATGCTCACTGAACCGCGACTCCTCGACTTTGTTGCTGACCAGCTTAAATAAGAAATAGTTGACGGAGTCACAAAGTTACCGGTAGAGTCCGCGCCAGTTCTTTAGGAAAATGCGTCGGCGCAGGGAATGCCGTGAGATTCGGCAACAGTGGCGCTGCTGTAACTGGATACGAAAGCCCAATTGCCATCCGAATGGAGAAGGCGGGCCGGTAGATTTGAAGCCAGAAGTCAGAATATCGACCGACGCACAAATCAAACGCCCTTCGAACCAAAGGAAAAAGTTATGCGTCGTATTGTCTTGTCGTCGTGTCTTGCTGTCGTTGCCGGAACCGCACTCGCGGATTCCACCATCACAAATCGTCTACCGGAAGTTGTCGTCACCGCCGTGCGGTTACCGGAGGAACAAATGCCGGTCATGAAAATGCCGGCGAATGTCACCGTCCTTGACCAAACTCAGATCGCCGCTTCACCGTCCAGCACGCTGCCGGAATTGTTGCGGCAACAAGTCGGTTTAGTCGCCATTGATACGGTTGGTTTTGGTGGCGGAGCGGGAAATTTGGTGTTACGCGGCTTCGGCGAACGCGCCGGCGCGATCATTCTGGTGGATGGCGTGCGGGTGAATGATGCCGGCGATGCGACGTCGCCCTTTCTGTGGAATAGCATTCCGCTGAATAGCATTGAACGCATCGAGGTGATTCGTGGTGGCTCTTCGACCATTTACGGCGAAGGCGCGGTGGGTGGTGTCATCAATATCATTACCAAGCAACCGTCCGCTCAACCGGCAACGGCGACAGCGACGGTGGCCGGTGGAAATTTGGGTTATTACTCAGCAGATTTCGAGGGCAGTCTCAAGCATAGCAACTTTGATTGTTATGTGAGTGGCAATCGGCAAGAATGGACTGGCTGGCGCGATTTCAGCGCCTATCGCGGTTGGGCGGCGATTGTGAAACCGTCGGTGGATACGGTCATCGGCAAATTCACGTTGGGTTATTATTTGCACGATGAAGTCACGGAAAATCCGGGCAACATTTCGGCGGCGCAACTCGCTGCGAATCCCCGGCAAGCTGGTTACACCACCTTATTTGAAAGTCGCGAGAATCGTGGAAACTTGGATTATTTCAAGGCGTTGGATAGCGGTGTCACGCTGTCGGGAAAAATCTACGGTCAGTCTTATAACACCACCAGCACGAGCGTTTACTGGCTCGATAAAGTGCAGCAACCCAATTATGGCGGCGCGCTGCAAGTGAGTTGTGATTCTGATTTCTGCGCGCGCCAGAATAAGCTGACGGTCGGCACGGAACTCGTGCAGCAAGATTTTTTAAGTGCCGGTGGTGATTCGTTTGGCGATGTTTCGTGGATGCGCGCCGACAACTGGACAGTCAGCGTGTTTGGGCAAGACACCTATCAATTGACGCCGCAACTTTCGCTCAGTGCCGGTATGCGCTATGACCACCGGGAGTGGGAACTCAATGTCATTCAAGCGGGCTTTGTGAATTCGACGAATCAATTTCCGAAGGCCGCCGATGTTTGGAGTCCGAAGGTGACGCTGACGTATGAGTTTGCTGAAAAAGTTGCGTCGTGGTTAAGTCTTTCGCGGTCTTATCATTTGCCGACCGGTTTTGATATTGGCACCGCCAGCACCATTGCCGGACTGCCCTTCATCGCGAATCCAAACATTCAGCCCAGCATTTCCAACGAAATTGAACTCGGTCTGCGTTATCAACGCTATCAGTTATTCGGCGGTAGTTTGACCTACTACTACAATCACACTCACGCCGATATTTTGTTCAACCCGGCTACGTTTGAAAACGAAAACTTCAACGTCAATCGTCAAGGCGTCGAGCTAACGCTCACCTCACAGCCGGTGGACTGGTTGGATTTTTATTACACAACGGCGTTCACCGATGCGCGGTATGCCGGCGGCGCTTTCAGTGGGAATAATGTCCCGCTTGTGCCGGAGTGGCAGCTCACCGGTGGCGCTAACTGGCGGCCGAGCAAAAACTGGCAGTTCACACTGGAAGGTGTGCACGTCCGCGACCAAGTCGCCATCAATGACGTTCACAATGCTTCAACGCGAAATCAGTACGTGGTGGTCAACGCCAAAGCCGCTTACCACTGGAATCGCTTTACGGTGTTTGCCAAGGTGAATAACCTGCTGGATCGGCTCTACGAAACGTATCCGGCCTATTCGTATTCCACCGGTAAGCAATTTTACAATCCGGTGGCCGGCGTTAATTTCCAATCCGGAATCAGCGCGACGTTCTAATCTAGCTAAACGCCGATTCGTTCGCGGATTTTATCGGTAATCTCGTCGGCGAGCGACTGGATTTGTTTCTGGTCGCGGCCTTCGATGAGGAGCCGGGCTTTGGGCTCGGTACCGGAGTAGCGCAAGAAAACGCGCCCTTCGGTGCCGAGCTTTTGCTCGGCAGCTTTCACGAGCGTCAGCACTTCCGGCATCGTTTCCCACGCCGGTTTTTCCCGGACGCGCAAGTTGACGACCAACTGCGGGAATTTCGTCATCACTTGCCGGAGTTCGCTCAGGCGTTTGTCCGAATCCATCATGAGGCGCAGAACTTGCAAGGCCGCCACGATGCCATCGCCGGTGGTGGCGAAGTCGCGAAAAATCATGTGGCCACTTTGTTCGCCGCCGACGTTGAGGTCGTCGGCAAGCATTTTTTCCAAAACATACCGGTCGCCGACTTGCGTGCGCACCGTCTGGCCGCCAGCTTGGCGGAGCGCAAAATCAAGGCCGAGATTGCTCATCACAGTCGCCACGAGAGTTTTCTTTTTCAACTCGCCCCGTTTCAACCAGTCGAGCGCGGTAATGCACAGCACATTGTCACCATCCACAAGTGTCCCGGTCTCGTCACAAAGCAAAACCCGGTCGCCGTCGCCGTCGTGCGCAATGCCGATGTCCGCGCCTGACTGCCGGACGGTTTCGCAAATGACTTCCGGATAAAGCGAACCGCACTCTTTGTTAATGTTAGTGCCGTCCGGCTCGTTGTTAAGAACGGTGACGCGTGCGCCGAGTTCCCGGAGGACACACGGTGTGCTTTTGTAGGTCGCACCGTGACCGGCATCCACGACGATGCGCAAGCCTTCGAGATTCATTCCTTTTGGAAAGGCAGCCTTCGCATACTCGACATACCGGCCGAGCGCATCATCAATGCGGATAGCTTTGCCGATTTCCTTGGCGGTGGGCCGAATGTTTTCAATCGCGCCGGTAAAAACCAAGTCTTCGATTTCAAGTTCGACATTGTCGTCGAGTTTGTAACCGTCGTGCTGGAAAAATTTGATGCCGTTGTCTTCGTACGGATTGTGCGAAGCAGTGAGAACGATGCCGGCATCGGCGCGGAGCGAACGAGTGATGTACGCCACGCCAGGCGTTGGCAACGGACCAATCATCAACACATCTACGCCCATCGAAAGCACACCGGCGGCAATGGCGTTTTCGAGCATATAACCAGAGAGCCGTGTGTCTTTCCCGATGACGATGCGATGCCGGCCGAGTCCGCGCGACAATGGTACATTTTTCTTGAACACATACGCCGCCGCGCGCCCGAGCTTGAGCGCAGTTTCGGCGGTGACCGGTTCGACGTTGGCAACGCCGCGTACGCCGTCGGTTCCAAAAAGTTTCCGACTAATGCTGTTGGCTGGTGGATTCACAATTGGCTTTTACACCCGGCGCGCCGCCGGTGTCAACCGACGCTACTGAGTAGATTTTTCGAGACGAATGACGGTATTCGTCGGCTCGACGGCGACGACTTGAATGCGCGGCGGATGGCGGATGTCACGAAGCGTGATGGCAGTCGTGATGTTCCCGGCGCGCTCCTCACGCTCTAAATCGATGACGGCAAATAATTCATACCGGGACGCTTGCCGGAGGTCTTCGGTGGTGCCGCGTACGGTGACATTCACGCTGTGTGGAATTGCATAGCGCGCCGTCATACCGACCGGCGCCTTGATTTCAAGCGGAACATTTTCCACGGTGCGCGTGCCGCTGGTGAGCGCCCGGACAAAAAACCAAATGAAGATGGCGGCGATTAACGCGACGACCTTCAGTCCGTTATTGCTGCTTAACCATTGCGGAAAGTTCATTCGTGCGGCTCCTCGGTCGAGGTTTCCGGCGGCGTGACCGCTTCGGTGAAGCCATGATTGTGCGCAGCGTGGCCGGTGCGGGGCGACATCAACATGGCTACCAGTTTGCGGGCGCCATCCACCAACCAGTTACCAGGTCGCGCCGGTGGAGCCAGCGCTCGTGCCAGCAGCAATCGCAACTCCGTCGCGTCGAGATCGCGTTTTAACAAGCCGCGTTTTGCCACTGAAATCGTGCCGGTCTCTTCGCTGACCACCAGCACCAGCGCATCGGTTTCCTCGCTGAGTCCGATGGCCGCGCGATGCCGCATTCCGAGCGTTGCGCTCAACCCTTGTTGCTGTGTCAGCGGGAAAATACAACCGGCGGCCACCACGCGGTCGCCGCGCAAAACGACACCGCCGTCGTGCAACGGTGTGTTGGTAAAAAAAACTGTCACCAGCAATTCGGTGCTAGCTTTGGCATCCATTGCCACGCCGGTTTCTTGCATGCCGCGAAAACCGATTTCGCGCTCGATGGCAATCAGCGCACCGAAATGTTTTTGCGACAATTGCCGGGCGGTTTCCACCAACACGTCAATCACCTCGGTGCGTTGTTGCGAATTGCTAAAAAATGATTGGCTGCCGATTTGTGCTAAGGCCCGGCGGAGTTCCGGTTGGAAAATAACGAGCATCGCAATCGCTAAAAATCCGAGCACGCGACTCAAAATCCAATTCATCACGTCTAATTCAAAGAGGTGTGTCAAGCCGGTTACCACGAGTAACGCGATGACCAACCCGCTGAACACTGCCGCGCCGCGTGTGCCGCGAAATAGCAGGAGAAAATAATAAATCACCGCTGCGAGCAACACGATTTCAATCGCGGCTCGCCACTGACCGGTAATTAATTCCAAAATGCGTTCCATTTTCAATCAATCCACTTTTCGTAACGCGGCTAACATTCGGACGACATCCACTGTTTCAACCACATCGTGCACTCGTAAAATTTTCGCGCCGTGCAGCACCGCCCACGCCGCAACTGCCAGCGAACCCGGTAGTCGGTCGTGTGCCGGCCGGTTCAACAACTGCCCAATAAACGACTTTCGTGAAGCACCAACGAGAATCGGACAACCGAGCACCGAAAATTGTTCAAGCCCAGCCAACAACTGCCGGTTGTGCTCGACAGTTTTACCGAAGCCGATGCCGGGGTCAACGGTGATTTGCGTTTTTTTTACGCCACCGGTGACTGCAAATTCAATTCGCTCTGCCAAAAATTTGCAAACCTCCTGAACTACGTCGGCATACCGGGGGTTGTTTTGCATCGTGACCGGCGTGCCTTGCCTGTGCATTAACACCACGCCGGCGCCGGAGTTGCGCACCACCGGTAACATCCCGGCATCCGACTGGAGCGCGCTGATGTCGTTCACGATTCGTGCGCCGGCAGCCAGAGCGCGTTCGGCGACAATCGCTTTCGTCGTATCCACCGAAACAGGTAAATCCGAAATCTGTTCAATCACCGGCACCACGCGTCGGGTTTCTTCGTCAGCACTGACGCCCGGTGCGCCGGGTCGAGTGCTTTCGCCGCCGATATCAATGATGTCCGCGCCTTCGCTAGCCATTTGCCGGGCGCGAGCGACGGCACTGGCAAGATCGAAATGCTGGCCGCCATCGGAAAACGAATCCGGCGTGACGTTGAGAATTCCCATCACAAGCGGTCGGTCAGTTTTCCAGTGGAACGTTTCCATTATCCGGCAGTGTAACGCCAGGGAAAACTTTCGGCTAGTTGAATCGCCGGTGATTGAACAATTCTGTCCGGACGTTACCAAAATTGTCCGGTGAGTTCGTTGCCGGTGACGATTTTGAGTTTTTCCCTCACAAAAACGACCACCGGCAGACTTGGCACGACCACTGCTATTCAAGAACGGCGTGAACCGAAACGGATTTTTTGCATTGAGCGTCGGGCTGATATTGGCGTGGGTCAATGTCGCACCGGCGATGCTCATTAACTCCGATGCGACGAATCGGCAAACTAGGCCGGAACTTTTCGGCGGGAATGTTGCGGAGGTGAGTGGTTGGGTTACGGATGCTAGCGAAAATCCAACGACGGATTTGGAAACGGTTGTGCTCGCAACCACTCAGTCTGAGATGAGCAAGCTGATGCTGTTGTGGGGTTGGCACGCCGGTAGCGAAATGGTCGGCGCGGAGTCGGTGGTGATTACGCAAGCGGTGCAGAAAAATTATGAATCGCCATCCACGGCGCTTACACCGGCGGGATTCTATCGCTCAGTTTCGGCGAGTAATTTCTCGAATCGCGTTCGCAAAATCATCGGCCACTTGCTCGGGAAACGGCTGCTGATGCTTATTGGCATCGGGTTGGTCGCGATCGGTTACTACCGGACCTCACAATGCTTTCAAATTGTCCATCCGCTTTGGTTAAGCACTAGCCGGAGTCGGATCTATGTCGGGCGTCGGCAACACAGTGGCTTGGGTGCTTGGCTCCGCCGGAATCGGTTGTGATTCGTCAGCAGGTTTTGTTCCCAGACCCGACTTGCGCGCCGGTGGGTTCGTTAGTTTGCCAGTGGAAATAACTTCCGTCAGCTCCGGCGCATCGAGCGTCTCATATTCAATCAACGCCTCCGCCAACGCCACCAACTTATCGCGGTGCTCTATGAGGATTGTTTTTGCGCGGCCATAGGCGGCTTCGATAATCCGGCGGATTTCTTCATCCACATCGCGGGCGGTTTGCTCGCTGACTTCCCGGCCTTTGAAAAGGTCACGACCGAGGAACATGTGTTCCTCATGTTGGCTGACGTTGACCATGCCGATTTTTTCGCTCATGCCCCATTCAGTGACCATTTTGCGGGCGAGGTGCGTGGCTTGAGTGATGTCGCCGGAGGCGCCGCTGTTGCAATCACCAAACGTGAGTTCTTCGGCGATGCGGCCACCCATGATACCGGTAATCTGATCAACCAATTGTTTCTTATTGAGATTGTGTTTGTCCTTTTGCGGCAACTGAAACGTGGCACCGAGATACATGCCGCGCGGAATGATGGTGACTTTGTGGAGCGGCTCGCAATGTTCGAGTTTGGTCATCACCAACGCGTGACCGGCTTCGTGATAGGCGGTCAATTTCTTGTCGTTGTCATCCATGACGCGACTGCGCCGTTCCCGTCCCCAACGCACTTTGTCGCGCGCTTCTTCGAGGTCTTCCATGCCGACGCCTTTTTTGTCGGTACGAGCGGCGGTCAACGCAGCTTCATTGATGAGATTCGCCAAATCCGCACCGGAGAAACCAGCGGTGCCACGAGCGATGACTCTGAAATCGCAATCTGTCGACAGCTTCACTGCGCGAGCGTGAACCTTGAGAATTTCTTCTCGGCCAGCCAAATCCGGCAGGTCGATGACGATTTGCCGGTCGAATCGGCCCGGTCGCAACAACGCTGCATCGAGCACGTCAGGACGATTGGTGGCGGCGATAATGATGACGCCTTCCTGTGTGTCAAAACCGTCCATCTCGACGAGCAAAGCGTTGAGCGTCTGCTCGCGTTCGTCGTGACCGCCGCCGATACCGGAGAAACGGCTCCGGCCGACTGCGTCAATTTCGTCGATGAAAATAATGCACGGCGCGCTGCGTTTGCCCTGCTCAAACATGTCGCGCACCCGGCTCGCGCCGACGCCGACAAACATTTCGACAAAGTCCGAACCGCTGATGGAGAAGAACGGCACTTCCGCTTCGCCGGCGATGGCTTTGGCGAGCAAAGTCTTACCGGTGCCGGGCGCGCCGACGAGCAACACGCCTTTCGGAATCCGGCCACCAAGTTTTTGGAACCGTTTCGGGTCTTTGAGGAATTGGATGATTTCTTCGACTTCTTCTTTGGCTTCCTGCATGCCGGCGACGTCTTTGAACGTGACTTTGTTTTTGTCGCGGTTGAGCATTCGGGCGCGGGATTTACCGAAGCTGAGCGCGCCTTTACCGGCGGCTTTGAATTGCCGGACGAAAAAGAAATAGAAGAGCACAATGCCCAGCACAATCGGTCCGGCGTTAATCAAGAGACTCGTAAAAATCTGCGTGGTTTGCGCGAACTCGATTTGAACTTTGTTGGCGTCGAGGAATTTTTGGATTTCATCGCTGTACCAGACTTTGGCGATGAATTTTATTTTTTTCTTGGCCGCGATGTCGTCGTATTCGCCACGAATTTTGGAAAGCTCACCGGAGGCGGCTTCCACGATGACTTGCTTGACGGTGCCTTGCTCGACGAGTTGGCGGAATTGGCCGAAGGTTTTTTCGGCAACGTGTTCCTGCTGGTTCTGCCACATCCGCGCCATCCAACCGCCGGCGACCAATGCCAGCAACAGCCAGATCATTCCCATTCGGCGGAAGAAATTCGGGTCGCGGCCTTCCGGTGTGCGGCGCGGTTTCGGTAAACGTGATTTTGGGTCTTCCATAAATTGATTCTTTCTTGAAGCGTCGCAACCTAACATACGCTCTCCGGCAATGCAATCCTTCGGCGGTTGCGCCTCGGCGTCGGCTTTGCTAAGGTCGCCGCATGATTGCTACCGGTCATCGTCGGCTCTGGTTCGCGCTGCTGCTGGTCATCGGCGGATTAACTCTCCTCCGGCTGTTCACGGCTGGTTGCACGCAATTGATACCGGAGGAAGCTTACTACTGGACCTACGCGCAACATCCGGCGCTGAGCTATTTCGATCATCCGCCGATGGTGGCGTGGGCGGTGCGCGCCGGTACGGCGATATTCGGCAACACAGAACTCGGCGTGCGGTTCGTGAATTTCTTGGCTTGGATTGGCGCGTGTTTTCTGCTGCTAGCCACCGGTAAGGCGTGGTTTTCGGAACGCGCGGCGTTGGCCGGCACGTTGCTGTTCGCAATCTTACCGGTGTCGATTGGAATGGGGTTTCTGGTGACGCCGGACGCGGTCTTTATTTTTTTCTGGATGGTGACGATGTTTGCCGTGGCGCGCGCCGTCCAGACGCAACGCCACCGGTACTGGGCGCTGGCCGGTCTCGGTTTTGGCGGCGCAATGCTCTCAAAATACTATGCGCTGGTCTTGTTGCCGTCGTTGCTAATTTTTCTCGCGCTGTCGCCTCGGTACCGGTTTTGGTTAAAGAAACCACAACCGTATTTAGCCGGACTGTTGGCGTTGGTGGTTTTTAGTCCGGTGATTATTTGGAACGCGCAACATGACTGGGCGTCGTTCGCTTTTCAATCCACACGAACCGTCGGCCAATCCGGTGACATCCTCCGGCGCATCGGTTCATTTTGGCTCTATCAATTACTGATGCCGACGCCCATCGGCTTGGTATTATTTTTTGTGACGGGCTGGCAGGCGCTGAAACGCGGTTGGCTCAGACAGGAAGATAACTGGAATTTCGTCGCGGCGTTTGGGTTGCCGGTGTTTGGATTGTTTTTCGCGGCGAGTTTCAAGACGAATGTGCATGTCAACTGGACGGCGCCGGCGTTTCTCGCGTTGTCGCTCGGCGGCGGTGCGTTGTGGACAGAGGCAATGAATGCCGGTCGGCGTGGTTGGCGCGCCGGGACATGGGCGCTGGTGATAATTTTCATTGTAGCAGCAATTTTCGGTCACTTTAGTTTGGCGACGGGTGAACCGGCACGGTTTTCATATGCGCATGCCAACGGCTGGCGCGAATTGGCGGAGTCGGCGAAAACGGAAGCCGCGCGCGTCGGTGGGCGACCATTTTTTATCGGTGCCGACAAATATAATATCGCGGCGGAATTGGGTTTTTACCTCCAGCAACCGGATGAATGCGTGAATGGTTATGCTTGGGGCGACCACGGTTTGGGGTACCGGTACTGGACGGATTTGCGGCGGTTTGACGGGCGTTCAGCGGTGATCGTGTTTTCCGGTCGGTCGCCGGCCGGCGTCACAAATTGTTTTGCGCGAGTCAGCGCACCGGTGACATTGCGAGTGGATGCGCGCGGAAAAGAATGGAAAGCGATGACCGGCTTCGGTTATCACCACGAGCCTTGACTGGGACGGTAACCGCCTTATAATTCAGGCTGTTTCGAAAATGGTAGATTTTAAGGAGATTTTCGGTGGCTGAAGTTGATAAAGGGATTTCTGTCGGTCGCGCCAATGGGGATGTGCATGTGCGTGTCGCCGGGCGCGGGACGTTTCAAAACGGGCAACCGTTGCGCCGGTACGCGGTGGAGATGATTGGCCAAGGTGTCCGGCAATTCGTGGTGGATCTCGGCGCGTGCGAGGGAATGGATAGCACATTTCTCGGAGTGTTGGCCGGGATTGGTTTGCAACTCCACGATCCGGCGAAGTGCGGCCGAGTGCGTCTGGCGAACGTCAGTCCGCGCAATCTGGAATTATTGCAAACGCTCGGACTGGACCGGTTGTTTGAAATTAATCCGCCGGCAGATTTGGCGGCGATTGAGTTGCAACGATTGCCGGATTCCGATTTCGCCAAATCCCAGTTACCAGCGACCAAACACGAAACTGCGAATTTGATGCTTGAAGCCCATGATAATTTAGTCCGCGTTGATGACCGAAATCAGGCGCGGTTCAAAGATGTGACTGCAATTTTGCGCGAACGAGCTGCGAAAGCAGCGAACGATAAAACCAATTAACCACCGGAGATTCCATGAAAGACTTCCATATTGACCACCAAAGCCGCGGCGCCGTCCAGTTCATCCGACTGAGCGGTTCGCTGGATATGTATTCGTTTCCGCGCCTCGAAACGCAGCTTAACACTTTCTTCCAACAAGGCCGGCACGCGGTCTTGCTCGATTGCAAAGACCTGGATTACATCGGCAGCGCCGGGCTGGGCGCGTTGATTGGTTTTGCCAAACTCGCTCGCGAGCAAGGCGGCGACCTCAAGCTGCTCAACGTGCCGGACCGGATTTTCAAAATCATCGAACTCCTCGGGTTCACCAAAGTGCTGCAAGTTCACAACAACGAAACAGCGGCGTTGGACAGTTTTAGCAAAAGCTAGAATATGGAAGATTCCCGGCCAGTCAAAATCCAACGTTCGGACAGCGCGCTCAAGATCGCGATGCCCGGCGACGTGACTTATCTGGCGCATATCCGGGAGTTCATCGCGGATTTGGCGTTGAAGGTCGGCTTTACCGAAGAAGACGTGGCCAAGATTGAAATGTCCGTGGATGAAGCTTGCACCAACGTCGTCGAACACGCCTATTCCACCGGTAAGAAATGGCACGTGCAAAATCGCAATCCGGAAATCCGGCTCGCGATTCAGGCGGATGAAAATCAGCTCGTCATCGAAATCAACGACCACGGCCAACACTTTGATTTTAGCGCTTATCAGCCGGCGGAACCTCAAACTCGCGCCCAAGATATGCACACCGGCGGTTATGGCATTGCCATCATGCGCAAATTTATGGACGAAGTCGGCTTCCATTCCAGCGCCGCCACCGGTAACACGTTGCGGCTCGTCAAATATCTAAAGAAAACTTAGCCGGCGCGCCGTGACGTTGCCGGTACTCCAATCATGACTGACACATCAAATCCAACTCCTGACATTCCGACGCCGGCGCCCGAGCCGAATGCGGAAATCGAACAACTCAAAACCCAAGTCGCCGAAAACTGGGACAAGTTTCTCCGCGCCTCCGCCGATTTTGATAACTACCGGAAGCGCGCCATTCGCGAACGCGAAGAAACTGCCCGGTTCACTCGGGAAAACGTCATCAGCGCACTTTTGCCATCGCTCGACAACCTCGAACGCGCCCTCGACCACAGCGCCGCCGGCACATCGTTGCACGACGGCTTGCTCCAAGTTCAAAAACAATTTGCCCGCACGCTCGGCGAATTTGGTTTGGTCGAAATTGTTGTCAAACCCGGCGACACATTTGACGCCAATCTGCACGAAGCCGTCAGCCACATCGAGTCCGCCGACCAACCGGACAACGCCATCCTCGAACAATTACAAAGCGCATACAAACTCGGCGACCGGCTCCTCCGACCGGCACGCGTTGTCGTCAGCAAAGGAGCACCGGCGGCGGTATGAGCAAACGCGATTGTTACGAAGTGCTCGGCGTCGAACGCGGCGCATCGGCGGACGACATTAAAAAGTCGTACCGGAAGCTCGCCATCAAATTTCATCCCGACAAAAATCCCGGTGACGCCAGCGCCGAAGAAAAATTCAAAGAACTCGGTGAAGCTTACGAAATTTTGAGTGACGACCAAAAACGCGCCGCGTACGACCGGTTTGGTCACGCCGCGTTTGCGCCCGGTGGCGGCGCGCGTCCGCCCGGTGGTGGAGCTGCCGGTGGTGGTTTCCACGACCCGCGCGATATTTTTGAAAGCGTTTTTAGTGGTGGTGGCGGTGGCGGAATTTTCGACAGCTTTTTCGGCGGCGGTGCCCGGCAAACCGAACAAGCCGGTCGCGGCAACGATCTCCGGTACGATCTCGAAATTGATTTTGAAGAAGCGGCGCGCGGCAGCGAAAAAGAAGTTGCGTTCAATGTCCTCGACACCTGCCAAGAATGTTCCGGTCGCGGTGGAATGGCCGGTTCCCGGGACGAAACTTGCCCAACCTGTCACGGACGCGGTCAAGTCGCACATTCGCGCGGATTTTTCACCGTGGCTTCCACTTGTCCGCGATGCAACGGCGCCGGTCGCGTCGTCACGAATCCGTGCCGGAAGTGCGGCGGCGAAGGCCGGACGCAGCAGCGCCGGAAGGTGAAAGTTCGGATTCCAGCCGGTATCGACAACGGCTCGCGATTACGCAGTTCCGGTCACGGCGAAGCCGGTGTGCGTGGCGGTCCGCACGGCGATTTGCACATCATTGTTCACGTTCGAGACCACGAAATTTTTGTCCGGCAAGATGATGATTTGCTTTGCGAAGTGCCGGTGCAATTCACGATTGCAGCACTCGGTGGAGAAATCGAAGTGCCGACGTTGCGCGGTTCGGCGCGGTTGAAAATTCCAGCCGGCACGCAATACGGCACGATGTTCCGGTTGCGTGGGCAGGGGATGCCGAATGTTCACGGTCACGGCACCGGTGATTTGCTGGTGCGAGTGCAGGTAGAAGTGCCGAGTAAACTTTCCCGGCCGCTCCGCGACAAGCTCGAAGAGTTTGCCGGTCTGGCCAACGACGAAGCGTATCCGTTGCGAAAAAGTTTCCTCGATAAAGCGAAACGTTTTTTCGGCGCCCGGTAAGCCATGCACCGGTTTTACGTTCCAAATTTTCAGCAGCCGGTCTTGCCGGCGGATGAAGCGCACCATTGCCGTCACGTGTTGCGGTTGAGAGACGGCGACACCGTCAATATCTTCGATGGCCGCGGTCACGAGGCGCAGTGCGCCATCGCCAAAATCACGAATCAAGCGGTGCAATTGAATGTGCTGACGCAGACGAGCACGCCGGCGTTGCGGTGCCGGATTACATTGGCGCAGGCGGTGCCGAAGAAAAGCATGGATTTGATTGTACAGAAAGCCACGGAACTCGGCGTGACGGCGATTGTGCCGGTGTTGTCAGAGCGCACGATTGTGCGGATTGATGAAGATGCGGCGAAACTCGACCGGTGGCGCGAGATTGCGCTCGAATCTTGCAAGCAATGCGGCAATAACTGGTTGCCGGTGATTGAGCCGCCACGGAAGGCGACAGAATTTTTCGCCAACGCCGGCAAGTTCGATTTAAAACTCATCGCGTCGCTACAGCCGGGCGCGCAACCGTTGAAACAAATCTTGCCGGCGCAAATGCCGGCATCGGTTTTAGTTCTTATCGGACCGGAAGGTGATTTCACGCCGGCGGAAATTTCAGAAGCGCGCAATGCTGGTTGTTTGCCGTTATCGCTGGGACCGTTGATTTTGCGGGCGGAGACGGCGGCGATTTACACGCTCAGTATTTTGCATCACGAATTGCAAATTCGGGCATGAAATATCTCGGCTTGCTCACAAGTTATTCACAGCGAAATTATCGGCGTAAGTGTTTGATTTTGGGCTTGCAATCAATGGCGAGCTCGCTATCTTGCCGTCATCAAAATGAAGGAGTGGGGACGTTATGTATTTGAAGAGCCTGCAGCTCGTCGGCTTTAAGTCGTTTGCCGAAAAAACGACACTCGATTTTCTACCGGGCGTAACCGCGGTCGTTGGTCCGAATGGTTGTGGTAAGTCCAATATCTCCGATGCCATCCGCTGGGTACTTGGTGAACAATCCGCCAAGGCGTTGCGCGGCACCGAAATGGCCGACGTGATTTTCAACGGCACCGAAGGTCGCAAAGCCATCGGGATGGCGGAAGTGAATCTGACTTTTGCTGACGTTGATCCGAAACTCATTTCCTTGCCGGGCGTCAATCTTGATTTCACTGAAATCACCGTGACGCGCCGGGTTTACCGGGACGGCACCGGCGAATATCTGCTCAACAAAACTCAGTGCCGGCTCCGGGACATTCAGCAAATGTTCATGGATACCGGTATCGGGCGTTCTAGCTATTCGATGATGGCGCAAGGTCAGATTGACCAAATTCTCAGCGCGCATCCCGACGACCGGCGGATGATTTTTGAAGAAGCCGCCGGTATTAGCAAATACAAGCATCAGAAAAAAGAAGCGCTCCGCAAGCTCGAATACACCGAGCAAAATCTGATGCGGTTGACCGATATCATCAAGGAAGTGAAGCGCCAGATTATTTCGCTCCAGCGCCAAGCCGGTAAAGCGCGCCGGTACAAAGAAATTTTCGACGAACTCAAGGTTCTCGACACTCGACTCCAGCGGCACAAGTTTGATTTGCTCCACGCCGACATTACCAATCTCGAAACGGAAATCGCCACCATTGCGGCGCGCGCCGAACAGTTTGTTGGCGAAATTACCGGTAGCGAAACGCAGATTGCTGAATTGCGCCGGTCGCTCAACGAAATCGAACGCGCCATTAGCGATGCCGTCAGTCGCGACCACGAGCTCAAAAACGAAAGCGATCGGCATCAGCAGCGCATTGGCTATAACACTGAGCGCAGCGCGGAAGCTAGTCAGCGAATTGACGACGACCGGCTCGAAATTGCCGCCAACGAAGAAAAAATCCGCACCAACGAACAGCTCCTTGCCACACTCAACGCGCAGTTTAAGCAGATTGATGCCCAACTTGCTGCCGAGCAGGCAAAGGTTGAAGCGCAGCAGTCGGCAGTGCAGGTTCTTGATGCCGAGTTGACCAGCAAGAAAACCGCGCTGAATCAAGCCAGCACCGCGTTAATCGTTTCCGAAAGTCAGAGCGCGCATAACCGGAACGAACTCGGCGCACTCGACGCCAAGAAAAAACACGATTTGCTCCGGGCCGAAAAACTTTCAGTCGAAAAAATCAATCTCGAAGACCAGCGGCGTTCACTCGAAGAACGCGCGGAATCTTTCAATGGCAGTCTGAGCGATTTACGTCGGTCGGTGGAATCCGCCGGTGGAATCCTTGCCGCTCGCGAAGAGGAGTTGACTGATTTGCATCAGCAGCTTCGCGAAGCCACAGAACAGCATCACGCTGTGGAATCTGCGGTCGCCAAGAAAACGGCGCGGCTTGAAGCGCTCCGGCAGATTTTTGCCGCGCCGGATGGACGGCTGACGCTCGGGAACATTCTCGATGTCGAAACGCAATACGGTCCGGCGATTGAAGCGGTACTCAACCACAATCTCCGCGCCATTCTGGCTGATGATTTGACTACGGCGCGCAGTTTACTCACCGGCATAATCAAAAATCCGAGCGTGGCGACGCCGGAGTTGCTGAGCGTTACTGGTGAAACGCCGGCGACAGAAGTGCCGGCGGGCGGTTTGGCTTGGGCGGTGAATGTGGTTCGGGTCCGGGATGAACGTTTTGAACCGTTGCTCCGGTCGTTGTTGAAAAATGTGGTGGTGACCAGTGACATGGATGCGGCGTTGGCGCTCCGGCGGCAGCAACCGCAAATGTCGATTGCGACTTTGCGCGGTGAATTTTTGAACGAACACGGTGTGTTGAGTGCAGTTTCGACGAGTCACATCGGCGAAATCAGCGCGCTCGCTGAGGAAGTTAGCCAACTGCAAACTCAGGCGGCGACTCTGGCGGAGAGTAAAATTGGGTTGGAAGGTTTGCGTGATGAGTCGGAAGTGTTGGTGCGCCGGTTGCGCGAGGAATTGCATGCGAACGATGTGACGCTGGCTAGCCGGGAAGGCGAACTCAGCGCGATGGCGACGGAACGCCAGAATTTTGAGAGCAAAGTTCACACGGTGGTTTTTGAATTGCAGGGCATTGAGCAACAGGATGTCGAGGAGAAACAGCGCCGGGCGGATTTGCAAACTGCGTTGGCGGAATCGCAGGCGCGAGAAGGGCAGTTGCGCGAACAGATGACCGGGTTGCAGCAGGCGGTCAACGATTTGGCCGGTCAGCGTGAACAGTTGGTGGCGCAATTGACGGAGCTGCGCGTGGCCGCCGGTGGCATTCAGCACAATCGCACGGCGATTCAGGCGCAGCGCGAACCAATTGCCGGGCGCGTTCGCGATCTCGGCGAGCGAATTCAAGCTTGCACCGGTGAGATTGAGAGTTTTACCGGGCGCATCGAATTGCTCCGGCACGAGAATGTGGAGTCGGAGCAAAAGATTGCGGAGTTGGCGACGGCGCGTGAGCAATCGCAGCAGCAGATTGCTGGTTTGCAACATCAGCGCAACGAAGTTGCCGGTGGCATTGAGCAGGCAGAAAATGAATTGCGGGCATTGCGATTGCAGGCGGCGGAAGCGCAGAATAAGAAATCCGGTTTCGATGTGACGTTGGCGCAGAAGCGGATGGAAATTCAGAATTTGAAGGATCGCGTCTGGCAGAAATATCAGGTCAACGTTGAAGATTTTCCGAGCGATACGATTACTGTCACCGTTGCCGATGGCGGGCCGGTGGTCAGCGAGCAGGTGCAGTTGCCGACGGATTGGGATGCAATCGAAGCGCAGGCATCGGAATTGCAGACGAAGCTCGACGCGATGGGGCCGGTTAACGTCGAATCAATTCAGGAATACGACGAGTTGGAGGAACGCTACAAATTCCTCAGCCAACAACACGAAGATTTGGTGAAAGCCAAAGAGCAGTTGCTCCAGGTTATTGCGAAAATTAACACCACGACCAAACAGCTCTTTCAGGAAACCTTTGAGAAGGTCCGTGAGAATTTCCAAGGGATGTTTACGGAGTTGTTTGGTGGTGGTAAAGCGAATCTGATTTTGTCAGACGAAAATGATCCGCTCGAATCCGGTATCGAAATCGTCGCTAAGCCGCCCGGTAAACAACTCCAGAGCATCACGCTTCTGAGCGGTGGCGAACGGACGCTGACCGCAACCGCGTTGCTGTTTTCCATTTACATGGTCAAGCCGTCGCCGTTCTGCGTGTTGGACGAATTGGACGCGCCGCTCGACGAATCAAATATCAACCGGTTCATCCGGGTGCTGCAGCGTTTTATTCAGCTGAGCCAGTTCGTAGTCATCACACACAACAAGCGCACCATCGGCATGGCCGATGCGCTTTACGGCATCACGATGGAAGAACACGGCATCAGCAAGGTGGTCAGTGTTAAATTTAGTCCGCGCGAAGAATCGGCTCGTAAGAATGCGGAACAATCCAAAGAGAATCAGGAAGAACGGATTGACGCCGGTGCTATTATCGCAGCTGGTCCGCGTCCGCACGAGGAAGAATTGCGGAACGATTTGCTCAGCGATAAAGAATCCACCGTGGCTGCGATTGCCGATGCGCCGGCGGTGGTGGCGGAAAATGCACCGGTCTTGTCGTCCGTGCCGGCGTCGATTGCGGACGAAGTGAAAGCGGCAGTCGCCGCGGTTTCTGCCGCGAACGAATCCGCGCAAAACGCCACGACCGATGCGGAGCCGACGGTCTAATTGCAGCGTGAACGATTTGACCGGAGTAGAAGAATCAAACTGGCGGCGCGGATTTTGGAGTCTGATTGTCACGCAGTTTCAAGGTGCGTTTTCCGATAATGCGCTAAAAACTCTTGTCACCTTCATCGCACTCGCGGCTGCCACCGGTAGCGCACAACGCCGGGCGGTGGTACCGGTGCTCGGGATTTTATTTTCGCTGCCATTTATTTTATTTTCAATGGCCGGTGGACATATAGCGGACCGGTTCAGTAAGCGCAGCGTCACCATCGGTGTGAAGGTTTTTGAGGTTTTACTGATGCTGTTTACACTCGGCGCGTTTTGGTTTAAAAATGTGCCATTGGCGATGGCGGCGGTCTGCGGGATGGGAATTCACAGCGCGTTTTTCGGGCCATCAAAGTATGGATTGTTGCCGGAGCTCTTACCGGAGAGAAAATTATCGTGGGGAAATGGGATTCTCGAACTCGGCACGTTCACGGCGATTATTACCGGTAGCGCCGCCGGTGGATTGCTCTACAAGATTTTCAAAGGCCGGCAAGAATGTTCTGCATTGGTATTTTTCGCGCTCGCCGGTCTGGGGCTGATTTGCAGTTTTGGCCTGCCGAAGTTGCCAGCGGCGAATCCGACGGAAAAGTTTCGCGTCAATTTTCTTGCCGATTTGTTCCGGCAGATTCAGGAAATTCGCCGCGACCGGGTGCTTTGGCTGGCGATGTTGGGTAATTGTTATTTTTGGTTTGTCGGGATGCTGATGTTGAATAATGCGGTGATTTTTGGAATGGACACTTTACAAGTCGACGAAGTCCAGACCAGTTATCTGCAGGTCGCGCTGGCGCTGGGCATCGGTGCCGGTAGCGTGGCGGCGGGATATTTGTCCGGTGGGAAGATTGAGCCGCGACTCGTGCCGGTGGGCGCGATTGGATTGGCGATTTTTAGCGCGACGTTGGCGCTGCCGGCGCTGACGTACCAAGTGGTATTAATGAATTTGGTGGTGCTCGGATTTTTCGGCGGATTTTTTATCGTACCGGTGGCGGCGCTGATGCAGTACCGGCCGGCGGCCGGTCAAAAAGGCGCGGTGCTCGGAGCTGGTAATTTATTATCGTTTGTCGGGATTGCATTGGTGTCGGGTGTGTTTTGGTTATTGACGTCGGTGGCGGGGTGTTCGCCCCGGCAGATTTTTTTAATTGGCGGTATCTTGTCGGCCTCGGTGACGCCGTTTGCGGTCCGGTTGGCGATGGAGAATTTTGAAACCAGTCGTGAGGCTGAGTAGTGATTTATTTTTCCTGTTGACCAAGTGAGTGGGCTTCCTTAAAGTAAAAATCTTCGATGAGGTATTTATGAACTGGAAACGATTAATAGTTAGCAGCGCGGTGGCGGGGATGTTTTTGGCCACAGTGGGGTTGACGTTCGGCCAGGGACAGAGTGACTTTGAAATCAAAGAGATCCGGCAACAACTTGTTACCGCTCCGACCGGTATCTCAGCCGGAGATTTAGGCGGAACACCGGCGACATTGTGGCGGCAGTGGTTGAAGATTGAGGTGCTTTTTGCCAGCAATCCGACATGGTCAGATGATGTGCAGGTAAAATATTATGTATTGCTAAGCGATTTGAAAGGTGACCGGAAGTTATTTGTCGGCGATGTGACGCACGTGAATGTGTCAAAAGGGAGTCAGCATTACTCGGCAATGTTTATGCATCCCAATGCGGTGCAGCGTTATGGCGGGAAGATTCCGTTGGTAGTGACGGCGCGGATTTTTTACAAAGGCGCGGTTGTCGCGGAAAAGACAATGGCACCAGGGATTTCGGTCATTGAAGGTTGGTGGGATAAATTCTCACCGATTCCAGGTTATTTATTATCACCACAGGAAACACCGTGGGCTCCGGTCGCGAATGATCGCTTTGAGGCCATTAAGGTTAGTCATCCGTAAAATCAAAATTAGCCACGATGCTTGCTTCTGATAAAATCCTCGCGTTAGATATTGGCGCCTCCAGCATCAAAATTGGTGAATTTCAGCTGTCGAAGTCGCATGGATTGCGCTTAGTGAATTTTAACCATACCAATCTCGGTATGGATCCAGAGCACGAGGAAGAGCGGAAGACGGTCATTGTTGCCGCGATTCGACGCATGTTGCAGGAGAAAAACATCAAGTCGCATCGGGTGATGTTCACGGTATCTGGACAATCGGCTTTTACACGGTTTGTTAAGTTGCCACCGGTGGATGAATCAAAAGTCGCGCAAATTATTCAATATGAAGCGCAGCAGAATGTTCCGTTTCCGATTGATGAAGTAATTTGGGATCACCAAGTGCTTGGAAATACCGAGCAGGGCGAGCTTGAGGTCGTGTTGCTAGCTATCAAGAGCGACATCATCGAAGAGTTGAATGCGGGAGTTGAATCGGCTGGGTTACAGACTGAGATTGTGGATGTTGCGCCGATGGCGCTCAGTAATGCAGTGCGCTACAACGAAGGCGAATCCGAAGACTGCACGATGGTAGTGGATATGGGCGCGCGGACCACCAACTTGCTGTTTTTGGAAAAAGGCCGCATTTGGTCTCGTCCGATTCCGATTGCCGGTAATGCGATTACGCAAGCCATTGCGGCCGAATTGAATGTTCCGTTTCTTGAGGCCGAAAAGTTGAAGTGCGCGAAAGGTTTTGTTGCACTGGGTGGCGCATATGAAGAGCCAGCCGACGAACAACAGGCGCGCATTAGTAAAATTATCCGGAATGTAATGACGCGGTTGCATGCTGAAATTACCCGGTCAATTAATTTCTATAAAGGTCAGCAAAACGGAAAAGCCCCAAGTCGGCTGTTGCTCTCCGGTGGCTCTTCAATCATTCCATATACGGATCGCTTCTTCCAAGAAAAGCTCCAGATTCCAGTCGGATTATTTAATCCGTTCCGGAATGTTGAGATTGCGGCGGAGATTTCTCGTGACGAGCTTGCGAAGTGTGCGCATTTCTTCGGTGAAATCGTTGGCCTTGGCCTCCGGCGGGTGACGCATTGCCCACTTGAAGTGAACTTGATTCCGAAGAGCATCCGAGCGCGGAAACAGATGCGCTTGAAGCAGCCATATTTTCTGGGAGCCGCGGCTGCGGTGATGCTCATTCCGCTGTGTTTACTCGCCTATACAAAAAAAACCACCACGTTGAAGGACCGGGAACTTCATGATGTGAGTGAAGAAGTTCAGCGGCTTGGCAAACTTGATCGGGAAGTCCGCAATGAGCAAGCGAAGTTGGATGGGCTGAAAACGAACGCCAAACAAGTAATGGAATTATGGCAGCAGCGTTCGATGTGGCCGGATTTTCTGAATGATTTTAATCAACGCTGGATTAGCAACGTTTGGGTTACCGCCTTCAGTCCAGAAGTGTGTGGCGGCAGTGGTGCGGTCAGTACGCCGGCGTCCGGTGGTGGGCGTCGCGGTGGACGTGGTGGTGGCGAAGTCGCACCGGCGCCAGTCGCAACAACCGCGGTGCCGAGTGCTGGCTGTACGGAAATTCGAATTGAAGGTGCCGGTACCGGTGCAGCCGATGCCTTACGATTGGTGGATGAGTTAGCCAATAATCTTCGCCAGTCACCTTACTTTGATAAAGCAGCTCCTGAAAAAGGCGTCGTCATTGAACGTCCACCGTCGGCGATGACTCGCGAAACCACCTTTACCTTTACCATCCGGGCGCGACTCGCGAAACCGGTGAATATTATTTCCAACTAATATGAATGCACGCTGGTTTCTAAATCATTTAGTTGGCCTCATTGCGGGAGCGGTGTTTGTGGTGCTGCTCGCGGTTATTCTTTGGCTTTATAGCGCCGCGCGAACACAGCAAGCTGTCGTACTGAATGATTTACAGGCACAACAGTCGCAATTACAGATGCTGCATGATGCGAAGATTTTTCCCTCCAAGAAAAACATTGAACAGCTCAAGCGCGACCGTGATAGCGTTCAACAATTGTATGAAGCCATGCGAGGCGCTGCGACTCATCCACTGATGCACGGACGGCCGTTGGCTCGCGATATTGATTTTTCGCAGTTTATGCGCGAGACCGTGAGCCGATTAAGCGCGGCGGCTGCCGAACAACACGTTCGCGTACCGGAAGGTTTTGCATTTGGATTTAGCCGGTATGACGCAAAATTTCCTTGCCGGAATCCTGTTGCGAATGGTGAGGAGTGTGCGCGGTTGTTGGCATTATTGAGTAAACAACTAGTGGCGGTAGAGCAGTTGGCTAATTTGCTGATTTCCAATCGAGTCGAAGAAATTACCGCGATTCAGCGGACCGAAGTTGAACCCGGCGAAGTGAGCGGCGATGCGCTCAATCTGTCGATTCAAGCGGAGCCCAATGCACTTTATCAAACCTATCCATTTGAATTGCGTTTCAGTTGCGACACACCGGTGTTGCGTAATTTTCTTAACAGCCTGATGCAGGCGGATGGATTATTTATTGTCCGGGCGTTAAAGGTTGAGACTGCGGCGGTTCAGCTAAAGGCTACGGATGCAGCAGCGGCTACCAGTGAGACGGAACCGATGGGCGCGCGCCGGAAACGCCGATTGAATGTTACTTTACAAATTGACCTCATTGAATTTACTCCGACAGGAAAGCCAAACGCCGGTCGCGGGTGAGGCTGAGAATACGCTATGGATTTCATCAAAAAGCATTTCGAAAAAATCCTGCTTACCGGAACATTATTAGTACTCATTGGCGTGGCTGGATTTTTGGCGTGGAAAATTGGTCAGCTTAGCGAAGAAGTCAACGCCGGCCAAAAGGGAGCTGAGCGCGAGCGCGGATTCACGATGACACCAACCGGTGCGTATTCAAATGCCATGAACGGTCTCAAAAGTCCGGCAACTTGGCCGTTCAATCCAATGGATCCATTCCATACTGGAATCGAATTTGGTAGCGCGACGGTGTCAACAAACAATCTGGTTAAACCGGGATTAAAACAGCCGTTTGCCCTCGTGAAGATTACGCGCCGCTTTTTCAAATTGATCTTCAAATCCTATGACGGGGAAGGTGAGAATTTTAAGATTAACGAAGGAAAGCGCACATTTATCGTGTCAAAAGTTGGCGACAAGATTTGGTCACCGGTGGATCGGATGGTGAATGGGACCAATGTTGCTTATGATACTGGCTATGTGGTGATTGGATTTACAAATAAGACGCAACATATCGATGTGGCGGGAATTCCCGGAGGACGCCAGCAAGATATTTCAGAATTAACAGTTCAGCGCGGGAACGAGTTGCCGATTGTTTTGGTTAGGAATAAATCGATTGAAGAACGTGAACCGGAGGCAATCGTCACCTGTCTGGCAGATAATCAAAACCTACCGATGCGCAAGGGTCAGCCTATTAATTGTGGTGGGAAGAGCTACAATGTCGTTGACATCGGTTTGCAGCAGGTGGTAATCGTGGATGACCAAACAAAAGAGCAATTCATTCTTTCTAACTAAAAGAACTTACAATTGCCTTAGCTGAGAAATCAAATGGAGAAATGCCTTATGAAGAAGAGTTTGTTGGTATTATTGGGAAGCAGCGTATTATTTTTGACGGTTGCACTCCATGCCGATGTAACACCGGCAATGTCATCCGGTAACTCTGATGCGGCACTCATTGCCAAAGAAGAATCCATCCGCCGGCAGGCAGCGCAGGTGCAAGCGCAGGGCTTAATTGAAGAGGGCTGCAAGCTGATTAAGCAGGGCAAAGCCGAAGCTGCGATTCCAAAATTAGACGAAGCGCGCACTATTTTGCCGCGCTCGAAATCCGCCGAAAATGATTCCAATCGCGCGACCCATGCCTTGAGTGATGCTTATCTCCAACTCGCCAATAGCGCGCTCAAAGTAAAAGATAATCAAAAAGCCATCGAACTCGCCAAAAAATCACTCGAATACGCCCCCGACAACCGGTCCGCTGAGTATGTGATCGTCAAAGCCAAGCGAGTGGAAAGCGCAGCTCCAGTTCCAGTCAAAGTTCCGGCCCCTGATAAGACTCCGGCGTTTCTGACACAACGCGATCAAGTCAAGAAACTCTTCCGGGAAGGGAAAATTTTATTGAGCTCCGGTCAGTACGATGAAGCCGAACGCCGGTTCCAACAAATTCTCCTCATTGATCCTTACAATGCTGATGCGCAGGAAATGCTCCGGATGGTTTCGGTTTCCCGCGAGCCAAGTACGCGCAATGGTGCGGCGGCTTCGCGCACCCGAATGATTTGGCAGGCTGATAATGCGTGGCTGTTACCCACCGGTGGTGAAGTCAAACGTCCCGAAGAGGAAAGCAGTGCGACACGGTTGCAAAGCACTGCGATTAATCAATCCATCATCCAAAAACTAAACAGCATCAAGTTCCCGCAAATTAATTTCCGCGAAGCTTCGTTGGTCGATGTAATTACACATCTAAGCGAACAAAGTCGCAAGCTTGATCCGACCGGCGAAGGTGTCAACTTTGTCTTCGGTCCGGGAGTTGAAGCCACAACGGCTGCGCCCGCCGCTGCCGAAGGTGGCGCTGCGCCAGCTCCGGCGGCCACCGGGAACACAGCCTCGCGTTCCATCTCGCTGAACGTGAATAATATTCCGATGATTGACGCCTTAAAATATATTACGAAGGCGGCAGGTTTGAAATATCGAGTGGAAAGCAGTGCGGTCGTGCTTCTTCCTCCCGATGCGCCAACGGAGGAAATGATCACCAAGACCTATGCAGTTTCGCCAGGCGTCTTCACTAAATATGCGGGAGCACCGGCGGCGGATGCGGCCGGCGGTGGTGGTGGAATCGAAAAAATGGGCAGCGGAAACAGTACGGCAGTTACCACGATTGATCTCCAAGTGGTGTTCAAAGGTGCCGGTGTGGATTTCCCAGCCGGTTCAAGTATTACCTACAATGACCGAACCAGTAAGGTGATTATCCGCAATACACCTGAAAATATTGAGAACTTTGAAAAGATTTTGCCCAGTTTTGATGAACGGCCATCGCAGGTCGAAATTGAAGCCAAGTTTATTGATATTGCCCAGACGGATTTGGATGAGTTGGGCTTTCAATGGGGCGTCGGACAATATAGTACCGGTAGTTTTGGACTAAGCGGAGCAGGCGGAACTCTGACCGGTGGCGGTGGTTCAACACTCAATAACGTCACCGGCGGATTACGTAATGACAGCTCGATACCCGGTAATCCACTTTCAACTTTAATTGGCGGTGCGGCAGCAGCAAGCCCGCAATTGTTTGCGCTGAATGGAATTCTCACTAATCCTCAATTTCAAATGACACTGAGCGCCTTGGCCCAAAAGCAATCCACAGATGTTTTGGAAGCACCGAAGGTCACCACAATTAGCGGTCAAGCCGCTACAATCAAGGTGGTGCAGGAATTCATCTATCCGAGCGATTATACGGCACCGCAAGTCAGTGCCGGTTCAAGCGGTGGCAATGCAGCAATTACTCCGTCTGTTCCGTCGGCTTGGAAAACCAAAGAGGTGGGTGTGGTTCTCAATGTTACGCCGACTGTCAGCGCCGATAAATATACGATTGACCTAGCCCTCAGTCCGCAAACAACGGACTTTCTAGGATTCATTGATTACAGTCCCGGTAATGTTGTGAGTGGGAATGAAACAGTTCCATTCAAAATTCAAATGCCACTATTTGCGACACGGCAGATTACCACTCGCGTAAATATTTGGGACGGACAGACAGTTGTCTTGGGCGGTCTCATCAAAGAAAACGTCCAAAAGATTGATGACAAAGTTCCATTTCTCGGTGACTTGCCAATTTTAGGCCGGTTATTCCAGAGCAAAGTTACCAACAAACAGAAGCAAAATTTGTTGGTCTTCGTAACGGTGCGGTTGATTGGCCCGGATGGCACGCCGATTCACAGAGATGTCGGCCGTGGTGGTGCCCGGTAACCGCCTCAATATTCAGTAGCTTTTTGAGACTGGCGTTATGACTGCGCCACTCTTACTAATCGATGCCTACGCCGTGATTTACCGGGCGTTTTACGGCATTCGCCAGTTAACCAGTCCCACCGGAGAGCCAGTGAATGCCATCTATGGTTTCACCAAGATGCTCCGGAAGTACTTGGCCGAATATCGGCCTACTCATTGCGCCGTTGTTTTTGATTTGGGTGCGCCACATCAGCGATTGGCGGTTTTGCCAAGTTACAAAGCGCAACGCCCACCGACACCACCTGATTTGAAAATGCAGTTGCCGGCGATTCGTGAAATGTTAAGTGCGCTCCGGTTACCAGTGGTGGAATGTGACGGTGAAGAGGCGGATGATGTGATTGCCACTCTCGCGAGTCGCGCAGCACAGGCCGGTCAGTCGGTCTTGATTGTCAGTAATGACAAAGATTTTGCACAATTAGTGAATGACCGGATTTGCCTGCTCCAGTCCGGTAACAAACTGGACACGGTGGTCGATGCGAATGTCGTGCAAACGAAATACAGTGTCCGACCGAATCAGATTATGGATTTATTCAGTCTGATTGGCGACCATGTGGATAACATTCCCGGTGTGCCCGGTGTTGGCGAAAAAACCGCGGCCGATTTACTCCGCCAGTTTGATACCCTTGACGCTTTACTGGTGCGGACTGCCGAAATCGCGCGGCCGAAATTGCGGGAAACGATTCAGACTCACGCTGAGCGGATTCGACAGAACCATCAGCTCATTCAGCTCCGGCAGGATTTGGTTCTACCGGTGGCGTGGGAAGATTTGAAGGCGCAGCCGCCCAACTATCCAGCCTTGCTGGCGGCGGTTCAAGCCCACGGTTTCAAATCCTTACTGAAGGAACTTCAGCACGAAGCCCGGCAAGGCGACGATTTGTTCGCGCAGTTCTGATTACTGTGCGCCGAGCTGGGTGATGACGCTGATCAATGGCATGAACATCGCAATGACGATGGTGCCGACAATGACCGCGAGGAACACAATCATGATGGGTTCCAGCATAGAAGTCAGCGCGGCGACGGCGTTATCGACTTCGTCGTCGTAAACATCGGCAATCTTCATCAACATGTCCGGTAGCGCACCGGTTTCTTCGCCGACTTCCACCATACTGACCACCATCGGCGGAAAAACTTTTGTAGATTGCATCGGTTGTACGATGCGTTCGCCTTCTTTGACGGAGTCGTGGATTTGGCCGACCGCTTTGGCAATCACGGCATTTCCGGAGGTTTCGCGAACGATGTTCAGCGCTTGCAAAATCGGCACGCCGCTGGCGATGAGCGTACCGAGTGTGCGGGTAAAACGCGCGATGCCGACTTTCTGGAGCAGCGATCCGAAAACTGGCGAACTGAGTTTGACCTTGTCCAAAACATACCGGCCTTTGGTGGTTTTGCCCCAAATTTTGATGAAAATAATCAGGCCGACAAGGACACCAATGACAATCAGCGCTTGATCTTTAATCAGATTGCTCGCGCCGATGACGAATTGAGTCAACGCCGGTAAGGGTGCGCCTTGTAAGAGGTCGCGAAAAATTTCTTGGAACTTCGGCACAATGACAATCATCAAGAATGTCATGATTGAGATGGCGACAAAAATTACCACCGACGGATAGACCATTGCGGAGATGACTTTGTTTTTTATTTTCTGAGCTTTTTCTTGGAAGTCAGCTAACCGGGACAAGGTGACATCCAGTACGCCGCCGGCTTCACCCGCGCGAACCATGTTCACAAATAACCGGTTAAAAATTTTCGGATGTTGCGCCATTGCCTCGCTGAAGGTGCTACCGGATTGCACCGAATCCGAAATCGTTGAAATTGCGCGCTGAAGTGCCGGATTCTTTTCGCCTTTTCGTAACACTTCTAATCCGCGCAGAAGTGGTAAGCCGGCATCAATGAGTGTGGCGAGTTGGCGGGTGAAGGCGGTCAGAACTTTAGATTTTACCTTACCGCCGCCGAGCGAAAGTTTCATCTTCTTACCGGCGACTTTGCGAGTTCCGGCGCGGGCGGCCGGTGCGGTCACTGCGGGTTGACCGCCATCTTTACCGGCTTCGACGATACTGGTGGTGAAATATCCCATCTCCCGGAGGCGGCTGTACGCTGTGGTTTGATTTTCACTTTCCAAAGTGCCGGTGACTTCTTTACCTTTGGCATCCATTGCAACGTAATTAAATTTTGGCATAGGTCAGATTTCCTAGGTATATTTTAACACTTCTTCGACTGTGGTAACACCATCCAGAATGCTGCGAATTCCGTCTTCGCGCAAGGTGCGCATGCCTAACTCCAATGCCTTGGCGCGAATCACACCGGCGGGCGCGCGGATGTTAATCAATTCTCGCACTGGTTCGGAAACGATTAACAATTCAAATAAACCTTTGCGGCCTTTGTAACCGGTTTCATTACATTCGACGCAACCTTTGCCGTAATAAAACGGTCGGTCGGTCACATCCGCACGAGTGAGTCCAAGTTCGGCCACCACGGCATCCGTGGGTTCATACGCGACCCGGCAACGTTTGCAAACTGTGCGGACGAGACGCTGCGCAAGAACCGCTTCCAACGTCGAGGAAATCAAAAACGGCTCGACACCCATGTCAATCATGCGGGTGACTGCGCCGGAAGCGTCATTGGTATGCAAGGTAGTGAAAACTAAATGGCCCGTCAGCGATGCTTGAATACTAATTTGCGCAGTTTCCAAATCGCGCATTTCACCGACCATGATGATGTCGGGGTCTTGTCGGAGGAACGCGCGGAGAGCGCGGCCAAAGGTCATCCCAATCGCTTCATTGACCGGCACCTGCATGATGCCTTCGATGTCGTATTCGACTGGGTCTTCGGCAGTCAGAAGTTTGAGATCAATGGTATTAATGCGTTTGAGACATGAATACAAAGTCGTCGTTTTACCGGAACCAGTTGGACCGGTCACAATGAAAATTCCATTAGGAATGTGAATTACCTCGGTCAACTTTTCCATTAAATCCGCCGGCATTCCGAGGCTTTCGAGTTCCAGATTCACCACCGTCCGGTCCAAGACGCGGAGCACGACAGATTCGCCAAATTGGGTCGGCAAAGTTGACACGCGCAAATCCACTTGCCGGCCTGCGACTGGTAATTGAATACGGCCATCTTGCGGTAACCGGCGTTCGGCAATGTTCAGCGCCGACATAACCTTGATGCGCGAAATTACCGGTAGCGCCAAATGTTTCGGCGGCGGTGCCATTTCATAGAGCGCGCCGTCCACGCGATACCGGATTTTGAATTCATCTTCAAATGGTTCGAAATGGATGTCACTGGCCCGGTCTTGAATCGCTTGGAAAAGAATCAGATTCACAAACCGAACAATCGGCGCTTGATTGGCTAAGCTTTCCAGAGCCGCGGCGCCTTGGGCGCCATCACTCTCCGCCGTTTTATCCAGCTCCGATTTAGCGAGCTGGCTTTCCATGTCCTGGAGAACGTCTTTGAGCGAACCGCTTTCTTCGCTGTAATACTTCGCGATGATGCTTTCAATTTGCTTCGGTGGTGCCAGCGTAAGGTGGACATCTTTACCAAGAACAAAGGTCAGCTCTTCTGCCAAGAAAGAATTGTAAGGATCAAGTACGGCGACGGTAATCGAACTAGCGGTCGCTGAAATTGGTACCGCGCCGTACATCCGGGCGGCACTGGACGGCATCAAGCGCAATACCGCCGGTGGGATCTCGATATCTTCGAGCTGCATGAAGTCCATGTTCAAATGCAGCGCGAGTGCTTGCAGCAACTGCTCTTCAGTCATGAAACCGAAATCAACGATGATTTGTGAAAGTGGCTTACCGGTGCGTTCGTGCTCACTTTGAAGCTCGGCCAACTGCGCTTCGCTAACCAACTCCCGGTCGCGCAGTAATTCGGTTAAGATGGCACTTTCACTTTCAAACATGGCTTATTTTCTCCGCCCGGTTTGTTCTTCTTGCAGCTTTGTCACAATCGCCTGCGGATCTTGCGACTTGGTGATCAAGTCACCATAAGTAATCATTCCGCGTTCGTACAGCGACATCAAATTTGAGTCCAAAGTCACCATGCCATACTTCGCACCGGTCTGAATATCCGACGTAATCCGGAAGGTCTTATTATCGCGGATAAGCGCCTGAATTGATGGCGTCGAAATCATGATTTCAAAACCGGCGACGCGCCCCTTCGCATCCGCTCGGACCATCAGCAATTGCGAAATAACCGCGAGAATCGACGACGCCAACTGCGTCCGGATTTGTTCCTGTTGATCAGTCGGGAATGCATCCACAATTCGATCTACCGTGCGCGCCGCACCGGTCGTATGCAAAGTGGCGAAAACCAAGTGGCCGGTTTCTGCCGCTGTGATCGCGGCTTCCATGGTTTCGAGATCGCGCATTTCACCGACGAGCATTACGTCTGGGTCCTGCCGGAGGCCGCGCTTTAACGCCTCGGCAAAACTTGGCACATCCACGCCAATTTCACGTTGGGTAACGATACTTTTCTTGTGTGGATGATAGTATTCCACCGGATCTTCAATCGTGATGATGTGGTGATCGCACTCTTGGTTGATGATGTTAATCATCGAGGCCAAGGTTGTCGTCTTACCGGAACCAGTCGGACCGGTGACCAAAATCAAACCACGTGGTCGGAACAACAAATCTTTGATCGACGGCGGTAAACCAATCTGTTCGAGCGTCAAAAGTTTGTTTGGAATCTGGCGCAAGACAAGACCGTGGTTGCCGCGTTCCTTGAATGCGCTAACCCGAAACCGGGCTTGGTCGCCAAACGCAAAACCAAAATCCGTGCCACCATTTTCACGAACTTTTTGCAGATGCGCGTCGGAGGTAATGGCTTTCATCAGCGACTCCGTGTCTTCCGGTAGCAAGGCCGGCATGTCTAATTGCACCAGCTTGCCGTGCAACCGAATAACCGGCGGTACGCCGACACGGATGTGTAGGTCGGATCCGCCTTCATCCACCATAATCTGCAACAAATCATCCATTGCCACGTTCATGCTCATGCGTTAATTCCTAATTTTCATCGCTCGACGTGATTGAAATGACTTCCTCCGGCGTGCTAACGCCGGCCATGATTTTCCGAACGCCATCTTCGCGGAGTGTGCGCATTCCGAGTTCGCGCGCTTGTGTCCGGAGGACATTTGACGGCACGCGTTCGTAAATTAACCGGCGCATTTCTTCGTCCACAAAAAAGATTTCGTAAATTCCGGTTCGGCCTCGGTAGCCGGTTCGCGAACAATCCGTGCAACCGCGCCCTTTGAAAATCGTCGTCTTTTCCAACTCTGCCGGGTCGATGTTCAACGTCTTCATTTCGTAATCGGTCGGCTTATATGGCTCTTTGCATTTTGGACAAATCCGACGAATCAACCGCTGCGCCATGATTGCGCGCGTTGCCGAAGCGACGAGAAATGGTTTCACGCCAATGTCGATGAGACGGGTGACTGCCGACGGCGCATCGTTGGTGTGCAGTGTCGAAAATACCAAGTGACCGGTGAGCGCGGATTGCACGGCGATGTTGGCGGTTTCCAAATCGCGAATTTCACCAATCATGATGATGTTAGGCGCTTGCCGGAGGATGGATCGCAACGCAGCGGCAAAGGTGAGATTGATGTCGGCGTTGACCTGCACCTGATTGATGCCGGGTAACTGATATTCCACCGGGTCTTCCACGGTGATGATTTTCCGGTCCGGTTTATTAATGGTATTGAGACAGCCGTACAGCGTCGTCGTCTTACCGGAGCCGGTCGGACCGGTAACGAGGAAAATTCCATCCGCCGATGTGATAATTTTGCTGATCAATTCTTGCTGGTCTGAGAAAAATCCTAAATCGCCCAAGCCGAGTAGAAGGCTGCTCTTGTCGAGAATACGCATGACAATGCTTTCGCCGTGATTCGTCGGCAGTGCCGAAACGCGCAAATCCAGCGTCCGTCCCATGACCGGAACCTGAATGCGTCCGTCCTGCGGCACGCGTTTCTCAGCGATGCTCATGTTGGACATGATTTTCAACCGGCTGATGATCGACGGTTGTAATCGCTTCGGCGGGCTATCCACTTCGTGCAGTACACCGTCAATCCGGTACCGGACGCGGAGCCGTTTTTCCAGCGGTTCAATGTGAATATCGCTGGCACGATCCCGGTACGCTTGCATGATGACCAACTGAACGAGCTTGATGATCGGCGCATCGGCTTCGGTCTCGGTGACATCGTCAATTTTCGTTGCCGCCGCCGTTTTGCCCTGCGCTCCGAGGTCAATTTCGCCCTCGGTAATATCTTGCAACATGTTTTCGACGGTATCATCGGTCGTGCCGTAGTACCGGCTCAACGAAGCTTCGATTTCCGGCAGCGTCGCCACCACCGGCTCCACGTTAATCTTGAGAATGTACCGGAGGCTGTCCACCGTATCCACGTCCATCGGATCGCTCACTGCGACGGTCAACGTGTTATCGTGTTTATAGACTGGGACGACTTTGTAACGCCGGGCGACCGACTTCGGCACCATCGCAATGACTTCATCGGGAACGCGGTATTCCGCCAGTTGGATGAAATCCATTCCGAATTGACCGGCGAGCGCCTTGGAAACATCCACGTCGGAAATTTTTCCACCTTTGAGCAAGGCTGCCAAAAGTCCCACACCGCCGAGTTTGGTCAACTCGCGTGCCTTGAGAATGTCGTCTTGCGTGACAAGACCGACATCGTGGAGAATTTGAACTACATATTCGTCTTGGGCTGCCATATCCTTCGCGAGAAAGTAATCTGACTCTACCGCTTGCACCGGAAGGCGTCAAGCGCTGTGCAGTTTTTTTGCAAGAATTTCACCCACCAACTGGGGATTCGCTTTTCCCTTGCTCAACTTCATCACCTGACCGACCAACGCATTCACCGCCGCTTTATTACCGGCCTTGAAATCCGCTACCGACTTCGGATTGCCGGCGATCGCTTGTTCACAAAAAGCTTCCAGCGCACCGGTATCGCTCACCTGCGCCAAACCTTTTTCCTGAATGATAATTGCCGGACTCTTGCCGGTGGTTAGCATCGCCGCAAAAACGTCTTTCCCTTGCTTACCGCTAATCTGACCAGCATCAATCGCCGTTACCAACTCGCCAATCTGTGTCGGCTGAATCGGTGTGGTGGTGATGTCTGAAACGCTCATCATCCAATTCGCCACCGCTTTCGGATTCTTACCAGCCGCTTTCTCGAAAAATTTTGCCAACGCCGCATTCGCCACCAACACCCCGGCGTCATATTCCGGTAAACCGTATTGGTGAATAAACCGTTGTCGCCTTGCCTCCGGTAGCTCTGGCAACAATTTTTGGATTTCCGCCAGCATTGCGTCGCTCACCGTTACCGGCATTAAATCCGGTTCCGGGAAATACCGGTAATCATGCGCGTATTCCTTCGTCCGCATCACAGAGGTCTTACCAGCTTCGTCATCCCACCGGCGTGTTTCCTGAAAGATTTTCTCACCGCGACCGAGTGCCGCAATTTGCCTTGGAATTTCATACTCCAGCGCGCGTTTCACACCGGAAATCGAATTCATATTTTTGATTTCGACTTTCTCGCCAAATTTTTCCTGACCGACCGGTCGCACCGATACATTGCAATCGCAACGCAATTGACCTTTTTCCATGTCGCAATCGCTCACGCCACCGGTAATCAAGATTTCCTTCAGCGCCGTCAGATATGCAAACGCGTCTTCCGGTGAGCGCATCTCCGGCTCGCTGACGATTTCCATCAATGGCGTTCCGGCCCGGTTAAAATCCACGCCGGAGGTTGTGTCGAAATGAAAACTCTTGGCGACATCCTCTTCCAAATGAATCCGCGTCACGCCGAGTTTCTTACCAGAAATCTGCACCGCACCGCCCAGGCATAGCGGCAAATCATATTGTGAAACCTGATAATTCTTCGGCATGTCCGGATAGAAATAGTTTTTTCGGTCCCACTTCGAAAACTGTGTAATTTTGCAGCCAATCATCAAGCCGGACAAAATCGTTTTGCGCACCGCTTCCGCGTTCATCACCGGCAACACACCAGGATAACCGAGGCAAACCGGGCAGACGCGTGTGTTCGGCTCCGCGCCAAATTCCGTCGCGCAACCGCAGAATAATTTGCTCTGCGTCTTGAGCTGCACATGGACTTCTAGGCCGATGACTGCTTCGTAGTTCACAGCGCTGGCCTTTCCTTGTGCCACGGCGTTGACTGTTCGTAAGCGTGTGCCACGCGCAACAGCGTAGTTTCATCGAATGCCTTGCCGATGAGTTGTAATCCAATCGGCAACTTTGGTTGCGCCGTGAAACCGCACGGCAAGCTCAGCCCGCAGTTACCGGCGAGATTCACGCTGATGGTGAAAATATCAGAGAGGTACATTTGCATCGGATCGTCTACGCGCTCACCAATCTTAAATGCCGGCGTCGGTGAAGTCGGCGCGACGATGACATCGCACTTTTGAAAGGCTTGCTCGAAATCACGGCGAATTAACGTTCGCACTTTTTGTGCCTTCAAATAATAGGCATCGTAGTAACCGGCGCTTAGCGCGTATGTGCCGAGAATAATGCGCCGTTTGACTTCCGGACCGAACCCGGCGCCGCGTGTTTTGCTGTAAGTTTCTAGCACGTCAGCACCGCGAACCCGCGCGCCGTACCGGACACCGTCGAACCGCGCGAGATTCGCACTCGCTTCGGCGGTCGCGATCAAATAATAAACCGCCACCGCGTAATCGGTGTGCGGCAATGAAATTTCCACCACTTCTGCGCCGAGCGATTCAAGTTGCCGGATCGCGGCGCGCACTGCCGCCTCGACTTCCCGGTCCATGCCGGCGATAAAATATTCTTTCGGCAAACCGATGCGCAAACCTTTCACACCGGCGGTAAGTTTCTCCCGGTAATCCGGTACCGGTGCCGGAATGCTGGTCGAATCCAGCGGATCGTGACCGGCAATCACGCTGAGCATTAGCGCGGCATCTTCAACAGTTTTTGTAAACGGCCCAATTTGATCGAGTGACGACGCGAATGCCACGAGGCCGTACCGGGAGACAAGACCGTAAGTTGGTTTCAAGCCAACACAGCCGGTGAGTGCTGCCGGTTGCCGGATTGAACCACCGGTATCACTGCCGAGTGACGCAATCGCTTCGTGACCGGCGACCGCCGCCGCGCTACCACCACTGGAACCACCGGGAATGCGTTCCAAATCCCACGGATTGCGAGTGATGCCCCACGACGAATTTTCCGTCGAACTGCCCATGGCAAATTCGTCCATGTTGGTGCGTCCCAGCAAAATTGCGCCGGCGTTGCGGAGTTGTCGGATGACGGTGGCGTCATAAACGGAAGTATGACCGTGTAAAATTTTTGAGGCGCAAGTGCAAGGCTGACCGGTGACGTTGAGGACATCCTTGATTGCGACCGGTATTCCACCTAGTGGTTTGGTCAAGTCGGCTGTGTCGGCTTGTGCAAGCGCATCGTCGGGATTCAGCCAGAGGTAAGCTTTGAGTTTACCGTCCACGGCCTGAATCCGGTCGAGCATGGCTTGCGTGAGTTGCCGGGCGGAAATTTCGCCGCGCTGAAGTTTAGCGCGCAAGCCGGTAATGGTGTTGATGTGTAAGCTCATTCGACAATCTTCGGCATGATAATGAGGCCGCGAGCAGATTCGGGAGCATTTTTGAGAACCAGCGCCGGGTCGATGGATGGACGCGACTCATCAGGCCGGAGCACGTTTGTCAGCGGAACAGCGTGAGCGGTTGGTTCGACACCGGTGACATCCACTTCGCCAAGTTTGGCGACGTAGGCGAGCATGTCTTTGAGCTGCGCCGCAAATTTTGTTTTCTCGGCGTCGGTCAACTCGAGACGTGCCAAGTGCGCGACGTGGTCGATATTAATTCGATTGGTGTCTTCCGGCATGACGGCGGAGTGTAGAGGGCGCAGCGAGTTGGCTCAAGAAAAATTGCCGGGAAGATTTTACTCGGCGAATGCGCCGTAGCCGAAGAATAGTGAGCTGGGTTGTTTGAAGCCGGGAAGATTGACATACGCTTGGGCAAGGAGATGCCGGCCGGTATCGAGCTTGGCGAGCGCTTCGTTGGCGGCATCCCGGACTACGCTGCTGCGGTCGGTAAGTGCTTGGCGTAAGAGCGGGGAGGCCAGCGGATCACCAAGTCTGCCAAGTGCCCAGATGATAGCGCCGCGGACATTGCATTGCAGGTCGTAGGTTTGGTGCAACATGCCGGAAGCTGCCCGGTCGCTGATGACGACTTGGTTGAGGTAATCAGTTTCGAATGGTGCGGCGGTATAAAAATCTTTTATCAATGCGAGAAGTGGGCCGAGCGCTCGGCGATCACCAATCTGACCGAGTGCATAAGCGGAGACGGCAAGTAGGCGAGCGTCTTTCGCTTGTAGGCCGTTTTCAATAATCGGCACAACGGCTTCGCTAGCATGCCAATCGCCTAAAATTTTGATGGCTTCGGCTTTTTGGGCTACTAATTCTAGGCCAGACAGTACCGGTGAGAGCGGGCGGCTCGTCCCGATTACTAGACCGTGACCTTCGATTTGTCGAGCGCCGGTGGATTCACCTCCCGGAGTTTGGCGAGTCAGGACATCCACCAATGAACCAATGGCACTGCGGTCGCCAATTTTGCCGAGTGCTTCAACAGCGGCGCTGCGCACGTACCGGTTTTCATCGAAGATGAGCGTGGCAATTTTGTTTGCAAAGCGTTTTTCACACAGCTCACCAAAAAAACGTGCAGTTGCTGCACGCACATGCGGATCGGCGTGGACTAGCTTTTCAGTCAGGCGATCCGCTTGCACGTATTGGCGAAGTTTGCACAGCGCGGTCACAGCGGCGAGTTGCACGCTGTCGACTGGATCGCCTAATGTGCCGATCACAGCGGCGACTTCATTGGCTCCGCCAATCTTACCGAAAATTTCGATGATATGCTGACGGACTTCAGGATTGGTATGATGGGTAGAGGTGGCTAAGAGCGGCAGAATGGATTTAAGTCGTAAGCCTAAGATGGCCTGCGTGGCGTAGGTTGCCAAACTCCGGTTATTACCGGTCAAAACACGAACTAATCCGTTGAGTGCGCGTTCGTCATCCGCCAATCCTAATTCTTGGAGAGCAAAAATAAAGGCAAGATCATCGGATTTTAATTTTGCAAAAATCGCATCGGTGGTAGCGGTTCGATCGGCTTGGAGTTTTTGCACAAGTGCCGCTAATGCTTTTGCGGCTGCTGCCCGCGTTTGCCAGTCCGGATCATCAAGCGCAGTGATTAATGGAGTCACGGTCGCGCTGTTGCCGAGTTTACTAAGAACAGTGGCTGTCGTGCGTCGAATGCGTGCACTGGAATCTTGAAGCCGCTGGCTCAAGGCAGTTAATGCACGCTGACTTCCGCACGAACCGAGCGCAGTCACTGCCTGCCAGCGGACTAAATCATCGGAATCCGAAAGCGCTGTGATTAGGTCGGATTCCACAGATGGATTGTGAAGGCGCGCCAAGGTTTCGGCAGTCAGACGGCGCACATTGGCTCGCGGGTCTTTTAACCCAGATACATCGGGAGTGACCGGTGTTGACTCGTTTAACCGACCGATGGCCCAGACTGCCATCATGCGGACGGCTTCGTTGTCGTCGAGTAGTAAATTCCACAATATCTTTGCGCCATCAGGCATTCCTAGTGGAGCTAATAGTTGTGCCGCAATCATGCGGACTTCAGAGTTTTTATCAGTCGCCAACACTGTCAAGCTTGTGAGGGAATCGCTAGGTTGGGTAAGTTGCGCCTCAACAATACTAACGGCAGGAGTGGAATAGGATTGTTTGGAAAATAAATCTTTAGCTACCGTCTTTAAGTCAGACGAAAGCTGCTCGGCTTTACAATTCCAAACTACGCTGGGCAACAAGACCCAAATATACAGCCAGTGTTTCATAAAACTCCACACTGCGGCGGACTTCATGGCCCGCAACTGCAGCCTATGCTGCATCACTACAATTTCAGTCTAGTCACGTTAAATTGAAATGCAAGCGATTTTTTTAACCGTATCAAGCCGGTTGTTTTGTACGCAATTTGACTTTTTCCTTGCCGGGACGAGTTAGATGGCGATATTTGATTCTATGGACACTCCAGCATCTCCACTAACGACCCAACCGCAGGGTCCCGGTGTCCGTCAACTGATAATTGTTGTTGTCATTCTTGTTGTTGGCCTTGTGCTCACCACGTTAACGGCAGATGTAACGCGTGGCGGTGAGCCTGGAATCCGGTTAATCAATGATCATCCATTTTTGCCAGAGATCGCCGGTGCGTGGAAAGGAAGTGCGCAGAGCGGGTTGACCGAAGACGAACGCGCTGTTTTGCCTCCCGACACTGAAAAAGCTGCTCGAATTTACACCAACGCCACCGGCCAAGCGGTTTTCTGTTCCATTGTCTTAGCTGGTCGCGATGTTACTAGTATTCATCGTCCGGAAGTGTGTCTCACCGGCCAAGGTTGGAAATTGAATCCCGCCCAAACCGAACGAATTAACACACCAGCCGCTCCCGGTGGCGTCCTCCGCGTGTCGCGCATGAATGCCAGCAACACGATCCAATTAAAAAATGAGCATTCCGCACAGGTCTATGCCGTCTTCGCTTACTGGTTTATTGGTCATGCGCGAACGACTCCGTATCACTGGCAGCGGATTTGGTGGACAACTCTAGATCGTGTTTTTCACAATCGTAATCACCGGTGGGCCTACTTTTTATTAGATTCAATCGTTTCCCCAGAGCGTGCGGCGACTGATCCGCAAGCGGGTCAAGAGGAGAGTATGCAATTGCTCCGGCAATTCATTCAGGGTGTTTATCCACAACTGACCGCCAATTAATCTTATGACAAAACCAAAACTAACCTCCGTCGTCACCGGCGGTGCTGGCTTTCTCGGTTCGCATCTCAGTGACCGGTTGCTTGCCGAAGGCCATCGCGTCATCGTCCTTGATAATCTGCTCACCGGTAGCATGGATAACATCGCCCATCTCGCCGGCAACCCAGATTTTGAATTCATCAAACACAACGTCACCACCGCCATTCGTGTTCCTGGTCCGGTGGATTACATTTTCCATTTCGCCTCACCGGCGAGTCCCATTGACTATCTGGAATTACCAATTCAAACTCTGAAAGTTGGTTCGCTCGGCACGCTTAACTGCCTCGGTCTTGCTAAAGCCAAGAATGCCAAATTCCTCACCGCTTCCACGAGCGAATGTTATGGCGACCCGCTCCAGCATCCACAAACCGAAGAATACTGGGGCAATGTCAATCCTATTGGTCCGCGTGGTGTTTATGATGAGGCTAAGCGTTTTGCCGAAGCTATGACCATGGCCTACCACCGGTACCATCACATCGACACAAAGATTGTTCGCATCTTCAACACCTACGGCCCGCGCATGCGTCTCCGCGATGGCCGGGTCGTGCCGGCGTTTATCGGTCAGGCGTTGAAAGGTGAATCGCTCACCATCTTCGGCGAAGGCCAACAGACTCGGAGCTTCTGTTTTTGCAGCGACCTCATCGACGGTATTTACCGGCTTTCGCAAGGCAACTATCACGAGCCAGTCAACATTGGCAATCCCACCGAATTCACAATCTTAGAGTTTGGCAAACTGGTATTGAAGCTCACCGGTAGCAAAAGTCAGATGGTTTACAAACCGCTGCCGCAGGACGATCCGAAACAACGGCGGCCCGACATCACGAAAGCCCGGAAGCTTCTCGGTTGGGAACCGAAAATAGATTTGGAAACCGGCCTGCGCCGCACCATCGATTACTTCCGCGACAAAGTCTGATTTCCAAATTCCCGACCGGCATGATACATCGCTTCGGTGTTCGCCAGCGGTGTGAGCGGTGCGAGATTGTTGCCTTCGCGCAGAACGAATAGTCCGCCGTCATCGAGCACGCCGGTTTGCAAAATCCGTCGGACTTCTTCGCGAATCGCCACCGGAGTCGCTGTGCGCAGAAACTCAATATGTGGACCGCCATGGATTTGAACCTTCGGTCCGAGTTCCTGCCGCAATGCGCCAAAATTCACAGGAAAACCGGTGTCAAAACTCTGGATATTCAACTCATCACGGAGCGTTTTGAAGTGCCGGGTCGAGTCACCGCAGAGGTGAATGAAGCGGCCTTGACTGGTTGCAAATTTGTCATAGATACGCCGGTGAAATGGCAATACGTGCTCCCGATACATCGGCGTTGAAATCATCGCAATGCTATCATCAGCAAACCAGAACCAATCTTGTGGAATAGGAATTCCGCCGAGTTTGCGCCACGCAGTTATGCGAACGATTGTGGCTTCGGTAATGAAATCCAGTAGCTGGTGAAGACGTTCGGGTTCGGCAGCAATGGCCTCACAAACAAAAGTGGGACCAAATAAATTGCACGCTACTGTGAACGGGCCATCCGTACCAGCCCCGCCTCCCGGAATCCCGATTCGAATAGGGCGGCCGAGATAAGTCTCCTTCGCTGCGCGTTGGCAAAAGTGTTGATAGTATTCCAGTACCTGCGCCATCAAACCGCCGAATGGGTCCGGAACACCTTTTTCCATCACGCGCTCCGGTGCGTCAGCAAAATCCGGCAAGGTATCAGGAACTTGGCCGTCAAAATAGTGGATGGCGCAACCCAGCCATGCAGCTTCATAGTAATTTTGAAAATCGGGAGCAAAATCCCATCGTTCCGGTAGCCCAAGCTCGGCATCTTGCAGGAGATTAAATCGGCTCCAGCGTTGAAAGCGTAAGAGAGCGTCAAACATAACGTCTGGATTTTCTGAGTAGGCTTGGAAGGTTAGTCGCTCCGGATTGGCGGCGGGATCGAACATAAAATAGCGTGTATTGGTACCAAGAACGATGGGTACCCGCGTTGGTTCACCACGACGGAAAGAATCCCAAACGAGGCGCTGTTCGGCGTTGTGTTTCGCGAAATCAAAATTGGCGAGACGATCCGGTACGAGATTTTTCATAATGCTTTGTACATATAAGAACTGGTTTGATTTGGCTTTCCATCCGGTGTCACGATACAATTTCAAACATGAGTCGGTCGCGTGATTTCTTTAATTGTCGGCGTTTAGAGATGATGCCAGAACAGACTGGCGTGCCGAGTCTTCTCATGTTGGGGCGCTATAATCATCTCAGCGCACGGGCCGGTTTGAGCCGGCACGCACACTCCGGTGCAATCGAAATCTGTTTCCTCGTCAAAGGCCGGCAAACCTACGAAGTCAACGGTCACCAATATCAGTTACGAGGTGGCGACGTGTTTTTCACGCGACCGAATGAGATGCATAGTACCGGTCGTTTACCAGAAGAGAAGGGCGTGCTCTACTGGCTTATCTTACGAGTGCCGCGTGGACGGCAAGCGTTCCTAGGTTTACCGCCCACGCAGGGACGGGCGTTAATCAACGAGCTATTACACCTCCGGTCACGTCATTTCCGTGGCGTTTGGTCGATGAAGACTTTGCTTGATGAATGTATGGTCGCCTGCCACGATCTCCGTTCGCCATTACGCGAGACGCTGATTGCGAATCGAATCTGTGCATTTCTACTTCACATGGTTGCCGGCGGCCAGAAAGTCTTAGGTCTCGATTCGTCGGTTTCACTGCATAATATAGTCGAATACATTGCGCAGCATCTGACAGAAACGCTGACAATTCGAGACTTAGCAGCACAAGCTGGTTTGTCCGTATCGCGTTTCAAGATTCGATTCAAAGCAGAGCTCGGTGTGCCACCGGCGGAATTCATTTTGCGAGCGAAGATTGACGAAGCACAGCACCGGCTCGCGCGCGGCGGTCAAACTGTGACTGAGATTGCGTATGCGTTAGGTTTCCCGAGTTCGCAGTATTTCGCCACAGTTTTCAAGCGCTTTACTGGCCAGCACCCGAGTGCGCAATTACCTCGGAAAAAAATAAGAAGATAATGCAGTCCGCTGGTTTACACGGTGCGTTTCTTTTGAAAACGTCGGACGACTAGAAGTCCGAGACCGCCTAAACCAAGCAAACCGGCAAGACCGGGCTCCGGCACGGCGGCCACTGTCGGTTGGTAGGTATATTGCAGATTAACCGTGACATCTGCCTTTGAATAGGTGCCAAACCAAACCCCATTCAAGCTGGTCGCTTGGATGGTCGCAAAGGCATTCGCGTTTGCAGTGAACCGATCTTGACCGAGGCCGGTAAATGCGGCCAAGTTCGCGGGTGAGTTGTAGGCAAATGTCTGTGTTTGGGTGGTGTTGATGCCTTGAAAACTTGCGCCGGAAGTGCCGGCATAGTCCAAAATCCCATCAAATGACGGTAGCACCGGTACTTGGAATGAATTAGTCGTAGAAGCAGACATGGTTAGATAATTCGCCGCGCCTTGCGTGACGTTCAAGCTCTGATCTAGAACATATTTCATCGTGCCAGCTTGCGATGGGTGGGAGTTTCCGTTTTCATATTCTCCACCGCCGACTAACTGGCCGGTGACAGTCAGTTGCACGCCTTCCAGTTGCCCCAGCGTCGGATCGAAAAATGGCAAGAGTAAATCTTTGCTAAAATCGGTGTAGGAGAGCGTTGTGGTCGCCGAAACGTCAAGGATGGCCGCCGGAGACACAACCGCGCTAATTAGCCACACCAACAGGCTAATTAACCAAGTGCTACTTATTAAAAATGGATTCTTGTGATTCATCGAAAAACGGTTAACGGAAAACCAAACATGAGTGAAATCAAACGTGGATAAGAAATTCCTAACGAGGGAAGCTACCAGAACAAATCAGCCTGAATTTGTTCTACGCCTAAACAATAGCATGCCGAGTCTAACCGTCAATAATTATCGCTGAATCATAATTCGGACTCGACATCACCGGTAATTTTGCCATAACAGACGCGTCGCAGAAAGGGCCATACATTATGAATTACAAAGTTACTGTCTTCGGTGCCGGCTTTGTCGGCGCCACCACCGCACAACGGATTGCCGAAAAAGAAATCGCCGATGTCACGATGATTGACATCGTCGAAGGTCTGCCGCAAGGCAAGGCACTCGACATGATGGAATCCGCCATGCTCGAAGGTTTCGATGCCAAGGTCACCGGCTCCAATAATTCCGCCGACGTCAAAGGCAGTGATGTTGTTGTCGTTACCAGCGGCGTTGCCCGCAAGCCCGGCATGAGTCGTGACGATTTGCTGAAGATTAACGCCGGTATCGTTGGTAGCGTCGCGGACGCAATCAAAACCAATGCACCGAATGCCATTGTCATCATCGTCAGCAACCCGCTCGATGTAATGACGTATCTCGCCGGTGTCAAACTTGGTTTCGCCAAAAACAAAGTCATGGGCATGGCCGGTGTTCTCGACAGCGCGCGCTTCCGGTGCTTCCTCGCCCAAGAACTCGGTGTCAGCATGCGCGATGTCGATGCGATGGTTCTCGGCGGCCACGGCGACGACATGGTTCCGCTCGTCCGGTACGCCACCATTGCCGGTATCAAAGTCGAAGATTTGATTCCGAAAGACAAACTCGATGCGATGGTTACCCGGACTCGCAATGGCGGCATTGAAATTGTGAATCTCTTGAAGACCGGTAGCGCCTACTACGCGCCGTCAGCCTCGGTTGTCGAAATGGTTCGCGCCATCCTGCATGACGAAAAACGCGTATTACCGGTTGCCGCGTGGTGTACCGGCCAATACGGTGTCAAAGATATGTTCGTCGGCGTTCCGGCGGTGCTCGGCAAAAACGGCGTCGAGAAAATCATCGAACTGAAATTGACCACCGATGAACTCGGTCAGTTGAAGAAATCCGCCGATCACGTTCTCGAAAACGTCAAGAAATTGAATCTGTAACTGAAGCTACTTCAGCGGATGCGCGCCGAGCGTGCCGATGAGTTGCTGCCGGTAAGTTGCAGATTGTACTGACTGCAATCGTTGGCGTGCAGTCTTCAGCCGGGTGTTGATATCGAGGCGGGTCGCTTCTTCGGCGTAACCGGGCTTCTGGGAAAATCGTTCCAAGGCTGTAATGTGTCGTTGCCAGAGTTGCGTATCGAGTTTTTGCTGGGCGGCAATCCGCGCGGTGTACCAATCGCTGGCCAACAGGTTTTCGCGTGTGAACAGCGCTCGCAGTTCTGGGTGCCGGAGGTCGCGACCTTCATATTGGTCATCGCGCATAATGTGCAACAGCGCCCGCAATGGTGGGCATGCCTCCTGAATACTGTCGTCGTTGAAATAAGCCTGTGCCACCCGGCGCTGGGTTTCGAGAATGTTATCCATTCCGTCAGCAAAAATATCTGGGTCTTGTAGTTCGGGGCGCAACATTTTCGGTGTAAACACAAGATGCGGGTGGTGAAAGACGCGCCCGAAAAACGCGAGGACAAATTTCATTGTAATCCGCCAACCGAGCCGGCTGGCGAGAACGGGGTGACCGCCGTTATCAAAATCTTGACAACGTTCCAGATAGCCATTCGCAATCAGAAAATCCGGCGCCCGCTCTTCGACGTTCATGCGACTCCAGATTTCTGGTGCAAGCAAGCTGATATCGTGATCTACCCGAAACTGCGGACCGACGTAGCCGGCGGCGGTGATAAACACCGGCGTGCCGGTCAGCAGTACCGAGACCAGTGCATTGTTTAAGTCAATAATCGGCGGTAGCGCATTGAACGGACCTTTGGTCAACGCGCCTTCTGACCCAGCGCCGGTCGTCGATGGAGATTTACCGGTCATGCTACAAATAAATTCCATGAACAGTTCCGGTACTTCGAGATAATGAATCGGATTGAAAACGGCGAGTGAGCGAATCCGCGCCGTGGGTTCCGGTGGATTATTCCGTCGGCCTGGCAGAACGGCATTGACCGGCGTGTGGAGCGGTTCGTTCATTGGACAACGCCGCCGGAGGCGGGTTGCAATTTCAGCAAGATAAACATCTCGTTCATGGAGCAAATCTGAGCGAGTCTGGAGGTAGCGGGGATTTTTTGATGGCTTGCCATTCACTAGTCGCGGGTGTGCAGAAGAAACGATAAAGGCCGGTGTGTTCGCAGCCGCAAACTCACGAATCATTTTTTGCATCGGCTCGGTGTATTGATCAAAACCGATAGAATCCTCAATTAAGTCTTGAGCTTGCGCGCGGGAAAGCGGCTCGTAATTCGAAAAGAAATTACCGGGCTTGGAAAAATCCGCTTCGGTTTGTTTGTCGTAACCGCGATGAATCGCATCGTCGGGTCGCTGAAACAGCCGGTACTCGCAATTCTGGACGAACTTCACCGACGCATTTGCGTAATCAGGGTTGAGCTTTGCCAGACTTTCGGTCGGCACAATGACTGACGCGGTGATGTCATCTTCCACTTGAATTTTTCGGGCGGGATGAAAATCCTTGCGCAGACCAAATGTCCGCCAAGCACCATTCGATTCGTAGCCGACCCGCATGTAATTCGCAATGAGCCGGCGGCCTTGAAATTTCAGTTCGTTGCCGGGCTTCCCATTAATCGTGTCCACGCTGAAATGTTCGCGCCAATTGTCGCCCATTTCTGGCTTGTAGTAACGCTTCACGACGAAGACGAGTTCCTTCACATATTGCGGAATCGCCTCCAACCGTGCGTTGTATTCCGGCGTGTATTCCTCCGCCGGTGTCAGCAATTTAATCACTGAACCAAGCGACCGTTCGCTGCTGAGAATCGGGCGACTATCGCCCTTCTGTCGGGTCGGGTCGCGAAACCGGCCTGAATAGTCATGCCGGAGGATACGACTGACGAGATCAAATTCCCGGTTGAAATCCGCAATGAAAACTGGACCTTGGATGATTGCATCCGAAATCGGCTTGGAAATTTCCGACTTGCCACCACCGGAGACAGTGGAGGGCTTATGACACAACGTTGGCTCAGCCACCGTTCCTAACAATCGCCACGAACGACCGCCGGGCTGTTTCTCCATCTGCACCAGATAACCAGAGGGCCGGACATATTTTTTTTCCGGCAGCAATTTAATATTCCCGGTTTCCCAGCTCACCGTTTGCTTCAACAAATCAAATCGTGCTGCCGCCGGCACGTAAATAATTTCCGGGTAACGCTTGTCAACTGCGTAGCCTTCCGACTGCATCACCATAATCTCGCCGAAAAGCTGAACCATTTCCTCGAAGCTGTAGCCCAACTGCGGCATGTGCGATTCACCAATCAATTCCTCGCCGAGATCGTAGCTTGGATAGACCAATGCACCGCCGGAGTGTTCCTCCTCGCACAAACCTGCCAGATTGGCCGCATAACTAATCTGCGTCTTCACTTCCTTCTTGCAGTAACCAAAATAATTGTCCGCAATCACCGTCACAATCACACCACGCGCATCGCGACAGGTCACCTTGAATGCCTGCCCGTCGTTATAAAGTTCTCCGGCTTCCCGCCAACACATCCCATCGCGCCGTTGCCGTTCCGTCGCCGCATCCCACGCCGGCAATCCGACCGCCTGCTTGGTCAGCTTCGTCAAATGCGGTGCCAAAATCACGCAGCCGGTATGTCCCGACCAATGCTCCACATCCAATGCCGCGTCATCCTCCGGTAAGAACGGATCACCGGCGTTACCAAAAATACTCTCCACGAAATCCAGATTGCTCACCAAACTTCCCGGAGCAAAAAACCGGATTTCCATCGACTTTTGCTCTGTAAATCCCGGCACCGCTGGACACACAATCGGCCGTAATAATAGGGAAACGAAACATTCCGCTGCCGGCGCAAATGGCAATTGCAATAACTGCTGCGGTGGCAACAGCGCCAGCCGGAGTAACTCGCCAAATACCGCTTGCGGCACTGCACGTTTGTCATCTGGAATCTGTAAACCACCCTCGGCGATATGAAAAATTCCCTGCGTCGTTCGTCGGTCGCTTTTCGGATTGTGCAAGATGCCTTGTTGCACCCGGTACGACGTGCCGTACTCGGACTTAAACTCATCGCGATCCATCGGCAGCGATAGCACTCGCGCTAAACCATACCGGTCCAAGACGAATGTACGGGCGGGTAGTTTGACGGCGAGACCGAGCGCGTTCAAATAATTCTGAATCCGTTGGTCCGCCGGCGAAAGGTAATCCGCCAAGAGTCGATCCGTCTCATGCTGATGCAACAGCAACGCACTCGTCAGATCGTCAATCTCCGGGTACTCGCCCACGCCGGTCGGCAAGCCGAGCAATGCCAGTTTGAGGTGCAGATACCGGAGCGTCTTGAAATCAGAAAAATTCTCGCGTCCTAATCCAATGGCATCATTTTTTTGCATAGGATTTAGAGTCCGGCACCATCTAGTTCGAGCCGCAAGGCAGCGAGCGATTGATTAATATCGCGAATAAAAACCCAAAGTGATCCGCCCAGACTTGCGACGCAGAGAATAAACAAAACGCCAATAACTGGTGCGCTATCAAGTCGCAACAGCGCTGACAAAAATAATCCCACAATCAGCGCAACTGCTAGCAACGCGCTGCCGCCGGCCAAAGTGATTGCCAGTCGAATCAGTTTTGCGCGCCGCCAAAGAATGCGTAGTTGCGCCTGATTTTTGACGCGAATCGCCTCCGGCTTGGACGGTAAATCATTCGCCAAAATCCGTGCCCGATCAATCGCGCGTCCGAGCCGATTCGTCATCGTGAGCAGTAGTAGGCCGGTGCCGGAGATTAAAATCGCCGGACCAATTGCTGTTTGTAAAACAGGGATAATTTCAGAAATCGATGTCATTTGGATTCTCGTGTTTTTGTATTCTTCTCACTAAACTCGCAATCGCGCAACTAGAGAACTGATGTTATAGTTTTGCGCTCATTTTGAATAGCAACAATCTGTTGGCGAACGCGCTAAAGTCTCCGGTGATACCCCTCATCCGCCGGCGGCTGGAGGTGGGGGATTTTTTGTCTCTAAATTCCCTCGCCGATGCCGGTAAGCCGTTTGCCGTCGCCTTGCTCTCGCAGATTTCACATCGGCCGGTGCTCGTTGTCACCGATGGTTTGAAATCGCAGGAAACATTTTTCAACGATCTCCAAACTTTCCTACCGGCGGCGCAATTCTATCCCGCGTGGGAAACTTTGCCGCATGAAGATAAACTTCCGCACGCCGATACAATCGCTGACCGACTAAAGGCACTCGGTAAGCTCGACGCGTCAGTCACCGTTGCTTCTGTACAAGCTTTGATGCAGCGCACATTCTCCGGTGGTCAACTTGCCGCGCTGAAACTCTCACTTACGCTCGGCCAACGTCTCGATCTCCAAGATTTTTCCGACCGGCTCACCGAACTCGGTTATCAACCAGAATTTCAAGTCAATGAACGCGGCGACATGGCGGTGCGCGGCGGAATTGTGGATTTTTTTCCGCTCGACCGCGACTTACCGGTGCGCGTGGAACTGGCCGGTGACGAAATCGAATCCATTCGCAGCTTCGATCCGGTCTCGCAGCAATCCAAAGATAAGCTCGAATCACTCATCGTCACGCCGGCCGGTGAACTCGGTTTGCTAAAAAAGTCAGTCGAGACAACCACGCCGCTGGTAGATTTGTTGCCACGCAATGCATTGCTTGTTCTGAATGAGCCGGACGATTTGTTGCTCGCTGCCGACCAATATGCGCGGCAGATACCGGAAGGCGACCGTTTTTTTGTGCCGTGGCAACACACACTCGTCGCCGGCTTGCCGACTGTTCAACTAACCGAAGCGATTGCACTCGAACCTCCGGAGAATTATGTGAACCTCCGGTTGTCATCGCTCGATGCGTTCCGGCCGCTCGACACGCGCGCCCCGGCGCCGGAACTTGCTGAGACCATGCGCCAGCAATTCTTCGGTCAGATGGAACGTTGGCTCGCAGAAGGTTACCGGTTGCATGTGTTGTGCAGTACGGACGGAGAGCGCCAGCGGTTTGAAGAATTATGGTGCGAAGGCCGTGGATCGCTGCCGGCAACCATTGCCTATCTGAGTCGCGGTTTCATTTGGCCGGAGGCGAAACTGGCGGTCGTCACGGATTCGGAAATTTTCGGTCGCTACAAGCCGGCGCGTCCGCGACAGAAATTGCATGCCGCTTCATCGCCGGTGGCAGATTGGACGGAACTAGAACCCGGCGATTACGTCGTTCACATTCAACATGGCATCGGAAAATATCTCGGACTGAAATCGCTGGAAGTCAGTGGCACCCGGCAGGAAGCGCTCGCCATCGAATATGCGAACGAGACTCGGCTGTACGTGCCGGTGGATCAAGCGCATCTCGTAAGTAAATATGTCGGCGCCGGTAAGCGCGCGCCGAAGCTGCACGAAATTGGCGGGACGTTATGGCAACGACAGAAGTTTTCCGCGGAACGCGCCATCATGGATTTGGCCAGCGAGTTGCTCGAAATCCACGCGGCGCGGGCGACACTGGAAGGACACGCATTTCAACCGGACACCCCGTGGCAACGCGAGTTTGAAGCGGCGTTTCCCTATGATGAAACGCCGGATCAACTCACGTCCATCGAGGAAATGAAAGCCGACATGGAGGCGAAGAAACCGATGGACCGGCTGGTTTGCGGCGATGTCGGCTACGGCAAAACTGAGGTGGCGATTCGCGCGGCGTTCAAGGCGGTGATGGACGGAATGCAGGTCGCGGTGTTGTGTCCGACGACGGTGTTGGCGGAACAGCACTGGAATACATTCCGTGAGCGCATGGCCGGTTATCCGATTTCAGTGGAGATGCTCTCGCGGTTCCGCACGCCGGCAGAATCGAAAAAAGTCGTGGCGCTGCTGGCCGAAGGTGGCGTGGATATTGTCATCGGTACACACCGGTTGCTCAGTGGCGATGTGACATTCAAGAATCTCGGACTCGTGGTCATCGACGAAGAACAACGCTTCGGCGTGTTGCACAAGGAGAAATTCAAACAACTCCGGAAACTCGTGGACGTGATGACGCTTAGCGCGACGCCGATTCCGCGCACGCTTTACATGGCGCTCACCGGTGCTCGTGACATGAGTACCATCGAAACGCCGCCGGTGGATCGTTTACCAGTGGAAACCATCATCGCGCCGTACGACGAACGCCTTATCAAGCAAGCCATCCAGCGCGAAATCAATCGCGGTGGCCAAGTTTATTTTCTCCACAATCGCGTGCAGAGTATCGAAATCGTGGCTGACCGACTGCGGCAAATGTTTGAGGATATTTCCATTGATGTTGGTCACGGCCAGATGGGTGACGACGAACTCGAAACCGTCATGCACCGGTTCGTGAAAGGTCACACCGACGTGCTGGTTTGCACGACAATTATCGAGAGCGGCCTCGATATTCCGAATGCCAACACCATCATCATCGACCGGGCTGACCGGTTCGGTCTTGCCGATCTCTACCAACTTCGCGGTCGTGTCGGCCGGTACAAACACCAAGCCTACGCCTACATTTTATTGCCCCGGCACATGCAACTCGTCCAGAGCGCCCGCAAACGGATCAGCGCCATCAAGCAATACAGTTCGCTTGGCAGCGGTTTCAAAATCGCGATGCGCGACCTCGAAATCCGTGGTGCCGGCAACATTCTCGGCGCAGAACAATCTGGCCATATCACCGCCATTGGCTTTGACTTGTATTGCCAGTTGCTCAAGGAAAGCGTCGCGCGGTTGAAAGGCGAAAAACCAAAACAGTTGGCGCAAGTCACAATGAAGCTGGATTTCATGACCAACGAATCCGGTGAGACATTCGCCCGCATTCCCACCGGCTATCTCCAAGACAATCGGTTGCGGATTCAAGCCTACCGGAAGATTGCCGGTGTTGCGGAGCTACCGGAGGTCGAAGCGTTGCGCCGGGAGTTTCGGGACCGGTACGGCAAATTGCCGCGCGAAGTCCGGTTGCTTCTCCAATGCGCGGAAACCAAAGTGCTCGCTGCGCGGGCGCAGGTTGATGTGGTCGAGGCAAAAGAGGATAAAATCATGCTCAGCCAGCGCAGCGTTCTGTTTCAGGTCGCCGGTAAGTTTCCGCGCTTCACAAAAAATCGTCCCGAAGATAAGCTGACAGAAATCAAGAAACTGCTAGAATCATTAACCACAAGCCAATGAAACAAACGCAAAAAACACTTCGACGCCGGGTGACGACAACAGTTACCAGCCGGTATTTGTTGTCCTTGCCGGCCGATTATAACAAGCAACCGAAAAAGAAATGGCCGCTGGTTTTATTCCTGCACGGTGCCGGTGAGCGCGGCGACAATCTGGAGTTGGTCAAAGTTCACGGGCCGCCGAAGTTAATTGAGCAAGGCCAGCAATTTCCGTTCATCGTCGTCGCACCACAATGTCCGGCGGATGCGTGGTGGCAACCGGAAAAATTAGCGGCGCTGCTGGATGATGTTGAGCGCCGGTATCGGGTGGACAAGCGGCGAATCTATGTCACCGGCATCAGTATGGGTGGGTTTGGGACGTGGTTGTTGGCGCTGTCGTGCCCGCGCCGATTCGCGGCCATCGCGCCGATTTGCGGTGGTGGGCATTGGTGGGCGGTGCCGTGTATTAAGCATCTGCCGGTTTGGGTTTTTCATGGTAAGAAAGACCGGGTGATACCATTTGAACGGTCGGCAGAAATGGTTGCAGCGCTGCGGAAATATGGTGGCAAAGTTAAATTCACGGTGTATCCAAAAGCGGAGCATGATTCGTGGACAGTGACCTATGAAAATCCGGAGCTTTACCGGTGGTTACTTCGCCACCGGAACCCAGCGGCATTGTGAAAGCCGTCATCCAACGCGTTAAACGCGCTGCGGTAAAAGTTGACGGCCAAACTGTCGGCGAAATCAGCAGCGGTTTGCTTGTGCTACTTGGTATCGGCAAAACCGACACGCCGGCAACTTCCGATTGGTTAATCAATAAATTACTGACGCTCCGTATTTTTTCTGACGACACCGGTAAGATGAACCGCAGTGTGACTGACGTTACCGGTGGCCTGCTCATCGTCTCGCAATTTACACTTTTCGGTGTGCTCGAAAAAGGTACGCGACCAAGTTTTTCCGATGCGATGCCACCGGCGGAGGCCGAATCGCTTTACCGAGACTTCATGGCGAAGCTTCGCACCACAACTGCATTACCGGTGGCCGAAGGCCGGTTTGCGGCGACGATGGATGTGGAACTGATTAACGACGGTCCGGTCACAATTATTTTGGAACGATGAGAAAACCAAACGAAACCAATCCAGAGTCGGTGCTCACGTTCGGCGCGTTACCTAATCTCGCCAATATCACCGTGATTCTCGTCGAGCCGGCGACCGCCGGTAACGTCGGCTCAGCCGCGCGCGCCATGAAAACTATGGGACTGGGCGATTTAGTGGTCGTCAACGGCGTCGAGTTTAAGACCAGTCTGCAAGCGAAAATGCTCGGTCACGGTGCCGGTGACTTACTCGAACACGCCCGCACCGTTCCGACTTGGGAAGAGGCGACGACTGGTTTGCATTGGCTGATGGGCACCACGCACCGGAAACGCCGCGCGCAATTTCCACAGGTCCTCACCTGCCGAGAAGCCGCCGGTAAAATTGCGTCGCTCTCGCAAAAACACCAGGTCGGCCTCGTTTTCGGTCGGGAGGAAGCCGGTCTCAGTGACGCCGAGTTGCGTCAATGTCAGGAAGTCGCCAGTGTGCCCCAAGCTTCAGAACATCCATCGCTCAACCTTGCGCAAGCCGTGATGATTTTTGCCTATGAGATTTTCACTGCCAGCCTCGGTGAAGTTCCGGTGCCGCGCCGGAATCTAGCGACAGTCCATGAAATCGAGTTTCTGTTGCAGCATCTGTCCAAATCATTAGGAGCGGTCGGATTTCGTCCACATCAAGGCGAGCCAGACTCGTTTCTCCGGTCACTGCGCCGGGTGTTAGGCCGCGCGCCACTGGAAAAGCGCGATGTAAATGTGCTGCACCGCATCTGCCAGCAGATTGACTACTACGTCAGCGAGCAGGAGAAATAGTAGAACCGGCGATTCGCCGGGTAATTACTCGTTAGCATTAGTTACTTCGTCGGCATAGGCAGGCTTAGAAATAGACGGTCTCGCTCCCCGGCGTTGCTCACTAACTGAGGCAAACCATAGCATCCGTTGTACTTGTGCGACAAACGGATCGCGTCTTGGAGTTGTTCGGTAGTAGGTAGAAATTTACTTGCCTTGTGATTTTCGGGATTAAATTCTTCAACTTCGATGGATAACGCTCTGCTCATTTCGCTAACTTGTCGCATTACCGTTGTCATTGCGGCTCGCCGTTTTGCGTACAATTCATTCTTGGCATTCCTATCGCTCCCAGCCTTAAGGTCGGCACCGGATGAGAATCCAAATTCTTGATCGAAAGTTTGATACAGTTTCATCAAGCTCGGTTTGTCGGCGATCTCTAGCTGTACGCGGATAACGCCTCCGCTGATTCCATGCTTCGTAAGCCACGCGAGCCGTAGCGCTTGCCAATTACTCAAACGCCCAGTACCGGTTTTTACATCGAGGGCGTAAAGAGTCCCGCCTCTTGTTGCATAAACATCAAGTCCACCGGGATGCCCAGTCCACTTCTTGCACCACTCTTTGATACATGGGTAATAGTTTTGTTCGCCCCACAATGCGTGAAAATACCACTCGATCTGTAGAACGGTTTTTGCGAGACAGTTTTGTAGTACACACACATCTGTGCATTTTCCAATAGTAGCCAGAAATGTTAGCTTATTTGCACAATAATGTCGGAATTTGTTATCGCCAGTAAGCGGTCCAAGATTGGTCATGACATGGCGTCCTAAATTAATAGCAATAGGACTTTCATTTACGGCAAAAAACTCAACAGGATGACTCTGGCATGGAGTATTCTCAGTCTTACAAGTGAGCGTTTTACTGCAGACATCGGCCAGCTCTCGGATACATGTGCATTGAAGTTGTAATGGTAATCTGCGTTGGTCTTCCGAGCCTAATAAATTCTGCCCGATGCTGCGGGGCCCTATATCCGGATAAATTTCAAAACTATTTTCAGTTAACCATTGCCCCGCGAATCTCTCACCGATATCTCCAATCAAATTTTGGTAACTTTGCCACGGCAGGTCTTGAGGTTGCAGTTTTAATCCAAAAGAATTCTCATATTTAGTTAGTTGAGTTAGCGGGGCACCGGCAATACCATTAATTGCAATCGGTTGAGCAACTGCTGACGGATTCGCTGCGTTGTGAAGTTCTATTTCAGTGGTGATTACTTTGGGTGGAACAATCAGCGCGTATCCGCATTTGGGACATGGAATGGTTAACTCACTACCAGCGCCATCAATCACAAGGTGCTGGCCACATTTATTACAGGAAAAATGAATGTCCATTGTTAGCTCCCTGACTGTGGCGTGCGTAGTTTCCTTGCCGCCATCTCTCTCGCCGGTTCAATCCATAAGTCTTTCGTTGCATTCAGTAACGAGCGTATCGACTCTCGAGGTTTTTTAAAGTCGTCAGGCAGTTCAAGTTTGCCCTTATCGGAATACTCAAAGTGCTTTTTGTTGTAATCTTCGTTTGTCGCTTGAATTAGTTCTCGGATATCGGCCATGCCTACGAAAATTGCACCAAGCTCATGCTTCTCACATTCCCGAAAGAGTCTATCCAAATCGTGGCCAAACGGCCTTTGCGATAGTTCTTTGTGTGGTATTCCTTTATCAGCCAAGAAAGCTTTGAGGCATAGTTCGAGAGAATGACAAAGTAGGTAAAAGTGAATAATGGGACAGCGCTTTTCTGGTAAGTATGTATCGGCTTCGAAAAACTCATGAGCCTTGCACCAGAAACTTTGTACGGCTAACCGCCTTTCGACCATATTTTGTTCTCCTGCTTGTTGCGCGCCTGCATACTAAAGCCACCGTTATTTAGTTTTTAATTTCGCAGCGACTGAATCGGTGCCGGGATTCGGCCACCGTGATTCACGAAATCCGCACTCGCACCGGAGTTGCGGACTTCCATAATTGTGGCACCGCCAAACAAACCGCCGTATTCGACGCGGTCGCCGACTTTAGCGCCGGGCACTGGAATCAGACGAACGCCGGTGGTCTTGTTATTGACAACACCGATGGTGGCTTCATCCGCGATGATGGCGGCGATGGTTTCCGCCGGTGTGTTACCGGGAATGGCGATCATGTCGAGGCCGACGGAGCAAACGCTGGTCATCGCTTCGAGTTTTTCCAACGAGAGCCAGCCTTTGGTAACGGCGTTATCGAGAACTTCATCTTCACTGACCGGAATGAATGCACCGCTCATACCGCCGACGCTCGACGATGCAAACGCGCCACCTTTTTTCACAGCGTCGGTCAGCATTGCGACTGCCGCCGTGCTGCCGGGAGCGCCGATTTGAGCGATGCCGAGCGTTTTCAAAATTTCACCGACGCTATCACCGACTTTCGGCGTTGGCGCGAGTGAGAGGTCGACGATACCGAATGCAATTCCGAGTTCATCTGCCACTTCGCGGCCGACGAGTTCGCCGACGCGAGTGACGCGGAAGCTGGTGAGTTTGATTTCTTCGGCCAGTTCATTCAGCGTTAATTTTTTGCCGGAGGCCAGACGGCGGCGCAAGGCACTGACGACAACGTTCGGGCCGGAGACGCCGATATTGACGGCGGCTTCCGGTTCGCCTTCGCCGACGTAGGCGCCGGCCATGAACGGATTATCTTCCGGGATATTCGCGAACACGACGAGCTTGGCGCAGCCGAAACCTTTTTGCGCAGCGGTGGCGGCGGCGATTTCAAGAATGATGCGGCCCATTTCGCCGATGGCGTCTATGTTCACACCGGCCTTGGTGGTCGCGACGTTGATGCTGGCGCAGACGCGTTTGGTTTGGCTGAGAACTTCCGGAAGCGAACGCATCACGCAAGCATCCGCCGGTGTAATGCCTTTGTGAACGAGCGCGGAAAATCCGCCAACTAAATCGATGCCGCAGGCGGCCGTAGCTTCGTCGAGAGTTTTCGCGACAGCGAGTGCCGCCGCTTGACCGTGACCGGCGAGAAGATGTGAGGCGGGCGTAATGGCGAGGCGTTTGTTGACGATCGGAATGCCGTACTTGCGGCCAACCTTGTTGCAGGTTTCGACGAGCCGGCTGGCGCGGTCGGTAATTTTCTCGCGCAGCTTCCGGCACAGCGAGTCCATGCTCGGCGCGGCGCAATCGTCGAGGTTGAGCGCGAGCGTGACGGTGCGCACGTCGAGACTTTCGGCGTGCAACATTTGAATGGTCGAGAGGATTTCGTCGGTGCGCAGCATGATTACCTTTCAAAACGGAGTTGGTTGGTGGCGACGAAAATATTTTCGTGCTGGAGTTTGACGGTGAACGCTTCCTCAGCGGCAATTTGTTCGAGGTCGGCCTGCAGCAACGCGAGGTCGCGCGCCGCCGGGATTTCGACCTGACCTATCAGCAGGAAATCGTCGCCTTCGCGGTGGGCGAACAGGTCGAGAATATTGATGTCTTTACCGGCGAGGTATTCACTGAACCGACGAACGATGCCGGGTTTGTCTTTGCCGAAAGCGGTGAGAACAAATCGGTCAACAGCGGTGACCGGTTTGACGACCGGTGAGACGAATTTTCTGGCGACGACTTGAAAGTCGGTGGCTTGGTCGCCGCGAATTTCGGTAGCGAGCGAATCCGGCTCGACCGGTTTGGCAAAGCTGATGACCATGATCAACGTGAAAAAACCTTCAACGACTGTTTGGCTGCAAGCGTCGATATTGCCGCCGCGCTGGTTAACAGAACGGGTGATGGCCGCAATGATACCGGGATGATCGCCGGTCAAAACGTTGAGGACGTAAGCGTTTGGAAATTGTGTTTTCATAGGTGTTCTGCGGATTCGACGTGTTGCCAGGCGTGATAAGAAGTGCGCACAACTGGACCGCTTTCGACGTGCCGGAAGCCGAGCGGCAAGGCGGCATTTCGGAGTTCAGCGAATTCGTGTGGCGTGATGAAGGCTTGCACTGGTAATTGTTCCGGTGACGGCTGTAAATATTGGCCGAGCGTGAGGATGTCGCAACCGTGCCGGCGCAGGTCGGCGAAAACTTGGAGCAACTCTTCCCGTGTTTCGCCGAGGCCGAGCATCAAGCCGGACTTCGTCAGAATACCGGGCTGAAACTCTTTCGCCATTTCCAGAACGCGCAACGACCGTTCATAAACCGCACCGGGCCGGACTTGCCGGTAGAGGCGTGGCACGGTTTCGAGATTGTGAGCGAGCACTCGTAACGGCGTTTCCACCACGCGCTGGACACAATCCGCGACGCCGCGAAAATCCGGGATGAGCATTTCAATCTTGCACGCCGGCAACCGGTGGTGAATCGCTTCGATGGTGGCGGCAATGTGACCGGCACCTTGGTCCGGTAAGTCATCGCGATTAACGGACGTGAGTACGGCATAATCCAGTTTCATGGCGGCGACAACTTCCGCAACGCTCGACGGTTCATTGGCGTCGAGTGGACCGGGTTGGCCTTTGTTCACCGAACAAAAATTGCAGCGCCGGGTACAGGTGTTGCCCATCAGCATGAATGTCGCCGTGCCGTGGCTCCAGCATTCGCCGATGTTCGGGCACTTGGCTTCCTCGCAAACGGTGTGGAGCTTGAAACCTTGCCGAGCCGCGCGCAATTGGAGATAGCGGTCACCGCCAGCGGGCCGCGTGCGAATCCACGCCGGGATGCGCGGACGCGCCGGTGGACTGAGAACGCTCATTTCACTTCCAACCGGCGGGCGATTCCAAATTTTTCGATGCGCTTCCGCAATGTGGCGCGTGTGATACCGAGCAACTTCGCCGTTTGCACTTGATTGCCGGCGGTTTCGGCGAGTGCGCGGATGATTAATTCACGTTCCATCGCCGGGAGAACTTTCAGCTTAGAATCTTTGCGCGCTAATGCAAACAACGGTCGGATTGCGGCATCAATCGCGGCGTTCACATCTTCCGGCGCGGTGGCTGGCGCCCGTGGATCACGAATTTCCGCCGGCAAATCATCTAGCGTCAACGTATCACCGCGCGCCACGACGGCGGCACGTTCGATGACGTTTTCCAACTCGCGCACGTTGCCGGGCCAACCATAATTGGCCAATAATTTCGCCGCCGGCGCGGCAATTTTTTTACCACGCGCCGACGACGGAACAGACTTGCCGAGTTTTTGGAGAAGATAATCCACGAGCACCGGAATATCATCGCGCCGGTCCCGCAACGCCGGTAAGTGAATGCGGACGACATTCAACCGATAAAACAAATCTTCACGGAATTTCTTCGCAGCCACTTGCCGTTCGGGTTCGCGGTTGGTAGCGGCGATGATGCGAACATCGGCGCGGAGCGTTTGGTTGCCGCCGACGCGTTGGAATTCGCCGTTTTGGAGAATGCGCAAAATTTTCGTCTGCGTTTGCAGTGGCATATCGCCGATTTCATCGAGGAAAATTGTGCCGCCATCGCATTGTTCAAATTTGCCGATGCGCCGGTCCGCTGCGCCGGTGAAGGAACCCTTTTCATGGCCAAAGAGTTCGCTCTCCAACAGATTTTCTGGGATGGCGGCGCAGTTGATGGCGAGGAACGGTTTGTCTTTCCGGAGGCTGTGATGGTAAATCGCGCGGGCGACGAGTTCTTTACCGGTGCCGCTTTCGCCGGTAATTAACACGGTGGCGTCGGAGTGCGAGACTTGGCCGATCATTTTGAAAACCTGCTGCATCGCCTCGCTCTTGCCAACAATGCCTTCGGCGTAATCTTCCTTCGACAGCAACGGTTGGTAGCTGACGATTTCGCGCATGTCGCGAGCGGTCTTGAGCGCCGCGGCAATGAGTGTTTTCAACTTCGGCACGTCGAGCGGTTTCAGGACGTAATCGTAGGCGCCGAGTTTCATCGCTTCGATGGCCGTCTGCGTTGTGCCGTAGGCGGTCATCATGATGACGAGTAATTTAGAATTGAGCTCCCGGAGCTTACGCAACGTATCGAGGCCGTTGGTCGCGCCCATTCGGATATCCATCACCACTAAATCCGGTTGCACAGCAGCGACTTGATGAATGGCGCTTGGTCCGTCTTGGGCTTCGAAGATTTGCAGCGCGTCGCTTTCGAGATTGCGCCGGAACGCCCGCCGGATATCGGCATCGTCATCGACAATTAAAATCTTGTCCATGGCTCGGTATCTTAAACCGTCAGCCGCCGGCGCTCAATGCAATTCAAAATGGCTCATCTGACGGAATGATTGGTATCGGCTCTCAATCTCCGCCGGTGTGAGAGTTTGGAGCCGGGTAAGACTGAAATTTTCGACGTTGAAGCTGGCGATGACACTTCCGTAGATGACCGCCTTCCGGAGCGTATCGGCGTTCACTTTTCCAGTTTTAGCGAGGTAGCCGGTAAACGCACCGGCGAAACAATCCCCCGCACCGGTCGGGTCGTGAATGTCTTCCAACGGAAACGCCGGCGCGCTGAAAAATAAATCTTTACCGAAGAGCAGGCAACCGTGTTCGCCTTTTTTGATGCAGACAAATTTCGGACCGAGCTTCAGTAACGCGCGTCCAGCTTTGATGAGGCTGGCGTCCTTCATCAACTCGCGCGCCTCGCTTTCGTTCAGAATCAGGCAGTCGATTTTCGTCAACAATTCCAGCAACGCGTCTTTCGCGATGTTAATCCATAAGTCCATCGTGTCTGCGACGACGAATTTCGGTTTCGTCACCTGACTCAGCACATGCATCTGGATTTGCGGTGAAATGTTCGCGAGGAAAACAAACGGCGCGCTCCGGTACTGCGCCGGCAAAGTCGGATTAAATTTCTCAAAAACGTTGAGCGCGATGGACAACGTCCGGCGATTATTCATGTTCGACTCATATTCACCCGACCACCGGAACGTCTTGCCGGTGGCAATTTCCAGACCGTTGAGGTTGACGCCGTGCTTCCGGTAGAGGTCGAGATACTTTTTCGGAAAATCTTCGCCGACAATTCCGACGAGGTTCACCGGCGTAAAAAAACTGGCGGCAACCGCCGCATAGCTCGCCGAACCACCCAGCAAATCATGCTGTTCGGCTTGTGGTGTTTTGACGTCGTCGAGTCCGATGGAACCGGTCAATAGTAAGCTCATAGAGTTAATTTTTTAGCCACGAACCGCCTCGAATGCAAGCTCGTCACGCCTGCTAAAAATTCACTTCGGAATTTGTTCCAGATCTTCCCAGCGAGCGTAGAGTCGGATGACTTCGGCTTTTGCGGTTTCTAATTCCGCCGAAAGGCTGCCGGCCTCTTTCGCGCGAGTGGCGTAAAAATTCGGATCGTTTAATGTCATCTCCAATTCAGCCGCGCGCGTTTCGGCGGCGAGAATTGCAGCTTCCATACCGGCGAGTTCGCGTTGTTCCTTGAACCCAAATTTGCGCGGGCGGACCGGTTTCGCGGGTGCCGGCGCAACCACCGGTGCTGGCCCGCGCCGCGGTTCGCGTTCTTTGCGTTTTTCGAGGTAGTACGAATAGTTACCGGGCTGAACGAAAACGTTGCCGTCATCTTCAAACGCGACAATCTGGTCGCAGATTCGGTCGAGAAAATAGCGGTCGTGACTGACCACCAGCACGCTCCCATCGAAATCCGCCAGTGCTTCTTCCAACATTCGCAGGCTCGGCAAATCGAGGTCGTTGGTTGGTTCGTCGAGCACGAGCACATTACCGCCGGTCTTGAGAACTTTCGCCAACATCAGCCGGGCGCGTTCGCCACCGGAGAGCCGCGCAACCGTTTCGCGGAGGCGTTCATCTGGGAAAAGGAATCGTTGCAAGTAGGCACGTGCTCCCATTGTTTGGTTGCCGAATTGAATCGTGTCGCCGCCACCGGCAATTTCTTGGAGGACAGTTTTCGTTCCATCGAGCTGCATGCGAGTCTGGTCGATGTAATTGAAGGTGACCATTTTTCCGATTGTCACGCTTCCTTCATCCGGTGGACGAGTGCCGAGGCAGAGCCGCAATAAAGTTGTTTTACCGACGCCGTTGCGACCGACGACGCCGGTGCATTGACCGGGCTTGAGTGAAAATGTCAGATTGCGAAACAACCACCGGTCGCCGTAACGCGTGCCGGCGGATTCGAGTTCGACGGCGGTGTTGCCGAGTTCCGGTGCCGGTGGAATCAGCAAATCCATCTCGCGTTCTTCCGGTGGTGCTTCGAGACCTTCCACCTTGTAAAACTCGCGGAGCCGGTGCTGGGATTTCGTCCGTTGCGCCCGACAGCCGGAGCGAACCCATTCCAATTCAATCCGGAGAAACCGTTGCCGGCGGCGTTCGTTCTGCTCGGCGATTTGTTGGCGAATCGCTTTTGATTCGAGGTAGGTGGTGTAATTGCCGGGATGCGAATAGCACCGGCCGTCGGATAATTCGATAATCCGCGTGGCGATGACATCGAGGAAATACCGGTCGTGCGTCACGAAGATGACCGCGCCGGGAAATTTTTGGAGAAATTCTTCCAGCCACCGGATGGATTCGGCATCGAGATGGTTCGTCGGCTCGTCGAGCAATAGCAAATCCGGTTGCGCGGCCAGCGCTCGGCACAAAGCCACGCGCCGTTTTTCACCGCCGGACAATTTTCCGACCAGCGCGTCCAACGGCGGCGCGGCGAGCGCTGTCACGCTGGCTTTGATGCGCGCTTCCAGATTCCAGCCGTCAGCTTGCTCGATGTTGTGGAGCAACTCCGCCATCTCCGATTCGCTCCGGTGACCGGTTTCATACCGGGAAATCCAATCCAATAAATCCGCTGCGCCGGCTTCAATGTTTTGCCGGACAGTCTGATCGCCGCGCAGTTCAAATTCCTGCGGCAAGTAACCAACCCGCGCGCCGCGTCGGCGCGAAATCTCACCGGCATCGGCCGGGATTTCACCGGCGAGAATTTTTAGCAAACTCGTTTTGCCGCAGCCGTTACGCCCGACCAATCCGACTTTTTCGCCGGGCGCGACCGAGAGCGTGACGCCGTCGAGCACGCGCTGCCAGTCAAAGGTCAGCGCCAGTTCGTTGGCGGAAATTAATGCGGGATTCGGTGCGCTCATCGGCGAGAGAATACCGGAAATCGCGACGAATGTCGCTTTCGACCTTGCCGGGGGCGAGGTTGGCCTGTAGGTTCACGAACTTCCAATGTTAACCATTTCAGGCATTACGAAATCATTTGGCGCGCGGACTCTGTTTGAGAACGCGTCGTTGCAGGTCAATCGCGGCGAACGCATCGGTTTGGTTGGGCCGAACGGCGCCGGCAAGTCCACGCTGTTTAATCTGGCGCTCGGTTACGATTGGCCGGACGAAGGCGAAGTGACCATCGAACGCGGCTCCACCATCGGCCATTTGCCGCAGGAAACCGCGCCCGCCGGCGATGAGACGGTGATCGAACTTGCCATCGCGATTACGCCGGAGGTTGCGGAATTACAACGGCGGTTGAAAGCGTTTGAAGCCGGTCACGACGAGGAATCAGACGATTACCACGAAGTGCAAGCCCGGTACGACGAACTCGGTGGTTATCATCTCGAACCGAAAGCTAAAACGATTTTGCGCGGTCTGGCATTCCGGGAAAGTGATTTCGACCGACCGGCAAAAGCAATGAGTGGCGGTTGGGTGATGCGCGCCTATCTCGCCCGGTTGTTGGTGCAAGCGCCGGATTTGCTCTTGCTCGACGAACCGACAAACCATCTTGACCTCGGCGCGTTGCAATGGTTTCAGGAATATCTAAAAAATTATGCTGGCGCGATTTTGTTGATTTCGCACGACCGGGAATTTCTTAACCAACTCGTCGGCAGCATCGTGGAAATTCGCCAGTCGCAAATCTTCCGGTACCGGGGCAATTACGATGATTACCTTGTTCAGCGCGAAGCCAATGATGTGCAATTGCTGGCCGCCTACAAAAACCAGCAGAAGAAAATCGAACAGCTTCAAGATTTCGCCAATCGCTTCCGCGCCAAAGCCAGCAAAGCGTCGCAGGCGCAAGCCAAGCTCAAGCAAATCGAGCGAATGGACAAAATCGAAGCACCGGTCAAAGAAGGTCGGAGCATCCATTTTCATTTCCCGCAACCGCAACGCAGCGGTCACCGCGTTATCAAACTTCAAGACATCCATTTTTCATACGGCACCACGACGGTGTATCGGGGAATGGAATTCGAAGCGGAACGCGGCCAGCGGATTGTGCTCGTCGGTCCCAACGGTGCCGGTAAATCTACGTTATTGAAACTGCTCGCCGGTACGCTTGGGATTCAAGGTGGCAGCCGCGAACTCGGTTTGAATGTGAAATCCGGTTACTACGCGCAATACCGGGTGGAAATGTTGCGCGCCGAACGCACCGTTCTCGAAGAAGCGCTCGACACGCCGCAAAAAGTTTCTACCGAATCCGTCCGCACCGTCCTCGGCTCATTTCTCTTTCGCGGCGACGACGTGTTCAAACCGGTCGGTGTGCTGAGCGGCGGTGAAAAAAGCCGGTTGGCACTGGTAAAATTGCTACTCGATCCTCCGAACCTGCTCTTGATGGACGAACCAACCACGCACCTCGACATGGCGAGCATTGACGCACTCATCGGCGCGCTCGAACAATTCTCCGGCACGCTCATCTTCATTAGCCACGACGTTTATTTCATCCGCAAACTCGCCAAGCACGTCCTCCACGTTGACTCCGGTGTGCTCACGCCGTATCACGGTGACTACCAATATTACCTCGATAAATCCGCAACACTCGCGCCGGTCGTGCCACCAACGCCAATTCAACCACCACCGGTGAAGCCGACGATTCGTGAACAAAAACGCCGCAGCTCCGAAGACCGGCAAGCTTTGGGTCGCGAACGTCGCGAAGCGCAGCAACTGGTCACCAAACTCGAAGCCGAGATTGCCAAGCTGGAAAAATCCCAACTCGAACTCACCGCCGAGCTAGAGTTACCGGCGACCTATGAAAAACCCGGTCACGCCGTAGAAGTGAACCGGCAGTTGACCGGCATCGCCGAAGCGCTCGCTCGCATCACCCCAGAATGGGAAGCCGCCGCCGCAAAGTTGAGTAGCCTACCGGCAAGTTAGCCGGCAGCGTTTAAGACAGCAGTTGGTCGTATTCCGTGTGGTGGCCGATCCAAAACCAGTTCAACCCTTCCGCGCGTTCTTTGGCGATGGCGCGGTAATGAATGCCGACTCTGACAGTCCAGAAGCTACCGGCCTTTTTCAGGCGTAAGGAAGGATGCCGGGGATTTTGTTTGAGCAACTCAAAATCTTTCCGTGTCAGAAGTTGGACTTCCGCCGGTAGCTCGTCAAAATGTTCCCAAAACTCCGGCGTGGTGAAATGCTTCACAGCGGCCGGCATTTACCTTGTTCAAATGCGCGATCTGCCGCTGCGCCTAGCTGATCCAGCTTACCGGCCTGCGCGTCGGCCACAAACCGGTGTTCCCATTTCTCCGCCAGATAATCCTCAAACCAGTTCGATAGCTGTCCCAACGCGCTATTATCTAGCCGTTTGATCGCCGATTCGATTTCTTGCACGGTGCTCATGCGTTCCAAACTAACATTTCCGCGCTACGCCGGCAAGTCGCCTTCGTCCCGGCACCGGTTTCACAAAACCGGCTGTCATGCTGAGCTTGTCGAAGCATCTCTGACTGGCTAGAATACCGGGCATGAAACAGCCCTGCTGTGAAGTGCTACTAACCGGTCCGGCGTTATTCGCCAGCAAATCCACTATCTCTTCATATTTACCGGAGTGCTTATGACACCACAAACACTACAACATCACCCAAAGCCTCAAAGCATTCTTACCTTGAAGAATCTTTATGAGCACGGACACCTTAATCTTGAACCGGGATTTCAACGGCAGTCAGTATGGATCGAAAGAGATCGCGCGAAATTGATCGATAGTATCCTTCGCAACTATCCGTTACCGGCTATTTTTCTTTACCGAAATCAAAAAGATGGTGAAATCATTTACGATGTAATCGACGGTAAGCAGCGTCTGGAATCTATCTTTATGTTCATGGGGTTGATGCGCGGACAATTTGAGACAAAGGTTCAGCTTCCCGGCGACGACGAGGTAAAAAAAGTTACTTGGAGACATCTCTGCAAACAAAAACGCAAAGGCCTGATTGAGGGCTATGAAATCCCAGTTATTGAGGTTGACGGTGAGTTTGGCGATATTGTGAATGTGTTCGTAAGGATCAACTCGACAGGTAAAGCACTGACACCTCAAGAGAAACGTCATGCAAAATACTATGACTCATCTCCATTTCTCAAAGAGGCAGCGCGCATGGCGCGCCGGCATGAGCAAGGCTTTCTGGATATGGGTGTGCTCAGTACCGCCCAAATCAGTAGGATGAAGCATATTGAACTCATCTGCGAACTGGCATTATCAATTCACCTCGGTGATGTACTTAACAAGAAGTCTGCTCTCAATCAGATCATGCAGAAAAATGATTTTGACATGCGGGAACTTAATAAGGCCTTCCGTAGATGTGGCGCAGCAATCAATCGAATTTCGCGGATGTTTCCAAAACTCTACACAACGCGATTTGCTCAAGTCACCGACTTTTATACGCTTGTAGTACTCATCGCGAAGTTTGAGGAAGAAGGGTTAATTTTAACAGATCGAAAACGCAATCGCCTTGCTTGGGATTTATTGAGTACGTTCTCTACGAAAATTGATGAGATGCGAGTTAAACAGAAGCGGGCAGAGAATATCGAGGCTGGCCAAGAAATTTTTCGGCAGTATCTACTGACAGTGACTCAAAATACGGACGAAGTTCACCAACGGCGCACACGGCAACAAATTTTAGAAGGAATCCTTCGCAATCTATTTCTCCGGAAAGACGATCAGAGGCTTTTCTCACAGGAACAACGCCGCATTCTTTGGAACACCAGTGAAGATCGCAAATGCGCACGATGTCACAAACTGGTGACTTGGGATGATTTGACGATTGACCACGTTGATCCACACAGCCGAGGCGGTAAGACGGGACTGAAGAACGCAGCGTTGATGCACCGAGCTTGCAATTCAGCCAAAGGGAACCGCCGGTAAGCTTATCGTTTTCAATTAGTGCGAAGATGATTCGCGAGCGGTAGTGTTAGTGACTTATGCAAGTTAATCCCACGCGCCGGAGCGGCGAGAAGCTTTTTTAGCGGCGTGGTGGGATTTGTTGTCGAGCATTTTGGCTTTGGCGCGGCGGCTGCGCCGGCGTTTCTGGCGGCGGATTTTCTCGACCTTGGCGCGTTCAGTGGCGACGAAACCTTTTTGACGGGCTTCAATCTTGTCGAGTAATAACCGGCGGGCGAGAAACCGGTTGAGACCTTGCTGGCGACTCTCTTGGCATTTCACTTGCAAGCCGGTCGGCCGGTGCACGAGCATCACGCAGGTGGAAGTTTTGTTGACGTTTTGACCGCCGTGACCACCGGAGCGGACAAACGTTTCTTCGATATCGGCTTCGCGGACGCCGAGCGCAGTCATGCGTTGGGTAAGTTGGGTTTCTTTGTCGGGGCTGACAGGAAGAATGCTCATCGGACGGAGAGGATTTTGAATTCCTGCGCCGGGCCGCGCGTCTGGAGTTTCACTCGGTCGCCGGTTTTTTTACCAATGAGTTGCTGGCCGAGCGGCGATTCCGGCGTGATGACGAGGACTTCGGTTTCTTTGTGTTTAATTTCCAAACCGCCCCGGTGCGGCCCGATGAAATACAGGTCACTCGCCCCGCGAGATTCCAATTCCACCAGCGCGGTCAAATCAATCAGATCGGTCGGGGAAAATTTCTGGAGTATGAGCGCTTGGTAGGCTGCCATGGCCGCTTCGGTTTCTGTCGCCAAGCGCGCTTGCGAACTGGCGATATAGGCGGTCTCCAAGCCGCGCGTGTCGTATTGGTCTTCGGCTTTGTTTTGTTCGTCAGAAGCATCGGCGTGCATGCTGGCCGAGGAACCGGCGAGATTTTCAAGGTCTTGGCCGAGCAGTTTGATGATTTCCTGAACGATGGTGCGTTTGCTGATCATACCGGTAATTTTCCCTTGAAGCTTTTTGCAGCACCGGTGACGTCTTTGGCATTCAGAATCGCCGAGACAACCGCGATGCGCGTCGCACCGGCGGCGAGTACGGCGTCTAAATTTTGCAGCGTGATACCACCGATGGCAAAAAACGGCGTCGTCACCCGACTAGCGACTTGGCGCACAAGTTCCACGCCAACCGGTTTCACGCCCGGTTTTGTGCCGGTGGCGAAGACGGGGCCCACGCCGATGTAGTTCGCGCCCTCGCGTTGAGCGCTAATCGCCTGTGGCAGAGAGTGTGTGCTGAGGCCGAGAATATTCAGCTCAAGCAACCGTTGTTGCCGGTCAGTCGGCGGTAAGGCCGACCAGTCTTCTTGGCCGAGATGTATTCCGTCTGCCCGGCTGCCGTACGCGACTTCGATGTCGTCGTTGACGATGACAGGCACCGGCGTGTCTTCCGCCGCACGAGTAACAGCTAACGCCAGCAGGAGGCGGCGCGTCGGTTTCTCATTTTTGGCACGAACTTGGATGATGTCCACGCCGCCGGCGATCAATTGCCGGGTGAGCTCGCCGGGATCACGTCCCGCGAGATACGCCGTATCAATGAATCCGTAAAGCCGGCAATCGGCGATGGAGTGTTTTTCCATACGGCTAGTTTAGCAGACCGGCGCAATGCTACCAAACGAATGACCGGTGCCGCCGCTTACACCTTGGAGACCGGGATCGCTTTGAGCCGGCCAATCTTCGGTAGGTCGCCGACGATTGGTTTGGCGTAGGCGATGAAGGCCGGTGTGACGTCGTTGCCGGCTTTGTTGATGAATTCGTCCGGCATGTGCCGGGTTTCTTTGGCGACGTTTTTCAATTCGGTGCGCTCAATCGTGACGGCGTATTTCTTGCCGGGTTTGCGTTTGATGGCGGTGCTGCCGTTGGCGAATTTTCCACCGGTGGCGAATTTCACTGCGGAGGCACCGGCGAGCCGGGCTTCCTTGGCGTCGTTAGCACTGACGACGCCGGCAAAGGAGCGTTGGAGATAACCGAACGTGTCGGCGCGAACGCGAGAGATTTCAGCTTTCTCTTTAATTTCTTTGGCGAGTAAATCACCGAGCGCGCCGCTGCCGGAGAGTTGGACGTTACCATGGCTGTCCACTTCTTTGATGAACTTGGCGGCGATGGCAACACCTTTTTCGTCGGAGATACCTTCGCTGACAGCGATGACGCAGCGTTTGTATTTGGCGTAAACCGCTTTCACGTCCGCGACAAATTTTTCGAGTGTGAACGGACGTTCCGGTAGATAAATGAGATGTGGGCCGTCATCGGGATAAACACGCGCCAGCGCAGCGGCGGCGGTGAGGAAGCCGGCGTGGCGGCCCATGATGACGTTGATTTTGACGCCCGGTAAAGCGCGGTTGTCGAGGTTGTCGCCCATGAACGCTTGCGCGACGAATTTTGCGGCACTGCCGAAGCCAGGGGTGTGATCGTTTTCGCGGAGATCGTTGTCGATGGTTTTGCAGATATGAAAACATTTCATCTGATAGCCGGCTTGCTGCGCAGCTTCGTTGATGATGTGGGTGGTTTCGGCGGAATCGTTGCCGCCGATGTAGAAGAAATAACGGATATTATACTTCCGGAGGACTTGGAAAACCTTGACGCAATCTTCCGGTGTCGGTTTTTTACGGACGGAACCGAGCGCGGAGGAGGGGGTGCCGGCGACGAGTTGGAGGTTCGCCGTGGTTTCTTTGCTGAGGTCACAAAGGTTTTCTTCGAGAATGCCTTTGAGTCCGTGAAGCGAGCCGAAGATTTTTTTGATTTCTTTGTGCTTCTTCGCTTCGAGGACCGCGCCGACGAGACTCTGATTGATGACGACGGTGGGGCCGCCGCTTTGGGCGATTAACATATTGCCGACTAATTTTTCATTTGCCATGTTGAATTTTTCTTTCGGTTGTGCGCTGGGAGACGGGGTGAGAACTCCAAAATCAGACGCGAATTGACAGTGATAATTGCCAGACTGCCGGGGAAATGAAAAGCATTATCTACCGGCGCTTAGACCGGTTTTTCGCCGACGATGTTTTGTGTGCTCGCCATTAACTTTTCGATGAACGCGGTGGAATAGCGACCGCGCCGAAAATTCGGGTCTTGGAGAATGATTTTGTGCAGCGGAATCGTGGTCTTGATGCCGCGAATAATGAATTCGTCAAGCGCCCGGCTCATGCGATCCAGCGCCGTCTTGCGGTCCGGGCCGTAGCAGATGAGCTTGCCGAGCATGGAATCATAATACGACGGAATTGTGTAGCCGCTGTAGACATGTTTATCCACACGAACGCCTAGGCCGCCGGGGACGTGCATGAATTCAATCTTACCGGGACATGGCTGGAAATTATTGAATGGGTCTTCGGCGTTGATCCGGCACTCGATGGCGTGCTTGGTGAATTGAATATCTTTCTGGGTGTAGCCGAGTTCTTCACCGGCCGCGATGCGGATTTGTTCTTTGACGAGATCGATTCCGGTGACTTCTTCGGTGATGGGATGTTCGACTTGAATCCGGGTATTCATTTCAATGAAGTAGAAATCTTTCTGGTCTTCATTGTAGAGAAATTCAATTGTACCGGCGTTGACGTAGCCGACCGCTTCAGCGGCTTTGACGGCGGCTTTGCCCATTCGCTTGCGCAAATCGCTGGTCATCGCCGGTGAGGGCGATTCTTCGACTAATTTCTGGTGTCGGCGCTGCAAACTGCAATCGCGTTCGCCGAGATGCACGGTATTTCCTTTGCGGTCGGCGAGGATTTGAAATTCGATATGTCGGGGATTCTCAATGTATTTTTCGATGTACACCGAGGCGTTACCGAAAGCGCGATCCGCTTCGGACTTGGCGGTATGAAAACCTTTGATTAATGACGGATCGTTGTGCGCCACCCGCATTCCGCGTCCACCGCCACCGGCAGTCGCTTTGATGATGACCGGATAGCCAATTTTGCGGGCAATTTTGAGCGCTTCGTCTTCGTTATCCACCGGGCCATCGCTGCCGGGCACAATCGGAACACCGGCCTTGCGCATCGTAGCTCGCGCCGAGATTTTGTCGCCCATGGCGCGGATGGCGCTGCTCGGCGGGCCGATAAATTTGATATTACAATTCTCACAAACCTCGGCAAAATGCGCATTCTCCGCCAGAAAACCGTAGCCGGGATGGATGGCTTCCACGTCCGAAATTTCCGCCGCGCTGATGATCCGGTCAATTTTTAGATAACTTTCCGAGCTAGGCGCTTTGCCGATGCAAATGGCTTCGTCGGCGAGTTGGACGTGAAAAGAATTGGCGTCCGCCTCGGAATAAACCGCCACGCTGCGGATCCCGAGTTCTTTGCAGGCGCGAATGATGCGCACTGCGATTTCGCCGCGATTGGCGATGAGAATTTTGTCGAACATGGTCGGTTACTTGACCCGAACGGCAAAAAGTTTTTGACCGAACTCAACCGGCTTGGCGTTTTCGGCGAGACATTCGACAATCACGCCTTTGATTTCGGCTTTGATTTCGTTCATCACCTTCATCGCTTCGATGATGCAAACCACCGTTTCGTCCTCGACATTTTTGCCGGGCTCGGAATAGGACGGCGCGTCCGGTGAAGGTGACCGGTAAAAAGTACCGACCATTGGTGAAGTGATATATTTAATATCGCTTGGTGCAGCTACCGGAGCTGCGACAGCGGCGACTGGAGCCGGCACTGCAACTGCTTGCACCGGAGGTGCTACCGGTGTGATTGTGACCGTTGGTTGTGCGCCGTCTGGGCCGCGTTTGATACGAATTTTAAGGCCATCGTTTTCCATTGAGAACTCGGACAAGTCGTTCTCCTTCATCATCGTAACAATGGCTTTGATTTGATCTAGTTCCATGGCTCCTTTCATGCCAGTGGGGCAATTTCGTTACCGGCGGCTCGCCTCTTCGCCGTTCCAGCCCCTCTATCTACGGCGACTTTAACAAACCCGGCTCCGGCTGTCGAATGTTTTCCTCCAACGCCTGCAACTCCCTCCGGTACTCTGCTTTCATTGGATTCAAATCCGCCGCCATCTTCAATTGCTCAATCGCCTCTACCGGCCGGTCGCCCGCCAACCACAACGCTCGCGCCAACCGCCAATGAAATCCCGCCCGGTACGGATCATTCCCAATCGCCCCCCGGTAAAAATCAATCGCCGCCGGCACTTTGCCCTGCCGAATCGCTAAATCACCGGCCATCGAAGCGTACTGCGGATTCGCCGGATTCAATTTCATCGCTCGCTGCGCCGCTTCCAGTCCCGCCGGTGCATTCTGAAAATCCGCCCGCAACGACCGGCCCGCCAAACTCATGCTCACCACACCCACCGCCAGACATAAAGTTCCCACCGCCAATTTCGGTTGCCGCCACGGCCGCTCCGCCGGTGCCGTTTTCAAACCTTGCAACACGCCCAACAACAAAAATGCCGGCACCGCCACGCCCGGCACATACAAATCGAAATCCAAAAATCCATGCACCGCCCAACCGGTCAGCGCCGCCAAAATCGCGACTCCGGCGACATCACCACCGGCGCGTCGCGCCAATTTGAATCCGTCCCAAATCGCCACCAGCCAAAGCAACGCAAACACCACCGCCGCCGCCACGCCAGAATCGCTCCACATCTGGAGAAAATTATTATGCACAAGCTGCGCTTCTTCCGAGGTCGCCGTTTTATATTTCGGATAAATCGAACCAAATGTCCCCGGTCCCGTGCCCAACCACGGATGGTCGGAAGCAATTGCCACCGCACCGCGCCAATAATCACCTCGTGCCGAAGCGCTCGCCAATCCGTGCCGGATCAATCCCGCCTGTTGCGCCACTAAAAACACACTGGCAATCACTGCCACCGCCGTTAACGTCAACCACGCCCGGCGCGATGCCGCTACCAGACCGGCAATCGCCATCGCCGCAAACGCGATGAATCCACCGCGCGAACCAGTCAACGCCAAAACAAACACCATCAGTCCACCGGTCAGAAAAAGCGTTCCCCATTTTATCCAGTTCCGCAGCCGGCACGACCCAATCCAAATCAGCACCGGCGCAAACGCCACCACCAGAAAACCGGCCAGCGCATTCGGATACACCAGCGTGCTGAACACCCGGTTGCTCGTCAAACGATGCCGCAAATCCGGTGGTAAATTCTCGCCGTAAGCCGCCGCGTATTCACGTGTCGCCGTCAGTCCGCCAAAATGTTGTTCCATCGCAAAAATCACAATCACCACCGTCGCTACTGTCAGCCCGCCGAAAATCCACGCCACTGCCGAACGATCCCGGACATACCACGCCGCCACGTAAAATACGCCGACGCACATCGCAAAATGCAATACCGTTTCAGTCGTCGTCGCCAGACAAATGGAAGTCGGCAGTGCCGCCAATTGCGTCACCAAGAAAAGCCCCGGCAAGATGAATAATCCATCCACCCGCACCGGTGCTCGACGCGAATCCAAAACCAACCACAGCAATGCGCCGCATCCGAACAGCGGCAGTAATTGATTCGGCCAAGAGAAAAATAACCACTCCCAAATCGTTTGCGGCGGCACTAATCCCGTCGACAACACCACCGGTGTGCCGAACTTTACCGGTGCAAGAAATGCCAGCAGCGCCAAACAAAAAACAGCCCAGCGTTTCATTTTATATCGCTGCGACTTTCAAGAGCGCGACCTCAAACGCCAGCGTTTCCGGGATATTACGGAAGAGTGATTCGCGGATTTCTTCGATGGCATCCAGATTGGTTCCGGCGCGGGCCGGCGTCAGATTCGCGGCGGCGAGGCGCAAGACGTCAATCTGCTCCGGATGTTCGAGCAATTCGGGATCCGCCTTTTCCACGCACAGCAGCACGTCGGCGAACCAGCTATACAATTCCTCCAGCACCTGTTCGCGTGCCGACCGGTATTCACCGGCAATCCGGGCTTCGAGTTGGTCTTCCATTCGGTCCCGGAGTTTTGCATCCAAATGTTCGTACCGGTCGAGATTGGCTTCCGCCTCGGCGGTTTGTTTGGTTTGTTCTTTCAACTGCTGAAGCAAACCGGTCAACGCTGTCAGCAATTGATAGGCACCGGCGACGCCGCGAGCGTCGGCAAATTTCGCCAACACCGGTAACACTTGCGCCCGGTAGGGCGACACCGAATTTGCGACCGGGCCGAATCCGATTCGGAGGCAACGCGACAAAATTGTCGGCAGTAATCGTTGCGGTTCGGCGGTCAATAAAATGATGATGGTTTGCGCCGGTGGTTCTTCGAGAGTTTTGAGAAAGGCGTTGCTGGCTTCCTCGTTCAAACATTCGGCGTCCGCGATGATGCCGACTTTGACGCGAGCGTTGGCGGCGCGAAGATTGACGGCGCGCTCGAATTCTCGGAGTTGGTCCACGGTGATGCGCCGGCTTTTCGATTCCGGTTTGACCCAATGAATATCCGGATGATTACCGGCGGCAATCCGCCGGCAACTATCGCATTTTCCGCAGGCGTCATTTTCTTTTTCCAAACAATTCAGCGCTTGCGCCAAGGTCCGGGCGACATCTTCCTTGCCGGCGCCGCGCACGCCGGTAAATAGATAAGCGTGCGCCAGCCGGCCGCGTTCGAGACTGTTCCGGAGCTGGTCGGCGATGGCGCGGTGATTTTTCAGGTCGCTAAAGGACATGCCGGAGAAGTTCCCAGATTTGCTGTTCGATGGCGGCAAGGCTTTGGCTGCCGTCGAGGATTTTGATGCGCGCCGGTTCTTGCCAGGCCAGTGCGAGATAACCTTGCCGGACGCGGTCGTAAAAATCGAGCGACTGATTTTCCATCCGGTCGAAAAGTTCCCGGCCGCGAGCGCGTTCGAGGCCGACGCGCGGATCGAGATCAATGACGAGTGTGAGGTCGGGCCGGCAATCGCCGATGGCGAATTCGTTGATGAACTGGACCGCCGGTGGATTGAGTTTGCGGCCGACGCCTTGGTAGACGGTGGTGGAATCGAAAAACCGGTCGGCAATCACAATCTTACCTTCGGCGAGTGCTGGTTGGATAATTTCGCGAACGAGTTGGGCGCGGCTGGCGCAGAAAAGAAGCAGTTCGGCTTCCGGTAGCATGCCGATGGATTGTTGACTGTGCTGGAGGACGTGCCGGATTTGTTCGCCGACGCTGGTGCCGCCGGGTTCGCGCAATATTAAAACTGTCCGACCATCGGCGCGGAGGCGGGTGACGACGCGTTCGATTTGCGTGGTCTTGCCGCAGCCTTCGCCGCCTTCAAAGGTGATGAACTTCCCGGAGCGCGCCATGCGGACATCATAGCGACCCACCGGAGCAGGGTCAAGAATTGCCAGATTGATTCGTTTTCAGAGTGGTGTAATCTGCGAGCGTGCGAATTTTGGAAGTCATTCAGAAGACGGTTCCGTACTTTGAAAAGGCCGGGATTGAATCGCCGCGTCTGACGATTGAACTTTTGCTGGCGCATGTGCTGAAGAAAAAACGGCTCCAGATTTATTTGGAATTCGAGCGAGAAGTAGATGAAGCGACGCTGGAAATTTTGCGTGGTTTGGTCAAACGGCGCGTGGCCGGTGAGCCATTACAATATGTCACCGGCGAAGCGGAGTTTTGCGGTTTGAAGTTAGCGGTGGATCGCCGGGTGCTAATTCCGCGACCGGAAACGGAATTGCTTGTCGAAGTTGTTGCCGCGCGCCAGCCGGCCACGGTGGTGGATGTGGGGACTGGCAGTGGTTGTATTGCGCTGGCGTTGGCACAACGGTTACCGGCGGCAGAGGTCACGGCGGTGGATGTTAGCGCCGATGCGTTAGCGGCGGCGAAGGCGAATGCGAGCCGGTACGATTTCAAAAATTTCACTCGCTTATTACAGAGTGATTTGTTATCGATTTTCCCCGACAGCTTCACGGTGGATGCGATTGTTTCAAACCCGCCGTACATCGCCAGTGGGGAATTGGCGCAGCTGCCTCGGGAGGTGAAAGATTTCGAGCCCGCGCAAGCTTTGTTTGCGGGTGTGGACGGACTCGAAGTGATTCGCCGCTTGGTTTTGGAAGCCAAGCGTTTTCTTTCGCCGACCGGATTTGTGGCGCTGGAAATTGGCGCCGGTCAGTGCGCCGCCGTCACGCAGTTGTTTGAAAGCGCCGGTTATCAAGTGGCGCAAGTGGAAAAAGATTTGCAGGGTCATGAGCGCGTAATTGTGGCTGTGGCCCAGACGTAGTTGCCGGGCTGGGGAACCCGGTCGTCGGAAACGAAGTAGCTCACACTAAGGAGGTGGCTATGCCGTTGGAAAAATTAGTGATTACCGGGGGCGTGCCGCTCAAAGGTACCGTCCGCATCAGTGGCTCAAAAAACGCGTGTCTGCCAATTCTGGCGGCCACGATTCTCACGCCGGACCGCTGCGTCATCCGCAACGTGCCCGATCTTGCCGACGTGCGGACGATGTGCAGCCTGTTGAAATGGCTCGGCATCCAAGTCAAACACGACCGTCATGCCGGCGTCATTGAACTGCGCGCTGAAAAACCGGTCGGCGTCGCGCCTTATGATCTGGTTCGCAAAATGCGCGCCTCCGTCTGTCTGCTCGGCCCATTACTCGCGCGCTTGCACAATTGCAAAGTCTCGATGCCAGGCGGCTGCGTCATCGGCAACCGGCCGATTGACCAGCACATCAAAGGTCTCGCCCGGCTCGGCGCGAACGTCCAAGTCGAGAACGGCTACGTCCACGCCCATTGCGACGAACTCGTCGGCACCGATGTGTTCATGGGCGGCCGGTTCGGTTCGACCGTGACCGGCACCGCCAACGTGCTGATGGCCGCCGTCCTTGCCAAAGGCACCACCATTATTGAAAGCGCCGCGTGCGAGCCGGAAATCGAAGACCTCGCCATTTTCCTCAACAAAATGGGCGCGAAAATCCGCAATGCCGGTTCGCCGACGCTGGAAATCGAAGGCGTCAGTGAATTGCATGGCGCCGATCACGCCGTCATTGCCGACCGGATCGAAGCCGGCACCTTCATGGTTGCCGCAGCGCTGACCGGTGGCGACATTGAAATCCACGGCGCGTGCGCCTCGCATCTCGGCGCGGTGCGCGACAAGCTTGAAGAAGCCGGCGCGACCATCCAGCGCACCAACGGTATGATCCGTGTCACCGGCGGCGCTTTGCACCGGCCGCTCGAACTCACCACCATGCCCTACCCCGGTTTCCCGACGGACATGCAGGCGCAAATGTGCGCGTTGATGAGCATCACGCCCGGCATCAGCGTCGTGACGGAAAAAATTTATCCAAACCGGTTCATGCACCTCAGCGAAATGGCGCGTCTCGGTGCGGATGTCGCGCTGGAAAGCAACACCGCAATCATCAAAGGCGTCAACCACCTAAGCGGCGCGCCGGTGATGGCAAGTGATTTGCGCGCGAGTGCCGGGCTGGTCTTGGCCGGGCTGGCTGCTGAAGGCGAAACCGACATCAAGCGTATCTACCATCTCGACCGCGGCTACGAACACATCGACACCAAGCTGCGCGAACTCGGCGCATCAGTCGAGCGTCTCGAAGACGACGACAACGCCGGATAATCGGACAGCGCCATACCGCTGGGCATTACCGGCTTCGTCGAAGGTTTTTGATCTTCTGGTCGTATTCTTTGTGTGAACCGATCCAGAACCAGATCACCTTGTCGGCCTCGCGAATACCGATGGCGCGCCAATGGAGTCCGATCCGCACGGAATAAATTGGTAGAGATTGGTGAATCGGTTTGAATTGTAGTGCCGGTTGCCACGGGTCAACCTGCCACCGCCCGCACACCCGCTGGGCGTAACTCCGAACTGATGCCGGTAACTTGGCGAGGCGGTCGCGAAACTCTTGGGTGGTCTCAGACTCCACGCGTCAGATTCAGCGGTTTCGTTTTACCGGCTTTGTATTCAGCCACGGCTTCACGTGCCATGTGGGCCAGTTCGTCTTGCGAGCCGGCAAACGCGGTGTCCCACGCCATCTCGTCGGCCATCTCTGCCAGCAGAAACTTGGCGAGCGCATCTTGCGTCTGGTCCGGCAATGCCGCCGCTTTCTGAAAGACTTGTTCGAGCAACTTCGTCATGCCTACATCCTATCCCGCCACGCCTCTCAAATCAACCGCCTTTGTGAATTGGTGCTAGTGGCGGAGGATCGCGGTGCAGTTTGCGTATCAAACCGGCAATAGCATTTGTCACGTTTACGAAGTTGACCCCGGCGATGGTTGCTTATTTGATTAGGCGGGCAAACTCCTCACTGCTCACATGTCGAAAACTGTGATTGCCGAAGGCAACGTCGCGACCATCATCATCAACCGGTGAATATATAATGACAACCTGCTCAGAATTTAAGCTATTATAAACTTTCCCTCGCCCGACGTAAATGAATGGCTGACCACTTAGAGGGTCGGTTAGGCATTTGGCGTTGAACAAATATACCTTGATAAGTTGCTCAAGTGAATCCGGACATACATCATTGTTGTCGCCAGCGGCTTGCGCAACCGCAAGCATGAGTTGTTTGATACAATTCATACGTAGATTCTGTCTTTCATCTTGCAAATCCCGAAAGAATGCGCCAACAAGTCGGCTTCCTTCAATCTCGCTTGATTGCCTCAAGGTATCATCAGGACCATAAATCCGCATTGCTTTACTGGGCCGCCAGCCTTGTTCAATCTTCTCAAATAATATTACGCCGGATATCCCGCCTTCAAGCCGCCCTAATTTTGTCGCAATGACATCGTCGACAGCCTTATCGAGTACTTCCTTAGTCATAGGGGGTATTTTTGTGGTTGGGTCCAATTTAATTAAATTTTGGGTATTTTGAAGAATTGATTCTCTAAGTTTATTTCGATCAACTTTGATTTTTCCTTCAAACTCCAGATTGTAAACCGGAAAACCATGCAGTTCTATTTGTTGGCCATTCTTCTTCCGGATATTCACCAATTGCCATATACTGCTTGCCCGTGAGCCTTCCTCACCGAATGCGTCAAACGCTTTCTTCATCCAGTCTCTGACAACCCACTCTGCGTCGCCAGCCGAAGGCTGCTGCCATCGACTTATTATAACTTGTGTGTCCGCACTCTTGCCGACATCGGCCGGTTTAGTATCTGTTCGGTGCCCAAAGTAAACAGCAACACCAACCGCAGCCGCGACCAAAATGAGAAGCAATGAAATATTTCGGCGTTTAGCTGGTGGGCGAGATGGCTGTGCGGCGGCAGCAGAACATGGTTGTGACTCACTAATGATCTCCCGACAGGGTTTCCACTCTGTCGAGTCGGTGGCACGAATAGGCGTATCAGCAGTCACCACTCCGGCAGAACGGAACTTGGCCATTGTCGTTAAGTTAATCGGGCCAATTTCTCGGCCCTGCGGATCACGATAGTAATAGTTTTGCATAAAAATTACATGGTAGCGCGCCAAATAACGGTCGAAAGCCAAGCCGCCAAGATGGTCACGATTGGCACGGCCAAAGTGGCCATCCGTTCAGTGAGTTCGGAAATACGAGTCAGCCCGACGAAGATTTGCAGGACAGTAGTACAGATGACAAGGAGCGCAATGATTCCCAGTACTTCGGCGTTTTTCACACCAACAATGTTTGCCAATACTAGACCTGCTGCGATTACTAACGAGATTGTGCCTGCAATAAAGAGATCGCCTTCAATTCGGCCACCGCGTTGGCCGACCAACCGCGCCAGCGCCAGCGCACAGAGTAAAGCAATCGGGACAACTGCGGTATTCAACAGCAGCTTGGAGAAACTTCCCGTATCGACTCCGACATTGATCATGCCAAAGCTCATAGAAGAGAGGCTGCCGATCAAGTTGCTTAAGATAAATGCCGCCCCAACTGCCGCCACGATGATAAAGAAAATCCCAACCGCGCCGGCACGCTTTTCACCAAGCATTTTATACGCCGGTGCCAAGCCACCGACAGGATTGGTCGCCAAGAGCGCGAGGGCTTTCTTTGCGTCATCATACGTAGCCGACACAACCTTTGCGGCATCCGCCTGCAATTTGGCTGCCGCTGGGGTTTCGACAGGGCCGGTCACAGTTACACTCGCCGACCAAGTCGTAACATTTTCTGGCCGCACCAAAGTGTGGTCTTGAATGGCACCGGCTAACCGAAAAGCCTTTAGGTTCTCCAATGAGACGGGGCCAATTTCCCGATTCTGTTCATCAAGGTAAAAATAATTCATCGTTTCCTTTTACGAAAGTTGTGCGGGACACTCAAACTTTATTGCCGGTCAAACGGTCCCGGCAAGCTTTATTTTCTTGCGCCGGTTTGGCCGGACGCGGATAGTCCGCGGCGCGAGTGGTGTCATGTTTGATTCCCTATCCAATAAACTTCAGGCGGTTTTCAAAAACCTGCGCGGATTTGGCAAGTTGACGGAGAGCAACGTCGCCGATGCTTTGCGCGAGGTGCGCGTGGCGTTGTTGGAAGCCGATGTCAATTACAAGGTCGCCAAGGATTTCATCGAGCGCACCAAGCAGCGGGCACTCGGACAAGAAGTGCTCACGAGTGTCACGCCGGGGCAGCAGATTATCAAAATTGTCCACGACGAACTGGTGACGTTGATGGGAGATCTGGAGGGCGAAGCTTCCACTGAGCCGTCTGGCGGATTGGCTCGCCGGGAGGCTCGCCCTCCAGGTGGTTTGTACCCGGCCGGTAACTGGCTGATGGTTGGGTTGCATGGTTCCGGCAAGACGACTTCGTCCGGTAAGCTGGCGAAACTTTTGGCGAAGAATGGCCGGAAGCCGTTGCTGGTGGCGTGCGACGTTTACCGGCCGGCGGCGATTGACCAGCTTGAGACGTTGGGTCGGCAAGTTCAAGTACCGGTGTTCGCGCAACGCGGCGAGACGGATATAATTAAAATCGGCCGGCAAGCGCTGGCGGCGGCGCAAACGCAAGGCCGGGATTTGGTGATTTTCGACACGGCCGGCCGACTGCATATTGACGAAGAATTGGTGCAGGAGTTGGTCCGGTTGCGAGATTTGGTGAAGCCGCAGGAAATTTTATTGGTGGCCGACGCCGCGACCGGGCAGGAAGCGGTGAACATCGCTGAGCATTTCGACAAGGCGTTGGGATTGACCGGCATCGTGTTGACGAAGCTCGACGGCGACGCGCGCGGCGGCGCGGCGCTATCGATGCGGGCGGTGACCGGCAAGCCGATCAAATTTGCCGGCGTTGGCGAGAAACTCGATGAGTTGGAGGCGTTTTATCCGGAGCGGATGGCCGGGCGGATCCTGGGCATGGGCGACGTGGTCGGGTTGGTGGAGAAGGCGCAGGATGCGTTCGACGCTACCGAAGCGGAGAAGATACAGCAGAAAATTGCCGACCAGACTTTGAACTTGGAAGACTTTCTGACGCAACTCCAACAACTCAAAAAACTTGGTCCGTTGGAGAATCTGCTTGGCATGTTGCCGGGAATGAGTAATATGAAAGGTCTCAGCCTTGGCGAGACCCAAATGAAGCGCGTGGAGGCGATTGTGCAGTCCATGACGCGCACGGAGCGCCGGCAGCCGGAGTTGTTGAATGCCAGCCGGCGGACGCGGATCGCGAAGGGCAGTGGAACCAGTGTGGC